>SAMEA3663299__coassemble_23_pt1 | contig 154437 bp, 100 predicted proteins | sample SAMEA3663299__metabat2_low_PE_003 | metagenome-assembled genome bin SAMEA3663299 (sample SAMEA3663299) | pig gut metagenome | biome: pig gut; feature: pig-associated habitat; material: faeces | place: China | collected 2013 | reverse complement strand
GGACCGAGAAGCGGCAGCGCGAGCAGGAAACACCCCCGCGTAGGCGGGGAAGAGAGCCGCCGCTGGTTCTAAAGGTGGAATATCCAAGAAACACCCCCGCGTAGGCGGGGAAGAGTTCCACGCTTCAGTTCGCGCAAGATTTTCTCCAGAAACACCCCCGCGTAGGCGGGGAAGAGCCCTCCGGTCATCAACGGCCAGCAGCCAAGGAGGAAACACCCCCGCGTAGGCGGGGAAGAGCACCCGCCGATTATTCGTCACCCTGAATATCCGGAAACACCCCCGCGTAGGCGGGGAAGAGCCATTATGCAAGAGGAAAAAAATATGGAACTGAGAAACACCCCCGCGTAGGCGGGGAAGAGCTGGGTGAACTCTTGCGTAGTCATTTGTAAAGGGAAACACCCCCGCGTAGGCGGGGAAGAGTTTTCTTCCACTCTTTCCGCTGTTCTTCTTCTAGAAACACCCCCGCGTAGGCGGGGAAGAGTTTACGAGGGCGACGTGGTGGACGTAGTTCCGAGAAACACCCCCGCGTAGGCGGGGAAGAGTTGAGCGTGACGGGTGGGGAGATTTCCCACCGAGAAACACCCCCGCGTAGGCGGGGAAGAGATGCGTTTGACGGAATCGGAGGCGACGGCGGCAGAAACACCCCCGCGTAGGCGGGGAAGAGAGCAAGATGCTGTATGTTAGGTTCTATTGGTGTACTGCATATTGCACTTTAATTTAAATCGCAAAAATTGTTTTGGATTGTGCGATTTTCTAACAAAAACTCACATTCAAAACTTTTTCGGTGGCTGGCGGTCCCATTTGTCAAGGATGAGCTGGAAACCCGTGATGATGTCCAGTGTTTTGGCAGGGCTACCGTGCGCGTAGATGCGGTAAAAAGGCGGTTTCTGGATCGATTTGAAGACCAAAAGTCCCGACGATTCCGGCGTGTATTTCAACACCAGGTCAACGACCCGATCCGCCAGAGAGTCTTTGATCCCCGAGACGAACACGTTCGGCTTGGGCTCCACGAACCAGAGTTTCAGTTTGCCCCGAACCGCGTCGGGAAGTGCGTTGGCGACGATGACGATCATGATTCTTTCCCCTGTTTTTTAATGCCCATCAGGTCCAGAACGTCTTTGGTGCAGCGGCCCATAAAGTCGTACTCGAGAAGACGGTTTTTGAATTCTTCCAGGACTTTGTACCGGTCGTACTCGCCGCACATTTGGGCCGTCAGGGAGAAGGCCAGGTCGAATACGAGGTCTTCTTTGTACAGGTCGGCCACGTCATAGACGAACGGCAGCGGCGAGCCGGAATGAATGAAGCCGACACGGGGGTCGAAGCCCAATGAATAGATGATGGAGGAACACAAGGCGTACAGCGCGGCATTCGACGAGGTGATGAGCCGGTTCGTCATGTCGCTCAGTTCGAACTCTCCCGGAACGTAGGCCCGGCCCTTCCAGCCGACTTTATACTTCTCGGCCAGTTCCAGGTAGCACGCCCGGACGCGCTGGCCTTCCATCACCATCAGCTCTTTCAGGGTTTTGTCCCGAATGTCGGCCTGGGGGAAGCGGCTGGCGAACATTTTTTTGGCGACGGCGAGCGATTTTTCCGGGTCGGCCGCCAGCGCGAGCTGCTTTTTCAGGTTGTACGTGTTGGCGGTCGGAGCCTGACCCACGGCGTAAAAAATGAGCGAATCGTCCCCCACCCAACAGACCGTTGCGTTGATGGAAGCGAGGATCTTGACCGCTTCATGGGTGATGGAGGTCCCCGGTCCAAGCAGGATCGTGGAGATCTCGGCGGCAGGAAGACGAAAATGCTTCCCGTCGGCCGAGATCTACTTGACGCTTGAATCGTCGATCTCCATGCGCCCATGCTCCAAATACAGAAATGGGTAGCGGTCACGCAGCATCGGAATGTCAGAAAGCTGCGTGCGAATAATTAAAGGTTCACCCATAATTAATATTCTTGCGTTTATAATTAAACGATTGGATTGTCAAAGATGATTTGGGATTGAAAAAGCCAAAACCAGGGGTTACGTCCAACTCGCCTCAAAATCCAGCGATTACAGGCCCCACGGATGAAGCGGATAGGGCGGATCAAAACGGATTTTAAATGAAGGAAGTTTTAAAAATTTCCGCATCTTCAAACCCAAAACCCATTGCGCTGCAATGTTTCAGTTAAACACGGAACTCCCCCAGGCTCGCTACGCTCGCCAGCCCCCTCAAAGAAGGGGCCTTTAAACGACGCGGGAAGCGTCGTCCCCGCAGGGGTTGGCTTTTAAAACGACGCGGGAAGCGCCGTCCCCGCAGGGTTGGTTTTTGAAACGACGCGGGAAGCGTCGTCCCCGCAGGGGTTGGTTTTTGAAACGACGCTGGAAGCGTCGTCCCCGCAAAAAGCTGGATCTATTCGTAGTCCACGATCTGAACGCAGCGGTCGGCGTAGCGTTTGTGCAGGCCGAACTCGAGCGGGACGTCCGAGAGGAAAAACGCGTCATCGAGCAGCGCGTCGGTCGAGATTTCAACCTCCCTGAGCATTTTCCCCGGTTTCAGATTTTTGTCTTCGGCCAGTTTCAGCATGGCGCAGCGCGCTTCATCTTTCGAGTCAAAACCCCCCCGAAAGATGAAATCCGTCGGCACGCAGCACTTTCGCCCAAGGTACAAATCAAAAACGGGGGCCTTCAGACTCGCGGTGAATTTCTCGGCCAAGGCGTCCTCGAAGCCGAGAATGACGGCGAATTTTTTGTTTTGGAGGTAATATCTGTAGGTTTGCCTTGCGCCGCCCCCAACCGCCACGGAACCGGCGGAAGTACGCGTGATATGCAAGCTTTCCCATTTTTTGGATTTGTCGTAACCACTTCCGACCATGTGGTAATCGCAGAGTTGATACGCCTCTTGATTACTTTTCTTTTCTTCGGTGGAAAGGAATGAAAAAGCCGTGAATGGGGCATCTTTCATCCGTTCCAACAGCTCACACTGCGGGCCGGAATCACCGCTGGAAGCCAACAGGAGACCGTAAATTCCTGACTTTGTCGGAAACGAAAACGTTTGCCGCGTATCAAAACGGGAATTGTACCCCCATGCCTGAAGCGGAGCCTCCAGCCAGAGCAAAAGGAATTTCATCGGAAACCTCCTCACTGGGCCTGAAGTTCACGGACTTTGGCACTCAGCCCGGCCGCCAGATCGTCGATGGAAAAATCGGGGTTTTCGCCGAACTCGAACGAGGCGATTTTTCCATAGAGCGAGCCGGAGAGTTTTTCCGTGCGGTCGAGCTGGTCTTTGAGCTGAACCTTACTTGCGGCAAGAATCGTCGGAGTGTCTTTGGAAGTCGTGACGGCTTTCTCGAACGAGGCCTGAATACGCTGCCCTTTGCGGATCAAAACCCGGGCGTAGTCCCAAATCGTGGAGGCGGTCATCGTCGTTTGGCGGGCCGATGGAATGGCGAGATAAAGGGCCTTGGTGAAGGCATCGATCGCCTTGCTCAAATCGAGACTGGCATCGCCGCCCAGATTGGTCAGAAGCTGGCCAAGATCAAGCGAGACGTAGCGGTAATAGGTCGCGGAATTGAATTCGAGTGAACCCATGTGGCCGGAACCCTGCAAGTCATTTTCAACTTTCACATCATCAACGGCCGTGAAAAACTCGACTTCGGATGCGACTTTGTGAGTCGAAATGGCGTGGGCGACGGAGGCGGCTGCTTCCACGTTCACCTCGGGAGCGCTTGCTGCCATGCGTCCGAACAGAGCGATGTCCACGCCGTCCATTACTGTGTTCACGTTGGATTTGATGACTTTCAAGAGTTCTTTGGCGGCTTTTTCGGCATCGAAGGCGTTGGCTTTGAAGTATTCCGCAAATGCGTTTGCTTCAGCCTTCGAGATGAAAAAGAGAGTGTCACTTTCGCCGTCTTTCACGGTTTTCGTAAGGGCTTTAGCGGCCGCTTCACCACAAGCGAGCGCCTGCTCGGTCGTAGCCCCCAGAGCAGTACAGGCGTCAGCAATCAATCCTTGAACCAGACGTGTACGCGAGGCAGTCTGAACTCCGCAGTAATCGTGCATCGCGAGACGGATCGCGCGTTTCCAGCACTGACTGCTGACGCGGGCGCGTTGGGTGCCGCCGATCATGGCGCTTTTCGGGGAACCGACGTCGTCGCGGTTGAGGCAGGAGACCGGGAAGGACTGGAGAATGTGGAACTCGATTCGGGTGTTCTGGAGTTTATTGGTCATTGGATTATCCTTTCGTGAATGGATTTGAATTTTGTGTTGAACGGTCAGTCAAAAATGGGAACGAGTTGCAAAAGGCCGAAACCAAATGCCTTGGCTTTTCCGATCCCGTTCTCGAAGGCGGAGCGGAAACGCTCGGGGTCTGTGACGGTCAGGGTCCCGGAAAAGAGGACTTTGTTGTGTATCACATTCTGGTCAGATTGCGCGTCTTTGTGAAACTTTTGTACACTGCGGACATGAATTACCAGATGGGTCTGGTCTTCAGGGGTAAGAGTAAAGCCGTTCACCTCAGCTTTCTCAAGAAACCAGGCGCGAAGGTTTTGTTCGCCAAGTACCGCTTTCAGTTTTCCGGTTTTTGAGTCTTTTCGCACAGGGTTCAGGAATATCTCAAACGAGTAGCATGTGTGTCGCAAAAAACCGGGTTCAACGGGTTTCGTCTCAAAGCGGAGCGGCCAGTCTGAAAGCTGTGTTGGTTCCACCTTGGAAAGGATGAAAATTGTCTGGAAACCATCCTTCAAGCCACGGTCGGTGTACAAAATCCGGTTTTGTTTGTCGGTTTTGGGGAAAAGCGAGTACACGACGCGGTGAATGGAGTAGTCGTCTGTGATTCGGAATTTCCTGTAGTCATCCAGCGTCAATATAAGGCGCGTGAGAAACATCAATCCTCCTCCTTTCCTTCCGGGTCTTCCTCCTGGTTTTCGTCGTTTTTGTCAAACGATCTACTGTAATAGTCGGCGGCCCACTGAATCTTGACTCTTTCTCCAAAGTAGAGAATTTCACGCAAAAGCCGCTCGTAATCGAGTGAGACTTTTTCGTTATTCTGGACGTAACGGAGGATTTGCCGCAGGATGGGGATCAGTTCCTTTCTACTGTCGCAGGCCAGAATTCTGCTCAGACGGCGTTCCACGCTTTCGTCTTCTTTTGTGGGGTCCACCTTGCACATTTTGAGGGCTTGTCCCAGAGATTGGGAGCCGTTTCCATCTGTTCGTTCCCGGGCCATCGCGGCGCCGACAAGCGCGAACGCCTGACGTTCCGAATCATTTTTCAAATCAACGTTTCCCAGTTCGATGAGAAACCGCCAGGCCTGTGCCTCTGTGGAAGGATTATCGGCCCGAGTCATCGCGGCCCGAAAAGCAGTATCATCTTTCAGACGGTTAATGATTTTTGCCACAAAACTTTGCGTAGAATGGTTTTTTTCAGTCATTTCTTTCCTCCTTTTTTCTTGTCTTGTTTGGGTACAAAGTACGGAGTATTCTGAATGTAAGCCTGCATTTGACGAGGAGTTATGTGCGGGCAAAAGTCATCGTAGCACGAACGGGCTATTTGCTTCCATTCGGTCTTGGCGGCTTTGATTTTTTCTTCGTCCTGCTCTTCTGAAAGCGAAATGATCGACTGCGCAAGCGGTTCCATTTTTTCCCAGAAAAGGCGCGTTGCAGCGCTTCCCTGCTTATCATTCTTCTCGCTCTGATTTTCAAAGTAAGCGTTTACCGCTTTATATAAAATGGAAGAGTAGTCCTCAATTTCCTTCATGAATTCTTTGAATACTTCGTACGTTTTGGCTCTTTTCCAACTCATCGGAATCAAAAACTCAGAATTCGCATAGTCGTTCTGCCCGGAAACGTACTGCTCACGCGAGTTTGTGCTGACCGCGACCCCGCCAACCCAAAGACCGAAAGCGGTGGTTTCCGGGGACTCCCCGAGCTTTGGAAGCCCGTAATACACAAACGCGGGCATCGGATTACTGAAAATCGTAGAATCCAAAAACTGCAAAAGAGACGGGAGCTGGCGCCACGGAGACTGCTCCGGTTTGCACCATCGGGCTTTGAGATCCTTTATTTCGCCATAAATCGCGATTCCCGGGTCCCACTGGCCGGTTTTGTGGGATGGGTAGTAAATTCCCTGTGTCATGAGGATATTTCCTTCATCCAGACAAAAGAATTTGTCCATTGGGAAAAGTGTCCCCAAGTAAGAGGAAGCGTACACCTCATCCTTTTCACCTTTCGGCATCAACTCCCAAAAAGGTCGGCCAAGCTCGGGACGCTCATCGCGCTCCTCGTCCGTCAGAATGTTCAGCCGAAGAGTTTCCAACAGCGTGTTTCCAAGCATAAATGAGTGCAGGTAACCGGAATAACCGGTCAAGGTTCCTTGAGGAGCGGAGGCTTTCCCCTTTTCCTTTTTACGCTTTTGGACGTTCGGGTCGATCTTCGCACCAAGGTCATACTTTCCACCGCCCATTCCGAAACAGGAACCACAAAGGATTTGCCGGGCAAGCTCCGCATCCGTTGGAACCGTTCCAACATTCCACTGAGTCAGGATGGTCTTATTACCGCTCGAGACAGAAAGGGAAAGAGCGTTTGGATTGGAGGCCTGACACTGCCCTCTCAACTGCGGGAACTGCAAAAACGGGTGAGTTTCGTCGTAAAGATCGAAACGGTCTGACCATTTTTCAAGATACACGAGCGCGTTTTGGGCCATCTCTTCCAAGGTCAAGTCAAGCCAGGCATCCAGGTCTGGCAAGGGCGAGCTCGCGTGGACGATGCACAGAAGGAGGCGAAGAAGAACCACCTTCTCGATTGGTGTACCACCAAGCCGCGCATACTCCGGGTGGGTGAAAACATCGTTCAAACTCACCAGCCCGACCCCAGCGATGGGAATCCACGGCTCGGTGAGCAAATTGAACGACCGTTTGGGTGGGGAGTTGCCGCTCATTTGTTCTCCTTTCTTTCGTAAGAATAACCTATTTTGTGATGGTAACTCATGGATTTGATTTTTGATTCCTGTTTGTTCGGCAGAGGATCAGCTTTTGCAGGATGATGAGACTGATTCTGAAGTATGTCACCATCACCGACATAAACCGCTCGCAATGGCCGATCCTTGCTATCGTGTCCAGTATAAAATATATGACTCAACTTGTCAAGTAGCCCCCCCTCGTAACTTGGAGCTTTGTCTATTGGGACCCGTACCAAGTACTTACTCAATTCGATAGCGCAGGCTGTACGCTCCTGTTTAGAAGCATTCCTGGCCGGGATTTTAATTGGCTCGGGATTCTCGTAACCATAGGGAATGATTTGATTTTCAGCACAGGCCTTTTTCTGGAGGAGAAGAACCTCAACGGTTTCGACCTCACAATATCGTGCGCTTGCTTCGGTGTCGGGTTGGACTTCAAGAGCTGAACCTGCGCTTAGATTGGCTAATCGTTCAAGTTTCTCTCGTTCCTTTTCGAGTTCATCCTTCAAATGCTCGTACCAATTCTTTTCATTCTCTCGTTCGGAATAGGTCATTTCGATAAGTTCACGCATATCCCGGGGAATCACGATTTCGTCCCGGTTTTCAAACACTTCCTGCGAGCGCATCAGGACGTATGGATCGTAAACCGGCGGAGTTGTTTCACGGTCTGACCATTTATCTTTGTTTTGGAATGGTTTTTCGTTCAGAATTAAAACTTCACATTTCGCGGTATCTGGTCGAAATGGATTAAGAGACTCATGCCGCCACAAACGGCCGATACGCTGAAGCAGCATATCCGTCGGGCAGAGACGGGTGATGAGAAAATCCGCGTCAATATCGACTGACTGTTCCAGCACTTGCGTTCCGACCAGAATTTTACCGCCGGAGCGTTCTTCTTTCGTCGCGTTTTTCCCGTATAATTTAACCCATTTATCCTCATTTTCACGACGTGTAAATTCCTGAAAACGGGAATGGATCAGACCGATTTCCAGGCCTTTCATCTCACGGCATACTAACTTTCGAAAAACCTCCTGCGCGTCAGCGACCGTGTTTTCGATCCACAAAACACACTCGCCATTTTCTGCATGCTCCAGAGCTGTGTTGTAAGCCCTGTAAACACAATCTTCATGCGAGACTTTGACCCTTTTGGACTTTACATTTTTTTGGACAATTTCCGGACAAAAAACACCATTCTCATCTCGAATACTCAGCAACGGATAAGGGACTGTTTCCGGCGGAAGACCGTCATTGGTTGATTCATTTTCTTCCTGATTTTCAGGGGCTAAAAGCTGATTACGTAGTTTTTGGGTAAGTGTTGCGGAAAGGATGATGACCGTGCATTTCCATTCCCGAAGGCGTTCAACGAGTTTACGAATGAGCGTACCGGTGTAATCGTCGTAGCTATGTACCTCGTCGAGGATCACGACTTTCCCTGCTGCTCCAAGGGCACGGAGCGCATTGTGCCGAACGTTGATCACCGACATGAGAAGCTGATCGATCGTCCCGACGGCGAATGGCGCGAGAAGACCACGCTTTCGGCTGGAAAACCACGAATTGACTTTGTGTTCTTTTTCCTGAAAACCCTCATCTCCATCTTCCTGGAGATTCTTTTTCAGCCATGCCTTACCGTGAAGAAGAAGCGGGTCCCAGTTTTTATCTTCCGGGTCGCGAATGTTCTTTAAAAAAGGGATGAATCGTTCGTAAATTTTGTCCGATGTCAGCTGCGTGGGAAGCGCGAAATAAATACCCGTGTGCTTGTGCGATTTCAGCAGTTCGTAGGCCAGAGCAAGAGCGGCCTCGGTTTTTCCGCTTCCCATCTCGGTTTCCAGCACGTACACACCGCCAGGCCTAACAACATTTTCGAGAATCGTTTTTTGTACGTCATTCGGCTCGAAACCCGGCTGGTCACCGGACTTAAAAAGTTGCTTGAAAGTCCGATCCTTTTGGAGTTTAAAAGGTACAAAATCGGCTTCTTCTATGGCCTTTGCGCATTTTTCAGGCGTAGGTTCTTCCCCGGGTTTCAATTCCATCCCGGAGCTGATCCAGTCGGCCAGGATAGTGAGTCCCAAAACGAGTTCTCTTTTCCATTCTTTCCACTCATCTTTGGAATAATCAGCCTTTTCCAGTCCGCTCTTTTCAATGAGTTTCTGAATTAATTCTTCTCGAAGGTTTTCCCACTTTTCGCCGCCGAGTATTTCATCATCGGCACTTAGCTCGCCGGAAGGGCAAAAACTCCCGTGATGAGAGGCTGCAACCCAGGACAATTTACGTAAACGCTTTCGTATTAGCGTCAGTGCCGATGTAATACAGTGGTTTACATTGAGCGGCACAACAGAGGAAAGCAAATCAGGAAAATCCGGCTTAAAAACCCTGTAAATCTTCTGCTGAAATAGCGGCGAAACCTTCCCCACGTCGTGCAGAAGCGGCGCGAGGAGGTCTTTGGGTGGGTCCCACAAAGAAGCCGTACAGAAATGACTGTAGTACTTCAAAAGCTGGCGCGCTACCTCAAACGTCGCGAGGCAATGCGTTTCCACGTTAACGCCCGGCCCGATGTTTCCGTCCGCGTCGTGACGGGTTTTCGCCAGGCATTCCTCCAATGGGAGGATTTTGTTTCCGGTTGATGGAGAAGAATCATTCTTCTGTTTCATAAAATTCCTTTCAAAGTTTCTTGCCTTCTTTCTGCAACTGCATCTCGCGCGGATTGTACGACCCGTAGAACGGCGAGTTCGTGTCCATCCAGAGGTAAAGCACGCGGCGGTCAGCGTCGGGGAGGGAGAGGTTCCGGTGGTTTTCGTCCGTCAGGATCTTCGTCAGGGGCGACTGGTCCGTGCCGCACTCGCCGGGGCGGGAGGTGATCAGCGAGATCGATTGGCCGCCCCACTCGTACCAGCGGAGGAAGGGTTTCAGGCTTTCGTACGAGGCCGTGAATTCACCGGCGTCCGTCCCGCGCAGGTCCGGCTTTACGGGGACGACGCTGCCAGCGCCGTCTGAATTTGATTTTTTAACGACGCTGGAAGCGTCGTCCCCGCAGTGGCATTTCACGCAGTTCCGGTCCAGGATCGGCTGGATCTGACGAACGTACCCCAGCGGGCCCGGTTCCGTGACCGTCGGCTCCGGGACAGAGGCCGCACGACGTCCGGCAAGCGGCACGTTTTTCTGCGGGATCGCCTGGTTTACCGGCTCGTGGCAGCCGATGCACGCGCGCTTTTCGCCGGGCTGGAGGTACACGTTGCTGCGCATCCCCTGGACGGCTTTGCCCTCCGCGTCGATCGCCTGGAAGTAGAGCGGTTTGCGGGCCGGCACGCGGAAGAAGGCCGAGCCATCCGACTCGACCGGGACTTCGCCGAGGTACGATCTCGCGGGGATCGTATTGGCCCAGCCGATCCGGGGCGAGTTCCCGCCGGCGTTCTGGGTTTTCGGGAGCAGCTCGAAGACGCGCAAAGCGACGATTTTCCGCCCGGCCGGCATCGGGAGCTGGCTGATGTTCACGTCGCTCAGAAAGAATTCCCCCTGCATCTCCTCCGCGAGTTTTTCGTCCAGAACGCTCGGGACCACCGGCGGCTTCTTCACGAACGGGACCCCGTCCGGCGTGTTCAGGAGCATCGGCGCGACGCTCGAAATTTCCGGGTCACGGTAGAGCAGTTCCTTGTTCCCGAACCGGTCAAAATAGTAGATCCCGCTCTTCGAGTCCTCGTAATAGTTCGGCCCCATTCCGGGGAGCGGGTCGAAGCTGAACGCCACGAGAAAATGCTCCTCCGAAAGCGGCAGAGGGCACGAGTAGAACGATTTGGCCCACTGGCCTTTCACCTCGGAAAACGGGATCTCCGGCGTGAGATTTTCCACCGCCGCCATCGAGTCGGTCCCATTCTCCGGATCCCGCGAGAGCTTTTCCGTGTCGATCAGGATCAAGCCCCCGCCGACCACCGCGTGATGAGCGCCGGCGACCGCGATGATTTTTTTCGTCCCGGGGATCATTTTCGGCTGGTAGTGCGCGTCGATCTCGATCGTGTAACTCCCGAAAAGGTGCATCGGCGCCGTCCCGTCCGGGTTCGAGGTCCAGATCCCGTGGAAGAGCGTGGCGTCCCGATCCACGTAGTCCCAGCGAGTGTACAGGAGCCGGCCGTCAGGGCGCACTGAGGGGTGCCACTCGTCCGTCTCGTGGTACGAGAGCTGGGTCAGTTCGGTCCCGTCCTTCCGGACCGTGTGCATCGTCGAGGTTTCGAGCGGCTCGTAGTGACTGTTGCAGCGAATGTAACCGCCCCGGCGGGTGCTCATGAACGCGATCCGGCCGTCAGGCAGCTCGCACGGGTCCACGTCGTCGTGGATTCCGTACGTGATCTGGCGCAGATTCTTCCCGTCCACATCGACCGCGTAGAGGTGGAAAGCGGGGCGCGTCGTGGAGAAGTAGTTGAAATCAAACCCTTGCGCGTTTTCCGGCCGTTGGGGGAGTTTGGCGGAATCGAATCGGCCCTCGCCCCACGGACGCTCGCCGTCGATGACACGGCACCAGGCGAAGTAAATGGTTTTCCCGTCGAACGAAAGGGACGGCGTGCAGAACGTCCCGCGCGGCAGCTCTCCCGTCAGCTCGATCGTCTCGTCGGACCGGCCGGGCCTGGGCAGGATGAACACGCCGCCGCCGGAAGTTCCGAAAAAGTCGTAGTACCAGCCGGAATATTCGTGGAACATCTGCTGGATCACGCGCCGCTGCTTCATGAAAGCGACGGGCCGGTCTTTCAGTGCCGGGTGAAGAAGAACGATCCGGCGAACGCACCAGCGGATTTTGAGGTAAAGCGCCAGACGGTCCGCCTCAGTCGGTCCGCTTCCCGTCTGACGCAGGGCCTGCGCCTCACGTTTCAGACCGGCCAGTTCAGCAAGCAGGGGCCGAAGACCTTCCGGTTCAGCGTGCCACGACGCGACGGTTTTCTCCGTGCGTTCAAAAAGCGAATCGATCACGGACCAGTCGGCGGGGTTCCGATCCAGCCGCGCCTCCTCGGCGAGCCAGTCCGCTTCGATCTGCTGACGGAATTCCGTGTCACTAGCGGCCGCGAAGGAAATGAGAGTCAAAAGAAAAAGGAGGGAGGAAATCAAAACCGCTTTCATGACAAAACCCTTGAAAAAAACAACAAAAAGGACGGGACGTTTCCGGAAATTATAACACGGCCCCCTTTAAAAGTCAAGTTTCCCCGAAATTTTTTCAGTTTTTTTTGAGAAAATTTCAAAAAAAGGATTGGATTTAACGTAAAGTGGTATATAATAAGAGCATAAGAATTTCAGGGGAATATTCCCCCACATTTTTTTAATCATTCCTGATCAGATCAAACATGAAAATGCTTCGTTCACGAATCGCCTTTTTTTGCATTTCCGTTTTGTTAGCGTCGTTTTGTTCTGCTGAAACGATTACCGTCACGGCGGATGGTGAGCCGATCTCTCCTGATACTTATACCGTGCCGTTCACAGGGGCGAACGACCTCGTGAAGAACGGGGACGGAACGTTCACGCTCACGGGGAACAATACCTACACGGGTTCCACCACGATCAACGCGGGCACGCTAAAGCTTACAGGCGGTTATAGAATGCTTCGGGGAACGACCGGGATCACGATTGCATCAGGAGCAACGCTGGAACTCGCGTCTGCGAATCCTTTGGGTTATGGGACCGATAAGCCGGCGCCCATTACGGTCAATGGCGGAACGATCACATTCACCTCGAACGGGAATAATGCGAACCTCGGAGACGTCACGCTCAACGGCGGAAGCATCCAGTCAACGGTCACGGGCTCTTCTTTTGGAACGTTCCTTCTGGCAGGGACCATCACGGTCACGGAGGACGCGGAGATCGTTTCCACCGACAAGGTATTGATTCGCAGACCCGTGAATCGTTCTCCGGGAAGCTCCAAGGCATTTATTATTAATTCCGGCAAAACCCTTACGATTGACGCTCCGCTGAATTTCGCCGACAACAACACAGGGGATTCCGTCATGGACATTAGCGGCGGCGGAACGCTCCTTCTTACCAAAGCGGCGAGTACGGGCGGTATGGGCAGCCTTGCTGGTACGACGATCGTCGTGGATGGAGCAAGCACGGCGACGGGAACGAACACCACGTTCGACATTGCGGTCAACAACGTGTTCGGAACCAGTGAACCCGTGCGTCACGCAACCGACAAAACCAAAAATTTCACCGTTCAGATAAAGAATGACGGCGTTTTGAATGTCAGCGCGCCCGGCCACATCAATCTCGGGAATCTGGTCCTCGATGGCGGTAAGATCACGGCTCTGAAAGCGGATGGGACCGCAAATCCGGGTTCCGCTTACGGTAACATTCTGCTCTGCGGCACGACGACCGTCACGAAAGATTCGGAAATCTCCGCGAATATCTTCGTAAGAGGCGGTAACAACAGCAACGGCGCCGGTGAAATCACCGTCAATCCGGGCGTCACGCTGACGATGAGCGGCAATCTGAACTTCACCGGCGGTGGAAACGAGAACGGAACGATGTTCATTTCCGGCGGCGGAACGGTCCTCGTTCCCACGGGAGCCATTCAGTCTGCTGGCGGCACCTCGAATATCGTCACGGTTTCCGGTGAAAAGGTCACGGTAACCGACCCGGACACGCAGGAACAATCGGAAGTAATCCGCGCCACGACCCTCCAGTACGGCAACGGCGGCGCTTCCGGCGCATGGTTTGCACCCATGGTCCTGAAGGATTACGCGGTCTTCCTCACGAACCGCTCCAGTATTAACGATTACGGATTTACGTTAAACGCTTCCAACGGCACGATGGTCCAGAACGACGGGACCGCCGAAATCAAATACGCCGGCGCGGTCACGGTTTCACGTCCGGAGACGTTGGAAGGCGCGGCCGATTTCGACCTGAATTTCAACGCGAACGCGGCGGACATCCGGCTCAGGGAAGGAGCGCTCAAAGGGGACGGCATCGTCCTGAAAACCGGCGAGAAACGCCTTATGATCGACGGGGCGCACACGGGTTTCGCCGGTGAACTCGTGCTGAAAGAAGGCGTTATGAACATCAAGAGCGGTGACGCGCTCGGAACCGGAACTTTGACCTTTGCCGGCGGGACGCTCAAGAGAGATGGTGTGGCCGGGAATGCCCGAGTTGAACTTAAAGCGAATATTAATGTAGCTGCTGACACGACAAGCACAGTCGAAGTGAACACCGAAACCCTGAAGTTCCTTGGAAATATGACCGGGTCGGGCAATCTGACCAAGACCGGCGGCACGCAGCTCCATTTCTCCGGCAACAACAGCGGGTTCTCCGGAACAGTGACTTCGACCAGCAACTGGTTAGGGTTCTACTTTAACCCGAACGACGAAAACAAGACCGAATCGGCGAGCGCCGCGGCGCGTTACGTCGTAAATGGCAGCGGTATGATCATCGTCCCGAAAACCAATACGGACGTTTTTACCTTCGGAATGATCGAATCGACGAAAACCGGCACGGAATTCCGCGCTGGCGCCGACGCGACGAACAACGGTATTACCGACATCAACATCCAGGTCGGCGGCAAAGACATGAGCGGTACGTTCGCGGGGAAATTCCTCAATTACACCTCGAACGGGACGACGGCGAAGGTCAACATCGAAAAAGTCGGCACCGGTACGTGGACCTGGGTGAACGCCCCGGGAAATACGCTCACGACTGGTACGCTAACGGTTTCCGGCGGGAAATTCCAGATCGGCGACGGCGGGGAGAACAAAAACGGCCACGTGCAGGGCTTCACCTACTCGGCCAACGACCCGATTCCGACGGCGGTCATGCCGATCGTGGTGAACGAGGACGGGATCCTCGCGTTCAACCGTCAAAGCGGCGAGGATTTTGCAGAACCCACCTCGGTGAAAGTGTTCGCTTACCAGGACTTGACGTTCAACGGCGGCACGCTCCTTCAGGAAAACTCGGCGGACGTGGTCCTTGGCCCGGTCAAAGGGACGGAAATGGTCATTGATGCCGCGGAAGATGCGACCGGTCAGGTCATTTTCCAGAAACTGGAAGACTATGATCCGGAAGTCAGCGTCCAAAAGATCACCATCAAAGGCGGAACCGTCGTGACCAAAAACGATATGACCGACGCGACCGCCATCGACGTGAACGGCGGAACGTTCTCCGTCGGGAATTCGAGCCAGGCCGCCTCGCTCGACGCGGTCGTGAACCTGAACGAAGGCGGAACGCTCGTCTCGGGTAACGCCAACTCCATCGCGAATAACGTCGTTTTCAATGGCGGTACGATTGCGGGCGATATTAACCTCAAGCTCGGCGATGTGGACGTGACTGCCGATACTTCGACGCTCATCCAAATGTCCAACAACGCGCGCACGTTTATCACCGGCGACGTGACCGGCAGCGGCGAGATCGTGCTGGATGGCAACGGCAGCGCAGGGCACCAGCTCTGGTTCCAGGGTGATGCGTCGGACTTCACCGGGACGGTGGAGAGCAAGGGTGGCGCTTTTGTGGGCCTCTACAACGATAAATCCGGCTCTGCGGGCGCCAAATACGTCGGAAACGGCGGGAATTTCTTCCTCGCTTCCAATGCTGCGGACGATTCGGGCGTTTTCCAGCTCGGTGAGCTTTCCGGAAACGGGATCCTGCGCACGGGTAACGACAATCAAAAGCGCGAAGTCACGATCCAGGTCGGCGGCGCCAACACCGACGCGGAATACTCCGGTTCCATCCAGAATTACACGCACGGTGCGACGGACGTGGTCGGGGTCACGAAAGTCGGCACCGGCACGTGGACCCTTTCCGGCGCGAACACTTACACCGGTCCCACCACGGTCGAGGAGGGCGTTCTGTACGTCAAAGGCTCGCTCGCGGCTACGCCCACTACGGTCAGCAGCGGCGCAGGGCTTCTCCTCACGGGGACCATGGCCGGCAACGTTCTGTTTGATTCCGGCTCGAAGTTCATCATCGACCTGACAAACAGCGAAATGTTCGACAAACTCTTCAACGAGAAGAACCCGGCCAACGGTGACCTGATGAGCGGCACGCCCGACCTGAAACTCATCGTGACGGAAGACATCATGAGAGAAATGGGCGCGGACGACGAGTCGGTGGTTCTGAAAGTTCTTGACTACACGATCGAGAATACGGACCTGATCGTTCAGAATCTGGATCTCACCCAGGCCGCTGGCGTGTGGGGCCTGAGTACTCGGCCTGACGGTTTGTACCTCAACGGGACCTTGTCTCCGTCTCCGGTAAGCGACGTTCCGGAGCCCTCGACGTGGCTCCTGCTCGCGGTCGGCGCCGGTCTGATGTGCTTTGCCGGAAGAAGGGCGAAAAAGCAGGTTTGAGAGTTTAACTGATTTTTATAAAACAGGCTCATCCGGTAACTGCGTACCGGAAAAATAATTAAAACACGGCCAGGTCCAGTGTATGTTTTTTTGTCTCACGCGGAGATGCGGAGCCGCGGAGTTTTTGGTAGGGAAGTTTGGAACCCATAAAGCCGTTGACCATTTGCGCAAACCATTCCTGAATCCTCCGCGCCTCCGCATCTCCGCGTGAGGCCTGATTCTCCCAAGCGCTGAATGATGTTTTTAAGCCGCAAAGGGCGCAAAGAGTTTTTTCTTGTTACCGATCAATGCGCCCCACACTTAAATCTTGATCATTTTAACATTTCTCCTCTTTGCGTCCTTTGCGTTCTTTGCGGCTTAAAATGATTTTGTTTGACCGCTTTGACTGGAACTGCAAAACAAGAGGGCAAAACACAGGGCTTATGGTTTTTGCGATGGAAAACTTCAAGCTGAAAAAACTGGGGCACAAAAGGGACCGGTACGCACTTGTCGGATAAACCATAAAACTTGGGGACTCGTCTCAGCTTGAGGCGAGTCCCCTTTTAATTCATAATTCAGGAAAGTGGTTTTCCGTCGAGGATGAGCTTCATCCGTTTCGCCTGTTCTTCGAGCGTGAGCGGGTTTCCTTCAAGCTCGACCGTGATCCAGCGGTCGTACTTCCATTCGATCATCTTCGCACGGACGGCCGGCCAGTCGATCGAGCCTTCCATGACGCGGACGAAGCGCCCGCCATGACCGTCTTCGTTCAGCTTGAAATCTTTGATGTGCACGCGGACGACTTTCCCCTGGAACGCGTCGAACCAGTCCTGCGGGCGGGGGTAGTACTTCACGTTGTTCCCGCAGTCGAAGTACGCCTGGACCTGCGGCACGCCGAACGAAAGGACGAAATTGGCCGCGAAAGCCGGGTGGACCCACATATTATTCCAGACGTTTTCCAGCCCCATCGTGATCCCGAGTTTCTCCGCGGCGGGGATCAGGCCCTCAACGAGAGCCCGCGCGCGCTGCATCGCCTCGTTGTGCGCCTTGATGTAGTCGGCGTACGGTGCGTTATCGCCTTCCACGACCTGCTGAAGCAGATTGGTCTTTTCGTCAAACTGGATCTTGAACTCCCACGGCTCGGGCATTTTCACGCCGCTGACGCGGCCCGGGACGACCAGCACGGCGTCGGCGCCCAACTCGGCAGCGAGTTCCATCCTCTCGACGGAGCCTCCGCCCATGCAGGAGTGAAAGCGGAATCCTGCGGCGTCCGCGATTTTTTTGGCGGCTTTTGCCTCTTCCATCGTGAACGGGCCGGAAATTTCCATCCCATCAATGCCGAGTTTCTGCATTTCCTCGATTTTGGCCGCGTCGGGAAGACGGCCCAGAACGGCAATTTTCGGGCGCGGGACGGCGGCTTCCTCGGCCTTCACAAACTCCGGCAAAACGGTGATCGATGCGGCGGCGGAAGCGGCGAGGAGGGTGGACTGTTTCAGGAAAGAACGTCGGGAAAGATTCATGGCGGCTCCTTTTTTTATGATTTTCTCTTGGGGGGGCTTGAAATTTGAAAAAACTGCGTTACACTAATTAGTAGTGGCCAGTTTGTATTATACCACAAACCGTTTTAAAGAAATAGTCCCCCCCCTGAAAGTTTTTCGCAGGAGAAAAATCATGCTTTCCATTCTTTCCCGCCGTCTGGTTTGGTCTCTTGGCCTTCTGCTCATCCTGACGCTTGGCGTCCGTGCGGATTTCGTCTGTATGCAGCAGTGCCGCGAAACGATTTTTGCCGAGGAAAATCTGCTCGAGAAATTTCCCGCCCACAAGTCCGGCAATGTAACGGAAACGACCGACGAAAAGGGCGTCCTCTGGACCGTTGACGCTCCCAGCGAAGGAAACACTGCGACGAACGCCGTGATCTGGGGCGTGACCCTGGATCAGACCCAGCCGCTTCCGATCTTCATTTCGGGGGAAAGCCGGAACCTGACCGCGCAAGTGGCGGGATTGGGTGGAGATTACTCGCTCTACGTGGACGCGATCTACACGGACGGCACGCCCGAGTGGGGGATCAAAGCCAGTTTTGACGGCTCGAAGGAGTGGAAGACCGAATCCACCTTTTTCCTGCCGTCGAAGCCGATCAAGAGACTCACGTTCTACTGCCTCTTCCGCCTGAAAAAAGGGACGGTCCAGTTCCGTATGCCGACCTTGCGCCAGGGTGACCCGGAAAAAATCGGCGGTTTGTTCCATTTCGACGGACTGAACGTTTTCCGCTCGCCGCAAGTCGCCCAGCAGGTGAGGGATTCCCAGACGGCTGAAACGCAAAACCCGGCGCCGCGTTTCTACTTGCGCGACGCTGGGCAGGACTCCGACTGGCATCGGCTGGAAGCGGGAAAGGACGGCGTGTACTCCGCGTCGTTTGCTCCGGACGGCCAGAAAGAGTTTGAGCTGAAACTCGACTCCAAAACCACCGAATGCGGTACGGTTTTTGACGCGGTAAAGATCAAAAGCCTGACCCCCACGGACCGCTGCGTGACGCTCGTCGCGGCAGTTCCGGTCCCGGCCGAAATGACGAAATACTTCGACGCGCTGGACTCCTCGAAAACCATCGAGTGGGATGAAGTCTCGCAAGGCCGCATAAATCCCGCGGGGATGGGGCGTCTGAACCGCTTCCCGATCCAGGGCGTGGGGAACGACTCCGCGGAGTACTGGCTCGGGATCGACCCGGCATTTCCGGCCATTTACCGGACGTTCTACAATCGGGTCACGAATGAACTTTGCATCGCGTACGATTTGGGTTTCGTGCCAGAAAACAACGAGTGGGAACTGCGTTTCTGCCATTTCTCGCAGGAGGCTGGCGGGCTGCGGAGCGCGTGGAGCCGCTACATGAAACTCTACCCGGAGGCGTTCAAGGTCCGCGTTTCCAAAATGGGCGTCTGGATGCCGTTCGCGAAGATCAGCGAGGTCCCTGCTCATGAAGATTTCGGCTTCAAGTTCATGGAAGGCGATACAGAAACGGCTTGGGACGACGCGCACAATTACCTGACGTTCCGCTACACGGAGCCGACGACGTGGTGGATGCGGCTTGAACTCCCGGAAGGCGAGGAGGGGGAAAATCTTTCAAGCGAGCAGATCATCGACCTGGGAATCGCCGAGGCCCGTAAAATCGCGGAGTCCGGAAAGGGCGGCTCGTACGCGAAAGGGTGGGAGACTTCCGTGATGTACGACGCGAATCAGAAGCCTTCGGGCCGTTACCTTGATACGCCGTGGTGCAAAGGGATCGTCTGGAGCACCTGCGACATTCCGGGGATCCAGTCCCCGAACACGTGTGAGGCCAAATGGAGCGCCGACTACCAGGAGAGATGCTACGGCAAAGTCCGCGAAGAAAATGACTTTTCCGGCGTGGACGGCGAGTACATCGATTCCTCGGAGTGCTACGTGACGCTTTCTCTGAACTTCCGCCGCGAGCATCTGGCCTGCGCGAAAACGCCGCTCACGTTCTCGCTGAAGGAGAAAAAGCCCGCGCTTTACCGGGGTCTTACCTCGTTCGAGTACGTGCACGAACTGGAGCAGAAAGTCCACGCTTCGAACCGCCTCATGATGGCCAATTCGACGCCCGGTTCGCTTTCGTGGCTCGCGCCGATCCTGGACGTCATGGGGACGGAAACTGACTGGAACCGCAACGGCTGGCACCCGATGGACGTCCGTGAACTGCAGTACCGCCGGATGCTCTGCGGAGGGAAACCGTACTGTTTCCTGATGAACACGGATTTCACGAAATTCTCGTACGAGTGCAGCGAAAAGTTCATGCAGCGCTCGCTCGCGTTCGGAATGTTCCCGGGCTACTTCAGCGCCAACGCTTCGACCGACCATTACTTCAAAAACCCGGAGCTCTACGAGCGTGACCGGCCGCTTTTCAAAAAGTACGTCCCGCTCTGCAAGCTGGTCGCGGAGGCGGGCTGGGAACCTGAGACGGGCGTTTCTATGAGCAGCGGCGACCTGCTCGTCGAGCGTTTTGGTGACCCGGCGACTGACGGCGGCGTGTACTACCTGACGGTCTTCAACCCGACCCAAGAGCCGATCGAGGTGGAATTCACGTCATTCCGTGACGATTTGAAGGGGAACGTGGATATCCTCTGCGGTGAGAAAAACCTCGGCGCCGAGTGCGTAATGGTCGTGAAAATTACGAAGTAGAAACCTTCATTGACTATTTGAGGAGGAACCTCATGAAAATTTTCAAACTCGCTTTTTTGATTCTGGGCCTGGCGCTCGTTCTACCCCCGGTCTGTGCGCAGGCCGCGGATGGGAAGGAGCTTCAGAAGGAAGCGCAAACAGCCCTGAAGCACTGGAAAAAGGTCCCGGAAACCCAGGCCGAAAATGCCGCGCGGGAACTCCTCGGGCTTTATCGTGAGGTCGAGACGGACGAGACCCTTCCCGAATCGACGCGGAAGCTGCTTTTGAGGAATCTCCGCGTAAAACTTGACGCCCTTTCCATTCAGATCGCCGAAGCGGAACTCGCCAGAAAGAGCGCTGAAAAAAGTGGTGAAAAGAAGGAAGAAAAGCCCGCGAGTGTGAAGAAACTACCTGAAAAGGCGGAAATGGCCCAGCAGGCCGCTCCTGGTTTTGGGGCCCCAGGATTCGGGGCTGGAAACCAGGTCAACGAGGAAGCCGGTGAGCAGCTCGTTGAGGTGATCCAGAACACGATCCACCCGGAATCGTGGGAGCAGAATGGTGGAAACGGAACGATCCAGTTTTGGTCGCCAAACGGCCACTTGATCATTCGCCAGACGGACGAAAACCACCAGAAGATCCAGAATCTTCTGGACCAGCTCCGTCGGGCCGGAAGCTGAATGGTTTCGGGGCTCTGGGAAGTTAATCTTAAAATATTTTAAAAAAAAGTCATTTCCCACTTTACACAAAAGAAATAAATACTATAATATGGCGTAAGTATTTTTTGACTTTTGGCTACCAGTCAGGGAGCGATTATGAAACGTGAGCTTTTAGAGCTTAAGCAGAAATTAATGCAGCGCTTTCTCGAGGGCGCGATCGATCAGGCGACTTACGACCGGATGCTTTCCGAAATCGACGATATGGCCGAGGAGGAAAAGGAACTTCCGCCGCAGCCTTCCGTACCGACGGCCTCCTCTCAAGCTCAGACGCCCGTACCGGTTCAAGCCCCCGTTCTTCCTCCCTTTGTGACGGTCCTTCCTCCCGGTTCTCCCATGCAGATGAGTGCCGGCTACGCAGTCCCGGCGTTTTATCCGGGAATGGTCGGCCCGGACGGTCAGCCGATTCCGTATCCTTACGGGAATTTTCAGGGCGGCGCGGCCGTAAAGGAAGACGCTCTTCCCGCAATGATCACGGCCGACAAGCTGGAAGTACGTACTGCTACAGGGGTTAAGGCGGCCAAAGTCTGGCAGGACCCAAACGATCCGACACTCACGCCGAATCCTGAGATCGATCCGTTGGTCGTAAAGGCGTTGAAAGAGGGGGAAACTCTGGAAGTCTGGTGGCATTTCCCGCTTACCGCCGACTGTGTGACCGCGTGGAAAAAAATCGATGTTCCCCTTCGGCTCAGTCTCGCCATGAACGAAGCGATCGATGATGAGGCACTTCATCTTTTGGGCCAGATCACGAATCTGCACGAGATCAACCTCACATCAACGCACGTGACCGATTCCGGGATCAAATCCCTGTTCCGGCTGACGGAGCTGGAATCGATGATCCTCACCTCAACAGAAGTGACAGGCGAAACGTTTGGAAGTCTGGACGGACTGACGAATCTGCGCGAATTGACGCTCACGTCCACACCTTTCTCGAACGCGGGAATGGAATTCCTCCCTCAGTTCCAGAACCTTGACTCACTGAAACTCGACGACACGAACATCTCGGACGAGGGAATGCCTGCGCTTCAGGGCCTGCATCAGATGCAGCTTTTGAACCTCCAGGGAACGATCGTTTCCGATGCGGGGCTGAAGTACATCGCGGGAATGACTTCCATGCTGGAACTTTACCTCGGAGGTACGATCCCAATCGATGGAAATGACTATGAAAGCCCGATTACGGACCGCGGCGTCGAGTATCTTCGCGACATGGCGCTCCTGAAAGTCCTTCATCTGAACGATACCCAGGTGACGGACGCGTGTCTGGCAAGCCTGAAGAAAATGACCGATCTGATCGAGTTCAACGTGACCGACACGTATTTCAGCGACGATTCGCTCCGCCAGTTAAAACGATTTGAAAACCTTCAGGAAGTACTGGTTGACGGGACGCTCATCACGGAACACGGCATAAAAAAGGTCTTTGGAAGCCACGCGAAAGAAATCTTCCGCGGCGCCCAGACCAGCACGATGTACAAACTGGGCCGCTTCCTCGTCGCTCCGTGGTCGAGAAAGAATTAAATGAATGGTTTTTCGCTTCGAGGTGAGTCATGAATATTCCTGAATTTACCGCCGTCAAAAAAACCGGGCGCAAACTTTCCATGCTGACGGCCTACGATTTCCCCACGGCCCAGCTCGTGGATCAGGCCGGGATCGATGCGATCCTGGTTGGAGACTCGCTCGGCATGGTAGTGCAAGGAAAAGAAAACACGCTTCCCGTTACGCTCGAAGAGATGATTTACCACACGGAGATCGTTCGCCGCGCTGTGCAGAAAACGATCGTCATCGCAGACCTTCCATTCCCCGGCGGTCATCAGTCGTGGGTAGAAACTCTGCGTGACTGCACTCGAGTGGTAAAAGAAACGAACTGCCACGGGATCAAGATCGAGTCCTCTTTCCAGCAAAAGGAAACGATTGCCCGGCTTGTGGACGCCGGGATTCCGATTCTTGCGCACATCGGGCTTTTGCCGCAGAAAATCCAGACCTTCGGAAAATATTCCATGCGGCGCGTGCGGGATGAACTGATGCGGGACGCGCTGGCCGTTCAGGACGCCGGGGCGTTCGCGGTCGTTCTGGAGTGCGTCGATCATGAAATCGCCGGCGAGATCAGCCATGCGCTCGAGATCCCGACGATTGGCATTGGTTCAGGCCCGAAATGTGACGGTCAGATTCTGGTCATTCAGGATATTTTGGGACTTTCAGACCGTACGCCGAAACACGCGAAACAGTACGTAGATCTTCGTTCCTCGATTCTTGGCGCTTGCAAGGCGTATAAAAAGGACGTAGAAAAAGGCACTTTCCCGACGAAATAAACCTTTACGGGAACGATGTATCTTACTTTGTCTTTTAATTATGGGTCAAGTGCAAGTCAGTTTTAAGAAATCGATCATGAAACGTTTCCTCGCTTTCCTTTTTTTTCTGACGTTCGTGACCCTCGCCCACGCGGTGACGGTGGACGAAAACCTCGTTCTGTTCCTTTCCGACTTCCACTGCGACGTGAAGCCCTCGGTCCGGTACGTCTCCCCGGTCGAGACGAAGCGCGGCCCATCGATGGATTTCAGCTACACGCAAACCGGGCGTGAGGGCGAATTCCGCGTCGAGTACGACACGCTGGCGAATCTCCGCGTCTGGGTGAGCCGGATCGTGGCGATGGACCCACGCCCTGCGTACGTCATCATGCTCGGCGACGACATAAACGTCCCGTCCGAGGAAGGGTACAAACTGGTCAAGGAAACGCTCAAGCCGCTCGACGATGCTGGGATCCCTTACGCGAAAATCATGGGAAACCACGACCGGCCGCGGCTGGCGAAACAAAACGACGTTTACCTGAAGGTCTTTTCGGAGTTCGGCCCGCGTTCCATCTCGCCGTCGAAAGACTGGCAGGCGTTCCGCGTCTCGCTGAAAGACGTGGATCTCGTCCTTTTTGAAACGTTCGACCCCCTGCGCGGCGACTGGGAAAAGTGGTTCACGCCCGCCCAAAAGGAAAAGTACGGCCAGAACGACGGCTACTTGCGCTACCACGGCGCTTTTTTCCCCGAGCAGGTCACGTGGATGGAGTCCGTACTAAAGGCGCAGCCGGCCGACCGGCCGATCTTCTTCTGCGGTCATCACCCGACGGACGTCGAGACGTTTTTCCCGCAGTTCAAGGACTTTCCGCAGTTCCAGGGCTGGATCCATGGCCACTTCCATAATTTTTACCGTTCGAAGACCGACTCGCCGCGCAGCCTGAGCATTCCCAGCTCCGGCGTCGTGGGCGTCGGAACGTTCCAGACCCCGCCGGCGGCCGTGAAGATGCAGATTTTGCCGACCGCGTACCGCTTCACGCTCTGGACGCTCGACGAAACCGACCCGATGAACGGTAAAGAAATCGTTTTCGAAAAGCAATGAATCCGCCCCGCACGGCTTTCAGTTAAATTTCCTGGTTTTTAACTCACGACCTATTAAAATGCGTAGTTTACTCACTTTTTTCACCGTTTTCATCTGCCTTGCGGCCTCGCTCAACGCTCAGACTTCACCCCAAAAGGCCGTTTACGCGGTCCTTTCTTCAGCCGAAACCTTCGCGGACCCGGCGTGGGAAAAATCGGCCCAGGCGCTTGAGAAGAAATACAAGGAGCGCTTTGACGTTCAGCGCGTCGAGATCCCCGCCCTGGACGCAGATGAAGAAGCGCTGAAGGCTTTCATCGTCCGGATGCGCGAACTGATGCCGTACTACACGTGCGTCCTGCTTCGGCCCGAGGAGCTTGGCGAAACGCGCGTGCGTCAGATCCATCTGTTCACCCGCGCCCTGAACGACGACCCGTACACGGACACGATCTGGGGGATCATCACCGGGTTCACGCCAGAGGACGCGCTTCGAGTCGCTTCTTGCTCCGAGCCGCTGACGGTCCGCCGGGTGGCCGGGATCTCCCCGATGCCTCTCGAACTCTTCGAGTCGGGGGTCTGGTACGATGAAGGCCGCAAAAACCATTACGTCGAGAAAACGGTGGGACCGGACGGCAAGGCGGTCATTACGGACCATACGGACGGGCCGGGCGATACGACCCGCGCACTGGCCGAGGCTTGGAAGGGGGCCGACCTTTTCCTCACCTCCGCCCACGCCACAAGCCACGACTGGCAGCCGGGCTACTCCTACAGAAACGGCTGCTTCCGCTCGAAAAACGGTGAATATTTGGCCTGCCCGCTCAAGGGTGAGCCGTTCCCGGTGACGTGCGACGGCCCGAAAGTCCACATCGCGGCGGGGAACTGCCTCATCGGAAACGTGGATGACCGCGACTGCATGGTCCTGGCCGAGATCCACTCCCTCGGCGTGAACGCGTTCGTCGGCTACACGGTCCCGACCTGGTTCGGCTACATGGGTTGGGGCGTGCTGGAATATTACCTCGGCCAGCCCGGCCAGTTCACGTGCGCGGAGGCGTTTTTCGCGTCGAACCAGGCGTTGACGTATCGCCTGATGCAGCTTTTGCCGGAATTGACCACCGCCAAATCAAGGGACGAGGTTCAGAAACGTTTTGAGGGACTTTCCAACGATCAGAAACGAGACGTTCAGGGCCTGCTTTACGACCGCGACACAGTAGCGTTTTACGGCGATCCGGCGTGGGAGTCGCGCCTCGCTCCGCCCCAGAAAGGAACGTTCTGGGCGCAGGAACTGACGAAAAAACCAGACGGCGGCTGGACGCTGAGCATCTTGCGGAAGACCGTTGAGGCCCAGAACCAGACCGGTGACCCGGGAAACGCAGGCGAAACACGCGACGCGGCAAACGCCGGGAGCTCCGGTCGGCCGCTGATCCAGATCCTCCCACCGGAAGCCGTGGGGGAACCCGTCGATGGGCCGAGCGTGGTGAAAGGAAGGGTTTTCATCCTGGTGGAAAAAACTGCTTCCAATTAAACGCCAAGGCTAGCTTGCGAACCGGGGGAATTGGGGGGTTGATCTGAAAAGCCTCCCCCCAAAAATCCCGTGTACGCGGCGCCCAACCGAAAGCGCACACCACATCAGATTTCCATTTAAACACGGATTTCCACGGATTCAATGGATTTTCAGGATTTTTAAAGAAGAAGGGGTGAAGTCTTCCCGGAAGGAATCCTTTTAATCCCTTTAATCCGTGAAAATCCGTGTTTAAATCTCGCGTTGAAGCGGGACCGGTTTGATCTTTAGCCCAAGAATTTTCGTTTTTTTCGCAATTCATCCCGTTCGCATTTTGGCCCGCCTAAACCCCGGCCGAAACGAAACCCAAAGTTCAGGTTTCCCCTGCAAAGTTTACTCGTTCAGGACCTTTGAAATGTCGCTTTTTGATTCCATAGAAGACGAAAACCGCCGTAAAAACCAGCCTCTCGCGGCCCGGATGCGCCCACGAAATCTCGATGAGTTCGTGGGTCAGGAGGATTTTCTGGCTCCGGGAAAACTTCTTCGGCGACTGCTCAAGGCGGACCGCCTCGGCTCCGTGATTTTTTTCGGCCCGCCCGGCACGGGGAAGACCACGCTGGCCAAACTCCTGGCGGTCGAGTCAAACGCGGATTTCTGCCAGATCTCGGCTGTGACAAACGGCGTGAAGGAACTGCGCGAAATACTCACCCAGGCGGCTGATACGGTTGCGTCGGAAGGGCGGCGAACGCTCCTTTTCGTGGATGAGATCCACCGGTTCAACAAAGCGCAGCAGGACGTTCTGCTCCCGGACGTGGAGGAGGGGATCGTCACGCTAGTCGGCGCGACGACCGAAAACCCGTTTTTCACCGTGAATAACGCGCTCCTGAGCCGCAGCCGGCTCTTCGAGTTCCACGCGCTGACGATCGAAAACATCAAGACAATCCTGCGAAACGCCTTGGCCGACAAAGAGCGGGGCCTCGGGAACATGAAGATCCAGATGGACGACGATGCGCTGGAGTACCTCGCCCAGACGGCCGAAGGCGACGCACGGCGAGCCCTTTCCGCGCTGGAGATCGGTGTTCTTTCCACTCTCGCCAACCCCATTCATTTCACGCTCGAAATGGCGGCCGAGTCGGTTCAGAAGCGGATCACCGGCCACGACCGCGACGGTGACTCGCATTACGACGTGATCAGCGCCCTGATCAAAAGCGTGCGCGGCAGCGACCCGGACGCGGCAATCTACTGGCTCGCCCGAATGTTGGAAGGTGGCGATGATGTACGTTTTCTGGCCAGGAGGCTCGTGATTTTGGCCTCTGAGGACGTGGGAAACGCCGATCCTCATGCGCTCCCGCTGGCGGTGGCGTGCGCTCAGGCGTGCGAAATGGTCGGCCTTCCCGAGTGCCAGTTGAATCTGGCGCAGACGGTCATTTACCTGGCCACAGCGCCAAAATCCAATTCTGCCACGAACGCGATCTACGCCGCCCGGGATGACGTTCAGGAAAAAGGGGTCGTTCCCGTTCCGATGCACTTGCGTGACAATAATTTCGACGCCTGCAAGAGGCTTGGCCACGTTGGCTACCAGTACGCGCACGAGTACCCGGACGCCATCGCGGCGCAGGACTATTTGGGCGTGGACCGCCGTTACTACTTCCCGACCGGCCGCGGCATGGAGGCAGAAATTGCTGCGAGACTGGAATTCATCCGCGCCAGAAGAGAAGAACGAAACGAGGAATAAAACGGGAAACGGTCTTTCACTTTATTTCGTACTTAGAAATTCTGCTTTTATGTTTTCTGGAAGAATCGAAACCCCTTCTTTCCCCAGGACCTCCAACGCTGTGGCCCAGTAGTCAGCAGTCGAGGAGTCCGGGGCGGTCACGGTAATTTCCCAACGGCGCGGGACCGGCTGGCCCGTCTGAGGATTTAAAATTTGGCTGAATCTTTGCCCCTGAATTTCAAAAAACCGGGCCGTGTGACCGCTTGTGCAGACTCCTCCGTTTGGGCAAACAACGGTTTTTTTCTCCGGTCCCGCGATCTGGACCGGCTTTTCATACAGGAACGTCGCCACATCGCCACCGACTTCCACGAAAGCGTGAAGCGCGACTCCATCGTTTGTAAGCGTCTTTAAAGCCTCGTCAATGGCCATTCCTTTCGCCAGACCACCGGTTACAACGCACACACCGTCGGCTCGTTTGGTGACGGAGTTTTCTTCTGGCGTTCCCGGCTGCCCGAGCTCCAGGTTATTCCAGTTTGATTCCGCGCGAATGGCGTCGAGTTCCTCCTGAGTGGGGAGGCGGTTTTCTTTTTCACATGCTTTCCAGTGAAGCCAAAGTCTGCCGCAGGTTATGTCAAACGCTCCGTCAGTCTGCTCATAAGCTTCGCAGGCTTTGCGTAAAAAAGCCATTGTAAATGGAGACAGGCTCACGATTTCCCCGGCTTTGGCGGCGTTCAGGCGGCTGATTTCCGACGTTTCGATCCAGGTACTCGTGAGTATCTCGCACTCTCGGAGTTTCCATTCTGCTTCTTTCAGAAGTCTGTTTCCCCGCTGGAGGTCACAATTTTTCACGACGACGCATAACGAACATGTGGTCCCCATGATTCCTACAGGGCGGGTGAGGAGAGTCGTCGTTTGAATTCTGGAATTCATTTGACGGCCTGAAATCAAAAGGGCCAACAGGAGCAACAGGAAAAAAAACGTATAAAAAATTTTCATTTTTGACGGCGGATTTTTCAAAAATACGCAACAATTAAATTGCATTTGAGTTTTCCAAGGAAATTTTTTTCAGATTTCTCATCACGATACTTTAGGCTAATCATTTTCCGGAAATCTCCCTTAAACTACTCAAACTATTCCGTTTTATAATTGGAGAAATTATATGTTACTGCCAGTCGAAAAGGTCTGCCTCCCCAATGGCGAAATCAACGATGCCGCTTTGGCTCTCGCGATGAATATGATCCGCAAAAAAGCATGCCAGGGTTTGCGTGTTGAGGAACTCGTCGAAGCGACCCAACTCCCGCGGCGGACCTTGGAACGCAGATTCCAAAAGTATCTGAATTCTTCTCCTCATACGGAAATTTTAAAGGTTCAGACCAGTAAAGCGCTGGAACTTCTTACCAGTACACGCCTCAAACTGGCGGAAATCGCGAAAATGACCGGTTTCCGAAGCATTTCTCACTTATGTGTGGCCATAAAACGTGAGTTCAAACATACGCCCAACGAACTGCGTCAAAGCGGCCTGCAGTATTTCAAGCCTGATGTATCCAACATCACGGAGTGATTTTTTGTCCCTCGGAAAGGGAACTCTCCGTTGAATTTTCGACGTTGCTTTTTTCCTGTGCCGGTTCCTTTGTGTCCTTGGGTTCTCCCTCGCGTCTTCTCCAACCATTTCGATCAAAAGGAGGTCTCATGCGATTCATTCTTTTGAACGTTTTGCCCTTCATGGATTCCCACTTCTTCAGCTGTTCCGGTGTCAGGATCTCTTTAAAATCCCCTCTTTGTGACCGTTGGGAAAATTGAGGAGGAGTCGGCCTGGATTGCGGGGGTTGAGGGATTTGGGCTTTTGTGTCCGTCCGGTTGAGACGCGGAGCAATACCGGGCTGATGGTACGGCTCAAAATTACGCCCCGGGCGATTATTGGAAATACTCAGCTTTTTTTCAAGCTGGGTTATTTGATCCTCCGTGAGCTGAAGTTCCTTGCGAACATTTTCGTCAAGAATTCTTTCTGGCTGGATTTGAAGCTGGATCTGGCGCAGGCGAGCTTTCTGATTCTTCGTTAAAACTTCTTTCAGGAACGAATCGGTTGAACGAATCTGCTCGGTCATTACCTGAACGCGCATTTCCTGAGTTACATCTCGGGAATTCCTGAAGATTTGTTCACCTTTTTCACGAAATTCCCGGTTAAAACGCATGATTTTTTCCTTTTGTTCCTGCGTAATCTGCAAATCCGTCTGTACATCGTAGTCCATCAGGAGGAAAATCGGCGGCAAACCGTCCGACTCGGCCAAAAGCTCCATGAATTGTTGAACATAATTCCGAATCGACGTGAGTTGCTGCTCGGTTTCAGGGTCCAGTTCGTCGATCGTGAGGAAATCCTGGTACAAAACCAGAGCCGTATCTAGCACTTTCTGCCGGGCACGGCGAATTTCCAGGGAAGACGCGGTGGAAAGCTCTTCTTCTGCGATTTTCACCAGTTTGTCGGCTGCGCTTCGGGCTTTCTCAAATCGGGCTTGGGCCTCGCCAAGAGCTTCCTGTGTTCGGGATTTCTCCTGACTGAGCTGGTGGTGGTTAATCGCCAGACCAAGCCAGAGAGTCATCAAAATCAGGAAGACAAAACGAAGAAACCACGGGTGACGGGCGTTCCATTTTGTCGCCAGCTCGAAAAAACCCGGCCGTCGTGCTTTGATGGGAAGGTTTTCAAGAAAACGTTCTAAATCTGCCGAAAGTTCCGCAGCCGTTTCGTAACGATCGGTGGGCAGCTTCGCGAGACACTTGAGAAGAATCGTTTCCAGATCACGCGGAATTTCGGGATCCCACGCCCGAAGTTTCTTCGGTTCCTCCTGCGTGATTTTCTTCAAAAGCTCGACGTGATTCGTTTCTCCAAAAAGTGGGTGAAGGGTCAGGAACTCGTAAAATGTGGAACCCAGCGAGTAAATATCGACCCGATGGTCCGCCAGCCGGTTATGTCCCTGCGCCTGTTCGGGACTCATGTAGCGCGGGGTGCCGAAAATCTCGCCCGTGTGTGTGAGGTGAACGTCCGAACGAACTTGCGCCAGACCAAAGTCTGTGATCCAAAGCTGGTTTTCCGAGTCGAGCATCAGGTTCGCTGGTTTGATGTCACGGTGGATCACACCACACTGATGTGCGTAATCCAGTGCGTCTGCCGCCTGTTTCATCAGCTTGGCCACGGTACGAAAATACTCGGCACGGCGCTCTTTGTACAGACTCTTCATCGAAGCCGTGACTTCGTTTTCGTCCTTCGGTGGGGCGGGGACGGCAGGTTTATCCGGCTGGAAATCGACAGTATCGTCTGTCATGACTTCTTCGGATTCCGGTACGGCCATATCGGACGATTCCGCCATGGCAACGGTCGAATTATCAGGGCTTTTCTCAGCAGGAGGCTCATCCCGCAGTGCGTGAATGATCGTTCCGAGGTGTGGCCCGTTGATCAGCTTCATCGCGTAATAGTGGATCCCCCGGTCCGTTCCGATGGCGTAAATGGGGACGATGCCCGTGTGTTCGAGCTGGGCCGCGGCTGCCGCTTCGTTATGGAAACGCTGAAGTTGACGTTCATCAAATGTTGAGGCAAGAGGCAGGACTTTCAGGGCAACCAGCCGGTTCAGGGAGTTTTGCCACGCTTCATAAACGACCCCCATCCCGCCGCGGGCAATCTCTCGCACCAGCTCAAAATCCCCAATCGGCTCCAGGCCTAGCATGACATCCGGTCTTTTTCCCCCACCGTGGGTTTGAGTCGCAGAAAAACTTTTCGTCGAGTCACTCAAAACGTCCGAATCAGTAGCAGGAGGCGTAACGAAAGAGGAAAGCTTGGCCTGACGCGACGCTTCTTCCTTTTTCAGAAAGGTCATTCCCTCCAGACACCGCCAAATCTCATCCGCCAAAGCCGGATATTGCGCCTTGATCTCTTCCCGGGTCGGCAGTTCCTCGGCCGGGATATTCATGTATTTGTCCAAAATGGCAAAAAGTTCGGCATCGGAATCTGGCATGAAATGACCCTATAAATTTAATGAATTATGGATTGAAGACAACAAAGTAAACGATGTCTCCGCAGGAGAGTTACCTGACTTTAAAGTCATAGTTGAATTTCCGGGCAAATTCCGCCGCTTTTGTCCCTGTCACCACGTAAACAGTCTTCAGGTGTTACACGCCGATAGTCTTTACGCTTTCTGGAATGACGATGGACTCCGGGGACGAAATCCCCGCATTGGGGCAGACGGTTTTCCGCTCAGTCCCGAATCCGGAACGGAGCATCGAAACACTGTGAAAAATGGCACCATGGGGATGAGGAGAAAGGTTCATTCCCATGGTACCACCGCATCAAATCAGCCAATTTCCCAGCCTTTACGGTAGTTCGGGTAGTTGAACTCGTCGATCGCGGCGCAGTCAGGCGACTTGATCTCCTGCCAGTTCCAGCGGATCCCCTCAACCGCGCCAACCCGATAGGCGGCATTCCCGAGGAGGCCCGCCTCGGCGATTTTGCCCGAGAAATCGAAATTGCACGTCGCCGGCTCGCCGCCCTTGATCGCGTTGAGCCACTCACGATGGAAACCCGGGGACGGCGGGATCGTCTCGGCCGGGGCCTGGTACTCGGCCTTTTCGTCATAGAGGTGCACTTCGTGCCAGCCGAAATCACACGAGATCACGCCTTTGGTCCCGACGAAGAACGTGTTCCCCATCTTGATTTTGCGGTCTCCGAAGCGTTCGAGGTGTTTCTTGATCTCGCGGTTGAATCCGCCGTGGCTCCAGTAGAGTTTCAACGCCTTGCGGTCGCCGACGGCCGGGAAGTCGAACACGACGTCCATCCCCTTGGAGGTGCGTTCCGGGTCCACTTCCGGTCCGACAGCCGAGACCTTTTCCGGGTACGTGAGGTTCAGCGCCCAGAACGGGATCTCCAGGATGTGGCAGCACCAGTTCCCCGTCTCGCCCGTGCCGTAATCCCACCAGAAGCGCCAGTTGTACGGGCAAAGCCCCGACGTGTACGGACGGAATTTTGCCGGGCCGATCCAGACCTCCCAGTCCAGCGTTTCCGGCTTCGGTTTCGAGAAATCGAGCGGCTGGGGCATTCCGCGGTCGCCGCCGATCCGGCTGTAAACCTCCACGATGTCGCCGATAGCCCCGCACTGGACCGCCTCGATCGTCCGCCGCATCGACGGCATGGCGTGACGCTGCATCCCGAGCTGGGTCGCCAGTTTCTTCTCGCGCGCCAGTTCCGTCAGGATCCGGCACTCCTTGACGCAGTGCGCCATCGGTTTTTCGAGGTACAAATGCTTGTTGAGCTGCATCCCAATCCAAGACGGGTGGAAGTGGGAATGGTCCGGCGTGCTGACCGCGACGGCGTCGAACTGGTTGGACATTTCGTCGAACATTTTGCGGTAGTCGTAGTACTTTTTCGCGTTGGGGAATTTTCCGTACACGCCGCCCGCACGGGCGTCATCGACGTCGCACAGGGCCACGACGTTCTGCGAGCCGAGGCCGCCGACCTGATGACCGCCCTGACCGCCGATCCCGATCAGAGCGACATTCACGCGCTCATTCGGGGAAGCGTCGCCGCGGGCAAGGCCGGAAATCCCGGGAAGAAAAAGGCCAAAAGCGGCCGTGGTTTTCAAAAATTCACGTCTTTTCATGAGTGATCTCCTGTTTGGATTGAGGAAGGTTTGGTTGGGATTGCGGGAACAACACGCAGTGCGCCGTGTTCGGTCAGGAATCCATAATCATTGATTCTCCGATTATACCCGATTCCCCTGATCCCATCAAGCCCCCCCACGAATTACATTTAAAAAGCCCTTTACTAAACGTGGATTTTCAGAGATCAAAAGATTTTTTTCAGGAAACACTTGAACCTTTTCATCAGTAATCCACGTAAATCCTTATAATCCGTGAAAATCCGTGTTTAAATTGGCCTTAGAAACGTTTACTATGGAATTGGAATACAAGGACCAAGAAAATATTGCCTCCCTGCTTGACAAAACCGGGGGATTCGCTTATACTGTAAGAAGGATTCCACGTTTCGTCTTTTAAAAGGTTTTTTTCATGAAAAACGTTTCCCGCCGTCACTTCCTCAAAACGTCCGCCGCGCTTGGCGCAGGGGCAATCGGTATTTCCTCGTTTGCGGCCGGTGATGCTGAAGCCCTCATTCAGGTCCAGGAGAAAGAACTCCCCGGCGGCGGGAAGGTCCGCTGGTTTGAAACGATGCTCGAAATGGCGGACGGCCTGAAAATCTACACCTACGGGAACGTCCCGCCTGAAGGGGAGAAGTGCGCGATCATCCTTCAGAGAAATCCCTACGTCGCGGAGGAGCCGGTCAATATGCCGAACTTTGCGGCGGGTAATCTCGGGAGCCTGAAAAACGGCTACGCGCACATCTGCCAGCACTGCCGCGGCTGCGGGATGAGCGAAGGCGACTGGATCCCCTACAAAAACGAGCGCGCCGATGGCCTCGCCCTGCTCGACTGGGTGCGCAAACTGCCGTTCTACAACGGCGAGATATTCCTCACGGGGGGGAGTTACCTCTCGTCGGTCCATCTGCTTTACCTCGACACCAACCCACCGGACGTAAAAGGCGCGGTTTTGAGCGTGCAGGACTGCAACCGCTACAACGTGCTGTACCGTAACGGTTTCTTTAAGGCCGGGCTTCACGGCGGCTGGTTCGTGAGCGGCTACAAAAAGAAAAATCACGACCTCCAGCGTGACCGGAGCGTCACGTTCTTCCAGTTCCCCGCGCTCGATTTTTCCCGGCGGTACTTCGGTGAACCCGTGCCGGAACTCGACGCGGAGCTTTCCCACCCGCGTGAGGACGATCCGTTCTGGAAGACCCCGGCGGGCGGAAGCGACTCGTTCAACGCGCTGACGAATTCCACGGTTCCAGTCCTCCTCACTACGAACTGGTACGACATTTACACCGGCGGCCTGTTCGACATGTGGGAGCGTCTGAGCGATGAACGCCGTGCCCAGTGCGCTCTTCTGGTCGGGGCTTACGACCACGGCGGACGCTGGAAAGAAGAAAACGCCGCCACGCCGATCCAATTCCCGAACGGCTCGATCTTCGAGGAGTTCCCCGGCATGGAGTCCGAATGGTTCGACCACCTGAAAAAAGGGATGCCGCTCCAGAAAATCCCGAAGGGGAAAATCACCTACTTCTCGCTGTACGAGAACGAGTGGAAGAGCGTCGAGCACCTGAAAAACGGCCCGGTCGTGCGGAGATTTTACCTCAACGCTGACAAAAACGGCCGGAAGACGCTCGGCCCGCAAGCCGTGGCTCCGGCGGAGATTTCGTACCAGTACGACCCGCGAAATCCGGCGCCGTTCCCGGGGGGGCTTTGCCTGAACTTCGGCGGCATGCAGATCCAGCCCGAACCGGATTTCCGGCCGGACGTGAAGTCGTTCCTTTCGGAACCGTTTGAAGAAGATGCGGACGTTCAGGGACGCATGACGCTGCATCTGGTCGGAAAGTCGGACCGCGAGGACACGTGCTTCTACGCGCGGCTGAGCCTGATCAAAGAGGACGGGAAGGCGTACCCGCTGCGGGACGACATTTCGTCGCTCTGCTACACGACGCCCGACTACACGCCCGGCACGGAAAAAACGATCGATTTCACGTTTTCCGACCACGCGTTCCGCATCGGGAAAGGCGAGCGCCTCCGGCTGGACGTTTCGTCCTCCTGCGGGCATTTCCTCCCGCACACGAACGTGAAGGGCCTTCAGGCCGCGCAGCGTGAGCCGCTGATCGCGCAGAATACCGTGGTGACGGGTAAATCGTTCCTCACCATTTATTGTAACTGACTATCGGAGAAATGCGGAAAAAGGGCTTCAAACTCCTGATGGGGTGGGCCTTTTCCTCATTTCTGTCATTCCATCCTTTCCTTTCATTTAAGATTCGTACCATGAAAAAATTTTCCAAGGATATGATGGCGCAATGCGCTGAGACGTTGAAGTTTCTCGTACCCTACACCGAGAAATTCTCCAATCCCGATTACCAAATGCCGGATGATGCTCTCGTCAGACTGCAGAACATGAATCAGAAAATCGTAAAGTCGTTTCTGAATAGTCCGGACGATGTCAAACGTGAATTCCGCGGGATCGCCGATGACGTGGAAAGCCTGCGCCGGCTCGACGATTTGATTCAGAAAACCCGCGATGGTTTCGTCTCGGCCGACCTGAAAACCGAGATCATGACCGTCAAAAAGCGTCTGACCAGTATCAAAGTGATCCTGAACAACGATTTGGGAAAGGCTCCGCGCCAGGGTTCGGGTTGTATGTTGCCGCTGATTATTCTCGTGATCCTCGCGGTGGCAGGTTGGTTCTTCCGTGGAACGATCATAAAGTACGTGCCGTTCCTCGGAGGATCGGAAAATGTTCAGACCGATGTTGACGCCGACACGGGCGACAATGAAGAAGGCGATGAAGGGGATGTGACCACGGAACCTGAAACGGTTTCTGAGCCGGAGCCTGCCGTGACTTCCGAGCCTGAAGCTGAGCCAGCCGAGCCGGAAACCCCCGCCGCGGACGCTCAGGCAGAAAAAGATGCTCCCGAAAAAGCGCAACCGGCTAAAAAAGACTCAAAGAAACCCAGTAAAGTTGGGGAATGGCGTGTCTGGAAAGACCTGAATGGAAAGTCGCTCCGTGCGCGCTTCGTAAAAATGGATGGTCAAGCCACGATTATTCTTGAGTTCAAGGATAAAGCAGATAAAGGAAAAGTGAAGCAGAAAGGTTTTGACATCGGAAACTTCTGCGAGAAGGACCAGCAGTACATCCGGGAAAACTACCTGGAGTAAGTCCAAAAACTGTTGGCAGGTTTTGAAAGTCAGAGGTCTCCCGGAAAGATAAAGTTCGGGGATCCCTGACTTTGTTGTTTCACAGCGATTTTCCCTCAATCTACCCCACCTCGAAAGGATTTTTATGTTTAAGCTCAAATCCCTCCTTTTTCTTGCGGCTCTCGCGTTTCTGACTTCTTCTTGCGCAGCGGACGAAAACGCTCCGCTCTTTCCGTTCAACGCCACCGGCGAGCAGATCGCCCGGATCTGGAACTCTCCGACGCTCGCCAAACCCGCCGGCGCCGACGGCCTGATCCGCGTTGAAAACGAGCACTTCGTGAACGACGCGGGGATCGTCCGCTTTTGGGGCGTGAACGTCTGCATGGGCGCCTGCTTCCCCGAGAAGGAAACCGCCACCGCCATGGCTGAGCGTCTCGCCTCATTCGGTCTGAACATCGTGCGCCTTCACCACATGGATATGCGGGAGATTTGGGGGAAAAACTATCCGAAGCAGTTGGAATTTGACCCGGAAAAACTCGATCGGCTCGACTGGTTCATCTCCGAGCTGAAACGGTGCGGGATCTACGTCAATATTAACCTCCACGTCTCGCGCAAATTCACCGAGGCGGACGGTTTCCCGGAGGAAGATCTTCGCCCGAATCACGACAAAGGGCTGGACCATTTCATGCCGCGCATGATCGAGCTTCAGAAAAAGTACGCCCGCGACCTTCTGCGGCACGTGAACCCCTACACGGGAAAGTGCTACGCCGACGAGCCGTGCGTCGCGGTGGTCGAAATTAATAACGAAAACTCCATCGTCAGCCAGTGGCGCGGCTGGGCGCTGAACCGGAACCTTCCGAAGTACTGCGAGGAGGAACTCCAGAAGCAGTGGAACGCCTGGCTCCGCACGAAGTACCGCTCGACTCAGGACCTCCGCAAGGCGTGGGGGTACGTCGATCATCCGGGCGAGCCGAATCAGCTTTCGGAAAACGACTCCACGTTCAGCGAAGGCAATCCAGGAAAGTGGATCCTCTCGCAGGGGCATAACTCGAAAGCATCGCTCCAGGTAAAAGACGGCGCGCTGGTCTTTGAGGCGCAGAAAATCGGCGAGAAGCCGTGGGAGCCGCAGTTTTTCAATCTGAACGTCCGCGTGAAGAAGGACCTCCCGTACACCGTCCGCTTCCGTGCCCGCGCGAACAAGGAGACGAAAGTCACAGTCGGCTGCGTTCAGGCCGGCCCCAACTGGGCGAATCTGGGCCTGAGCCGTGACGTGCCGCTCACCACCGAGTGGCAGGATTTTGAGCTCTGCTTCCAGGGCGTCGCCGACGAGGAAAACGCCCGCGTCGGCTTCTGCTACTTCGAGCCCGGGACCGTGATGGAGCTGGACGACATTTCATTCCGCGCCTTTGGTCACATCGGGATCGCGGAAGACGAATCGCTCGAAAACGGGACCGTCCGGATCGCAAACCGCGGCTCGGACAATCGGTCCACACCCGCGATGCGGGCGGACTTTACGCAGTTCTGCCTCGATGTGGAGGCGCGGTACTCCGCCGAAATGTATGATTTCGTGAAAAACGAGCTGAAATGCCAGCACCCGGTCACGGGGACCCAGCTCCACTACGGCTCAGCCTACCCGCAGGCGCGGATGGATTACGTGGACATTCACGCGTACCACAATCACCCGGTTTTCCCGCACAAAGCGTGGACGGACGACTGGTACGTTTCCAATGTTCCGCTCGTGAACACGCTCGGGAATTCCGGGACGCTCGCCTCCCTCTCGGCCGCGCGGGTCCTGGGGAAGCCGTACACGGTCAGCGAGTACAACCACCCGTTCCCGAACCAGTACTTCGCCGAGGGTTTTCCGCTCATCGCGGCGGCGGGCGGTTTTCAGGACTGGGCCGGAATTTTCATTTTCGGCTGGACGCACTCCCCACTGAATCCGTGGCACGTCTCCTTCTTCGACATTCACGGGAATTCGGCGGCTCTGGTCCATCAGCCCGCGTGCCATAATCTGTTCGTCCGCGGCGATGTGACCTCCGGCCTGAACGCCGCGCTGGAAACCGGAAAATCGAACGTCCGGGCGCTTTCCAAAGACTTTCAGGACCAGCAGACACGCGATTCCGTCGCCCTGAATACCGGCTGGCCTTACTCCCGGACCGAAGCGGACCCGACCCGGACGTTTACCGAGTACTCCGGCACGCGCCTGACCGACCTGCAATCGACGGAAAACGCTCAGGGAACTGCTCGGCTGACGGCCCAGGAACCGCAAGACGCCACGCCGGAGAAACCTTTCGCGACGCGCAGCTCCACCGGGGAGCTGGTCTGGCAGTCCGACGAAGGGAAAAACGGCTGGTGCCTGATCGACACGCCGCGGACGAAAGTCTTCACCGGCTTCACCGCGCAGGCGGGTACGCCGACTTTTAAGGATGGGACGAAAATCATTCCCGGCGCGTCGTGCCTCGACTGGATGACGATTTCCATGACGCAGATCGACGAAACGGACGGAACGCCCTCCCACCGCGTGCTTTTGGCCGCCACGGGCCTGGTTCGGAACGCCGGCGCGAAAACCCGTGTGTACGACGAGGCCGATCTGACGAAAAACCCGGCCGAACTCCCGGACATTCCCGTGACGGAGATGAAAAACTACATCGGCCAGAAACTGACGACGTGCCGCACAAACGGCGGCTCACCGAACCTCTGCGAAGGCATTTCGGCCCGGATCCAGCTTCCGGCCGCGAAGAACGTGACGGTCAAATTCTACCCGCTCACCGCCGCAGGTGAACGTCAGGGGGAATTCACCGCCCGGAGAGTTTCAGACTCCATGGTCGAGCTGGAAATCTCGCCGGAATTCAGGACGCTCTGGTACGAGATCGATTTCTGCGCGGATCCGCTGTGAAAACCTGGACCTCCCCCACTCTTGACTTTTTCAGTCAGGTTAAAATCAAAGCATAACGGAGATTTACTATGAAACGCGTAATTTTGTTTGCACTGCTCACGATGGCGTTGGGCCTTTGTGCCCGGGCTGAGGAGCCGGCGTCCAATTTGATGAATATTACCGTGCCGGACGATTTTCGGACCATCGAGGAGGCTTACGCCCACGTGAAGGACGGCGGAACCATCACGATCAAGCCGGGAAAACACGGTCTTGCGGAAACGCTGGTGATCGACCGAACCGTCACCTTCGTGGGTGACACGAGCAACCCGGAGGAAGTGGTCATCGACTGTCCGTTTTCGGACGCCATTGAAATCCGGAGCGGAAGCCCCACCTTCCAAAACCTCACCGTCGGAAGCAGTGCGTCAGCCAAGCCCCAGGAAGTCTTCGGCGGTTTTTACATTACCGGCGGCACTCCAAAGTTTACCAGCTGCGTTTTCTCCTCCCAGTATGGAGTCGGAATGATCGTTCATAACAAAGGAACCGATCCCACCGTGGAAAATTGCATCGCGAAAGACTGCGGCAATGCCGGCCTGCTCATCCAGAAAGAGTGCCGTGGTTCCTTCACCAAATGCGAGGTTTACGGCAACAAGGGGCCGGGGATCTCGGTGAGTCAATTGGCGGATCCGACCTTCATCGAGTGCAAGATCCATGACGGGAAAAGCAACGGCGTGACCGTCCTAAAAAACGGCCGCGGCGAGTTTCGGGACTGCGAGGTTTACGAAAACGCTTTGGCGGGCGTCGTGACGAGTGAGTCGGGCGACCCGACCTTCACCGGCTGCAAGATCCACGACGGAAAAGACTGCGGCGTGTGGGCCCTTCAAAAAGGCCTCGGCCAGTTCCGCGACTGCAATCTTTACAGAAACCAGATCGCGGAAATCAGTGTGAATACAGCCGGGAATCCGACGGTTACCAACTGTGAGATCCATGACGGAAAATGCTGCGGCGTGGGGGTTTCTGACGGAGGCCTTGGCACGTTCACCAACTGCCGGATCTACAGAAATGCGAATGCGGGGTTCAAGGTCCTTCTGGCCAGCAATCCGACCGTCACCAAATGCGAAATTTATGACGGGCAAATGGGCGGAATTGCAGTCCAGTACAAAGGCCTCGGCACGTTCACCGACTGCGACGTTCATGGAAACGAGAATAATGCAGGCATCACGGTGGAGACTGGCGGAGATCCGACCGTTACCAGGTGTACTTTCCACGATGGGAAAGCGCAGGGCGTGCTCGTCAGAGAAGAAGGGCTTGGAAAATTCATCGACTGCGAGATTTACCAGAACTCGTGTTCGGGAATCGAGGCGAGGACGAAAGGAAATCCGACCGTCACCGGCTGTAAAATTCGAGACGAGAAAGGCTGTGGCGTGTTCATTTTTAAGGAAGGCCTTGGCGAATTCGTTGACTGTGAAATCAGCAGAAGCCAGATTTCGGGGATCCAGGTCCGAATGTCCGGGAACCCGACCGTCACAAGGTGCAAGATCCATCAGTCACAAGAGAATGGTGTGTGGGTCTTTCAGGAAAGCAGCGGCACGTTCACCGACTGCGATATTTCTGAAACCAGGTTTTCGGGAATCAGAGTGTGGGATGCCAACACCAACCCGACCTTCATTGGATGCAAGATCCATAACGGAAAAGATGGCGGCATAGAGTTCCTTGATGAAGGCCGCGGCACGTTCAAGGACTGCGATATTTATGAAAATGCTCTGCCAGGGTTCTACGTCCAGGACGCTAGTGATCCAACCGTCATTGGATGCAGGATCCATAACGGGGGCGATACCGGTATTGCCGTCCTGAAAAAAGGCCGCGGCACGTTCACCGACTGTGAGATTTACGAAAACACGTATTCCGGGATCGCCGTACTCACCTCTGGAAATCCAACCGTCACCAGATGTAAAATCCATGACCAGGAAGATTCTGGCGTCTATATCCACAAGAAAGGCCGCGGCACGTTCACCGACTGCGAGATTTACGGAAACCAAAATGTGGGGGTCGCTGTGAGGGCAAAAGGAAATCCGACCCTCACCGGGTGCAAGATCCATGACGAAAAACAGGTCGGTGTGGGCGTTTACGAAGAAGGCCGCGGCACGTTCACCGACTGCGAGTTCTACGGAAACCGTCGTTCGCAATTCTCCGTGGATACGGCAGGGGACCCGACCGTCACCGGATGTAATTTCCATGACGGAAAACAGGTCGGTGTGTTCATTTACAATCAGGGGATGGGGACGTTTAATAACAATACGCTGAAAGACCATCACTTCAACGGCAAATTGGCGACTTGGGTCATCCTCGATACCGCAGGCGAGGTGAAAGGCTCGGGCAACACGCCGGAAATGCCGGAAACCCGATCCAAAGAAAGCGATTACGCTCCCCCCGCCAAAACCGACGGTAAAGGGGTTGAGGAATAGTTTTCGGAGTGCGATGATACAGTCGCGCAAGCGACATTCATCGCTTTCCCTTGCGGCAATACCTCCTCGAAGAGGCGTTTGCCGCTGAAAAGCGCAGGATTTCCCACGAAAAAAACCGTATGCAACGCCGTATTTTTCAGCCGCTAAAGTGAAAGCGGCAAAGGAAGCCTTCGGCTTCTGTATTGCCGCACTCCAAAGGGATTCCCTCTTGACAGTGACGCGGGGTTTTATTATAATGGTTTCATCGAGCGGCGGGTTTTCGTCTGCCTCGAGTTTTTAGTCATTGATTTTCCCACCATCTTCTTCCTCAAGAAAGGACTCAACCTCATGTTGAATCGTCGTACATTTCTCCGTGCCAGCTCACTGGCGGCGGGTTCGGCCGTTGCGCTTCCGGCCTTTTGTCAGGATGCCGCCCCCAGCAATAAACTGAACGTCGCCGTCGTCGGCCCGTGCGGCCGCGGCTGGGCGTCCTTCACCGAAATGCTGGGTGAAAACATCGTCGCGGTCTGTGACGTGGACCGCCGGAATCTGGATCGCTGTCTCAAGGAAGCGCCGGGCGCCAAGACGTTCACCGACTTCCGCAAACTCTTCGAGACCGTGAAGGACATCGACGCGGTTTGCGTCTGCACGCCGGACCACACACACGCCGCCCCGAGCGTGATGGCGATGCGCGCCGGGATCCACTGCTACACCGAGAAGCCGCTCACCCACGACGTGCGTGAGTGCCGCGTGATGCAGGAAATTGCCGAGAAAAACCACCTCGTCACCCAGATGGGGACGCAGATCCACGCGGGGAACAATTACCGCCGCGTCGTGGAAAAGATCCAGGCCGGTGCGATCGGGTCGGTGCGTGAAATTCACGTCTGGTGCGGCAAAGGCTGGGGCCACCCTGCCGACTTCGTGAACCCGACCGACACGCCGGAAATTCCCGACTGGCTCGATTGGGATTCGTGGCTCGGCCCGGCGAAGTACCGTCCGTACAATCCGTGCTACCTGCCGGCCAACTGGCGCAAGTGGTGGGCGTTCGGAACCGGGACCATGGGCGACATGGCGTGCCATTACATGGACCTGCCGTTCTGGGCGCTGGAACTGCGTGACTGCCTGACGGCGGAAGCAATCGACGGCCCGGCCGTGAACGCGGAAGGCTGCCCGCTCTACCTCACCGTGAAGTTCACGTTTGCCGCCCGCAGCGAGAAACTGCCCGCCTGCACGCTGACGTGGTACGACGGCGACCGCCGCCCGACTGAAGCGATGGCGAAGTACAACATTCCGATGACCGGCGCGGGCGTTTTGTTCGTCGGCGACGATGGCGCGATGTACGCCGACTACGGTACTCATAAACTCTACCCGGAAGAAAAGTACGCGGACTACACGACCCCCGAAACGATCCCGAACTCGATCGGGCACCACAGGGAGTGGCTCCAGGCCATCCGCGACAACAAGCCGGAAAACTGCACGTGCAAGTTCGGTTACTCGGGCCGCCTTACTGAAACGGTCCTCCTCGGTACCGTGGCGTACCGCGTGGGTCAGAAACTCGAATGGGACGCCGACGCGATGAAAGTCAAGAACTGTCCCGCCGCTAACGATCTGATCACGGTCGAGTACCGCGACGGGTGGATTCTGTAAAAGTTAGGAGTTGGGAGTTAGAAGTAAAAAAAGCCTTCGGCTTTTATGGGTCGAAGGCTTTTTGCATATAATATTACAAGAAGCGGGAATTTCTGACTCCTAACTCCTAACTATCGTCAGTTCGGGGCGATGGTGCAGGAGATGCGTTTGCCCTGTTTGGTCGGTTTGCTGTCCACTTTCCCGTACGGAGCGAGCATTTCAATGACCTGTTTGATCATACGTTCGCCTTCCTGAATGTGGATCATTTCACGACCGCGAAAGATGACAGAGACCAGAACTTTGTCTTTTTTTTCCAGAAAACCTTTGGCGGCATTCACCTTGACGATGACGTCGTTGTCGCCAGTACCAGGACGGAGGCGGATCTCTTTTACCTTTACAACGTGGGGATTTGCTTTGTTCAGCTTCTTAGTCATCTGGTACTTGAATTTGCCGTAGTCCATGATTTTGCAGACCGAGCATTTGTCGTTCTGGGCGACCTCAACGAGGTCCAGGCCGGCTTCCTGCGCCAATTCAAGGGCCTTGCGAACGTGCATAATTCCCAACTGTTCGCCCGCCTCACTAATGACCCGCACTTCACGCGCACGAATCTGCTCATTAACACGCTGTTGATTCTTGCTGTCAGCGGGACCTTTTTTTAAACTCATTCGTTAAATTTCTCCTGTGTCCTTTTGAAATTGGAAAGGTACGATAGATTTCACTTAATTATTATAAGGTTTTCCTTTTTAGTCAAGGGCCGGTGGGGACTTTTTCCTGAAAAAAAGCAGAAAATTTTCAAAAAAATCCCCCCTGGAACCGTTTTTTGTCGCAATTATCTCGCAATGATCCGTTTCGTCGTGATTTGAAGCTCCGGGAGACTCAAAATCACAACCGACGAAGAAGGCGTTCGTTCCAGTGCGCCTGGATTCAGAAGATGCGTTTTCCCCTGGATCATCCAATGGAATTCATGCGTGTGGCCGGTACAAATCAAATCAAACCGCTGCGACTCGATCAGTTCGTCCAGAGTACGCCAGTCGTGGCCATGAAGGAATGCGATCTGGCGCCCCTCGCGGGTGATCATGCCCAAGTAGTCCCAGCAGGTCTGACCCGCGTTCAGGATGGCCGTGCGCATCGTCTGCGGGAAATCCGTGTTTCCAAAGACGAAATGGCACGGAACGTTCAGCCCCGCAAGCAGATTAACGACCTCCGCCGCGCCAATGTCGCCGCAGTGAATGATTTCTTCAACACCCTCCTGGCGGAAAATCTCCACAGCTTTTTTTGTGTTTGCCAGGTTCGCGTGAGTATCGCTCAAAACTCCAATTTTCATGCTCGTCCGTCTGTTTTAATATAAAAAAGGGGCAGAGGAGCCTTTTTAGAATCCTCTACCCTTTAACTATCTAAACCATGTACACGAATACAGGATCAGTAGGAGGAACCTCTGTTTCCACCGCCACTGCCGCCACCGTACATGCTACTGTTGTCGTTCGAGTCACCCGTCACGAAGTTGAAGGTCTTCACGCTCTTGATGGAGGAGAAGGACGGGGCGACCGAAATACGCACGTAACGACGGTCCGCCGAAACGACGCCCGTAGCGCCGTAAGTGGCACCCGGTTTCAACGTCCAGATGACCGGCATGTACCCAACGGCTCCGCTGAGGTTCACAAACCCGGGCACCAGGCCGCCTTCACCCGAGGCCGCATAGTCAGCCATCGCTTTGTGGTCCACGTTCGCGAAAAGTTTCTGCGCGATCTGGGATTCCTTGCCCTTGGCAATAGCCGTGTTCAGGCGCGCCGTTTCGAGGGCTTCCGTACGACGGCCCTCGTCAAGTGCAAACTCGATCGCGCACATATCATTTTCTAACGGAATGGCTGTTTTGATCGTCTTGGCCTCGCCAGTTCCGTAGTGGATCGTACCTTCCACAACGACTTTGTTACCGGTCACGTCGCCGTAAACCCGTTTCGCCATCACGCGGTACGTTCCCGGGAAACCCTGCGAGCAGATGTACTTCTCCGAGGCTTTGGAGGAAGCATCCCGACCGCCGTCTTTGGTGAAACCATTCGATTCAATGAAGCCACCACCGACAGTCCGTCGATTCATCAACGAGCAAAGGGAACCATTCGGTTCTTCGACGAAAAGGTCAATGTCCGCGTCACCTGTCCAGGAGACCGTCACGACACAGTCGCGCTGGAGAGCGTTTTCCAGGTCTTTTGCGAAGGCCTTCGCATCCTCGGTCTTCCCTTCGGCTTCAAGACGGGCTGAAATGGCTTTTGCGCACAAGAGAGCGGCATCCCAGTCCGGTTTGTCTTCAGGTTCAACTTCCTGACGGAGAAGCCCCAGTGAGGCCCATTTCATCATTTCCACCGAGTCCACATCGGGGCGGCGTGCCAAATTCAATGCAGCCACGAAAGGCTGTATCGAATCGGGGAACATTTTGCCGAGCTGCTCGTAAATCGTCAGAGCGCGTTCGGTGTAACCCATTTTTTCCATGAAAACACCGATCAGAAGCATCTGGTTCGGGTCTTCGCAGAATTCCAGAGCGGAAAGGTAGGCGCGTTCCACATCCTCTGCCGGACGATTATCCATCACCATGGCGATCGCGAGAGTTTCGTACATCCAGGGCTGGATCTGGTTGTTCGTGATCGCGGCATTCAGCACAACGATAATATCCGCGAAACGTTTTTCGCTCTTCATCTGTCGAATGACTTCACGAACTTTCGCCTGGCTTTCTTTCACGGTTTCTTCATCCGCATTGGCCATTTCGGCGAAGTACTGATTCCACTTGGAAGCGGAAGCTTTCTTCTGGGCTTTTTTGGCATTTTTCGCGGGTTTGACTTCTTCTTTGAAGCTGAAGAACGCACCACCGGTGGCTTTATTGATGGCATTCGCACGCCGGAGGGCTTCGCCGTTATTCATGAAGCCGCCCATACCGCCGCCCATGCCGCCCATGCCCATGCCGCCCATGCCCATGCCGCCGCCAGCGCCGCCCATCATACCGCCAAAGCCGCCGCCCATACCGCCCATACCGGCGTTATTTCCGAGCATTCCGCCACCCATACCACCGTTCATCGGCGGGAGGTTCTGGATCGGGATCACAAGGTCAGCCACCGGGTACACACGAGTACTGAGGCTTTCTTCGGCTTTCGTCTGGGTCGTGATTTTGATGACTTCGTCTTCGATCACGTACATCATCTGGTTACTGGTAAGCATCAGACGCAAAGCAGCAGCGAGCGAAATCCCGTGAACGTCCAGCGTGATCGGCATTTCTGAGTCGATACTTTCTTCTTCCAACGCCGTTTTGTCAAGCTGAATTTCAATTCCGTGCTGTTCTTTCAGTTTGTCGATCACTTCGTTCAGTGGCGTGTCGAACGCGCTGACACTCGTTTCTTCCTTCAGGGATTCCATGAGTTTTTTATCCACGGCACTCTGCTGTGCAAGGTCCATGGACGAGTACTTTTCGACTCGTTTTTCGGTCAGGCGCTTCCAGACTTCCGAATCGGGATAAACGACCGGCGGATCGTCCGGGAACGGTACAGCCCCCAGCTCTGCCTGGTAGAACGCGTCCACAAAACCTTTCTGACGCAGCACATTCACGCGGCGGTTTTGTTCCTCGTAACCACGATAACGAGCCGTCAGGGTTCCAACGATTGCCGCCTGATTATCAGGGTCCTTCGCCAAAACAGCCGCGGCTGCGGATTCTTCCGCATCACGGTATTTGCCTTCATCCATCAGAGAGTCAAAGCGGCGCATCATCTGCTGAATGTTCTGTTCTTCCGTTTTTGCGTTATCAAGAGCGATTTGACGTTCGCGCATTTCCATCAAACGGGTACGGTCCTCTGCCTTTTTGATCGCAAGCGCTTCCTCGCGGGATTTCGCTTCACGAATCGATGACTGCACCTGCTTCGTCAAGGTGTCGAGATCTTCCGGCGGAAGGCCTTTGATACTCAGCTGGCTCTGGACCGCCATGAGGATTTCAATCGCCTCTTCCGGATTGTTGGCCATAACCTGACGGGCTTTTCCGATTTCGTCCTGCACCTGGAATCTGGCACGCTGGGTTGCCACATCCTGAGCGATGACTTCACGCTGAAGCTCGCCAGTTTCGGGAGTGATGAAGGTTTTTACCGCGTCAGCGTTCTGGCGCTTCAAATCGTCAATGATACGAACATATTCGAGCACTTCCGGGTTGGAAGGATACTTCTTGACGGCTTCGCTGATGATCGAGTCCGCGGTATCCAGGTCAAACGTTTTGCCATTGATGAGGTCGTCCACCTGCGCCAGAATCGCATCCACTTTCTGATCAAAGAGGTGGTTTACGTTCTGATAGTCGTTCCAGTTTTCAAGCGGAAGCCAACTGCCGTTGGATTTTTCGACTTTCTCTACCATTTCGGTGATGTTCGACCCCGCGACTGTCTGAGGCACGTAATTGACGCTTTCCTCGTTACCATCTTCCAGATTGAAACGGAAAGTTCCCGGCCCGATCCCTTTATTGGCTTTGCCAATGACGATCGTTTCACGGTCACTGCGAAGCGGCGGAACCTTCACCGGATAAACGGCCTGGAAGTTATGTTTCGGTTCGCCAGCGGTCCAGGCGACTTTACGGCGGATCATATTCGGAAAGTCGGCGTAATTCGCATCCTCATTCGAAACGACCATTCCACCCGATTTGGAAGCCAGGGTTTTCAGGACGGTGGGATCTACGTTCGGGCCGAGTGCCACAGCGTCCATCGAGACGTGATCTTTCGCGAGTGCATCGCCCAAATCCGCCAGGTCTTTCGCTGCGATGAGTTTCGCACGGCTGCTTCCCTGCCCGATGAAAACGATAACACGCGTGGCGTCTGAAGCGGAATCAAACGCGCCTTTCGCGGCATTGATCGCTTTCCCGAAGTCCATGGAACCGAGGGGGGTACGTTTGGTCAATTTCGCAATCCCGTCCTGAACTTCCGTCGATTTCGGGTCTGAAAGCGATGGCACCATGGGGAATGTTGAGATGTCCGCCGCGAAAATCTGCACGCGGTCAGGACTGTTCAACGAGTTCACAACGTCATTGAGCACAGAAAGCTGATCCTCACGGAATTTGCCGTTCATCGTCGCCGAAGTGTCGCACACGACGACAACGTCCAATTTCGGCTCAAGTGTTTCCTGAACCGGAGGAAGCGACAGAACAAAATAGTCCGCATCGTCTGTCGTGTTCACTTCCATAAGAGGTTCCGCCAATGGTACGTTCATCGGAACGATGCTCTGAACTGATTCGGCTCCGTTCTCATTGTCAGGAATCACGCTTACTGCGCCAGCTGAAAGCGCCTCGGTTGCGTTTTCCAGAATCGGTTCCGCATCGGTCAAAATATTTTGTGCGCTCGCGACATTCCATACACCCATCAGGATCGTGATGAGCATTAAGGGGAAAATTTGCCTGGTCATAGTTTCTCTCCAGAGAAAACACTGGTTTATAATAAATTTCTATATTACTTCCTGAAAATAAAAATACGCTATTCGTTATAATCGTCCACACAGGAACACGGTCTGACAAAATTTCTTTTTTCTGCTACAATCGGCAGGAGTGTCATAACCGGAACGATCCGGAAGGACGAAAAGTTTCTATTCACCATCAAGCGGGCAGGTCGCAAGTACCGTATAGTTGGAACCGGAGCGAGCCATGTGACTCGCGAAAACCGTCACGGATTTTATGTACGACTTTCCAAGGTCAATGTTCTCATACTGGGCGAGCAGATCGCTCAGATCGGCCAGTGCCGGGGTTGCGCGTTTTACACGGCCGAGCGTCACGTGCGGGGTGAAGGGGCGCAGCTCACGAGGAAACCCCGCTTCCTGCATGGCCAAATCGACCCGGCGGGCCAGTTCGGTGATTTCCTGCCGGCCCTCGTTGACCCCGATCCAGACGTTCCTGGGCTTCATTACATTCGGAAAAGCCCCCGCACCGCGCAGGCCCAGGGTAAACGGTTTCAGATCCTTTACGGCACGCTGGACGCGTACACAAATGTCGTTTACTTCTTCGTTCAGGATTTCGTCCAGAAATTTCAGCGTCACATGGAATTTGTGCGGAGGTTCCCATTTAATATCCGCGTTAAGTTCCTGTAATCTTTTGGAAAAGTTGGCCGCCTGAATCCGCGATTTCTCGCCGATTTCAACACCGATAAAGGTTCTGATTTTATAATCCATAAGGTTTGTCAGGTTTTTATGAGGTATCTCCACAAATCGCTAATTACTATTTTACCCTCGGGGCCGGGATTTGTCAAGGAGTTTCCTGAAATAATCGGAAAAAGTCGCGAAATTTTTGTTTTTTTCCGACTCCACGAAAGCAAATGACAGAATTGGTCTGGACAAAAATCGAAAAAAACACTATCTGTATAATGACGATAAATATTGATTCGATTCCCTGCGAGTTTGATTTATGAGTAAAAAACTTCAATACTTGGGCATTTTAGGCCTGGCGTTCGTTCTGTTTACTTTTGGCTGTAAATCCTGTGGTAATGGCAGAGACCCCCTTCTCGGCAAAACCCGCGTCGATCCTCCGACGACTAACGCCCGAAGTGTCTATGTTGAACGTCAAAATGCGAACGAATGCGGTGTCGTGCCCGGGGGACGTCCAGCCGCAACAGTCTCTCAGGAAATTCCCTCCAGTTCAGACCCGGCCGGGATCATTCAACCCGGGGCGGGATCTGTTCAAACGGTCTATTACCCCAATGGTCTGGATTCCACGGAAGAGCCTGCTGGAGTATCTGAAAAACAAAATTCCTCCGAAAGGTCCCACCTTCGTTGGGTCAGCTCTGAAGTTCCCCAAAAGAAAGAAACGCGGGGCCCCAGCCTGAATGCTTTGATGACCAGCGAACTGACAGAAGAGGAGCTTGCCAATTACCGCTACGTGTACGATTTTAGCGTTATGCCGCCAAGGAAAGTCCCGGTCGGACGGTCTGCCGATCAGGTTTCGCCTGAAAAACAGTCTGCGGGAAACGCTGTTCCTCAGGAAACTTCTGATCCTTATGTGCCTCACTCGCCTCAACTCGTCTCGAATAATTACGACCCGTACGCGCCGAATCGCCAGTTTGAGCGGCGAAGAGCCAAACTCTCGCAAAAAATGGCCTCTGAATTTGACGAAACGGATCCGATTTCCGAGCCGGTTCAGACGGTAAAAACAGACACACCGAAAAACGAGCCCGTCTCCGAGGCTGCTCCGATCCTTCAGGTACAGTCTTCCTCGAGAGATTCCGGATGGCGCGTTGTGGCGTCTCCTGACCCTACTTTTTCACATCCAGCCGAGGCGCTTTGCAATGACTCGGCGACCGGGACTCAGATCGTTCCCGTTCAGAAGTCTGTAGGGGCGAAAATTGAAGTTCCTGAAAATCCTGCACAAAGGGTTCCCGGGAAAGTTCAGGAAAACGTGAGATCCAGCGAGGACGGTGCGCTGAATCTTTTCGATCTGCCCCGAAGGTAAAAACCCGGGAAAATTTTCGGGTACCCGCTTGACTTTTCATTAATAAAGAGGTATGATGGTGGAAATTGATTTTTCCCATTTCATCCCTTTTTATTAAGGTCAAGCCATGCGCCAATTTCTTTTTGTTTCGTCATTCCTCGCTTTATCCCTTTTTTCGCTGGTTTCTGCTCTTTCAGCCGCGAATGTTCAGTTTGAAGACTCCGGCGCCTCGGTGAAGATCCTCATCGACGGCAAGCACTTCACCACCTACCAGTACACTTACGGCGTGAAGCCGATTTTCTGGCCGGTACTTTCCATGGACGGAAAGGGACTGACACGCGATTACCCGATGAAGGACCCGAAACCGAGTCAGTTCCCGTTCGACTCTTACGACCACATCCACCAGCGCTCCGTCTGGTTTACACACGGGGACGTGAACGGCATCGACTTCTGGTCCGAGTGGCCCGGGAAGAACTGCGGCGTCATTCTTCAGACCGAATTCCTCAAAAAAGAGGCTCCGACGTTCGTGACGCGGAACCTCTGGATGCAACGGCCGGACCGGATCATTCTGACCGACGAGCGGACCTTCACATTCGGTGGTGACGCGCACGGGAACTGGATCGATCTGGAGATCAAACTGATCGCGACCCACGGTGACGTGAAGTTTGGAGACACGAAAGAGGGCACGATGGGCGTTCGCGTCCCGGGCGTGCTGGAAGTTCAGAAAAAACAGGGCGGAAAAATCATCAATGCGGAAGGCCTGACCGACGACGCGGCGTGGGGCAAACGCTCCGCCTGGGTCGATTACTCGGGAGTGATCGACGGTAAAAACTACGGGATCGCCATGATGAACCACCCGACCAGCGAGCGTTTTCCGACGTACTGGCACGTGCGCACCTACGGTCTTTTTGCTGCCAACCCGTTCGGAGTACATGACTTCACCGGCGACGCGAATCAGGACGGTTCACTGACTCTCAAAAACGGTGAAAGCGTAACGTTTAAATACAGGCTTTACTTCCACTCCGGAAACACGGACGAGGCTGAAGTCCAAAAGAACTACGACGATTATTCCAAAAACTGATCCGACGGACGAAATGGCCCAGGTAAGACTCCATTTTCCCAATCAGCGGCAAACGGTTGAAGCCCCGGAAAACGCGAGGCTTGCCGATGTGATACGCACGCATTTTCCTGCACTCTGCGCTATGCCGTGTGGGGGCCGGGGACTGTGTGGAAAGTGCACGGTTCGGCTTGGAGACGGGCGTACTGTTCTCGCGTGCCAGACGCAGGTTGAGCCGGAAATGCGCGTTTTTCTGGACGCCGCCCCGGAACGGGAGTCGGTCCCCGTTCTGACGTGCTTCCCCAGCGAGTTTCTGGAAGAGTTGCTCCCCGATCCTGGTATGGAGTCCGCCTTCACGGCCGCGTTTGATCTTGGAACCACGACTTTGGCCGCCGTTCTCGTTCAAGGTGGAAAGATCGTCGCTCGTACGTTTCGGACGAATCCCCAGCGGGCGTTCGGTGCGGACGTCATTTCAAGGATACAATACGCAGCCGAGGCGCCGGACCACCCTAGCGTACTTCAGAAACGTCTCCTGAACGCCGTCCGCGAAATGACCATGGAGCTGATCACTGGCGGGAAAACCAGCCAAACGCTCTGTTCCGGGGCCGAGAAAATCACCGAATTGTCCCGGATCAGGCGCATCGTTTTTTCCGGGAACACGACCATGGAAGAAACGACACTGGGGTTTGACCTCCAGACCCTTGCGGCCTTTCCGTTCCGTTCGGCCCCTGAACTTCAGACCGATTACACTGCCGGAGACCCAATCTGGAACGGCGGTTTGAACTTTTTGAAGCCCGAAACGGAAGTGCGTGTTTTCCCGGTCATCGGCCCGTTCGTCGGCGGCGACATTACTGCTGGGCTTTTGGTCACCAATTCCCCTGAAAAGCCTGCATTTCTCATCGACCTGGGAACCAATGGTGAGATGGTCCTCGAAACCCCTTCAGGCAGAATCGCCTGTGCGACCGCCGCGGGGCCCTGCTTCGAAGGATCTGAAATCTCGTGTGGAATGTGCGCGGAACCCGGGGCCATTTGCAGTGTTCGGAATGAGAACGGGCAAGTCCGTATCGAGACGGTTTGGGACGCACCGATTCACGGGATCTGCGGATCCGGTCTGGTAGAACTCACGACCCAGCTTTTATGTCAGGGGCTTTTGACTCCCGACGGTCGTCTTCTTGAACCCGAGGAAATCCCCTCGGCGGCTCCAAACGCTTCACAGGCGTGGGCGAGGCGGATCCAATACGAAAACGGCGAGTTGGGTTTCCGTTTGGCCGGTTCTTTCCGCGTCACCCAGGCCGATCTGCGTAAGATACAGCTTGCAGTCGGTGCGATTCGGACGGGTGTACAAATGCTTCTGAAGCGCCATGGTGTTTTACTTTCCGAAGTGGTTCGTTTCCGGATCGCCGGGGGGTTTGGCCGAAACATCCAACCCGCCTGCGCCCAAAGGTTGGGCCTGGTTCCGGCAGAACTTCCTCTGGATCGGGTCGAATTCATCGGTAACTCCTCCCTGGCCGGCGCGGTTCAGGCAGCGGTTTCCACAGAACGGTGGACACTCGCGAAAACCTTGTCGCGGGACACACAATGCATCGACCTTTCGCTGGAAAAAGACTTTTCAGACACCTTTATGGATTCGATGTTCTGGCCGTGAACCCCTTAAGGGGACAACACTTCCAGCGTCGTCAAATGCGAGGGAATAAAGAAGTACGGAACAAAGAATTACGCGCCTGCGCAAGAAGGTTTAGGCCGATTAAAACGCCTAATTCCGGCCTTTGTCCTGCATTACCGCCTGCCACACTGCCCCCGCAAATGCGAATTTAGGATATTTTCACTCAACACTAAAACTGATTCAATCTCGAAAAAATCATCACCTCCAGCATATTCACAGCCGGTGGGTTGGATTGGTCGTTTAAATCGTCGAAATTTCCATTTTGGCTCATTCCCTCGGCGAGTGTTTTGCGAAGTTGCTGCCAGCGTTCGGGCGTGAAGATCCACTGGCGGCGGACGATCACCCCCTCCTCCATCGCGTGGAGCACGTCTTCCAGTATCTCCGATTTGCGCATATTTCGGATCACGGCGCACTCGTCGAGCGAGAAATTCCTCTCCAAAAGCTGGATCGTCCAGAAAAAACCCGGCTTTCGGTCAATTTCTTCAGCCGAAAGCGGCGTTCGGACAGACTGCACGGTCTGTGCGGCCTGAACGGGTGCAATCGCAGGAGCCGAGACAGGCGTTTCCGGCCTCACGGGTTGGGGCTCCTGCCTCGGCGGGTTTGCCGGGGACGACCGATCCTGTGAAATCACTCCGAGGCGGTAAAGGATCTGAGGCGAAAACGGTGGAATCTTTTCCAGTGGGCGCGTGCCGCGCATGACCTCCCGCCCAAGATCCGTCAAAACGAGCACCGGAACCTGAAACTGACCGGAACCCGCCTTTTCCTGACGGATCAGGCCGCAGTTCATCAACGCCTCGATCATCGGGACGACGTCTTTTTGTTTGTAGCACTGAAGTTTCCCGTAAGTCGTGATCGTGTTCAGGTTCAACTCGGTAATGCGCGAGGAGTTCGACCCGCAAAGAACTTGAGCCAAGAGTGTCTTGCCGCAGGAAAACCGGCGTTCGATCGTGATACGCGCCAGGCCGCTCAGAATGATACGAACCAGTTCTGTAAGCTGGGGCGTGACCGTCGGACCGGAAGGGGAAACCGGGGCCGGAGCGGGAACTGGAGGCGCAGAAGCAGGAGCCGGTTCAGGGCTCGGTTCCGGGTTGGATTTTTCGGGCTGATGGATCCCACGCGCTGCGCAGGAGTCGCAATGGCCGCAGTTACCGGAGTTTTTCTCGCCGAAGTAGCGCAGGATCTGCGCCTGGCGGCATTTCGACGTCATGGCGAATTGGCAAACCGCGTCGAGGCGTTCATACTCGGCTGCCTTGCGCTTCTCGTGAAGCTCGAAATCGATTTTCAGGTCACTGAATTTCGGGAAACGCGGGCGGTAATTCCCCGAGTTCGACTCGTCCTCCGGATTCATTGGGATCATGCGGATCGCCCGACCGCGGAACGGGGGAATGTACGTGAAGAAGGCGTGCCGGTTCAGCTCGCGCAGGGCGGTGGTGATGGATGTCGTTTTCAGGCCGGTCTTTTGTTCGAAGTCTTCGATCGTGCAGTAAACCATTTCGTCGAAGCGGCCGTCCACGATTTCCAGCGCAGCATCCCAGACTTTCCGCCTCGTTTTCGCGTTCGCGCTGATGAAATTCCCCGCCTGTTCCCAGGAAGCGTCGATTCGGAGGGAAATGTAATTTTCGGAAGCGTCCAGCCGTTCCAGAACGCCGGCCGACTCGAGGAGCCGTTCGCTTGCGCCAATCGCGTCCGCACCGCCGGAGGTAATTCCCAGATCTTCGCGGATTTCCAGTTGGGTCTTTTCGATCACCCGATCCCCTTGGGCGCAGAGGTACGTATAGACCATTTGCACCACGTCCCGGGACGGGTACGCGCTTTCGATGAAAAACTCATGCGTCCGGCGGTCACTGTAATTGAAAAGGAGCAGGCAGTGCGACGGTTTTCCGTCCCGACCCGCGCGGCCCGCTTCCTGGTAGTAGCCCTCCAAAGAGCCCGGCATATTGTAGTGGATGACGAAACGGACGTCCGCTTTATCGACACCCATCCCGAAGGCAGTGGTCGCCACGACGATGTCGGCCTTGCGGTTCGGGCGCAGAAGTTTCGGCGCATTGGGCAGATCGTCGGGCGATTTTCCCCTTCCGTGCGCGATCAAATATTCTTCACCGGCTTCCCCCGCCTCACTTTCGTCAAAACGGGTAGTGACGACCGGCGCGGGTGTACCTTTTTTCCCGCTCATAAATTCTTCCTGAACCGCCTTGCGGTCGGCGGGGTTCATTCCCGCGTGGTACGCCACTGCCCGGCGATTCGTGAACTCATTAATGAATTCCGCCACCTCATCGGTTCGTTTTCGGCTGGATGTGTACACGATGCCCGAACCGGGATGAGTATTCAAAAATTCAATGAGCAGGTCTTTTTTATTCTGCTCACCACCTGCCTGCTCCACCTCGAAAAAGAGGTTGGACCTGGCAAAACCACGAATGAAGACCGCAGGGTCGTTCAGGGCCAAAAGCTCGATGATGTCGCGCCGTACCACGTCGGTGGCGGTGGCGGTCAGCGCGACGGTCGGTGGGTTCCCGATGATGGCACGGAACTTTCCTAGTTTCGCGTAGTCAGGGCGGAAATCGTGGCCCCACTGACTCACGCAGTGCGCCTCATCGATCGCCAGGAGCGAAATATTCGTCCTTTTGGCCGCCGCGACGAAGCGGGAAGACCGAAACCGCTCGGGCACGACGTACATCAGACGGAACTCCCCGGCCTCCATGCGGGCCATGCGGTCGCTCTGCTCCTCGGGCGAAAGCGTCCCATTAATAAAGGAAACCGGGATCCCAAGGGCCCTGAGCGAATCGACCTGATCCTTCATCAGTGCAATCAGCGGCGAAACGACGAGCGTCACGCCCGGAAGCGCCAGTGCGGGAAGCTGGTAGCACAAACTTTTCCCCCCGCCCGTCGGCATGACGCAGAGCGTGTCCCGCCCCTCCAGCACGGTGCGTATGATCTCCTCCTGACCGGGACGAAAACCCGTGAGGTGGAAACGTTCGAGGAAAGGGGCAAGGTCTAACATGAGTCAGGAGTTTGGAGTGAGGAGTTAGGGGGTTATTAATTAATAAACGTACGTCGGGCCGACGAAGACCCAGCTCGTGTGGTCGCCGACCGGGATGAGTTCCGTCACGCGGACGACGATCCGGAAGCTGGGTTTCCCGTCCGCCGGGAGTTCCAGCGGGAATTCGACCCAGTTCGACTTCACGGGTGCGGAGACTTCGCGCGAAAAAATGGTCTTTCCGTTGACCAAAACGTCGATCCTCCGCACGCCGTGGTAGCGGTGGTCGATGCGACTGTCCGCGAGGTACATTTTTGCCGTCTTCGGGAAAGAATCGCCCGCCGCGTCGAGATCGATCGTCTGCTCGACCCAGCCGCAGTCACCGACTTTAGTTTTGGTGTTTCTCGGCACGACGATCGCCGCCGCCGAAAGGCCGTTTCGGTTGAACGCGCCGATCCGGTACGAGCCGATGATCTGCGTCGGCTTGCAAACCCAGCCGGCAAAAACGGGCGCCTGGGCGTTTTCCATCTCCTTCAGACCGTCAAACAGCGCGGTCAGCGTCCCTTCCGACGGCTGCTCCATGAACGGGAAAAACTGCCCGATCGGCTGATTCACGAGCGTTTCCCACTCTTTGGCGAGTTTCTCGGCATTGGCGCGCACAAGCATCTGAATATTCTTCGCGTTATTAAGCCGCTCCTCCCATTTGTCGAGCACCGGGTCGATGTCCTTGAGCTCCGCGAGCTCGGTTCGAAGCGTCCCGATCTGCTGGCGGACCTTCTTCTGAACGCCGTCGAGGTACTCATTCGCGGCCTTTTCGCCCTCCACGGAGAAAATCTCGACCGCCTTCTGCTCGAAATCGCTGAACTCGTAGTACGGGTAATCGAGCGTCGCCTGCTTCCGGGCAAATTTCAGGCTGGTCTGGATCGGCTCGATGAACAAATATTCCAGCCGGTCCTTTTCCATGGCCGTTTCTTCCGGAGCGTTTTGGGCCAGCTGCGCCGCCAGCGCGTCGAGCTGGTCGAGCAGTTCCAGCGCCCGGGCGCGGTTTTCCGGCGATTTCAGACGCACCAGACCATCGTCGGGAGTGCGGAAAACCCAATTCCTCGGCAAAAAGTAAAGCGATTTAAGTTCCGTCCAGAGTGCGTCGAACTTCCGGATCGTTTCCACCTGCGACGGCCCCCAGACGTAGTCGTAGATCGCAGTCTGCATCTTCTCCCAGTCGCAGTTTTCCGGGTTCCACGCCCACATGCCGAACATGACGACGCTGTACTCGCTGGTCCAGCCGCCGCAGACCGCCCAGATGTTGACCCGGTCGGTGTACTGGGCCGCGTCGCGGATTTTGTCGAATTCCGGGGAGCCCCAGCCGGGCGTGATGGGCTGGAGGTTCATGTAGCTCGGCCGCCCGTCTTTGCGCTGGGTCGTCAGAATGGCTGAGGAGTGAATGAACCCGGCTTTCGGGTCGGGGTAAGGAGTCTCGCAGAAGTTGAACCACCAGGCCGGTTTGCTCTTCAGGCCGATTTTCCGCGCCATTTCCAGGTCCTCCTTGCAAGGGACGCGGGTAAAGATCCAGCTCGCCTCGTTGAACGTTTCGATTTTGGCCATTTCGTGATTCAACGGCCGGTCGATCGTGGTGTATTCACGGCCGCCGGGCGTGAACATGGCGTCCTGGCCCGTTTTTCCGACTTTTCTCATGTACGCTGCGGCATACTCGGCCAGCTTGACCGGGTCCTGCCCCCCGCCCGTGTCGTCCATGGAGATCCAGATCCCGTCGCAGCCCAGCCGAAGCAGTTCGTCGAACGTCTGCGTCAGTTTCGGGTACTCGTTTTCCTTGATGTTGCACGAAACCACGCCGAAAACGTACAGGGCGCGCCGGTGGAACTCGTCGATGCAGCGGCGGGCCAGCGCCTCATCGATCGGTTTGCCCGGCGGGCAGCCCATCGAGGACTTGCGCGCGTCCACCGTCAGCGTCGCCGGCTGGTCCGGATCGTCGCGGTAATCGACGAAATTGATCCGGCCGTGGAGGTACGTCTCCAGCTGCCCGGGCCAGAGCTGGTGCGCCATGACGGAATGGGGCCGCCCTCGCCACGGGATCGACGGCCAGTCCACCACGTTCGCCGCGGTGATTTGGGCCGTGCCGGCGTCGTTTTTGGAGATCAGGCCGAAAACCGCTTCGCAGGCGTAGATCAGGCCCATTTCGTCGGCACCGGTCAGGGAAATGACGCTGGCCGCGCCGTCTTTTTTCATCTGGATGGAAAACCCGTTGAGCCGGCTTTTACCGTCCACGATGACCGCCGAGGGTTTGACCGCCAGAACGAATTTCAGCGCGGCGTTCCGGGCTGCTTCCGAGCCGGGACCCACGACCGGAAGCTCGACCTTGAACCGGTTCCGGATCAGGGACTGCAGGCGCTCGCCGGCGTACTGGTTGGGGACCGTCGGGTTTTCGGGCAAAACGATCGCCGTCGTTTGGGCGGTTCCCAGAGGCAAAAACTCGCCCGTCGGACGGTACGAGCGCGGGATCGGGTAAATCGGGCAGGAATCCTCGCTTTGCGCCGCTGCAAATCCGGCCAGAAAGAGGACAAGAATCAATGGGATCAAACGCATGGTTTTCATAATTGAGCTTTCTGCGACGCTTGCGCGTCGTTTAAATAGAAATTTTCTGGAAGGCGGTAATGGAGCGCGAAGCGCGGAATTACGCGCCGGGTTGAAATGGTTTGGCCGATTCAGGCGCGTAATTCCGGCCTCCGGCCTCCATTACCGCCTCCCAACGGGACACCGGCCCTCCTATCTTATTTCGCCTCGAAAGGAATTCCATGTTCTTTCGCGTATTTCTCCGCATACGACCCTTTCGGCGCGCGGATCGTCAAGTTCGGGCAATCCAGAAACGCTCCGTACCAAATCTCCGTCACGCTTCCGGAGATCTCCACGGACGTTAAAGAACGACAATCCCTGAACGCATAGTGCCCAATCATCTGTACACCATTGGGAATCACCACCGACTTTAAGGAATCGCAACCCAGGAACGCGCTCTGCCCAATCTCCCTCACACTTTCGGGAATCACCACGGACGTTAAGGAATCCCGGCCAACGAACGCATACGCTTCGATCGTCGTCACGCCGTCGGGGATCCGGTATTCCTTGGCCCAATAGAGGCAGGAGAGCAGTTTTTTCCCGTCTTTGGTCAGCAAGGCGGGACCGTCGGTCTTGAAATAAGGATTCGTAGGGGAAAACCCCCATTCCTTCATGGCGGTACAGCCAGAAAATGTCCTGATTTCGATTTCCTTGACACTATCAGGAACAACCACAGACGTTAAGGATTCACAGCCGCCAAACGCATCGCCGATCTTCGTTACGCCCTCGGGAAGTACCAGCGACGTTAAGGAAAAACAGCAACAGAAAGCGTCTTCTCCAATCTCCTTCACGCCTTTGGGGATCACCACGGACTTTAAAGAAGTACACTCACAGAACGCCGAGTCTCCAATCTTGGTCACGCCTTCGGGAATCACTACGGACGTTAAGGATTCACAGCCCAAAAAAGCGCCGAACTCAATCTTCGTCACGCCGTCGGGGATCCGGTATTCCTTGGCGGAATTGAGGCAGGCGAGCAGTTTTTTCCCGTCTTTGGTCAGCAAACCGGTCCCATCGGTTTTGAAATGAGGATGCGTGGGGGAAATGATCCATTCCTTCAAGGCCGGACAACCGGAGAACGCTCTGGTTCCGATTTTCTTCACACTATCGGGAATTGCCACGGACGTTAAGGAATCGCAGACAAAGAAAGCTTCATTTCCAATTATCTTCACGCCCTCGGGAATCACCACGGACTTTAAGGAGTCGCAGCGAGAGAAAGCACATTCATCAATTTTCGTCACGCCCTCGGGGACCACCACCTCGGTTTCGTCACCGATGAATTTGTCGAGCGTTTTCCCGTCGATTTCAAAAGAACTGGCGGGGGTCGCCTGCGCGGTTTCAGCGGCCTGGCTGTACGAGGTCAGAAACGCGCCGAGCAGCAAAAGGGCTAAAATGAATGACGTTTTTTTCATATTGTACCACCTGAAAATGAAATTTCATTCATTTTAACCAATGGGGGAGAAAACGTCAAGGGGGGGGAGTATGGAGTGCTGCAATACAGAAGTCGAAGGCTTCATTTGCCGCTTTCACTTAGCGACCGAAAAACGTAATGATTAAAAAGGGTTTTCACGTGGAAAACCTCCAGCGTACTTTCGCGGCAATCGCCTCTTCGAGGCTGAATTGCCGCAAGGGAAAGCGGTGAATGTCGCTTGCGCGACTGTATCACCGCACTCCACACAAAAATTCATTTTTCCAGCACGAACATTCTGAGCGTGCTCGGCTCGGGGATCACGGGGTACGCGCGGTCGCGGTTCACCGGGAACGTTTCCCACACGAAGTAGAACATTCGATTCGGGTCCGTCGCGTCCTGGAGGGCAAAGCGTTTCGACTGCATGTTTTCCGTCGGGTTTTCGATCTTGTAGCACTCTCCCGGAATCGCCGAATCGCGCGGAGCCGGTCCCGTGGGCTTGAGCGTCGCCGGGTCGAGGACGAAACGGCCGCTGGTCTCGTACTTGCGGTGCCAGCTCTGCAGGAGCTGACCGTTCACGCACTGCACCGGGCTGAAACCCATTTCGCTCGGGATGCACCCGCCGCCGCTGAAGATCCAGCTGTGCGTGAAGTCGGTGGTCTGGTAGTACTTCCAGCCGTCCTTTTCGCGGCGCGCCTGCATGATTTGATTGTTCATCTTCTCGTCGTACCGGGTGTAGGTCAGAATGACGCGGCCTTCCTGATCGAAACCAAGCGCGACGTGAGAGTTCAGAAGCCCCTCGCCGTTTTTCAGCGGCGCCACCACTTCACTGTTCGAGCGCGTGACGGGGAGCGTCTGCGGCGTGCCGTCGCTCTTTTCCCAGTGCAAAAGGTCGCGGCTTTTCATGTAGCTCAAGTCGTGATTCGTCGCGCAGTCCGGCGTGTCACGCCACACCCAGGCGACGTGGTAGTACCCGTCCGGCCCCATGAGCGGCCCCACGTAGTACGCGTTGCAGTCCCCCTCGCCGTCGAACATCGGAACGTCCAGCAGGCGGCGCCAAGTCTTCGTTTTCACGTCGTAAATATTCCAGATCTGGCTCCCGTTGCCGCTGCCGCCGTCGCGGTACGTGAAGATCATGTTTCCATCCACGTCGGTCAAAAAGTGCGGGTACGTGCAGCGGTTTTCCAGCGCCTTCCCCCGCGCCTCTTTGGAAAGGTCCTCGGCGAGCATCCGGTGGACCGGCTCGACCGACTGAATGTCCAACGGCTTCGTGGAGCGGAAATAGATGAGCGGGACGCAGTGCATATTTCCCGCGACGTGCAGGTAATTTTCCGAGTCAAATGCGATTTTGACCGAGTTGTGCGAGTCCCAGCCAACGGCCGTGTCGAGCTTCTTGAACGTCCACGCCGAGTCGGGTTTCGTCAGGTCTTTCTGGCCGAGGACCAATTTGCGGTCGGCGCCGTCGTAGAAGCCGATGAAGAGGAAATTCTCCTTCTGCGTGAAAGCGAACGCGACGGGATGACCGGCCCAGACCTTCGCGATGTCGTCCCGGCGGACGATTTTCCACGGTTTGGGCGCGTCCTCAGCCTGAAGCGTTGAAATGAAACTCAGTAAAAGGACTAAAACGAAGGAAAAAAGGAGGGTTTTGTTCATGGGTTTTTGCTTCTGGTTAGGGGTTTTACTTCATGGACACTTTGATCAGGCGCAGAATGTTTTCCATCTCAGCGGCCAGGTCTTCCGCGGCCCGACGCCGGGCGATGTGGAACGGAACCGCCACGTGGTTGATGCTGAAAATGGCCGTCACACCGCGGCCGTACGCTTCGTCGATCTCGTCTCCGACGTCACCCACGACGGCAATCAGCGGGACGCCCGCTTTTTGGGTTCGGGCCGCCACGCCCAAAACGACTTTTCCGCGGAGGCTCTGCGAGTCGATTTTCCCCTCGCCGGTGAAAACCCAGTCGGCCGTTTTGAGCAGCTCGTCGAAGCGGACCGTGTTTAAAACCGTCTCGATCCCCATCTGGAGTTTCGAGCCGAAAAAGGCGCACATTCCGCCGCCCATGCCGCCCGCCGCTCCGGCTCCGGGAAGGTCGGGGGTGAACACTCCGCCCGAAACGTCCCGCATCAGGGCGCCGATGTGGTCCAGGCCCGCGTCAAGACGTGCGACCATCGCGTCGTCCGCCCCCTTTTGAGGCGCGAAAACGTACGCCGCCCCGGTCGGGCCGCTGAACGGATTATTAATGTCGCACATGGTGATGAAACCGACGTTCCGCAAAGCCGGGTCGAACGCGGACGCGTCGATTTTCGCGACGTCGCCGAGCGTGCCGCCAGTCGGGACGAACGGCTCGCCGTTGGCGTTGAGGAAACGGACTCCGCACGCCGCCGCTGCGCCGGTGCCGGCATCATTGGTCGCGCTTCCGCCAAGGCCCACGATGATTTTCGTGCAGCCGTTTCGGGCCGCGTCGAGAAAAAGCTCACCGACCCCGAACGTGGTGGTTTTTTCGGGGTCCCGCTTTCCATGAACGAGCGGAAGCCCGGCACAGGCGGCCATCTCCACCACGGCGGTTTTCCCGTCGGGCAGGATCCCGTAAAAGCCGGTGAGTTTCTCGAAGTTTGGGCCCGTGACGGGGAGCTCGATGCGACGGCCCCCGAGGGCGGTCAGGAAGGCTTCGACGGTTCCTTCGCCGCCGTCCGCGACGGGAATGCTCGTGACTCGCGCATCGGGAAAAATTTCCCGAATCTTTTCGCTCATGATCGAGCAGATCTTCCGGGAAGAAAGGGTTCCTTTAAAAGAATCGGGCAGGAGGATGAAGTGTGGCATAGCGGGAATCAGGTTAATTTGCGGGGACGACGCTTCCAGCATCGTCAGATATGGACGGACCCGTACAACGGGAACAGCGGGACGGCACAGATCGTAAAGTTTCCGGCCTCCTACGCCTGTTTGTTCGTCTTCTTGGTTATTTTAACATAAAACCGATTGCTTGTCAAGTCGATCTCTTTCCATTCCCTGAAACGCTGTTCTGATGGGATCCTGAAACCTCCAAAGCGGGCGAGGACAAAGGCAAGTCGAAGCTGGAGCCTTTATTTCTTCCATAATTTTGGTACATCTGACAAGTAAATACCGCCCTTTTTAATCCCCGGGTTTTCAGTTTGAAGTATTCTCCTGCGGGACGGTATGGAAGAAAATTCCAGAAATTCTACAAAACAAGTAGTGTATATACTTGACAAGTTGTTTTTTTGGTGTATATTATAGGGAAATGCAGACGTTTTGAGTTCTGCGTTTTTTGAAACGATACACAACCAAAAAGGTAGTAAATAAAAATGGCGAAAGTGATTTTGAACGGGAAGGAAACAGAGTTCCCGCCGGGCGAAAAGATACTCGGTTTTCTGCAGGCGCGGAAGGTGGGAACGAAAAACCTGATCCTCGAATGGAACGGGAAAATCCTGACCGAAAAGGACCCGCTGGAGAGTCTCGAACTTAACGACGGCGACACGCTCAATCTGTTTTCCATGGTGGGGGGCGGCTGATGAGCGTGAATCCGTATCTGAACGACGTCCAACGGGCGGTCCTCGAGCGTGCCAGGGTCGGAGTTGCCGGGCTGGGTGGCCTCGGGTCGAATGTGCTCGGCCATCTGGTCCGCGCAGGGATCCGCAGTTTCGTCGCAGCGGATTTTGACGTGGTCTCGGCGAGCAATCTGAACCGGCAGTTCTTCTTTGCCGATCAGGTCGGCCAAAAGAAGACCGAGGCACTGGCGGAAAACCTGCGCCGGATCGATCCCGAGCTGGAACTGGATTTCCGCGACCTCCGGTTGACCGAGGAGAACACGCCAGAGGTTTTTGCAGGGTGCGACGTCGTGGTGGAAGCGTTCGACAAGGCGGACGCGAAGACCATGCTGATCGGCGCTTTGGCGGGCAGCGACATCCCGATCGTGGCAGCGTCCGGGCTGGCTGGTTTCGGCAAGTCCAACGACATCCGGGTCCGTAAAGCAGGCAAGAATCTTTACCTCGTGGGCGATCTGGTTTCGGGAATTTCGTCGAAACTCGCTCCGGCATCCCCGCGGGTCGGCATCGCCGCCGCCATGGAGGCCAACACGGTCGTCGCCATTCTGCTGGGGTTGGAGATTTAACAATGTCCGGAACTCCGACCGGATTCGAGGAGGAAATGTGAAAATGTATGAAAAAGACACCTTATGCGTGCATTCGACACGATGTCCGAAGCCCGCTTGCGGATCGATAACGACGCCGATCTTTCAGGCGGCGACTTTTGTTCACGAGGGCGTCGGCGTGGAACCCGAATACAGTTACTCGCGGCTGCAGAATCCGACCCGTGCCGCACTGGAAGCCCGGGTTGCCGAACTGGAGAACGGCGTGGACGCCATTGCGTTTTCCAGCGGCATGGCGGCGGAAACGGCCCTGATGAACATCTTCGAGTCCTCCGGGCACATCATCGCGGGAGACGACCTTTACGGCGGCTCTCTGCGTCTCTTCCGTCATATTTCCGCTCTGGCGGGGCTGCGATTCGATTTTACCGACACGACGGATCCGGAAAACGTCCGGAAGAAACTGCAGCCGGACACGAAAGCGGTGTACCTGGAAACGCCCAGCAACCCCACCATGCAGGTTTCAGACATCGCGGCCGTGGCCCAGATCGCTCACTCGGCGGGAGCGCTGCTGATCGTGGACAACACGTTTCTTTCACCGCTTTTCCAGCACCCGCTGGAACTGGGCGCGGACATCGTCGTTCACAGCGGGACCAAGTATCTCGGCGGCCACAATGACGCGCTGGCGGGCTTTCTGGTGACGAAGTCTCCGGAGCTTGCGGAGAAACTGCGGTTCTATGCCAAGACGGTCGGCGCGTGCCTGGCGCCCTTCGACTGTTTTCTGCTGGAACGGGGGATCAAGACCTTGGCCGTCCGGCTCGAAAAACAGGCGGCCAGTGCGGAAAGCATCGCTCACTGGCTCCGGCGGAGACCGGAGGTCCGCAAGGTTTACTACATCGGCTTCCCGGACCATCCCGGCTTTGAGGTGACGAAGCGCCAGTGTTCGGGCTTCGGCGGGATGCTGTCTCTGGAAGTCGATACGCCCGAAACAGCCCGGAAGCTCCTGCGCGAGGTCAAACTTTTCCAGTATGCCGAAAGTCTCGGCGGGGTGGACAGTCTCATCACCTACCCCATGCTTCAGACCCACGCCGATGTGCCGGAGGAGGAACGGCTCAAACGCGGCATCAACGACCGTTTTCTGCGGATCTCCGTCGGGATCGAGAACGCCGCCGACCTCATCGAAGACCTCCGCTCGGCAATCGAAAAATGAACTTGGGAGAAACCGGGATGCAATACAATTTTGACGAAATCGTTCCCCGCCGCCACACCAAAAGCCTCAAATACGATTTTGCGAAAGAGCGTGGCAAGCCGGAAGACCTGCTCCCCATGTGGGTGGCGGACATGGATTTTCAGACGCCACCCGCCGTGCGGGAAGCCCTCGCCGACAAAGCCGCCCACGGAATTTTCGGGTATTCCGATCCCGACGAGCCCTATTTCGAGGCGCTCACACAATGGTTCAAAGCAAGGCACAACTGGACGGTCGATCCGCATACGGCGGTTCTCGCGCCGGGCGTGGTGTTTGCGATCTGCACGCTGATCCGCTGTCTGACGAAACCCGGCGACGCGGTGCTCATTCAGGAGCCGGTCTATTATTGTTTCCGGCTGGGGATCCGCGACAACGGCCGCCGGACCGTCGTGAATGAACTGCGCTTCGACGGGGAAAGATACACCATCGACTTTGAGGACTTCGAACGCAAGATCATTGAGAACGGCGTGAAACTCTTCATCCTCTGCTCGCCGCACAATCCGGTCGGACGCGTCTGGACGAAAGAGGAACTTGAAAAACTGGCAGAAATTTGTCTGCGGCACAGCGTTTTTGTGGTGGCGGACGAGATCCATGAGGATTTCGTCTATCCCGGCAGCCGGCACATCGTCTTTTCCACGCTCTCGAAGGAAATCGCGGACCGCTGCGCCGTATGTACTTCGCCGAGTAAGACTTTCAACCTCGCGGGGCTGCACAACGCGAACATTTTCATCGCCAATAACGAGGTGCGCCGGGCGGTCCGGCACGAACTCGACGCGGAAGGCTTCAGCCAGTCCAACATCATGGGGTTGGTCGCCTGCCAGACGGCGTATCAGACCGGCGCGGAATGGGTGGATCAGCTGGTCGATTATCTGCGCGGGAATCTGTCGCTCATGCGCGAAACGTTCCGGACCCGGATGCCTCAGCTGCGGCTGATCGAGCCGGAGGCGACTTACCTCCCGTGGGTGGATTTCTCCGGGCTGGGTCTCAGCGCGTCGGAACTGGAACGTTTCATCGTCGAGCGGGCTAAACTCTGGCTGGACGGCGGGCGCATATTCGGCGCGGGTGGTGCTGGTTTCCAGCGGTTCAACATCGCGACGCCCCGCTCAATACTGCAGCAGGCGCTCGACCAGCTGGAAAAAGTAGTCAGAAGTCAGCGTTTCGGCTGCGCCGAAATTATGTAAAAAAAGGCTCCCCTGAAAGGGGGGCTGCCGAGCGAAGCGAGGCTGGGGGGTTCTGGCCGAAGGACGGACTTTCCTCCGTTTCTGAACCCCTCCGCCCCTTCGGGGCACCTCCCCTTTCAGGGGAGGCTTTCTTTTAATCTCCCGGCCGTCGCTCAAATCTCGTAATTCAGGAATTCGCCGGACTGAAATTCCACGTTCTCCTGACGCTTGAATTGAAGTTCGGGCATTTTCGCACTGACCCGGGTCTGTTCGGGAACCGATTTGGTGACGAACGCGTTGCCGCCGATCACTGCGCCCTCGCTGATGACCGTCTCGCCGCCGAGGATGGACGCGCCCGAATAGATGGTCACGTCGTCCTCGATGGTCGGATGCCGTTTTACGCCTTTCAGCGCCTGCCCGCCGCGGGTGGAGAGCGCTCCCAGCGTGACCCCCTGATAGATCTTCGCGTGTTCGCCGATCTTCGAGGTCTCTCCGATCACGATGCCCGTACCGTGGTCGATGAAGAAGTATTTTCCCAGTTTCGCGCCCGGATGAATGTCGATCCCCGTGACGCTGTGGGCGTATTCTGTCATGATGCGAGGGATCAGCGGGACGCCGAGTTCATACAGTTCGTGGGCGATCCGGTTGACCATGGTCGCGTAGATGCCGGGGTAGGAGGAGATCACCTCGTCCCGGCTGAACGCGGCGGGATCGCCCTCGAATGCCGCCTCGATGTCCGTGGCGAGGTATTCGCGGATCCTGGGGATCGCGGCGAGGAAGGTCCCAACGATCTCTTCGCTTCGTTCCTGCACCACCTCATCAGAAGCGTCGCAGAATTCTTCGGTGAAGAGCCGCAGCGTCTTGGCGATCTGTTCCGTCAGCAATTCCCGGATCTCCTCGAGAAGCTGACCGGCATAGAAGCGGATGTTGTCGTTCCGGAGCTCCTTCTCGTCGAAAAAGCCCGGAAAGATCACGCATTGCAGCTTCTTCAGCGCCGACAAAATCAGATGTCGCTTCGGGAAATGCGTCTCGCCGATCTTGCCGATGGCGGGATGCTCCGCGTAGCTCGCCAGCACCGCTTCCAGCACGTCGTCTATTTTGTGGCTCATGCCTCACCCTCCCACGGTCAATGGACCAGACGCAACAGCGCATCCGCCAGCAGATCGATCTCTTCCGGCGTATTGTAGAACGCAAGCACCGGACGCACCGAACCTTCCAGCCCGTAGTGCCGCAGGATCGGCTGGGCGCAGTGATGTCCCGCGCGGACGGCGATCCCCTGACTGTCCAGGTACTTTCCGACCGAAACGATGTCGTGATTGTCCAGCACGAACGAGAGCACGCCGGATTTTCCCGGTGCGGTCCCGATGAGATGCAGTCCGGGAATCGCCCCGAGACGAGCCATTCCGTACTGAGTCAATTCGTGCTCGTAAGCCGCGACATTTGCCATGCCGATCTGCATCATGTATTCCAGCGCCGCCCCCAGTCCGACCGCGTCGGCGATGCTGCCGGTGCCCGCCTCGAATTTGTTCGGAGCGGCCTGGTAAACCGTGCGTTCGAAGGTGACGTCAGCGATCATGTTTCCGCCGCCCTGCCAGGGTAGGGCCTCTTCCAGTGCGTCGGTCTTGCCGTAAACTGCGCCGATGCCGTTCGGACCGAAAATCTTGTGTCCGGAAAACACATAGAAATCCGGGTCCAGTGCCGTCACGTTGACCGGAATGTGCGCGACCGACTGTGCGCCGTCGATCAGGATCCGGACGCCGTGAGCGTGGGCGATGGCGACCAGCTCCGCGACGGGCGTGACCGTGCCGAGCACGTTGGAAACGTGGGCGACCGTGACGAATCGCGTGTGACGGTTGAAGAGTCTGGTGTATTCCGCCAGATCGAGCTGCCCGGACTCATCCACCGGGATGACCCGGATCCTGGCGCCGGTCGCTGCCGCGATCAGCTGCCACGGGACGATGTTCGCATGGTGCTCCAGCAACGAAACGATGATCTCGTCGCCGGGGTTCAGCAGGGGACGCACGTAACTCTGCGCGACCAGGTTGATCCCCTCCGTCGTACCGCGGACGAAAACGATGTCGTTCGCGTTGCCCGCTCCGAGGAACTTCGCCACCGTCGAACGGGCGTTTTCATACGCGTCGGTGGACCGGGCGGCCAGTTCATGCGCTGCGCGGTGAACGTTGGAGTTTTCGTGAGTGTAGTAGTACGAAATGCGGTCGATCACCTGCTTCGGACGCTGGGTCGTGGCCCCGTTATCGAACCAGACCAGTGGTCTGCCGGAAGCAAGACGCTCCGAGAGGATCGGGAAATCCTCGCGGAGTTTCTCCACGGGGATGCCGCCGATACTGGCGCTGGAACGCCGCACTGTTTTTTCTCCGGCCGAAACGGCCTGGGACGCTCCCGCCTCTTTGGCGCTGACCAGCGTCGGCGAATATGCTCCCGCAGAAGGCGAAGCGCCTTCGGATTCGAGCACTTCGGCTGCGATCCGCGCCCAATCCGTTCCTGCCGTCGCAGCAGGCACGGAAGCGGCAGGCACGGAAGCCGTAGGCACAGACGGAACAGGCACGCCAGCGGCAGGGATTTCCCCGCTCAATTCTGCCGCCCACGCGAGCATCTGGGCTTCACTGGGAAGACCGCCCGCAGCCGGATTTAATTGGTTCAAATCAGTCCGCGTCATAGTCATAGTACTCCCCGACTTCTACGTCTTCCAAAACTGCGATCGCATCGTCCGCCAGGATCGCCGCCGAGCAGTAAAGCGACAGCAGGTAGGAGGCGACGCCTTTGTCGTCGATGCCCCGGAAACGGATGGAAAGGCCGCGCGAATGTTCGCCCTGCAAACCGCTCTGATACAGCCCGATGACGCCGCGTTTGGCTTCGCCAGTGCGCACCAGCAGAATATTGGTCTTGCCACTCTGGGACTTCGGATTCTTCAGACCGTCCACCAGCAGTTTGTCGGTGGGGATCAGCGGGATGCCGCGCCAGAGGATGAAGTTGCCGCCGTTGATGTTCGCGGTGACCGGCGGAACGCCGCGCCGGGTACATTCACGCTCGAAGGCTGCGATAGCACGGGGGTGCGCGAGGAAGAAGGACGGCTCCTTCCACACTTTCGAGATGAGTTCATCCAGATCGTCGGGCGTGGGCGCTCCGTTCAGGGGCTGGATGCGCTGGGAATCCGCCACGTTCTTCAAAAGACCGTAGTCGTCGTTGTTGATGAGCTGGCTTTCCTGCCTTTCGCGCAGACTTTCCACCGCCAGCGCGAGCTGTTCTTTCGCCTGATCGTAGGGGGAACTGAAGACGTCCGCCACCTGCGTGTTGATGTTGATGATCGTGGTGACCGAGCTGAGGATGTATTCACGCGGTTTGGATTCATAATCCACGAACCCCTGCGGGATGATGTCGCTCTTCGGCTTGGAGCTGCACAGCACTTCCAGCGGCGTGTTGCCTTCCTTGACGCGGTTGACGCGGTAGATGCCCGAGTCCAGGCCTTTGAACTCCAGAAACTTCGTGAGCCACCGCGGGGTCAGCATCCCGAACTGCGGTTTCGTTTTCGCGACATCCGCCAGTTGATAAGCGGCGGCTTTTCCCAGCGCGTTGATTTTGTTTTCGTCAGACATTTTTTAGGTCCTTTCCTTTGTAATTTGTTTTTTTATGTTTCAAAATGGAACTCAAATTTGTTTTGCGCTCGGGTCAACTTCGTTGATCCAACCCTGCACGCCATCCAAAAGATTCATCATCTTCCCCGGGAAACCCGCTTCGCGCAGATTGCGCACGGCGAGGATGCTCCGCTGGCCGATCTTGCAGACGAAGACGGTATCGACGGCGGGGTCCAGTTCGTCCTTGCGGCGGATCACCTGACCGAGCGGGATCACCTTCGCGTTGGGGAACTTGAAGTAGGCGCGTTCGTGAGGTTCGCGCAGGTCAACCACCTGCACGGGTTCGCCCGCATCGAAGCGCCGCTTCAATTCCGTGGCGGTGATGGATTCCACCGGCGTTTCGTCCTGCTTCGTTTTGATCCTGCAGAACTGTTCGTAGTCGATGAGTTTCGTGATGGTCGGGTGTTTACCGCAGATCGGGCAGTCCGGGTCTTTGTCCAGTTTCAGCTCGCGGAATTTCATCCGCCACGCATCGTAAAGCAGCAGCCGGCCGGTCAGCGGGTCGCCCCCTCCGACGAGCAGTTTGATGACCTCGTTGGCCTGGATCGTTCCGATTACCCCCGGCAGAATGCCGAGCACGCCGCCTTCCGCGCAGGAGGGCACCAGTCCGGGCGGCGGCGGTTCGCGGTAAAGGCACCGGTAACACGGCCCCTGCTTCGCCCAGAACACGCTCGCCTGTCCCTCGAACTGGAAAACCGAGCCGTACACGTTGGGCTTGCCGAGCAGAACGCAGGCGTCGTTCACCAGATAGCGCGTCGGGTAATTGTCCGTGCCGTCCGCCACCACGTCGTATTCGCTGATGATGTCCAGCGCGTTTTCACTGTTCAGCGGCTCGTTGTAGGTGACCACTTTGACCAGCGGGTTCAGCGCCCGAATACGATCCCGCGCCGAGGCCACCTTCGGACGTCCGACGTCGCGGCTGCCGTGGATGATCTGCCGATGCAGGTTCGAAACGTCCACGCTGTCGAAGTCCACCAGCCCGAGAGTCCCGACGCCCGCCGCGGCCAGATAAAGCGCCAGAGGTGCGCCCAGTCCGCCCGTGCCGACGATCAGCACCTTCGCCCCCTTGAGTTTCTGCTGTCCCTCGATGCCGAGTTCGGAAAGGAGCAACTGCCGGCTGTAACGCGTCAGATCGTCGTGCGTCAGCTCCGCCCATCTTTCTTCGGGGACCACACTGGGAATGGGTTCACTCATCGATCCGTCCCTCCTGCAATGGCGGGGACGATCATCACGCTCGCGCCCTCGGTGACCGGCGTGTCGAGGCCGTTCAGTTTCTTGATGTTAGTCCCGTCAACGAAGACGTTCACGAATCCGCGCAGATTCGAGTCGTCCTCGTAGATCTGATGTTTCAGATCGGGATACTGAGCGGCGACATGGGCGAGGGCTTCTCCAACGGTCGCGCCTTCCGCCTCAACTTCGGACTGACGGTCCACAAATCCTCTCAACGCGCTCGGGATCAAAATATTAACGCTCATCTTTCGTTCTCCTTATGTTTATGGTTCGATTATTAATTCTTCACTGTCAAACGCCTCGCGGCTGAGCTGCAGCTGCCAGCTCGTCATCAGCTCCGGGCGGCCTTCCGCCACACGCAGAATGATGTAGGAATAAAACGGCAGGGCGTGGTCGCGGTCGTAGTCCGAGGGCCTGGCCGGATGATCCGGATGGGAATGGTAGAACCCGACGATCTCAAGTCCGAGTTTCCTCGCGTCCAGTTCCGCCTGCATCATGTCTTCCGCCGTGATGAGGAAGCGGTGGTACTGTTCGCCGCTTTCCCGGGCGTTTTCGATGGGCTTCAGCGCCTTGACCACATGACCGCCGTCAACTTCGCTCCCGAAGAGGATCCCGCAGCATTCGTTGGGATACGCTTCCGCGCCCGCCTTCCTGATTTCTTCTTCGATTTCTCGGGTCAGTTTCAGCATTTCACCCCTCCTCCCAGAATTCTCCGGAAAGATACCGGTTTCCGTTGTCGCAGAGGATCGTGACCACCACGGCCCCCTTCGGCAGCGTTTTTGCGAGTTTCAGCGCCGCCGCCACGTTCGCCCCGGAACTGATGCCGACCAGCAGCGCTTCCTCCCGGACCAGCCGCCGGGTCATGGAGTATGCCTCTTCGGTCGAAACCTCCAGCTTGATGTCGGCAATGGACTCGTCGAAGAAACCGGGGTGGATGGTGGACGCCATGTGCTTCATTCCTTCCAGACCGTGGAAGGGCGAATCCGGCTGCATCAGCACCGACTTGACCTCCGGGTTCAGATGCTTCAGCCCCCGGCTCGTTCCCATAAACGTGCCCGAAGTGCCGGTCCCTGCCACGAAATGGGTCACGCGATGTTCGGTCTGTTCCCAGATCTCCACTGCCGTCCCCTCGAAATGGGCCTTCCAGTTGGCGTCGTTGTTGTACTGGTCGGGGTAAAAATACTGTTCCGGATGTTCGGCCACCAGTCTCCGGCACTCGTTGTAGGCTCCGTCCGAACTTTCCAGCGGGTCGGTTTCGATGATCTGGGCGCCGTAGAGACGAATCAGTTTCTTGCGCTCCGCGGTGGCGTTGGCCGGGAGACAAAGCACCACCTTATAACCCAGCGCGGCTCCCAGAGCGGCATACGCAACGCCCGTGTTTCCGCTGGTCGCGTCGATGATGGTCTTATCGTGAGTCAAGAGACCCCGGGTGATCCCGTCCAGGATCATCGCCTTCGCTGCCCTGTCCTTCACCGAACCGGTCGGGTTGAAATACTCCGCCTTCGCGTACAGCTCCACGCCGTCCAGCTCCCGGCTGATCGCGGGCAATTTCAGCAGCGGAGTCCCTCCGACCGCTTCAAAAACTGTTTTCCCCAACTCCATGTTGCACCTGCTTCTGTTTAATTACTACCATCTCGGTAGTGTATTTTTTACGACAAAAACTATCATTATGGTAGTGTATTTTTGTAATAAAAAAAGGAACGCATCCTTCACTTTGTCTGAGGTACTATTATACACTTCTCGTTTTATTTGTCAAGGGGATTCCTACAAAAATGGTAGGATTTTTTTGAAAATTTTTTATCCTTCCTAAATTTCCGATTCTTTCACCGATTTTTTCCGGCTGCGGCGGGCCGTACCAGCACGATTTGGATTTTTCGACGGTTTCTTCGGACTCGTTCAAATCCTTTTATCCCAGTTCTTGAAGATGACCTCCTGATGGTTGGCGCGGATCGCCTGGCAGATCTCGGCGGGGTCACGCGAATCGTTGAGGGTGAATTGCGCCACATCCCGGTCAGCCAGCACAGCGTAGCCGCCGGGCGTCACCCTCGAACCCGCGCTCATATTGTCGGCGGCGCTCTGGACGATCATGTCCCGGAAGGCGGGGGACTCCCGCGTGGAGACCGTCATTCCGGACTCGGGGAAGACGATCCGGAACGCGAGCATCATCTGTTCCAGGTCGTTTTCATCAACCGGATGTTCGGGCTTGAAACCGCCGCTGACGGGCGTGATGCGGGGGAAGGCGAACTGGATCCTGCTCTCGTAGCACTCTTTCATGAGGTAAAACGCATGAGCGCCCAGGCTTGCCGCCTCGGTCCGCCATGGAGCAAGCCCCAGCAGAAACGCGATCCCAAGCGTGCGGAACCCCGCCCTGCCCGCCCTCAGCTGCGTCCACACGCGGAAGTCGTACACGCTCTTGGGGCCTGCCGGATGCAGGTATTTGTAAAGTTTCTGATCGTAAGTCTCCTGAAAGCAGATGAGGCCCTCGAAACCCGCCTCGAAAAGTTTCCGGTAGGCGGTTTCTTCCTGGGGCGCGACTTCCAGCGACAGGCAGGAGAACTGATTTTTCAGCCGCCGCCCGACCTCGCAGAGGAAATCGACCGTCATACGCTTCGGGTCTTCGCCCGCCACGATCAGCAGCGAGTCGATCCCGTGCTTGCGGATGGCGGCACATTCCAGGTCGATCTCGTCCAGCGTGAGGATCTTCCGTTCCGCGTGGTGATGAATGTTGAAATCGCAGTAGCGGCAGGAGTTGACGCAGGTGTTGGAAATGTAAAGCGGGGCGAAGATGGAAACGGTCTTCCCGTAATACCGCCGCCGGGCTTTCGTGGCGGTCTCCCGCAGGGCGGCGCGATACTCCTCCTTCGCCGCCTCGGGCGAAAGCAGATTCAGCAGATCGAAAAACGTCCCTCGCGACGCGGCAAGGCTCGTCCGTACCATGTCGGGCGTGACGTGAGCGTAATACTCGCCGATCTGCTCCGCAGTAAATTTGAGTTTGGGAAACATGATCACCGCCTCACTTGAAAATGTCGAACGCGTTCATCGGGCTGGAAGCGGACGCGGTGGCCCGGGGCGCAGGAGGACCCGCCTTCAGTGCAAGTTCCGCTGACCTCACCGCCAGCTTGAACGCCTCAGCCATGCGGACCGGGTCATCCGCCGCGGCGACTGCTGTATTGGCGAGTACCGCGTCCGCACCCAGTTCGATGGCTTCCGCCGCGTGGGAGGGGAGCCCGATCCCCGCATCGACGACCACGGGAATGTGGCTCTGCTCCACGATGATCTCGATCATGTCCCGCGTGCGGATCCCACGGTTGGACCCGATGGGTGACCCGAGCGGCATCACGGCGGCGGCTCCTGCGTCTTCGAGATGACGCGCCAGCACCGGGTCGGCGTTGATGTAGGGGAGCACGACGAGGCCGCGTTTGGCGAGGGTTTCCACGGCTTTCAACGTTTCGATTGGGTCGGGCAGAAGATAGCGGGCGTCGGGGTGGATCTCCAGCTTGACCCACTTGAACCCGGCGGCCTCGCCGATGAGCCCGATCCTGACCGCCTCGTCGGCATTGCGTGCGCCCGAAGTGTTGAGCATGATCTCGACCTTGCTGCGGTCGATGACTTTCAAAATGTCGTCGTGCTCTGCGTCGTCTTCATGGACGCGGGTCAGCGCCACGGTAACGAGTTCCGTTTCCGAGGCGGCCAGCGCCTGTTCGAAGATTTCCGTTGAGGCGAATTTTCCCGTTCCGAGAAAAAATCGGTTGGTGAACCTGCGTCCACCGATGATGAGTTCTTTCATGGTCTTTACCCTTTGTTTGAGTCCGGGAACGTTTTGCAATGGGGCGAATCTCCCCTCTGTCCCCAGTTGATTTTTTCGCCGATAGCGAGCACGCGCCAGTTGAGGCAATTCCGGCATTTCGTCGAATTTTCTTCCAGGCACGGCTTGTTTTCGTAAAGCTGGTAATTTTCGCGGTACTGAGTATCGGTGACGTTGGGCATCATCACGTTCGCCCCGGCGAGGAGCCCCTTTTCCCGGCCCCGGTCGTCGAGGGCCTGCAGCACCGTGGTCGCCGCGATATTCACGTCGTGCAGATAAAGGCGGGTCACGGCGATCATCTTGAGCCCCAGTTTCAGTTGGTTTGCCGCATATTCCGGCGTGATCTCAACGTCCTTCCCGAGCGGGGTTTCTTTATGGGGAAGGTACGGCCCCATCCCGATCATGTCCAGGTCCATTTCGTGATAAAATTCGACGGCGTGCGCGAGGTCATCGAGCGTCTGCCCCGGAAGTCCGATCATTACGCCGCTCCCCGTCTGGTAGCCGAGGCGCTTCAAGATGCGCAGGCACTCGACCCGGCGGGCGTAGGAGTGGTCGGCGGGATGCAGTTTCGCGTACAGTTCCGGCACGGAGCTTTCGATCCGCAGCAGATAGCGGTGCGCCCCGGCCTCGCGCCAGAAACGGTAAACCTCCCCGGTCTGTTCGCCAAGGCACAGCGTGACGCCAAAATCCTCGCCGCCGAACTCGCGGATGCGTTTCAGGATCCGTCCGATGTATTCGGTGTTCTCCTCCGATTCGATCTCGCCGGACTGCAGGACCACCGAGCCGTAACCTTGCTCGAAGGTCCAGCGAGCCATGCGAAGTACGTCGTCCTCGCTCAAACGATAGCGCCGGACATTCGGATTACCGCGCCGGATGCCGCAGTAATAACAGTTTTTGGCGCACTGATTGCCGAGCTCGATCAGACCACGCAGGGACACGACCTTGCCAACGTGCCGGCATTTCAATTCATACGCGGCGGAAAACAGCTCCGCCGTATCTTCCAGCGCCAGCAGGGAAACGATCTCGTCATGCGCGAGGTTATACGGCCGCAGCAGGGCTTTTGCGATCAGTGGCTCCATCTTACCTCCCCTCGGCAATGATCCCGCCGCCCAGTACTTCGGACTCCCGGTAGAGCACGGCGGACTGTCCCCGCGCGGCGGAGGTAACGCCTTCCGGAAATTGCAAAACATCGTTTTCAAACAAGGCCGGAAGCAGTTTCGAGGCGGAACGGACCTTGACCAGCACCTCACCAGCCGGGGCGTCACCGGCGATCCACGAACAGTCGGCCAGCGTCAATTCGTGCTTGAGCGTTTCCTCCGCGCTTCCAACTACCACCTCGTTCCGGCAGGGGGTGAGGTCGAGAACATACAACGGATGCTTCGCCGCAACGCCCAGACCTTTGCGCTGGCCGATGGTGTAATTCCAGAAGCCCTCATGCGTGCCGAGCGCCTTCCCGGCGGTATCGACGATGTTGCCCTGGCGCGGCGGCGTGTTCAGGAGTTCCGTATGGTCCCCGCTGTAAAAGTCTTGACTGTCCGGTTTGTCCTTGACTTCCAGGCCGAATTTCGCAGCCAGTTCCCGGACCTCGGTCTTGCGCAGACCTCCCAGCGGAAAAAGCAGATTCGCCAGCTGCGCCTGCGTCAAACGATAGAGAAAATAGGACTGGTCCTTTTTCTCGTCCGAGCCGCGGAGCAGATGAAAGACGCCGTTCTCCTCCCGGATCCGGGCGTAATGGCCCGTGGCGAACTTTTCGAAATCCACGCCGGATCTCCGCGCCAGATTCGGCAGGACGCCGAACTTCATGAAGGCGTTGCAGCGTACGCACGGATTCGGCGTCCTTCCGGCAAGATATTCCGCCCGGAAATACTCCAGCACGATCTTTTCATATTCGTCGGCGCAGTCGAAAACATGGTACGGGATGCCGAGCTCCCGGCACAGCGTTTCCGCCCGCGCGATGTCCTCCGCCTCGCCGGGCCCGAAACAGGCGTCCTTGGCTCCGCCGCGGTAACGGCCTTCGCGCCAAAGCTTCATGGTGATTCCGACGACCTCATGTCCCTGCGATTTCAATAGCGCGGCAGCGACCGAGGAATCCACCCCGCCGGAAAGTCCGACCGCGATCTTCATGGCAAAACCTCCAGTATCATGGGACTCATTCCTCCGTTTTATTATATACTACTAATTTGGTCGAGTTTTTATAATATACCACATTTTTATTTTAATACAAGTGGGAGACACAAAGAAATCTACCTTTTTAGCAGATTTCTTTTTTGTGGGATTTTAAATATTTTTCCGGTACTCGATTACCGGATGAGCCGGAAGAACTTGAAATATACGATTTACTGATCGAAAAAAAACGGGACGATACTTCCCTGGAAACTATCCTGGAAGTGTCGTCCCCGTATTTGTTTTAACGACGCTGGATGCATCGTCCCTTAAATACTGCGCGAAATTATTTCAGCTCTTTGATCATGATGTTGCGCCAGCGAATTTCGCCGCCGTGGGTCTGGAGCTGGATCGGGCCGATCTCCGGCATGTCGATGTCGTGGTTCCAGCAGTATTCCATGACCGTGTCTTTCACGGTCTGCTGGCCGTTGAGCCAAACGTTCACGACGTTGCCGCGGATGATGATGCGGACCGTGTTCCATTCGCCGAACGGTTTGTCGGCCAGAACGAGCGGGTCACGCATGTGCTTTTTGTTGTTCCAGAGACCTCCGGAGCCTTTATCGGCGCCGATGCCCCATTTGCCGCCTTCTTCGCGCGTGTCCCAAATCTGGACCTGCGGATTGCCGCGGAGGTAAATTCCGGAGTCGGCGAGCGGGACGGTCTTGTACTCAAGACGAAGCTCGAAGTCTTTGTAGAATTTGTCGGTCGAAGCGTACGGGCCGAAACCGTCGTTCACGAGTTCGCCGTTTTCGATGGTCCAGTGAGCGTCGAATTCCGCCTGATTGTCGGCGTAGAACTTTTCACGTTCCGCGTCGGTCATGGCGAGGAGTTCGAAGGGGCGGAAGTCACGTTTGCAGGGACGCCAGCCGGTCATATCTTTTCCGTTGAAAAGCGGGACGAATCCTTCGTCATCCGTCTGGGCGAAAGCGGGCAAAATCATCATCGCGGCCAGCATGAAGATCGTGGCAGAGAGGATTTTTTTCATGTTTTTCTCCTGTAAAAAAAGGTTGGAATTATATTTGACTCCCTCAAAATGGGGGCCTTGAGTTTCAAAAACGTCTTTGATTTCACGCTTCCTTAACCGCGTTTTCTCCGCAGAAGGAACGGAACGCCCAGCAGAAGCAGAAGCCACGCGGAGGGTTCGGGCACGTTGCCGGTGATCGTCAAAAGTCCGTCGGCGAAATTGAGCGCGTAGCCGGAACCAGCGCCAGTGACGCTCAGATGCCGCGCGACTTCGGCCAGATCGACTCCGTTTTGAACCGCGAAAAGGGTCGTGGTCCCGCCCGGGTCACCGCTGAAATTCACCGTCACCATGGAATCATCGCCAAGTGTCAGGGAACTGAGCGACATGAGCGGCTGCTCAATGCCTTTTTCGGGGTCCAGATCGATCGTCAGGTCGCCGTTAAGCGTCAGGTCATCAATTTTCAGGTCGCTGCCGTAGTTTTTGGCGGAGGAAAGGTAAAGCGCCGCCTCGTTGCTGACCACCACGTTCTTCATCGTGCCGGAGCCGCCCAGGGTCGTGCAGGCGTTCACCACCGCGTTCCCCTGCGTGATCGTGCCGTCGAAGAAGATCTTGCCGGTGCCGTTTTCGTCCGGGGAGTAGGTCGAGCCGAACTGAATCTCTTTCCCGGAATCGACCTTAATGGTGCTCGTGATGAACGCGTCGCCGGTCGAATTGTTCTGGAACTCCAGCGTGTTCTTGCTGACGGTGATCTTCGTGGCGAGGTTACGATCCACGCCGCCCGTCGTTTCAAGGCACAAAACGGTCGTGGGCATGTTGGAGTTGAGCGTCAAAGAACCCGTTCCGAATGGCGTATCGGTTCCAAGCCCGAACCAGCTACGGTGTTTCGCGCTGGATTCGGGGACGTATCCGTACTCGACCTTGCTGTTTCCCTTATACGTGTTGTTCCCGCGGAGGTAAATCGCGCCGGGATTATTCTCGCCATTGAAATTAATGCCGCCGTTCCCGGAAATGTCACCGGTGAGCGTCACGGAGGATTTATCCCCTCCGCCGAAGCCGGTGCTGTTCCAGCCCGCGCGGACCGTGATGGTATTATTCAGCACGATGTCATTCGGAATGACCGGGGCGCTTTGGTCCTGGTTCACGATCTGGCCGCCGTTGAAGGTGATCACGTTCGTCTTCTTGCCGCCCATTTCGTTCCCGTAGCGGAAATACGTGTTGGCGGAAGACGTGATGGAACCGGTAAAATCGGTCTGGTTATTAATGAATCGGGTGCCGGCCTGGATGACCACGTCCATATTTCCGGAGAGTTTGCCCGTGTAGCTGCCCAAATCCTTTTCTTTGAAGTAAACCGTGACTTTCTCCCCCTCAGCGGAAGGCCCTGTGATGCCAGAAGAAAAACCGTTCGTGACGTAAGCCGTGCCGGAAGAGGCGAACGCGAACGTGCCGCCGGTGGACGAGGAATATTCATCAGGAGTGCCGACGCGGACGGCGCCGGTTCCCGTGTTTTCGAGGATCATCGTTCCGGTCAGCGCGACCTTCGTGACCGTGATGGTCCCGGAACCAGTGTTCTCGAGTTTCAGCGTTCCCTCATTCTTGACGGTCTGGTGGCTCAGAATGATCGATCCGGCCCCGGTGTTTTTGATGGTTCCCGTGGTGCCGGATTTGACCTCCAGCGTGGAGCCGGTCTTTCCGAGAGTGACCGTTCCCGTACCTGCGTACAGCAGGGTCGAGGAGTTAAAGGTTATGTTGCTTTCTGTGTAAGAGCTGATCTCCATCGAGTTTTCCAGGGCCGTAAGCTGGGAAATGTCCACCTGGGTCGTACCCTGAACGTAAACATTACCGGTACTGAGCGCCTGGTTGTTTCCCAGAACGAAAGCGCCATACGGGGTTTTCGCTGCGGTATTGTACGGTGTGCTGCGAAGAATAGTCTTTCCATCGTACGTGTTCGCGCCGTTGATCGTGATCGTTCCCGGCGTTCCTTCCCAAACTCCGAACAACATGTTGCCCGAGCCGGAAATGTTTCCGTTAAAGGTCAGGTAGGAGTAATCCGAGGTATTCCAGCCGCAGCGGGTGGCGTGGTCACCGCCGTTTTCCAGCACGATGTTATTATTGATCACGCTGTTGCGGATCCCATCATTTCCTTCATTCACGATCTGCCCGGATTTCCAGTGGATCGTGGAATTGCCGAGCTCATGTCCCGTCGCGAGGTAAATGTTCCCGCCCTGGTGGTAGAAGTTCCCGTTGAAGTCGGAGTTCGCATTATTCATGCGCCAGTTGTAACCCCCGGTCTTGTAAACGTCCAGATTTCCGGTGATCGTGCCTTTGTACCGGTTCTCGAACGTCGTGTCTGCAACGTCCATGATGAACGTTCCCTTTTCACCGGAACCAGTGGGGCCAACGATGTTCGTTGTGAGGGTAAAGCCCTCCGTTTCCGAATACTTGACCGTCTCACCGTTGGAAATAACGACGTCAGCGGCCTGAACTGCGAAACCGCCCATCCAAAGGGCCAAAAGGATCGCGGCGGTGGTTTTAAGGGTCGTTTTCATGGTTTTTTTGGGAAAAAGGGGATGAATTAAGGGTGGGAATCAAGCTCGCTTGCCGGAATGAAAGCGGCGGGAGACTGCCGCGAAGCAGCCGAAAATTCCGGTCAAAAGGAGCAGCCACGCCGACGGTTCGGGAACGGCCGAAGCATTAATGCTGAACGTCACCGTGTCGCCACTGGCTGAAATCAGCCAAAGCGACTGATCCTGCCCGGAAAGCGAGGCAAACAGCGGAGCCATGTCCGTGCCGGGATTGACTTTGAAGAGGTCGAAGGACTGACCGGGCTGAAGGGCGTCAAGGTCATAGTCGAGCACCAGTTGAGAACCTTCCTCAAAGAGGGCGTTTCCCGTGATGGCGAGCTGGTCCGCGGTGTTGGCGGCCGCGTCGATTTCAAGGCGGATCGTCGCGCCCGGCTTGGCGGTGTAGTCGCCCGTGATGGTCGTCGTACCGATCGCCTGGCCTTCACCCGTCCAGTTTTGGCCCGGGGAGAGCGTTCCGCCGTCCTGCGTCAGGTTGAAAGCGACTTCGGTCGCGGAAAGGGTCCCGTCTTCATTGATCGTGAAGACGCTGTTCCCGCTTTGGGTGATCGTGCCGGTGACGTTGAGCGTTCCGCCGGTCAGATTGTACGTTCCGTTTTCGATGGAAATGGGGATCTCAAGCCCGTCCATTCCGATGTTCATCGTTCCGCCGCTCTGCTTCACTTCAGAGTTCCGCACGATAAAAGCGCCGTAGCTTGACGGAAGTTTATGCACGTTAAACGTTCCGCCTTCAAGATTCAGGGTTCCGCTTCCAAACTCGCCCAGGCCGCAGACGCCGGTACCGGTCCAGGTCACGGAAGCGTCATCCTGCAAAGTGAGCGTTCCGACGTCATTACGGCCAATGATCAAGTGGTTGCCCGTGACGCTCAGCGAGGCGGAATCCTTCATAAGCACCGAGCCATTGCCGCCGGGATCATTTGAGATCATGAACGATTTCGAGGTGGTCATCTTGACCGAATCCTGAAGGGTGAGCTTGCCGGTTCCGGAATTGGCGACGTTTACCTCCGCAGTGGTCAAAGTCGAATTTCCCTTCACGGTCATGGTGCCGTTACCCTGGTTTCCGACGTAAAGCGTACCGTTCACGGTCAGTTTACTGTCGGTAATATCAACCGAGGAAGTGGCGGTAGTTTTGTCACCAATCTGGAAATTACTGGAAAAACTGCCCGTGGCGTTGTTTTTCATCGTAAAGGTCGTGTTGGGGGTTCCGCCGGTGTTGTCGCCGAGGATGACCTGTTTGGCGTTCAGTGTTCCGCCGTCGATCAGGATGTCCGAATTCCCGCGGAAGCCGGCGATGTAGTACGACCCGGTCGCGTTGACGGTCCCGTAAATGTCCATCGCGCCGTAGTCTCCGTTGAAGAAGCCAAGGCGTACGCTTTGATTCGTGCTAAATGTCGCGCCTTTTTCGACGGTGATTTTATTGTCCGTGCTATTGGAATTGCTTCCGATCGTGATGTATCCATTGTCGAAAGAAGCGTCCGTGTTGGCGCTGACCAGCGACGTCGTGTTCATGGTAACCGTCGAGCCGGACTTGATGAGGATCCCCTTGCCGAACTTGGGCGTTCCGCCCGTGATGTTCATCTTGCTGGCGTTCGTACCGTTCCCGACCGTGACGAGGTCTTTTCCGACAAAGTTCCCGCCGGTCATGGTGAATTCCCCGGTACTGTTGGCATTGGTCCCGATCCGCGTAACGCCGGCATTATTAACGGTTCCGCCGCTCATTACGAACTGACATTTTCCGCCATTCTCCGAGTCACCAATAATGATTCCCCCCGTCCCGCTGGATTTGTCCAGATTGATCGTCCCGCCGGTCACATCGACTCTTGCGTTCGTATTGAATCCCAGCGCGAGCCAACGATGAACGTTCACGATGGCTCCGTCCTGGACCTTGAGCGCGGCCGTTCCCGAGCCGGGAATAAATCCACCCGTACCCGTACTGTTGGCGCCGATGCGCAGATTGTCGAACGACGCCGTCGCGTTGGAAATGAGGACAGAGGAATCTTCATCGATCGCAGCCCAGTCGCCAGTTGACGTGTTGCCGCCCGAAATGATGAGCGTCTGCCCATCCTGAACGATGAACTTGGTGTCCGAGATCGTGTTCGTGCCGGCCTCGATCCTCATGACCGAATTCGTTGTCGGAGCCACACCGCCTTGCCATTTGGTCGGGTCAGCGAAATCGCCGCTGGCGTCCGGGACCCAGATCAGGGCGTCGCTCGGAGCAGAATCCTGATACAGAACATAAATATTGTCAAAGTCGGCGTTCGCGGTCGAGCCGCCCGTACGTCCGCGCAGCAGGACGCTGTTGCTGAAGGGAGTAAGATCCCCGATGAAACCGGTCCATGTGCCATAAAGCATGCTCGTGCCGCTGGCGAACAGATTGACCGTCACATCCGCTCCCAAATTCTCTGGACGATAATTGATCGAAAATTCGGTCGTGAAGGGATTGCCGTCCTTGAAGGTGACCCCATTCGTACCCACATTAATGGAACCGACCTCTTTGCCGTCCCAATAGATGGCGACGTTATTCTTGTTGTAAATCTGGTAGGCCAGGGAGAAAGAACCCGCGATATTGGGAGTTTCAGCGTTCGAGGACGTGATCAGCTGCGTGACGTCGATGCCTGTGCCGGCCAGCGTAAAACTGACGCCATCCGCGACGGCGCTGGTTAAGATGAGGTCAAACTTTCCGTTGATGCTTCCCGTTGCGGAGTTCACGGCCGTGTTGTACGCCTGATTATTTAAACTTCCTACTGTATTTATGAGGCGGAAAACGTGGTTCCCGTCCTGCTCAATGATGCCGCAGCCATCCGTGACCAGGCTTCCCCACGTGGAGGGGGTGCTCTCAAAATCAATATTGACCTGCGAACTGCTCCAGTCAACATTGAGAGGAGTGCCGCCAGCAGAAAGGGAATATTTCGACGCGAGGTAATGATTCACCTGGTCGATCTCACCCCGGCTCAGGGCCCGGTCATAAATGATGAGCTCGGCAATGGATCCCTTGATCCCTTCGGCGTACGGATTCAGGCGGGACCCGATGAGCGTGGTGCCCGAGGTGGTGTTCACGTCCGTTTTATTGTTTTGGCCGCTGATGACGCCATTGAGAACGAGGAGATCTGCGCTCCCGTTGTAGGTCAGTACCCCAATATTCCCCGCGGTGGTGGATTGTTTCCCGTCGAAACCGTTGCCCCAGTAGTGGTTCCCCACGGTCAGATTGGAGCCTCTTCCGACGGACAAACCGTACGCCTGGTTGGTCGTGGCGTTTCCCATGTGCATCACGTGCTGGTAGTTGGCGCCCGTGGCGACCGGATCCGCCCAGACCGCGAAAACGGTACGGCCCTGGTTGCCCGTGATCCCTAACGTACCGGCGAGCTGGAGGTAGTCGCTGTCAAAATAAAGCGCGGACGAACCACCGAGACTGGCGACCGAAGACTGGTATGTCGGCTGATTGCCGGCGTTGGTTTGCGTGAATGTGATCGTGTCACCCGCGGCGTTCGTACCGGCCCACGAGGAAACGGCCGCGCCGTTCTCAAGCCCGGTCAGGGTGGAGGGGTCGATCTGGAGCACCAGACCGTCCGTCACGGGGACCGTGGCAGCGGCAAGCAAACCGGGGAATAAAATGGTAAAAATAAAGGAAAGGGAAAAACGCTTTGACATGATGGGATCTTCTTTCTGTTCGTATTTCCACAAACGAATATTTTGGATTCTGAGGTTATGAAACCCTGACTTTTCCTGTTAAAGAGTTTCAATTATTCTATTATTATATGCCGGGAGTGAGATTTGTCAACAAAAAATTTAAAAAAAAGACAAAATTTTTTAAGTTCCCGGAAGAACTTTTTACGGAAAAGATGATACAGGGGATCAAGACGATGTTTTTTCCCGGAAGCCCCTTGACTTTTCCATTCCTTTTGTTAAAATGAGGAAATAGACTTCCAGAAACCCTTTGCTTTTCCGATTATGTTCCGTTTTTCGCTTTCCATCCTGCTTTGTGTTTTCCTTGCTGTTCCAGTTCGGGCAGAAAGTCCGAAGCTCACACCCGAAGAAAAGACCCAGATAAACGACTGCATCCGTCGCGGTCTCGACTGGCTCGCGTCACGCCAAAGCCGGTCCGGGCGCTGGTCCGCTAACGGGGGTGAGTACCCGACCGCGATGACTGCCCTGGCCGTCATCGCGCTGACTTCGGAGGGTTCGACCACCCTGCAAGGGAAATACGCTCTCCAGATCCGCCGCGGTGTGGATTTTCTTCTGGCCCAGTCCCGCGCAAACGGTCTGATCGGATCTCAAAGTGACCAGCGTTACACCTACGGCCACGGTTACGCCATGATGGCACTCGCTCAGGTTCTCGGCGAGGAAGAAGACATTGAACGTCGTGAGGAGATCATCTCCACGCTCACCCGCGCGGTCGAGTTCACCGCTTTTGCGCAGACCAAAGCCGGCGGCTGGGGGTACGTCAGTGCCAAAGACGGCAACGATTTCGATGAAGGCTCTACCACAATCACACAGGTCCAGGGTCTGCGCGCTTGCCGAAACGCCGGGATCCCGGTCCCGTCAGGGACTATCGAACGCGCGATCGCCTATATTCATCGATGCCGCGGTGCGGATGGGGGAATCGTTTATTCCTCACAAAGCGGCCCACCCGGCCGGCCGGCCATTACCGCCGCCGCCATCGCCTGCCTCTACAATGCGGGGGAATACGACGACGAAAATGTTCCGCCCATGATGGAGTTCTGCCGGAAGAACCTCGAGGACATTTCCGGCTCCGCGATGGGTTTTTGGCATTACGCGCATTTTTACTACTCCCAGGTAAAGTACCGCATTGGCGGTGAAGAATGGGACAAATATTACCACGACATAGCTCTGAAACTCGTGAAAGACGCTGCCAAGGGCGGTTCCTGGTCGCAGGGTTACATCGGAGACGTGTACACGACCGCCAACAATCTGATCATTCTCCAGCTTGAAAATGGCTCACTGCCCATTTTCCAGAGATAAAGAGGGCTCCTGCGGGGACGACGCTTCCAGCATCGTCAGAACTGGACGGGGCCCTTCGGGAACGACGCTTCCAGCGTCGTCAATAGGATTTTGGGATGTAATGGAACTTGGAATTACTGCTTTCCATCTCCATTATTGTCTGAAATTTTATCTAATTTTCCCAAAAATTTTTCTTTTTTTCTCATTTTTCTCAAAAATTTCCTTGAAATTTTCGTGAAACCGTCTATAATTGTATCCGTTAGGTTTTTTGTTTCACTTCGAATTCCAACTTTAGAGGATGTTATGAAACGTAGTCAAATTTCAAACGCTGCAGGCATTCTGGCAAGTGCTGCGGCAATGGTTTTATTTTCCGCCTCCCTTTTCGCCGAGGTCATTACGGGCGACCGGACGATCTCGTCGGACACGACCGTCAATGACTTTTACCAGATCGGTAACGAAACGACCCCGGGTAATCTGAACATTACCGGCGGAACCGTGACGTTCACCGGCAGCACGCCCGTGCCGTTCCGTTCCCAGAACGCCTCCATCCTCGTGATCAACGGCAACGTGACGATCTCAAACGCGAATGTGACCATGGCACCCGGCGCCAGTTTTTATGAAAACGCTCCGGAAGGCTGCATCGCGAATATCACACTGAACAGCGGCGCGACGCTCACCTCACCGGGCTACCCGGGCGTGGGCGGCGAGCTTGGCACGCATGGTACGCTGACCGTCAATCAGGGCGCGACGCTGATTTCAGAGAAAGCGCTTTATGTCTCTGGCCATGGAGAGGGGATTGTAAATCTTAATGGCGGTACGATCCGGCTTGTGGACAGTGGTTTGCAGATTGCCCGTGACTACGATGGAAAGGGCAATTCCCAGGGTACGTTCAACATGACCGGTGGAACGCTGGAAGTGGGAAAATACATCATTCTGAACCTCAAAAGCGCGGACGCCTCGGAAGTCATCAACACAGGCATTTACAGGCAGACCGGCGGTGAAGCCACGGCCAATTCCTATATGTGCGTAGGAAATACCAACACGGCCGGCTGGATCGATAAAATTCAGGGCCACGCCTACATCGGCGGCGGGTCGGAAACCGCGAAACTGACCGTTGGCGGAAACTTCAACATCGGAAATGGTGAAAACTCCACCTCGATAAATACCGCTCTGGCGACCAAATCGGATGTGAACATTTACGATAATGCCGAGGTCGTCGTCGCAACAGGCGGCGGTTTCACCGGCATCGGCGCCCGATCCGAGCTGAACGTTTACGGCGGATCGTTCGAAGCCAAAGGCACGATGACCAACGCGGGCACGGTGGACGTGACCGGCGGAACGCTGACCGTCGATAATGCCCTGACGAATAACGCAGACGCGGGCATTAACGTCGCGGGCGGTACGCTGAACGCCAAAACGACCGTCGCCAACGCGGGAGACATCACGGTCGCTCCGGGCCTCAACGGCTGGGGCAAAATGGCCATCACTGGCGCGTACTCCGGCGACGGAACGATCTACGTCGGCCTGAGCCACGGGCTGGGTATCTTCTCGGAGATCTGCAAGACGGTGAACGAAGTTTTGACGGCCGCGAGCGGTCTGAACGCCGTCACGAACTCCCCCATCATCAACGTCACGAAAACCGACACGAGCGTCTCGGCCGCCGTCATCACGGAGGGCGCCCCGACCCTGGAACTTGGCGAAACGCTGGAAGTGAACTCTCCGGTGGGAGTCGCCCAGATCAACGGCTTTGAGGGTGGCTCGACCGTCACGTTTGACGTGAAAAACGGCAACACGCCGCTGACCGGCAACGAAACCGACGAGTTGGTGGACTGGCTCAGCGGAAGCGTCGCGCTGGGTGATGCGACCGTTTCTGGCGAGGAAGGGCAAATCACCGTCACGGGCCTGCCCTCGATTCCGGACGGGAGTTTCATCGCGTTCGACCTTACGGCTTTCAATCCGAACTACATGGTCGGCACTTTTGGAAGCTCGGCAAATGTTCCTGAACCGGCGACCTGGGCGATGCTGCTCCTGGGAGTCGGCGCGCTGGCTTTCTTCCGCAGAAAGAAGTAAAAATCCGGAAGAAAATCAAGTCTTGATTTGAAGGGCGGTCCTCACGCGGGGGCCGCCCGGTTTCATTTTAAAAACGGTCAGAAAATCCCTTTTTCGTACCCGTACGAGAAACTTTCATCCAGGATCCAGCCCCGGGTCAGGAGCTTTTTCAGGATTTTGGTCGTTTCTTCCGGCGTTTCCAGTGTGAAATCGACCCGCAGTTCCGCCAGCCCCGTGATCGGCCGGTCGTGCAGAAGGCGCGAAATGTCCATCCGATTCCCGTAAAAAACGCGGCTTCCCGACGTTTCGAGCGGGTTTTCCCCTCGGTCGTTCCGGCTCACCCAGATGGGGCGGCCGTCCTGATTTTGAAGCGGAACGAGCGTTTCCTCAAAGAGCGTTTTCCGCGTGAACATTCCGTACAGGAAACCGTAAATCACGAGCCCAAGCCGTGGTACGTCCGGCAGAGCGGCGAGTTTACGGACGGTTTTCTCCGAAATCTCCGGCGAGAGGAAAATCGTCCCGGCCAGCGGGAACGTCCGCGCGTAGTACCGGATCATCCACGGGTTGGCGGCGTGGAACGTCCAGTCGAGCGCGAATTCCCGCTTTTCCTCCGAAAACTGCACCGCGTCAAAAAGCGACCCGGCCAACGCCGCGCATCCGTTCCACGTGGGGCGTCCCTCGTTTCCGAAATGGACCGGAGGCTCCAGCCGGTAGATTTTTTCGATCCCCGCCTCCCGGCACGCCTCGGCCTGCGCGCGGGTCATGACCGCCGCGGTTAAAACCGGCTTCCTCTCCGCCAAAAGGCCCCCCTGAAAGGGGGGCTGGCTCGCGTAGCGAGACTGGGGGGTTCCCGTGCGCTTCATCCCCGCCACGATCGCCGCTTCCAAGTCGCTGGCCGCCCGCTGACGCAGCTGGTTCAAAACCGATTTCGGGACGAAAACGTTCGAGTCGAATTGAATTTCCGCGTCCTTCTCCGCCAGCGAAAAGGGCGTTTCCCCCAACCGGTCCAGCGAGGCGAAAAGGCTTTCCCGCGACGCCGCGGCCCGCTGCGAGGCCTCGAGGGGTTCCTCGGAAACCGCCTCCGAACGGAACGTTTTCCCGAAAAGGTCCACCGAAAATTCAAGGCTCAGCGGCTGGCCTACCCGGGCGGTCAGAACGGCCTGGATCGGCGTCCGGCGGCGCTGGAGTTTCATTTCCGTCGCCAGCGTGCGGTTCAGCTCGTAGTCGAAAGTCTTGTACAAAAGCGCGGCCCCGGGCGGGACCGGAACGCCAAGCGAAACCTCCGCCCCGCGCGGCGCCTGAGGGACGATTTCGCCCGTCTTTTCAAGCACGATGCGGCTCACGTTCAGCCCGTCGATCTTCTGAAGGTTTCGGTCGAGAAAAACCACACCGTCCCCGTTACGCAGCGGAGCGGTCAGACGGATCCGGCGTTTCTGGATCTCGCCCGCCTTCACGCCCCACGACGCGGAAAATGCCGTGTTCAGGAAGTCCGGGTCGTGCTCGTAAAAGTAGCCCTTCGAGTAGCCGCGGTTGAACAGACGCTCGATCCCCGGGTGCGGCCGCGTCTGGACCGGAGCCTTTTCGATTTTTTCCAGAACGCTTGCAAGCCGCTCGGGGCTCGCTTCGCGCAGCGTATCGATCATCCCGCGGTAGTACCGCACCGCCTCAAAGACGTACTCGGGCGACTTCATGCGCCCCTCGAGCTTGATCACGTCCACGCCCATCGCGAAAAGCCGGGCAATCTCGGGAAATTCCTGCCACTGGTCGGCCGAGGAAAGGAGAAAACCCTCGCGTCCCTTCGGCGCGTCGAGCCGTTTGTACTTCTGGCGGCACGGCTGGGTACACATTCCGCGGTTTCCGCTTCGTCCGCCGATGAAACTGGAAAGGAAGCACTTTCCCGAGCACGCCAGACAAAGCGCGCCCGAGGCGAAAACCTCGAGCTCCGTCGAGACGGCTTCCCTAATGGCCGTGATCTCTTCGAGGGAAAGCTCCCGGGCGAGCACGAGACGCCGAAAGCCCTGCTCCTGCGCCCAAACCGCCTCTTTCGGCGACGCGATGGAAAGCTGGGTCGAAGCGTGCCGCGGCCAGTCGGGGTAATGGACCCGCAAATAGTCCGCGAAACCGAGGTCCTGAACGATCACCGCGTCCACCCCGGCGGCGTACAGAAGGTCGAGTGATTCGTCCAGCGCGTCGAATTCTTCCTGCGCCATGATCGTGTTGAGCGTGACGTTCACGGCCGTCCCGTACCGATGCGCCTCCCCCACCGCGTCGCAGTACTCCTGAACAGAAAAATTCTTCGCGAAGCGCCGCGCCCCGAAACCGGAAATTCCCATGTAAACCTCATCCGCGCCGGCACGGATCGCGGCGTTCATGCAGTCAATATTTCCGGAAGGGGCCATGATTTTCATTTTTTGCTCCTGAAGCGAAAAGGGAACAGAACGAGTAAAAATCTCCTCTGATTTTACCACTTTTTTTCTTTTTTTCCACCCCTTCCTGAAAATTTTTACATTTTTTTCGTTCTCCTCATTGAAAAAAAACGTCAATTGCGTATAATAAGGTTAAGATGATAAATTTTGGAGAAATATTATGGGGACTGGATTATGAATCGAAAAAAAGTACAGGACGGTTTCACACTCGTTGAGCTTTTGGTCGTCATAGCTATCATTGGTATGCTGGTCGGCCTGCTCCTTCCTGCCGTTCAGCAGGCTCGTGAGGCCGCGCGTCAGATGCAATGCGGGAACAATCTGAAGAACCTCGGCCTTGCCTGTCTGAATCACGAATCAGCGACCAGGAAATTCCCATCGGGCGGCTGGCATTGGGGATTTACCGGCGACCCGGACCGCGGAATGAACCGGAACCAACCGGGGGGTTGGACCTTTTCGCTTCTTCCGTACCTTGAACAGCAGGCCCTCTACCAGCTTTCCTCGAACGGTCAGCTGGATACGCCAGACAAAGCGAAAGCCTCCGTGGTACTGCAGACGCCGGTGCAGACTTTTTATTGTCCGTCACGTCGGGCCGCCAAAATTTACCCCGGCGCGAACGACTCACTGAGCAATGCCGACGTCGCGGCTCTGAAAACCTCCGGGACCTGCATGCTCGCCAAATCGGATTACGCAGGAAATTACGGCGGAAAATTTGCAAACCCGGGAGACGGACGTTTTTACCCCAGTTCCTACTCCCAGGCCAATGAATATTCCAGGAGCAACTCATGGCCGACCCAAACGGCCGATGGTCTGATTTTCACGTGCAGCGAGGTAACCATAGGACAAATTCGGGACGGCACGACAAATACGTACCTCATCGGAGAGAAGTACCTAAAAGCTGACGCCTACGAAACTTCCGGAAGTTCCAGTGATGACAACGGTATCTGGGTCGGCGCGGACTGCGATAATTGCCGTGTTACGTACAAAGCCACGACCAGTACGCCTATGCAGGACCGAACCGGTTACGACGAATACTCCATGCGTTTCGGCGCACCCCACGCCGGCACCTTCGGAATGTGCATGGGTGATGGTTCGGTTCAGCGCATTTCCTACTCCATCGACGAAGAAACCCACTACCGATTGGGTGTCCGAAACGATGGTCAGGCCGTGAGCCTGAACCAGTAACCGGCAGTTCGACTCTTTAACGTCCTTTTTTAATTTTTTCCAAATCGTCCCAGAACCCCGGGTATGTCTTCACGGTGCAGCCAGGATTCAGAATGGTTACACCGGGAAGACGCAAGCCCGCGATGGCGAAGCTCATGGCCATTCGATGGTCGTTATACGTCTCGATCTCTACTGCGGGAGGGGTCTGTTTGAGGGGCTGGATCGTCATTCCGTCCTCAAATTCTTTGACTTCGACCCCAAATTTTCTCAATTCCGTCACGACCGCGTGGATCCGGTCGGTCTCTTTGACCCGCATATTGGCCACGTTCCGAATCGTGGTCGGCGAGTCGGCAAAGAGGGCCACGACGGAGAGCGTCTGCGCCGTGTCACTGATGAAGCGCATATCCGTTTCGATCCCGTGCAGAGGAGCGCCCGGCTCACGACGTACCCGGATCGCATCGGGGAGGTACTCGACCTCGCAGCCCATTTTCGCGAGGCAGTCACAAAATCCCACGTCCCCCTGAAGGGCGTTTTTCGTGAGATTCCGGACGGTCATTTCTCCCCCCGCCACGGCCGCCGCGGCGAAGAAGTAACTGGCCGCGGAAGCGTCCGGCTCGATGACGTACCGGGTCCCCGAGTACTTTTGGCCGGCAGGGATCCTGAAAACATCCCCTTCCAGTTCGTCCACCGTCACACCAAACGCACGCATGACTTCGAGTGTCATGGTGATGTAGGGTCTTGAAACGAGCCCACCGGAAATGGCGATCGTAGTCTCTTCTCTCGCATACGGAACCGCCATAAGGAGACCGCTGAGGAACTGGCTCGAAATATTGCCCGGAATCACCGCACGGCCGCCCGGGATCCCCTCCGCGTGAAGCAGAACCGGCGGGCAGTCATTTCCGAGTTCCGCCTCCACCCGAACACCAAGTTGACGCAGGCCGTCAAGCAAGTCACCCAGCGGGCGCTGGCGCATCCTTTCCACACCGTCCAGCCGGAACAGACCGTGGGCGTTTGCGCACATCGCGGTCAGAAACCGGATGGTCGTCCCGCTGTTCCCGCAAAAAAGCTCCACCGGCTCATTCGTAGGGTTTTGCGTTTCTCCCCTTTCAAACGCGCCGCCGGTTCCCTGGACGTGAATCTTCGCGGTCGTGGGGTCGTGTTCGAGCCGAACGCCCATTTTGCGCAAAGCGCCCATCATCATTTGTGTGTCTTCGGAATCAAGCGCACCGATCAGCAGAGAATCACCCTCAGCTGCCGCGGCAATGGCAAGGGCACGATTGGTGATGCTTTTCGACCCTGGCGGGATCATTTCCGCGTGGATCGGCGACGAAATTGGGGAAAGTAAAATGGAGGTCATGACGAAATTGAACTGGCAAAGACAGGAACGAAGGAATAAAGGATTGGGAAAGAAGAATGAGTGATCCGGATTTTCAAACTCCCAATTCCTGATTTGAACTCTGATGAGTAAATCGGAAATACCAAACAGAATCTTGATTTTTCACAAAAAAAACCGATTAAAAGAGAAAATACACATTGACAAAATGAGGTAAAAGAGTTACACTGAATAAAATTTCAGCCTGACTGTTTATTTTACCGATTTAAGCAATGAGTCCGACCGCCTCGCCAATCCGCTTCCTTTGCGCAGCCGTTTGTCTGACGCTGGGATTTATTGCTTTTCCAGGTTGTCAGCCCGATATGATGCTGCTCAGAAAAAGCGCGACGGTCACTCCGGTTCAGGATGATTCCTTCCTCCTTTCCGGTCGGCTCGCCAATTCCGAAACGGTAGTTCTTGAGGTTTTCATCGTTCGCTGCCCGTTCAATGATGAGGAACTGAACACCACCCTTTGGAAGGACGTCGATGAGCAGATATTTTCGGCATCACTGCGTCGGGAACTTGCCGTGAATGGTTTTCGTGCCGGGGTGATCGGGAATCAGCTTCCGTCGTCATTTTTGAGAATTTTGAAAACCCGGGATGACGTAGATCCCTCGCAAATCGTTACGACGATTCGATTGGATGAACTGACGAATCAGACCGTTATGCGCAAGACGATCGCCTCCCGCAACGGCCAGAAAAACGAAGTGAATGTTTCGAACGTGAAAAAACAGTCCACAATTCTTTTTAATGAGAATGGGGCTTTGGGCGGCGAAACGTTCAACGATGGTCAGGCGGTAATGGTCATTCGCACCCAAACCCGAGGGGATGGGAGCGTCACACTGGACCTTTTGCCGGAAGTCCAGCACGGGCAGCCGCGTCAGACTTTTCAGTACGATGCGGGCTCCGTCACCATGGCGACTGCACGCCCGAAACGTGCGTTTGACTCCCTGCGCAGCGAAATTACCGTTCAGCCAGGGCAGTTCGTCGTCATGACTTCCCGCCCGGAAATGAGCGGAAACGTTGGTTCTTTCTTCTTTACGGATGAAGAAGCAGAATCGGGAACCGAGCAAAAACTCCTTTGCTTCCGAGTTTCCTACACCCAGCATAACGACATGTACACAGAAGACGGCTCCTTGCCCATGGACCCGTCAGATTCCGGTCTTGAAGTCGAAAAAGCCAACGAAAAAGACGCGAAAGAAAAAACAGAATCATCAGAGGAATAGAATAGTTTATGTCTGGCAGTCCAGCCGCTGCCTGATTTCGTAAATATACTATCATACACAAATGAACGCATCAGCCTCCAATTCAACTCGGTCCGAAATACAGATTTTGCCGGTAACCACGCCTACCTTGCGCAAAGCGTTTGTAGATTTCCCCTGGACGATTTATAAGAACGATCCGAACTGGGTTCCACCCTTGAAAAGGGAAGTTTATACTTTTCTGGACCGCGCAAAACATCCCTTTTATGAATTCGGTTTTGCGCAGGCGTTCCTGGCGTTACGAGACGGACAGCCTGTGGGACGTGTGCTTGCTGCGGACGATCCTGTAACCAATAAACGCAAGGAAACAAATCTCGGCACCTGGGGAATGTTCGAGTGCGTTGAGGATCCCCAAGTGGCCAAGGCCCTGCTGGACGCGGCTTATGACTGGTCCCACGAAAATTACGGCCGTGAAAAAATCATTGGCCCCATGACTTTCTCGACCAATTACGACATGGGTCTGCTGTCCAAGGGATTCGATACCCCCCCAAAGATCGGGATGTGTTATAACCCCCAATATTACGATCGTATTGTTCGGGACGCGGGAGCGGTCAAGTGTCAGGGACTTTACGCGTGGTGGTTCGGACGCTCCGACGAAATGCTTCAAAAATGGCAGAAACGCATCGACTGGTTCCAGAAGCGTTCTTCGATCACCTACCGTTCCTTCGATCCAACGAATTTTGAAAAAGAAATTCTTATCTGCCGCGAAGTATATAATACTTCCATGCGTGACAACTGGCAGTATGCGGAGCTGAGCCTTGGGGAAATGGAACTCATGGCACACCAGATGGTGCAGCATGCAGACCCGAATCACGTATTTTTGGCATTTGACGGAGAAAAGCCTGTTGGATTTTCCATCACACTTCCAGACCTGAACGAGGTACTCATCCATTTGAATGGTACATTATTCCCGTTTGGATTTCTGAAATTTTTGTATTACCGCCGAAAAATCACTTCCTGCCGTATGCTGGTCATGTGTGTTGATCCGGCATACCGTCGGCGTGGGATCGTGGAGATCCTCGTGTATAACACACTGAGGCGTGGTCTTGAAAGTGGTTACCAGGGAGCAGAACTGGGTTGGACCTATCGCGACAATCAGGCGGTGAATGTGGTCATTGAGCGCTGTGGTGGGATCCCCTACAAAGAATACGAACTTTACGAGTACTCCAAATGAGAGAGGATCGGAAAATGAACACTTTCCCTCTCTCTTTTCCCTTGATTATCACTTTCTGTATTTGTGTTTTCGTTCACTTCCAGGGTTTACAGGCTCAAGACTGGCTGGGACCTTGCGATGTTGCACTTTCACCAGACGGTTCCACGCTCTTCACCGCCTGCTTCGATTCCTCTGAAATTCGCAAAACGGAAACCCGCTTTGATTCTGTTTTCCAGCGGATCCCGCTTCCCGCTTCCCCGACAGGCTTGACGCTTTCCCGTAATGGGAAGCGGCTTTACGTCACGTGTGACCCCAACGCACAGTCGCTCCTTCCTACACACCCTGCCCCCACGCTCAAAAATCCGGCTCTGCTCTGCCTTGACGCTCAGACGGGTGAAATACTTTGGCAGACCGAAGTCGGAGAAGGGCCTCGATCCCCGGTTCTCGCACCCAACGATACATGCGTTTACCTTTGCGCCCGATTTCAGAACCGTGTGGAAAGCGTGGACCTCAAAAAACGCATCGTCATTCAGAAAATCCCAATGATTCGTGAGCCCTTCGCGTGCGCGGTCACACCCGATGGGAAAACACTGGTCGTTTCCAATCTCCTCATCAATGAACATGCAGCAGATGAGTACTGGCTTCCAGGTCATGCCGTTCTCGTAAATTTGGAGACACAGGAAACGCACTTGGTCGAGTTTCCGAACGGAACGATTAATATGCGCGGCGTGTGTGTCTCTCCTGATGGTTTGTACGCGTACGTTCTGCACTCGATGGGGAGCTATGCTATCCCTACCGGTCAGGTCAAAGGTGGCTGGATCAACATGAACGCGGTGAGTTTCATCAATATTCAGACTGGTGAGCGGGAAGGAACGCTAACACTCGACCATCTGGAATTCGCCGCTGCGAATCCGTGGGGGATCGCTTGCTCAAAAGATGGGCGTTGGCTCGTGATATCGCACGCCGGTACGATGGAAGTAAGCGTTATCGACCGTGTCGCGATGCACCCGCATTTCCGTAATAGTCTCGCTCCATTCCCGTCCATTGGTGCCACGCCCGACCATGCGGGAGATTTGATCCCGGTCCAACGCCGCGTTTCCACGTCAGGCAAAGGGCCTAGAGCCGTCACGATCGGCGAGGAAAGCGAGGAGAACGGCCAGAAACGCCTTTACGCCTACGTGGCTTGTGTCTTTTCTGACTCGGTTGACCGAATTCTGCTCGCCGAAAACCCGTTCAATTCAGGTCGAACCGTTCAACTCCGCCAAAACGGGACGTTTCCCCGTCCCTCCCTGGCGCGTGTGGGCGAATGCCTTTTTAATGACGGTTTTCTCTGCTACGAGCACTGGCAGAGCTGCGCGACCTGCCATCCGGACGCCCGGTCGGACGCGCTGAACTGGGACCTCCTGAACGACGGTTCCGGCACGCCGAAGAACACGAAAAGTCTGCTTTACGCCCACTTCACGGCCCCTGCGATGGCCACGGGAGTCCGCGAGAACGCCGAAGCCGCCGTCCGGAAAGGAATCGAGCTGATCCACTTCACCGAGCCGTGTGAAAAGGACGCGCTAGCCATCGACGCTTACCTTTCCGCCCTCAAAGCACGCAAAGCGCCGATTTTGCGCGAGGCGGAAGAAAACCCGGAGGTGAACGCCGCCATTCAGCGAGGTCACCGTCTTTTCTTCGGCCCGAAAACCCAGTGCGCCTCGTGCCACACAGGGGAATTTTATACGGACTGCAAACTTCACGACGTTGGAACAGGAACGATTTACGAGACGCGACCGCTCGATACGCCGCCCCTCCGGGAGTGCTGGCGGACCGCTCCGTATCTGCACGATGGGCGGTTTCGGACGATTTTCGACCTTTTGAAAGAAGGAAAACACGGCTTTACAGCTCCACTGACCGATTCAGAACTCAAAGATTTGGAAGCGTTCGTGCTTTCACTTTAACCCCATGCAAACATCCGTCGCCATTTGCACGTTTAACAGCGCGCGCTTTTTACCGATTCAGCTCGCCAGTATCGCCTCACAGACGGTGCTGCCGGGGGAGGTGGTGGTCTGCGACGACGGCTCGACAGATGAAACGCTCGCGATCCTGGAACGGTGGGCGGCGGAAGTTCCTTTCCCGGTCAGAATTCAGAAAAACCCGCAGAATCTCGGCTACACGCAGAATTTCGGTCAGGCCGTTTCTCTCTGCCGCGGTGACGTCCTTTTTCTTGCGGACCACGACGATGTATGGTTTCCGTCACGTATTCAGCGGATCCTTGAGGCGTTCGAAGCCGACCCGGTCCTCGGTCTGGTGACTTCCGACGCCCGGATCATCGACGCCGAAGGAAACGACCAGGAGATGAACCTGAGCGAGTTCGTCACACGAATGCACCTGCGCGATTTTTGGCGGTTTTTCTTCCCGGAAGATCTGGAAATGACGCTCTGGACCGGCTGTACGATGGCGCTTCGACGGAAATTTTTGGCCCTGTCGCTTCCGATTCCCGAGGGGATCGCGTGCCACGACGTCTGGTTTTACCTCACGTTCGCGCTTAGCTCAAAACTCGCCTTTCTGCCGGAGCCTCTGATCCAGTACCGGCTTCACGGTCAGAACAACTCAACGGCGCCAACGGTGGCTTTTCTGCGGGAAAATCCCTCGCAGTGGCACTACTTCAACTCATTCATCGAAACGTTGGAAACCACTCACCCGACGCTGATCAACGCACTCGAAACGTTCACGCTTTCCCTCCCGCCGACTCCGCGCACGGAGCGTTTTTTACGAAGTCTGCGCCGCCACAAGCGTCATTTCCTCGCCCGAATGGAGGCCTCGAAACACCACCCGGGTTTCATCCTGCGTGAGCTGATCAACGGCGGGTACTTCACGCATCCGGAACCCTTCCGGAGTGTACTTTATGATTTGAAGTCGTGTTTCTTTTAGTTTTTTAGGACACGGATTTCGATTAATCCGCTTTTCTCCCGAAAAACTTTCAAAAATTTCTCGTGAATACTTGACTTTTCACCGCTCTTGGGATAAAATAGAATCGAACCCTTTTTTACTCTCGCACAAAGGATCCGATTCATGAAACTTCGTTTTTCGTTCGCTTTTTTGCTCGTCCTCTGCTTTTTTATCAGCACTGAATTGTTCTCGCAGCAGGTCGTGGAAACCGATTGGCTCAAGATCGAAGCCCCCAAAACGGCGGTTCCCGGTCAGAACTTCGAGGTGAAAATCACCCCCAAAAAGATCCCGGACGGCCAGAAAATCGGCGGGGACCTGCACTGGTCGCAGAAGGGCAATTACATCGGTTACGCGTCGTGGGGCGGCGCTCCGAAACCCGCGAAAAGTGGTGAAACGCTGGTTTTCCGCTACAAAATGCCCGACTACCAGACCGACGACAAAGGGGTCCAGCCGATCTACTTCCTCACGACCAAAGGTTGGGACGAAGCGTCGCTCAAAGCGTTTGGGCCGGTCATTTTGCCCGAAATGAATGACGAGGTCCGCGCGACGATGCGCCCAGCGACCGCCACGTTCCGGAAAAGCTGGCTGATCCTCGGTGATCCGCAAAGCCCGGACGGCGGGAAGCCCGTCTGGAAAAGCGGCGAGAAAATCGTGATTCCGGGTGAATATTACATTGACCCGTCCGACGATTGGGGCAAAACGACGCTTTCCATCTGGGTCATGGGTCCGTGGATCGACTGCCCGGACGGAAAGTACGAGAAAAACCGCACGCACAAATCGGGCCGCTGCGGGATCCGCGACACGGAGTGCGAAGTCGGAAAGCGCGTGAAGACCCAATGGGAACTGACGCTTCCCCAGGCGTACGCTGACGAACCGCTCGAAAAGGGTAAAATGGGCGATCAACTTCTCCTCGTGGCACAGCTCAAGGGCCGCGACAAGAAAAACTGGCCGTGGCAGACGCGGCGCGGGCTTCCCGTTTTCCGGGGAGTGGGGAACTGCTTCACGCTGAACACTTCGGCGCCCGGGAACCTTTTCACTTACGACGAGCCGGTCGTGATGAACGTCCGCGCGACGGAAAAAGGCCAAACGCTCCAAAACGAGAAACTCACCTGGAACGTTAAAAATATTGAGGGGAAAACCCTCCTTTCGGGCTCCGGGACTTTCCCGCCGAAAGATGGGAAAAAGCTCCAGATCCCGCTGAAGCTCAACGAAAAAGGAACGTTCCTTTTCCACGCCGAAATCGCGGGAAAAGACGCCCGTGAGGTCACGTTCGCCCGGATCCCGGATCTGGCGAAAATCATCGGCGGCGGCCCGACCCCGTTCGGTGGGCAGAAGTTTTTCGGGGACGAAGAAGCCGCCCGTGCCGCGCGTCGGCTCGGGATGAGCGTCTGCCGCATCTGGATGGCGTGGAAAGACTTTGAACCGCAGCGAGGCGTTTTCAATGAAGCGGCCTTCAAGAACATGCACGAGAAACTGGCCGTTCTGCGCAAAAATCACATTCAGGCGTGGCTCCTCTTCGACGGTTTTCCGATCTGGGCGATCCAAAACCCGACGTGCTACGGCGGCCAGTTCAAAGCCTTCCCGGTCCTTGACGCCGACGTGGAACGGATCATTACGCGCCTGACGAAAGAATTCGGGAACGAAATCATCGGCTTCGAGTGGCAGAACGAGATCGTTCCGGGCGACGCCTGCGCGGACCCGGTCGCCGAATATTTGCGTTTCTGCCGGGTCGCCGACGCGGCCTCGAAAAAGGTGAATCCGAAACTCCGGAACCAGATCGCGGGCGGGCTCTGGCCGCAGACCTTCCGCCAGAATTTGATCGAGGCGGGGATCATGGAGTTCACGGACATTTTGCCGGTCCACTACGGAACGGGAAGCTCTGTCCGCGCGGCCTGGCGTGATCTGGCCTCGGTGGGCGCCGATTCCCACGCCGTGGTTTGGGATAATGAAACGGCCAAAGGCGTTTCTACGTGGGGAATGCCGCTTTCCGAAGCGATGAAGCAGACGGAGCAGTCAGACTTCTACTTCACGCACTTCCCGGAAGAGCTTCTGGCCGGTTGCGAGAAAATCGTTTTGTTCGGCGGTGAAGCCTGCGCTTCGGGCGACTGGAGCGTTTTCTGGGCGGATCATTCCCCGCGTCCTTCGGCGGCGGCGTTTGCGGTCCTCGCGTACGAACTGGCCGATGCGAAGCCGGTCGGCGAGTTTTCCATCGGAAAGAAGGACTCGCTGAAACTCTTTGAACGTCCGAAGCGCGGGCCGATCCTCGTCGTTTCGTCGATTGAAAAGGGTGGGGAAACCGTCCGTCTGGCCGTCGGAAAAGGGGCGAAAGTCCGCAAAATCGACCAGCAGGGGAACGAAACCGAGCTGAAAAACGCGGATGGTTTCGTGACGCTCAGCCTTACGGAAAGCCCGTACTTCGTGGAGGGCGGAGACCCGGACGTTTTGCGCGCGCAGATCGTCCTTTCGTTCCCGGGAACCGCCAGCGGAACGCCGACCTTCACGGCCGTGGCGGGGCAGACGCTTGAAATCCCGCTCCGCCTCACCAACAGATTGGGGCGTTCCGTCACCGGTGCCGTTTCGCTCGGTATGGAGTCCATGCCGTTTGAAAAGCTGAAGTCGGGTGAAAGTCTCTCCGTGATTTTGAAGCTCGCCAACGTGAAGCCCGGCGTTTCGCAGGGCGTCGTGACGCTGAAATTCAAAGACGCGGAACTCCCGGCCATTTCGCGCCGGATCGTCATCAACGCGGTGAAGCCCGAGGAGATCGGAAACCTGCTTCAGAACCCGGGCTTTGAACTGGCGGAAGGCCAAAACGCCGATGCGGCCTCGGCCTGGGGCGGGTCGGGAAAGAACGGAAAGCGCGTCCCGTGCAAGGATCCCGACGCCGTGGGGCACGGGGATTTCGTGTACCGCTTCGAAAAAACAAAGGGCGGCTACCAGAGCATCTGGCAAAGCGTCCCGAAACTCCCGACCGTCGGCGGCGAGTACGTGTACTCGTTCTGGGTCCGCTCGGACGACCTGACGACCGGATCCAACCTCGGAGGCAAAACGCAGGACGGGAAGAATTGGGACTGGCACTGGCTCCAGGTATTCCAGGCTCCGAAGAATCAGCCGACGTGGCGGGTCATTTCCAAGCGTCTGGAACTTCCGGAAGGGACGGTGAGTCTTACGGCGGCGCCTGTCTGCCAGGGCGATGGCTGGACCGAGATCGATAATGCGCAGCTCGTGCCTTACGAAGGGACGGATTACGCCGCGTTTGCGCCTCGCGCGGAGAAAATTTCGATCGACGGCGACCTGAGTGACTTCCAGAAATCGGCCCCGATCCCGCTCTTGGGCGAGAATCAGGTCAAAGCCCTCGATCCGGCTTACGTCTGGAGTCCGAAAAACGCCAGTGCCGCCGCGTATTTCAACTACGACGAGAATTTCCTCTACCTGGGCGTGGAAGTCCTTGACGACCGGCACGTCGCGGAGAAAACCGAGGCGGAATGTGCGAATTACGACTCGGTCCGAGTCGCGATCCACCCGATGAACCGCCTGCCGGGCGAGGAAAGCCGCGCGTTCTGCTTTGATTTGAGCTCGGCGGCCCCGGGCGGAAGCGGGAAGCACACGCTTTACCGTCCCGCGGAATACTCGGGCGGCCTGAAGAGCGGTTCACTCGCGAAGGATTCCTCGGTTTACGATTTCGTGGTGAAGCGTGACGGAAACCGCACGATTTACGAACTTGCGATGCCGTGGAGCGACCTGGGCGGCCCGTCGGGGATCATCGGGACGAAAATCGGCGTTTCGCTCCGCCTGACCGACTGCGACGGCCGAAAACCCGAGGCGTACATCCTTTGGGGCGAAGGTCTTTACCCCGCATGGAGTCCAGCCTCGTTTGGCGTGCTGACACTTACGAAGTGAATTTAAGGAAGTAATCATGACTTCAAAAATCCAGACCAATTTGAAATCCGATCCAGCGGTTTCGGCGACTTCCGTTTCCATCCAGAAAAAGGTTTCTGAAAATCCGGAGATGAAAACTGCCCAGGAATCTTCTGTGGGCTCCGTGTCTCTGGAATCTGCCCCTCCGGATAGAGAAGCTGCACTTGATCTGGACTCAGCCGTAATCCAGGCCGCTCATGAAAATTCCAGCTCCAAAGGGGACGCGTCTGTGACCCGTACGATTTCCCCTGAGGAGCAGGCCGAAAAGAATCTTCCTTTCGCTGAACCTGCCATAGTAAAAATCGACGGTGGGGATATGCTCGATCTGGGGGTAATTTTCGATGAGTATGAACTGATTCGTTACATTGGCGGCGGCGGCATGGGAAATGTTTGGCTTGCTCAGGATTCCAACCTGAACCGGCTCGTCGCTCTGAAGGTTTTACATTCAGATAAAAATACAAAGGGGGAGGTCGTTCAACGTTTTTATTCAGAGGCTCAGGTCGCCGCGCTGCTAAACCACCCGAACATCTCGCAGATTTACACATTTCGGGATCACCGTGACTCGCATCGAATGTACTTGACGATGGAGTACGTTCCGGGAGAAAATCTCCGTGACCGCGTAAAAGAAACCGGAGTACTAAAAGTTTCCGAAACCATCTGGATCGCGATTCAAATTACGCACGCACTGATTCACATGAAAAAATTCAACGTGGTGCATCGTGACATCAAACCATCAAATATCCTTTTGATGAATAATGGAGAAGTGAAATTGATCGACTTCGGTTTGGCGCGAATCACCAGTGTCGCGATGGAAACCGGAATGGTTTCAGTCCAAAAAGACATCACTCAGGACGGAGTGACGTTAGGAACATTTGACTATATCTCACCTGAACAGGCACGTGATCCGCGTATGGTTGACTCCCGGAGCGACATTTACTCGCTTGGCTGTACGTTGTACTACCTTCTCACCGGGCATCCGCCTTTTCCGCAGGGCAATCCACTCCAGAAACTGCTCCAGCACCAGAGCGACAATCCTGTGGAGGTCCGCCTTTCCCGTGTGGACGTTCCTGAATCCCTGAATGAAATCCTGAATAAGATGATGAAAAAAGATCAGGAGGAACGTTATGCTTCGCCAGAAGAACTGTTGGCCGATCTGGAAGCAACGGCTCAGGAAATCGGACTTTCTTTCCGCGGTACAACCCCATCATTGCAGCTTCAGGAGTTTCCAACGCAGCAAAACGAAAAAGCAAGATTCCTGAAACGTTTCGTTTTGCCTCACCTTTTCTGGCTCGTCCCGCTGGTTGTTTTCCTTTTTGCCGTTTGGTTCCTGCAAAAAACCTGGACCCCCACACCCGCCGAATTGGAACTGCCCCCCGCGCCGGTGGAGGAGATTTAGGAGTTTTCCTTTTAGACAAGGAAATTGTTTTTCGCGCTTTTTCTTACTTCGCGCAATCCTCCGCGATCTGTTTCAAACCGAAAAGGTCCAGTTTGCCGCTTCCCAAAAGCGGGATCTGGGGAATTTGAAAGAAAGAATCCACGCCAGGGATCCAGAGATTCGGGAATTTCATCTCTTTCAGCTTTGCGCAGATCTCAGCTGGGGTGAGAGGCAGTTCGGTATAAAGAACCACCAAACGTTCTCCCTTTTTCTCGTCCGAAATAGATGTGACGCACAATTTGACTTCCTCGTCGGCTTTGAACCCCAAAATCTCATTGATCTTATCTTCCAGTCCCTCGTGTGGAATCATTTCACCACCGATTTTGGCGAACCGGCTCAAACGCCCCTCGATAAAAATGAAACCGTCATCGTCCTGCCGCACAATGTCGCCCGTGCAGTACCAACCATCTTTAATGACTTCTGCGGTTTTTTCCGGATCGTCGTAATAGCCCTTCATGATATTTTCACCAGTGACCCACAACATCCCCGCCACCCCAATCGGGCACGGCTCGCCGGTTTCAAGATCCAACACTTTGACCTTGATTCCAGGCATTGGAAACCCTACCGACTCGTCTTTCGGCATCGGTTCCCAGCCACGTGTATGACGGGATTCCGGAATATTGGCCGCGATGACCGGCGAGGTTTCTGTAATTCCAAACCCCTGGATCGGCCGGATCCCAAATTTTTGTTCGTACTCATCCATCAGCGAGACCGGACAGCGTTCACCGCCAGAAACCACAAGATTCACCGATTCCAGATCCTCACGTTCCATACGGCGCGCATACAAACGCAGAAAAGTCGGCGTTCCCAGGAAAAGTGTCGGCTTGTACTTTTGGCATAAACGCTGAATCGGTCGAATATCCAACGGCGAAACATGGTAGTAGCCAGACATTCCGCGGGTCAGAACAGTCCAAAGCGGGCCAGTAAAGCCGAATGAATGAAAAAACGGGAGGGCGCCGAGCATTCCTTCGTCCTGAAAGAAACCAAAAAAATTCGAGTAGCATTTAATATTGCTTCCAATGTTCCGGTGTGTCAGCATCACAGCCCGCGGCATTCCCGTCGAGCCAGAGGTGAACAGGATCCCCATCACGTCATCCATCTGGATCGAATTCAGTCCCAGCTGACGGTAAACCATCGAAACCGGCAGGACTTTCGCCTGAAGGAATGAGACCAGTTTGTCGGCCAAAGTCACACGGTCTTTCAGGTCTTCGAGATAAATCACCTCGCAGTTCGGCTCGTAATTGAACTTTTCCATCACCTTCCGGCTTGTGATGAGGTGCCGGATCTGAACTTTCGAGATACACTTGTTCATCACTTCCGGGCTTACCGTGTAATTCAGGTTCACGGGTACACGTTTATCAAGCGTCAAAGCTGCATTCACCAGCACAGAAGGGATGCACGGAGGGATCAGAATCCCGACGTTCTTTTCATCAGATGAAAGCACTTTACGAAGAAGCCGACGCAAAACGAGCGCGCGCAGCAGAGCGTCCGACCCCTTCATTTCCCCAGTAAGAAGGTCGGCGATGACCACCCGTTTCGCGCAGTCCGTCTTCCAGTGACGCACCATCGAACGGACCGGAATTTCATCAAACTCCAAAGGTTCATAAGCCGAATCAGCATTGATCATCTTTTTCTCCCTTTTTTTAAAATACCTCTCTTTTCCTCAGTACTATTAATATACAGAAAGTCAAAAAATTTTCAACCACTTTTGAACCAAAATTGACAAATTTAACAGACTTTTTACATAAAATACACGCTTGGTAAAATTTTAGAGAAATTTCACGAAAAAAACTGGCCCCCCCTTGAAAAAAATCCGAAATATGCTATACTAATCTTTAATCTTACCGGGGAATTAGCTCAGTTGGGAGAGCGACTGGCTGGCAGCCAGTAGGTCAGCGGTTCGAACCCGCTATTCTCCACTCAGCCCAAAGGACGTGATTTGTGCACGTCCTTTTTTTATTGGTTCAGTCGATATGCACTTGTCGGACGAACTGGGCCACACTCCCAAAGAATAGCCAAGGCGTGTTCTCAGCTGCTCGAAATTTCTCCTAAAAGTGTAAACATTCTCTGGCAAGAGAAGAAGAATGACAACGGGAATGACATTCCAGCCACCCCACTCTTTATAACTCACAGGGCTTGACAACCTGAGTTTTCAGGTTATAATTAACATCATCAGACAAAGATTCCGACAGGTACCATAACTGACCTGTCAAAATCACAACCCCGTTGTACCCCGTAAAACACGAGGTGAAACGTCTTCATTACCAGCCCTGGAAGCGTCGTCCCCGTAATTCCTCTGGAGTTACCCCCACCTTGGACGACGGCATCGGGATGTCCTTTTTAACAACAGAAAGGTTTTCCATACCATGAAACGTTTACTTGTTTGTGCCGCGGCACTTTTGTTTTTCGCTTCCGCAACACTGGCGGGAGAGAAAAAAGCCATACTGATCATGATCGACGGATTGCGCTCGGACGCGCTGTATTCTGTTGCCACCCCGAATCTTGACTCCCTGCGTGACGGCACTTGGGCGGAAGGGTACAAGGGCGCGTACACCTACCAGGCGCACACCAACCTGGAATCCCCGCCCTCAAGCGCGACCAACCACGTCGCGATGGCCACGGGCGTAACGGCCGCGAAAAACGGCGTCTATAACAACGGTCAGACCGACAAAGGCAAGTACGACGAATACCCGACCTGGCTGCAGCGGTTCCGGAAGCACGACCCCAACCTCGTTTCCGTCTGGATCTACAACTGGGGCGAAGACGCGGCCATCCCCGCCGATGCCACGTACCAGAACTCCCTGGGCGGAGGCTTTCAGGGGGACATCAACCTCGTAGAGGAAACCGTTCAGATCCTCAACGGCACACTCCCCGACAAGGAGGGGGTCAAAGGGACGAAATGGACCAAGGGCCAGGACGTGGACGCGATCATGCTGTACCTCGACTCGCAGGATATGTACGGGCACAAAACCGGTTTCACGGTCCACTCGGACACGTATTTTGAATCCGTGACGTTCAACGACGACGCGGTCGGGAAGATGCTCGCCGCGATCAAAGGCCGGCCCAATTTCGCCAATGAGGATTGGATGATCGTCGTCGTTGCGGACCACGGCGGACTTTTCCGCACGCATGGCGTGGTCGGCGACAAAAACTGCTACACGATCCCGCTGATCGTCAGCGCCAAGGACATCGAAGGGGGCAAGATGGTCGGCCAGCCGCAAAACTGCTGCTGCGCGGCCTACCTGATGAAGCATGTCACCGGCGCCATTCCGGAAGAGTTTGACGGCTACATTCCGCAAACCATTCAGGAAGCACCGGCCGACCTTGAAAAAACGTTCACCAACGTCGCGGACCTGAAGGCCGGCTGCCCCGCCAACGATTTCAGTTTCGTGATCTGGTTCCGGACCAGCGAGGCCCAGAACGGCGACCCGGCAATCGTTTCCAACAAGAACTGGGAGAGCGGCCTGAACCCCGGTTTCTCCTTGGCGACTTACAACGATAAAGACGGTAAAGAGTGGGTCACGTTCAATCTGGGTGACGGCGCTATCCGGGACGACCTCAAAATGCCGACGTACTCCGAGTACGGGGATAACGAGTGGAAGTTCCTCGCCGTCACGGCCCAAAAAGGCGGCAACGCGATGCTGTTCATCGGGCGGCCGAACGGGCGTCTGGCGTTCATCTCGGACGATGTTTCCAAAATGAAATCGTTCGCTTCCGACCTGAACTGGAACATCGGCGAAGACGGAACGGGCAACTACAAGTGCAAGTTCACCGGCGAAACGAAAGGTTTCCAGTACTGGCCCGCAGCATTGACGATCGACCAGATCAACGCGCTGTATAAAAAAGGGCTTGAAGAAAAGTAAGTTTCGTTAAAAGCCTGAAATGCGGGGGTGATTTGCGTGTGGTTTGCAGGCTGCGCGTATAATTACCCCCTTTCTCTCATAAAGTCCAGCCGGTTTTTGACATTTTTCCTGTTTTCTCATAAAAATCTGGAATATTTTTTCACTCGTTCGTTATAATCTATATCCGTGGTTTCAATCAGTCAAATACAAGGAGAAAAACATGAACGAAGAAGAAAAAAAACAAGAGTTGCTGAAGAAATTGGATTGTGGGAATCGTGAAGTGAATTTGGAAGATGTGGATTCCGTGATGATTTGTGGGTACTCAAAATTTCAGACTGCGGAGGATCTGGAACTTCTGACTTTGCTGCCGAAACTTGAAGAACTGTGGCTGGATGATTCGCTGGAAGGTCTAACTACGGAGAAGCTGATTCATATTCTTGGGAATATACCGACGTTAAAGAAACTGTCTTTGCGTAATTACACGATTACATCGAGTCTTCTGAAGGGGATACTCGAACTGAAAAACATAGACGACATTCATTTATTTAAAGGAATCCTGGAAGATTCCGCGCTGGAAGCTCTTTGTGGGCAAACGCATTTGAAGGGCTTAGATTTTTGTACTCGTGATTCTCTTCCTGAAAATATTCTGGACATTTTGAGCACATTGCCGCAGCTGGAATCTTTGTATCTATACGGTTTTAGCAAGGAGGCTAGTGATATGCTGGATTTTGCGAAAGAAAATCTGCCAAATATCAAAAATCTTGATTGGTGCTGTTTTTCTCTCTCCGCGGCAGATATTGAGACCATGATTTCCATGAAGCTGGAATCATTCAAACTGCTTTTGGCCCATTTAGACCCTGAATATAAAGACCTTCAATTCCTTAATCGATTCGAGAGTCTGAAAAAAATTGACATAAGCTCTCGTACGGAACTTACAAAAATAGACTGGAACCTCCCCAATTTGACGGACATTTCTATTGATTTTGGGCCGGATGTACAGCTCATTGATTTTTCAGGAATGCCTCATTTAAAAAGAATAGTTCTTTATTCGATTGGTACGAATTGTGAGTCAAACGTTGAAATCAAGGGACTGGATTCGCTGAAAGAATTGGAGTATTTGAGAATTCAGGATGTACTTACATCTTGCCCGATTATTTCTGAACTGAAAAATTCCACAGAGTTGAGTTCTTTGGAAGTCTCGGACGTGTACGCACTGAAACCGGAAGACCTTCATCATTTGAAGAACCTGAAAAACCTGGAGTATTTGGGTTTTGACATTGATGAATCCCTTTCCGTCAGCGAGATTGAAAATATGCCGGTTTTACCGAAACTGTCTTCCCTTCAAATGAATAATACGTCAGGAAATGGGATCGTGAGCGCGTTTGTCAGCAAATGTCCGGACCTGAAATCGCTGACCGTTCATGGCAAAATTGGAGATGATGAAATTCGCGCGTTGGCCTCAAAAAAGATTTATACCCTTTCTCTTAAAGATTGTTCCAATCTTTCTGCGGAAAGTATCAATACCATTTTCTCAATGAAGGAACTGGAATGGATCCGTTTGACCAACGCACCGAATGAAACGATCGAGGTACGGGATTTTCCTTATTTGAGATCCCTTGAACTCATCAACTGGAAAAACCTGATGGAAGCCGAGTTTGCGAATCTCCCGGCCCTGTACGAACTTCCGCTGACGTGCCCGGCCTTGGAGACCCTCAAGATCGATAATCTGCCGGACCTCAGGGAGCTCAAACTTCAAAACTGCCCGATGGTTTATTACATGGTGCTTCATGATGTGCCAAAACTTTCCTTCCTGAATGTTCTGGGAACTCCTGAAGTCGATTTGACGGCGCTGATCCGGTTTCCCGAGCTGGAAAAGCTGGAAATGACGCTTGATCAGTTAAATCAGGATTTCGTGCTGGAAACCCTTCAGGAACTGCCCAAATTAAAGAAACTCATCATCGACTGCGACCAGCAGAAAGAGAAACAGCTGAGCACGGATTTTTTGATAGAAAACGATACTCCCAAAGAAGAATGGCAGAGTAATTGTTCCCGACCGGAGCGTGAGAGAATTCAGGATGCCCTGCCGAATTGTGAGGTGCAATTCGGATATGATTGGAGGAATGACATCTGATCGGGAAGAATTGACAAAGAGTCCGAAGAGGGGTTCTTCGGACTCCCTGGCAGGAAATTTATTTGACCTGGCAGCCGCATTTCTGCTCGACCGGGATGAGGCAGAGGAATTTCAGCGTCATCAGGCCGGTATTCACGACCTGGTGCGGCTCGTTCGGCGGCACAAACGCGAAACAGCCGGGACGGACCGGGAATTCCTCGCCGGAGCATTTCACCGTTCCGGAGCCTTGCAGAATATACATTTCGTGTTCCCACGGGTGCTCGTGGTCGGGCGTGCAGCCTCCCGGCTCCAGCTCGAACTGACGCATGGCAAACGTCGGAGCCTCGTCACCCGGGCCAATGAGCAGACGCATTTTCGCCCGACTCGCGCCCGGCGTTTCTACCGGATTGGCCGGAACCTGCTCCGAATGCAAGATTTTCTTCATGGCAAACCCCCCTCTGATCAATTATGAATTAAGAATTATGAATTATGAATGGGAGCCTTGTCCACGACGCGCCCACCTAATTCATAATTCATCATTCTTAATTCTTAATTAAATTAATAGTTTTCCGCTCTCAGTTCAAAGAACGCCTGCGGGTGCGCGCAGACCGGGCAGAGTTGCGGGGCGGTCTTTCCGAAATAGATGTGCCCGCAGTTCCGGCAGATCCACGTGTTTTCGCCGATCTTCTCAAAAACTTCTTTCTTCTCGATGTTCTCGGCAAGCTTGCGATAACGTTCCTCGTGGCTCTTTTCGATCGCGGCGACGGCGGCGAAACGGACGGCCAGCTCGGTGAAACCTTCTTCTTCGGCTTCTTCAGCAAAACGCTTGTACATGTCGGTCCACTCCTCGTGCTCGCCTTCTGCGGCGGCCAGGAGGTTTTCGGCAGTGGTTCCGATCCCGTTCAAAGCCTTGAACCAGAGTTTGGCGTGTTCTTTTTCGTTACCGGCGGTTTCCTCGAAAATCGCGGCGATCTGCTGGAAACCTTCTTTTTTCGCGACGCTTGCGAAGTAGGTGTACTTGTTACGGGCCATTGACTCACCGGCAAATGCGTACTGAAGATTGGCCTCGGTTTTGCTTCCTTTGAGTTCCATGTGTTTTCTCCTGTTAGGGGACTGGGTTGAAAGAATCCATTTTTCAAATTATAACACGTGCGTGAAAAGTCTCAAGGAGGGGGACAAGGAAAACGAGGGACCAAACCATTTTTTCGGGAAATTTTTCATTTCTTTCTGGAATTGCTCTTGACACAAAATTTCAAAGTGGGTAAACTACTAAAAGTTAATAAAATTTTCTTGCAATCGGAGCAGGTTCATGAGGGCGCTTTTTTCAATATCGGACTCTCTTTCGGCAGTCAGGACTGCTGGATGGGGCTGTGTGTGCGCGTTTCTGTTCTTCGTTTCCGGCTGCGCTTCCATCCATCAAGGGGCTTACGTTGGAAACGGTGGCGCTTACGACACGCAGGGGCGTCCTGAAGCACGATCATCTTCCTCTGTGCCCCTTATTGCTTCGCGGGAAGTAAAAGATGACGCACGTAATCGAATCGCGATGGAAAAATCCACCGGCCGCCCTGTTGCCGCTCGCCCCGTGACCGTGAATGACGTGCTGGGGTGGCGTCAGGCAGGAGTCCCGGACTCCAATATTATTACGCACATTCGGACCCATGGCCTTTACCAGCCGTTGCAGGGGCAGGATGTTTTGACCCTCCAAAACCACGGTGTTTCAGTGGACGTGATCCGTGCCATGAAGGAACATCCTTACCCGAAAGTTGACGCGCCAACGCCTCCGCCGCAAAATCGGGGCAGCGCCTTTACACGAAACAGTCGAAACCCTGACACAAACCCTGGAAACGGTTATTACGCCCAGGAAACTTCCGATTTGGCTCCGCGTGGTTCAACGATCGCGCCTCCCGTTCAATCCTCCGGAAATGGCAAGCCTCGCCTTCAGTCTGCTGGTGTTTCTCCCGCTTACGGCTCTAACGCAGGGGTCATGTACGATACGGACGGCGCGATCATCATCGACGGAGGCGGCTGCTCGCAGTGCTACGGCGTACCTCAAGAGTTTATTATGGAAAGCCCTTGCTATTAAAAATCAGGAGTGAGGAGTTAAAAAAATCTTCGGCTTTTTATGGGTTAAAGTCTTTCTGTAAGCCGCGTTACGCGAAGCGTCAACTCCTAACTCCTAACTCCTAACTCCTAACTCATTTATGTGTAAGACTGTTTTCATTACCGGGGCCAGCGGCGGAATTGGGCTGGCCGTTGCAAGACGTTTCGCCCAAAATGGTGACGCTCTCTTTCTGCACTATTTCTCGAATTACCAACCTCTTGAAATGCTTCAGGCAGAGTTTCCCGACGTCCCCATGCAGATCGTTCAGGCTGATTTGACGCAAATCTCCGAACAGGATCGGCTTTCTGAAGAAGCGTGGAACTGGCGCGGCGGAGTTGACACCCTGATCCAGACTGCAGGAGTCGATATTTTAACGGGTAAACGTAAAAACTGGACTTTTGAGCAGAAACTGGCCGCCCTGTGGAATGTGGATGTGCAAGCGGGCGTGCGCATTTCGAGAAACATCGCTCGGAAAATTATCGATTCGGACCGAAAAGGGGCAATTCTCCTGATTGGCTGGGACGCTGTGGACTGGGGGATGCCCGGCGACAGCGCGCAGCTTTTTGCGACGGCGAAAGGGGCCGTTACGGCATTCGCCCGCTCACTGGCGCAGGGTGTTGGACCAAGCGTCCGCGTAAATGTTCTCGCCCCGGGCTGGATCCAGACGGAATGGGGAAAACAGGCTCCCAAAGCGTGGCAGGAACACGCGAAAAAAGACTCTTTGCTCGACCGGTGGGGAACGCCTCAGGAAGTCGCCGACGCGGCGTTCTTTTTGTGTTCTGAAAAGGCCGCGTTTCTGAATGGGATCGTGCTTCCCGTGGATGGCGGCAAGCGGTTTTAAAAAAAGGGTCTTCCGATAAGTACGTACCAACGCCTTTTGATCCCAAGGGTTTTTGGCCAGTCGAGAAACTTTTCAGCCATTTTCTCAACCGACCTATAATCTGGTTAAACCATACAATCCGTTTCACTCCGTAAAACACGAAGTGAAACGGCCCCAGCGCCAGACGCCGGAAGGGTTTTGTCAATCATTCCCAGCCACGAGAAAAAAGAACTTGATTCACTGGGCTTTTTATTCACTCGCCTGGGTAAAGTCGTTCAGCGTCTCAAAAATTTTCCCGTCCGCGTAAACCCGAATTTCTTCTTCGTGGAATCGGAATTCCCAAGGGAGTGAGCCGTCCAGAAGGTCCAACTCAAGCTGAACGAGCCGGGCCGGGGTTTCTTCCGTCTTTTTCGTGAACCAGAAACGGGCGAGCACTCCGCCAACGTTTCCTTCCAGCACGTCAAAACGCGCGTTCGGGTCGGAATTCATCGGGTCATTCGGAGCGTCTGAATCCGACGTCCAGGGGAGCGGCAACTCACCAAAGTACGTAAGCCCCAGTTCCTCAGGGCCTTTGGTCTGAAACTCGTACCAAAGCGTTAAACCGGGCAGGAGCAAGCGGCTTTCCGGCGGAAGCGGCTGGCGCGTGAAATCGCCTGCGTTTTCCCAAAGTTGGTCACCTGATGCCTGAGACAGAAGCGTTTTTTCTGGCGTAAATTCCAGTTCAAACTCTGCACCGGTCGAAGTCTTTCCAATGAATTTTGCCGGGAGCTTTTCCGAAAAGCCCGCCGAAAAATCACTCCAGACTCGCTGGGTTTCCTGACGGTTGAAGTAGAAATTGATGAAACCGTCCCGCGCCTCGTATAACGATTTAACCTCCTCGGGCATTTCTTTCAACTTGGCAAAGAGTTTGGCGTGGAGTTCTTTCTGACGCCGCATTTCCTCTTCCATTTCGTCCTTCGGTTCCGTCTGTTCCGGTGCGCCTTCAGGCTTTTCCCCTGGTTTCATTTGGGGTTTTCCCGGCAAAATTTTGGGGAGAATTTTTTTCGGAACTTTGGAGGGGATTTTAGGCTGATTTTCGGGAGGAACGTCTGGTTCATCGTCCGCAGCAAAAGCCGTTTCGAGGAACTTTTTCAGCTCAGCATCCGAATGAACGCCCGACAGACGCACGACAATTCGATGAGATTCCAGTGTTTTGCCCGTTTTGCGTGTAAATTCCACTGGAACGATCCACCCTTTCGGATAAATTCCCAAAACGTTTTTAAATTCGTTGGCGGTCTGAATGGGCCGTCCTCCAAACGAGGTGAGCCGGTCACCAAGGTCCAGCCCGCGCAGAGCGGCTTCGGAATCATCAAGCATGGAATTTACGACCGGGCGCCCAAGTGAATCTGATGCAACCGTGGCGCCGAGCGTCGCGTGGTCAAGCACACGTCCGGCTTTCAAGTGGGTCAGGAAAAGTTTGATTTGATTGATGGAGATCGCGTAGCCGACGCCGACGTTGATTCGGCCCCGTTTTTCGAAAGAGCACCGGCCGTTGATCCCGATCAGCTCGCCTTGGGCATTGAAAAGCGGGCCGCCGGAATTTCCCGGGTTGACCGGCGCGTCCACCTGCAGGCAGTCGGTGTACTCGAGAAACGTTCCTGCGGGGAACTGGTACCGGTGCGTTCCGGAAACGATCCCATGGGAAACGGTGGGGGTAAAATCTTCCTCAAAGCCGAACGGATTCCCCAAAACCCATGCATCGTCACCGGGCTGAACGAGGTCAGAATCGCCCAGAGTTGCCGGGTGAAACTCCGAGGAGCCACCATCGGCGGGATTTAACGGCAGGATCTTGATGAGAGCCAGGTCCCCCACCGGGTCCACTCCGACCGTGACCGCGTTACGGACTTTTCCGTCCGGCAAACCGACTTTCATCCATTTGCCGCACGGCTGAACGACGTGAAAATTCGTCAGCGCGAAACCATCGGAGGAAATCACGACTCCGGACCCGCAGCTGGACCCGTCCGGGGGATAAATCGCCACGAGCGACGGCGCCAGGCGTTCCACGAGCGCAATATTGCGGCCTTCCTCTTCTTTCAGCTGGTCAATTTGAGCCAAAAGAACGGCCGGAACGAAAATGAAAAGGAACGAGAAGCAGTATTTCATCTTTCAGTTTGGGTTGATTTTCTGTTCTTTTAACTTTTGGCTCAATGCGTCGATTCGAGCGGTTCCCAGGATTTGCGTCGGAATGATCCAGCCGCCTTCATCGCACTCGTTCCAGGCGTAAATCAGTACCAGATTTACGCCGTCCGCGTTCGGAGACTTCCTCAAAAAGTCCACGTTCCGGGCGATGTGATCTGCGATTTCTTCCGGTGTACCGCTCTGGAAAAAACGTTCCAGGAATTCGCCCGGTTTGTGCCAGAGTTCCCACGAGGTTGGACTGATGAAGCGCGGCCGTCGGTCAAAGCCGGTCATGCAGATCGGCGAAACATTCAATCCAGCGTCTTTGCACGATTTTGTCCACTCCTCCGCCTGTTGGACGAGCTGGGCGTACGGAGCGTTTTCGGCGGTCGAATCGGTGTGGCAGTAACGTCCCACCGCGTCGAAACCCATTTCCGCGACGTAATTTTTCAGAAATTCGGGCGAGCGCCCGTGGTCCGTCACGACGTACGGCTTTCCAAGGCCTTTTGCCTGGACTTTCTCGCAGAATTCCGCCCACACGCCGTTCTTCAGCTTCGCGTCGATCTCGGGGTTCAGGAAACCGACGTAGAAAACGGGCCGATTCCCCTGAACTTTCAGGTACGATGGATCCGTGACGTAACGCAGAACGTACTCGCGAATTTCCGGATCATCCGCGAAACGGCCGTAAGCTGACGCGCACACGAGAAAGAAGCAGAATTTCATCTGGTCCTTTTTCGGGCTGGAAATGAATTTCTGGAAGCAAAGGCTCAGCGGACAGTCCTCTGGGTAAACGGTAAAAGCCCAGAAATCCAGGCCGGCGCGGACCGCGTAGTCGATTTCCTGGTCCATGACTTCCTGACGGTTTCCGTTGATTTCCACCAGATTCCCTTTTTTGTCCATCGTCGAGAAAAACGGGCGGCGGTACTCGAAACGCTCCGGTTTCAGATTCCGCTGCGCCTCACCGCCGGGATTCGGCCCCGCTTTCGACTCGGGATTCGCGCCGGGCCAGCTCGTCGCGGCTCGCAGACCTTCGTCAGGGATCGTACCGTACCATGCGTCCCACCGAATCGCGCCGAGGAGCGGCCGATCCTCTGCAGAGACTGCAAAGCCAAGGGAAAAAAGGAGAAAAAAGAGCGCAAGAATGTGGTGTTTGATCATTGGAATTTGGGGTGTGTGTTTGACTTTTTAATATTGGGAGGGTATAAAACGGACGGGCCCCGGTGAGGAACGTCTGAAAAAGTCCCTCACCCGAGTCCCGCTTCTAAAACTTTTAGATCTCTGGCTGGATCAGGAAAACTGGTGTCATTAACCGCGCGTCTGGCCGTCACCGTACACGATGTACTTGTAGCTGGTCAGTTCGCGCAGGCCACACGGGCCGCGAGCGTGGAATTTATCGGTGCTGATCCCGATTTCGGCGCCCAGGCCGAACTCGCCACCGTCGTTGAACCGGGTCGAGGCGTTGATCATGACCGCCGAGGAGTCGATCCTCAGCGCAAACTCGCGGGCGGCGCAGAGGTCGTTCGTGCAGATCGCTTCGGTATGGCCGGAACTGTAGTGATTAATGTGGCGAATCGCTTCGTCCAGCGAGCCGACCACCTTGCAGGAGATGATCGGGCCGTGGTATTCCGTGTAGAAATCCTGCTCGGTTGCCTGAACTGCGTATGGGATCTCGGTGCAGGTGATCTCGTCACCGCGGATCTCGATCCCGTGCTCTTTCAGCGCGTCGCAGATCTTCGGAAGGAGCGTCGTTACGACGTCACGGTGAACCACCATCGACTCGGCCGCGTTGCAGACGCCCATGCGCTGGCACTTGGAATTAATGACGATCGCGAGCGTTTTCTCCAGGTCGGCCGAAGCGTCCACATACACGTGGCAGTTCCCGGCAAAATGCTTAATGACTGGCATGGTGGCCTCGGAAGTCACGCGCCGGATCAGCCCTTCACCGCCGCGGGGGATCGTCACGTCGATGAACTGGTTCATCTTCAGGAAGTGACCGACTGCGTCGTGGTCCGTCGTGGCGACGAGCTGCACGGCATCGCGAGGGATCTTGACCTGCTCAGCCGTGGCGGAGAGGATCTCCGCGATCTTCATGCTGGAGTGAATGGCCTCTTTGCCGCCGCGGAGGATCACGGCGTTGGAGCTCTTGACGCACAGAGCGGCCGCGTCCGCCGTTACGTTCGGGCGGGACTCGTAGATGAAGAAAACGACGCCGAGCGGGACGCGGACTTTTTGAACGTCCAACCCGTTCGGACGGACCTGGGACGAAATGATCTCACCGACCGGGTCGGGAAGTTTCGCGATGTACTCCAGAGCCTGCGCAATATCCTCGACACGCTGCGGGTTGAGCTTGAGCCGGTCGATCTCCGCGGGCGTGAGGCCAAAACCCGGCGCGTTGGCGATGTCTTGGTCGTTCGCAGCGAGAACTTCGTCCATTCGGTCACGCAGCGCTTGAGCGCTGAGGTTTAACCAGTCGTTTTTCTGTTTGCCCGTCACGGAGGCCAGTTCCGCCGAAGCCGCTTTCGCACGCTGGGCAACATCAAGGCAATACGCTTCAAGATTTTCTATTTTCATTGATTCTCCTTTGGAGCTGAACTGTATATTCGGTTGAGTGTTTTGAATGGGTTTTAGCCGGGTTAAAAACTGAATCCCGAGTCGTCGTCATCGTCTCCGGAATCGTCGTCGCCGTTATCGTCGTCCGAATCCTCATCCATATCGAAGCCGCCGGAATCCTCATCGTCGTCCGAATCATCATCGTCATCACCGCCGAAAAGGTCATTCCCGGAATCGTCGTCATCGTCATCATCGCCGCCAGAATTATCCGAGTCATCATCGTCATCATCCCCACCAAAGAGATCGTTCCCGGAATCTTCTTTTTCGTCGTCGTCATCGTCATCGTCACCGATGGTTTCTTCCTGGACTTCCGATTCTTCAGCCTTTTCGCCAAAGAAGAAAGCGTCTTCGTCTTCAATTCCAGAGTCCGTGACCTCACTGAAGCCGCCTTTGACCTGCTTTTTATCGATGAAAACCATCCCCCCCTGATCGATCCAGCCTGGCGCCGGGTAAGCAATCAGGTCCGAGGTGAAAAGCGAGGCCATAGCCGCTTCCTCAGTGTAGAGCTGGGCGATTTGATTATTACCCAGAACACAATCTTTCAGCCAGACGGAGCTTCCGGTTCCCACGGTGACCCCGTAACGGGCGTTTCCCCGGACCGTGACGTTTTTCAGTGAAATGTACGTGGCCGCATCGCTGAGGTTCACGCCGTCGTTCTGGAAACCCTGAATTACCAGGTCTTCCACATCAACGTGATGGGCGTGGAAGAACGTGATCCCAAAACGTTTTTCCGGGGCGGTCATTGCATAGGCACGCATTTTTGCGGTTTCTGAATCGTCCTGGGGAAGCAGACGTTCAAGAGCAAGGACCATGTGAGCTTCTTTCGGGAGGAAATAGACCCGACCGTCATAAAGGGCCCAGCGCATTGGTTTCCAGTCGAGTTTGGCCAGATCATCTGTCGAATGAACTTCTTTCGTGTCCAGCCGGATACACGGTTTTCCTCGGAAAAAAAGATTCTGGAATTCCATGTATCGGGGTTGATAGTAGAAAATCCCCTTTTGACCCGCCGCGTGCCAGTACTCTGGAGGTATCTCGGCACTTCCGTCAATGGTCGCGCCATTGCCTTTGATACGGAACGGGAAACCAGGCATTCCGCTGTTTCTCTCACCGCCGACAAGCAGACTTTCCCGATAAGGCCGATCCGGGTTGTTCGCGAGGATAATGCGGTCACTGGCATGAGCCATTTCCAGAGCGTGTTTGATCGTACGCACCGGCCCATTCATATCGATCGCTTTCGGCGAATGTCCCGCGAAATCATCGTTGCCATACACATTATCAACGTAAATATCACGGGCGACACACAAACCGGCACAGCTCACAAGCAGGAAAAAAATCAGGAAAAATGATTGGAAACGCAACATTGCAGGCCTGTTAAAAAATGAAAAACTGCACGGAACCGGATCCGTCCGAACACCAACCAATCCCTTAATTACTTCTTATTTCCTGCGGAGGAACGCAAAACCCGTCAGGCCGAGCAGGAGCATAACCCACGTACCGGGTTCCGGAACGCTCGCACCATCCGTCGCAAACAGCATCCAACCGCCATCCTCATACTTGAGGCCCAAAATTCCACCATCATAATCGAATCGGATGTTGGAAGCCTGGAAAATCGGCGCGTCAGTTGAATTGGAAGTTTCCAGGAACTTTAACGTGTCACCAAAGGCGAGCGGCGTCTGGTCCGGCGTTCCACTGAAAAAGAAAACCGAGTCGCTAACATCCGACGTGCCGGTGATTTTCAGTACGTCGTAACTTGTTGGGCCTGCGACGTCAAGCAACACATTGCTTCCGGAAAGGTTCAGGTTTCCGTTGATTGTCAGCGTCGCGACGGAATTGTCGCCCGGGGAGACCGTGATGCCGGTTTTCGTCAGGTCGCCGACGATCGTGCCGGAGCCGCCCAGCAGCGTACCCGGAACGAGCGCCTCGTTCACCTGATTCGAAAGCTGCCAGTTCTCGGCGTTCACGATCAGGCTGGCGCCCGGAGCCATCGTGAAGGTCCCGGCATCGCTCAGGTTCTCGCTCGTTCCGAGGATGAGTTTCGCCCCGTCCGCTACGGAGACGGTCAGCGGAAGACTGGCGGCAGAAGTTTCGAGCGAGCCGTTCCCGGCAAATTCGACCGTTCCTTCATCGATCTGGAGCCGCGGGTACCGGTTCAAACCTTCCAGAATCAGTGTCCCCTGGCCCACTTTGTGGAAGCCGATGTTATTGGTCTGTCCATTGATCACGCTCTTGGTGATCCTCAGCGAACTGTCGGCTTCCTGAACGTTCACGGAGCCGAAGCCGCCGTCGTACAGGTTGATGTTCGAGTCGATCAGCGCGTGCGCGTCGGCCCCCTGAACCACAAAGGACTGGTTCCCGTTACCGCGGAAGTTGAAGTAGCCGCCGGCGCTTGACGTGATGGAGCCGCCGCCGACGAACGTCACGAGGTGGCTGTTCGCGAACGAAATGTCACCGCCGGCCATTTCGATCGTGGAGCCGTCGTAGATCGTCACATTATTTCCATGGTCAGAGCAGGCTTTCCGGGCGAGTTTCAGGTAGCCGGTGCCGCCGTCCGCCGAGCCGACCGTGACCAGGCAGTTCGCGCTGATGGCCGGCCCGATATTGTAGTCCACGAAACCGAAATTCGCGTTGACCGTTCCGTCCGAGACCGTCAGCGTCGAAAGCGATTTGTTCGGCGTGTTCAGGTTGACTGTCGCGCCGTTGGTCACGGTTAGGGCCGTGATGCCGGACGAGGTGTTGTCCGTTCCCTCAAGCGGGCCGACTGTGACCGTGCCGCCCTGAACGTCAAACGCTCCGGAAATCGGCGCGCCGCCCAGAAGGTTGAGCGTTCCGGCGCCGGTCTTCGTGATGGCGTGATTGCCGGTGAGCTGGCCCGTAATTTCGATCGTACGGTTTTCACCCGGCTGGAACGTGAAGGTGGTCGGGTTGGTGGCTGCAACGTCCACGTTGGCCGCGATGGACTGCGTTGTGGCCGAAGCCGCCGCGGAGGAGTCACCGATCGTGGCCGAGTACGCGTTGCTGCGGTTGGTGAAGCTCAGGGTCCCGAGCGTATCGCCCGTACTTGAAACGTTTCCGGTCAGATTGATTTTACCGCCGGAATTATAGTTCTGGCTGAGTGAGAGCGTGTAGCCGTTCGTTTCGATCTCACTCTGAATATTCGCGACCGGATTGGCGTCACGCACACCAAACTCGGCGTTGGCGTTCAGGGTGATTTTTCCGGTGAACGTGCACGTATTGCTGACTCCGATGGCGCCGCGCCCCGTACCGTCACCGCCGGCCCCGGCCCCATTTCCGCTGATGAAAAATTCTTCAGAGTGGGTTCCGCCGTTGGCCCAGAACATGCCACCGTTCGCAACGATGACTTTGCTCGTCTTGCCCAAACTGCTGCCGATCCAGCGGGCGTGAGAGTTGAATTCGATCGTTCCGGTGAAGTTCTGAAGCGTTGTATTGCTCAGACCGTAATTTCCGCCGTAGTTGCTGCTGCGGCTGTGCTCAGCGCTGACGGAAATCGTTCCCTCGCCGGAAATGGCGGTGAAGAGTATCGCGTCGTTCGAGTATTGATTGTTCCAGACGAACCGGGCGCCGTCCGCGACTTCCAGCGTTCCCTGACCCGCGACGTACTGGCGGGAGGCGGTGGTACTCGTCTGGTCTGCGCCTGCCGGGACCACAACCGTTCCTTCGCTGATCGTGAATTTTCCGTTATTTGTGTTCGCAGCCCCGATCTGCAGCGTGCCGGCTCCGGTCTTGGTGATGTCGCCCGCGCCGGAAATGACGCCGTTCGTGTAGGTGGTAAATCCCTCGCCCACGTCGAAAACCATGGCATTGGTCACATCATTTTGGACGATGGCCGCGTCAATGGTCTGGCTGGCACTGGAAGCGTCAAAAGTCAAAGTGAAATTTTTATTGTCGGCCACAAAATTTCCGGCCGTCACATTGCCTTTGATCGTTATTTCGCCGCCATTATTCAATACATAATTCCCGACATTGAGCTGGTATCCGGCCAAATCGATTCCGTTGTTGAACGTGGCGGCATACGCGCCGCCCGTGCCGAGCATTGCGTTGGACGCGAGCGTGATGGTGCCGTTGAACGTGCTGTCCGTATCAATGCGAATCGCTCCGCGGGGAGTACCGTCGCCGCCAGACCCCGCGCCGTTCCCGTTCAGGATGAAATTGCTGTTAAACGTCGCTGACTGACTGCCCGCCCAGAATTCCGACCCCGATTCAACGACGATCGTTTGAATTTTATCCAGTTCGGTCGTCGAGCTGCCGTCCCAATAAAGCCGGGTGAAATTACCGAGTTCCAGCGTACCGGTAAAATTGGAGAGTGCCGAGTTCAGGCCGAACATACTGTTACCGTAGATTTTGCCGACTTCCAGGCGGAGGGTTCCGTTGCCCGTGATCGTGTTGGTTATGTTCACGCCGTCGTTGTCGCCGGTCTTGGAGGTGGCGGTGTTCGTCCAGAGGAATGTACCGCCCTGATTGATCGTAACGGTTCCGGTTCCGAGCGGCTTGTAGGTGTCGCTGGAGGACCCCTGGGGGATCACCCCTTTCACCGTGCCCGCGTCGATCGTGATCGCGCCCGCGGAGGATGAATTATTTCCGGTCAGCGTCACCATGCCGGTGCCGGGGGTTCCCTGGGTCGTCGAGTTAAATGTAAGGACTTTCCCGGAAGAAATGTTCATCCCGCCGGAAACAAGCACGTCCCCGCCCGCGTTGAACCAGCCGCTCTCGGTGGCCTGGACCTGGCCCGAAGCGGTACTCGCCCCCGTGAAGTGGACGCCCTTAACGCCGGAACCATCGATCGTGATGTCGCCGGAGTACGCGGCGTCTGAAATCTCCAGCTCGCCCTCAACGGCGGCCTGAAGTGTGGAGACTAAAAACAAAACGGCAAAAAAAAGGGAAGCTCGCATGGATATGATTTGTGAGTTAAAGTTTCAAAACCGTAACAAGGACGGTCATAAACGGTAATACATTCTTGACAGTATATTATACACCGATTCCGAAAAAATACAACGTTTCGGCCAAAAATTTCAAAAAAATCCGAAAAAATTTGAGAGATTGGGTGGTTTTTGAGGCCCCCCTTGAAAAAATCACGGTTTTGCGTAAAATCTAACAGTTCAGTCTTCCTGAAATAAAGGCCCCCTCTTTGAGGGGGCTGGCTCGCGCAGCGAGACTGGGGGAGTTCGTGAACGTACCATTTAACTCCCCCCGGCCCTTCGGGCCACCCCCCTCAAAGAGGGAGGCTTTAACCCCGTCCTCTCAGGTTCCACCCTTTTTACTTCAGATTTTGAAAAATGAACTATAAAAACGTTTGCATTGAAGCGGTCGTTAATCTGCTTCCGGATGAAATCGTCACGACCGACGCGATCGAGGAGCGCCTTGCGCCGGTTTATGACCGTCTGCGCCTTCCGCCGGGCCGGCTCGAACTCATGACCGGGATCCGCGAGCGGCGGCTCTGGCCGAAGGGGATCCTGCCGGGGAGCATCAGCATCCAGACCGTTAAAAAGGCTCTGGCGCAAAGCGGTGTGGACCCGCAGAGGGTCGGCGCGCTGATCCACGGTTCCGTCTGCCGGGACTACCTGGAACCCGCCACGGCCTGCGGCGTGCATGAAGGGGCCGGACTGCCGGAAGACTGCCAGATTTTCGACGTTTCGAACGCCTGTCTCGGGATCCTCACGGGGATGATCCAGGCCGCCAACATGATCGAGCTGGGGCAGATCGACGCGGCGATCGTCGTCGGGACGGAAGACTCGCGGTCCCTGCTGGAAACGACCATCGACCAGATGCTCAACGACCAGACTCTCACGCGGCAGAGCATCAAGCCGCTTTTCGCCTCACTGACGATCGGCTCGGCCAGCGCGGGGTTTGTGCTCGTTCGGAAGGACCTTTCCCGGACTGGGATGAAACTGCTCGGGGCCAATGTGATCGCCAATACGCGCTTCTGCCATTTGTGCCGCAGCGACGCGAGCGTCAAAGAGGGCGACGCGATGAAAACCGACTCGGAAACACTGCTGATCCAGGGGGTCGATACAGCCAAGCGGCTTTTCCCGCAATTTCTCGAAAATCTCGGCTGGACGCGCGGCCAGATCGACCATTTCTTCTGCCATCAGGTCGGAAAAGCGCACCAAAAACTCCTGTACGACACGCTGGAGATCGATTTCACCAAAGATTTTTCCACGCTGGAATTCCTGGGAAATACCGGCTCCGCCGCGCTTCCGTCGGCGTTCTCGATCGGGCTGGAACGAGGACTTTGCAGGAAAGGCGAGAAAGTCGCCCTGCTCGGCATCGGGTCAGGGATCAATTCACTTATGATCGGAGTGGAGATATAGGATTTCCGGGGACGACGCTCTCAAGGCAGATTCCATCCCGTGTTTTGGATGGGGATATTAGGGAACTCGAACACGTTTTCAGAAAAAGTCCCCGAGAAATGGAATGTTTTTCCTGTACGAAGTTACCTGTTTATCTGTGGTTTTTGAAATTCTCCCCAAGAGGCCCGGACCATGATTTGTGTAAAAAACTTCGTTCCTCGTGTCTGGTTTATCTTCCCATAAATTGAAATCGTTACACGTTCAATTATAGTGTAAGTATCGTAATTTACGAGAGATATGCGATACAGGAAGTTTTTTGATGGGACAACACTGAAAAATTTCCCAAAAAATTTTTCTTTTTTCGTGGATTTTTCTTCCACTCATTCGTTATCAATAATAGGCAGACACGGAGTCTGGTTGAGAAACCCTTTTTGAAAGGAAATATCATGAACGAAAACCGTTTAAGTCTTCACGAGTGTGCGGTCGAAGCCCAGAAGACGTTTTTCCAGATGATGACTGTTGATGAAGTTGAGGAAGCCGATTTCCTGATAATAGAGGGATACCGGATGACCAAAAATTTCGTCAAAAATGCGGACTTCAGCATCCTGAAAGGATTGACTAATTTGAAGACACTTGAATTTAGTCACTGCACAAAAATCCGCAAAGAGCATTTGTCTTTTCTGCCTGCTATGGAGCAGCTGGAAGAAATCCATTTTGAGAAGTGCAACATCAATCCAAACTGCCTGGAAGTCGTCTCCCAGGTCCCGAATCTCAAAAGTCTGATCCTTCATCACGTCTTACTGCCAGAGAGTGCCTTCGAACCGTTGCGGGGGAATACAAACCTGAAGGAATTGGAGATATTTGGTCTTTTCAATTTGTCAGAAGATTTTCTTGGAGTCCTGGAATCACTTCAACAGCTTGAAGATTTCTGCCTGATAGAATTTTGCCAAAAATGGGAACCTGTTCTGGCGATTCTATCAAAATTTCAGAATCTCAAGACACTCTCGATCGGTCCGAACGTTCGCTTGGGTCTGAGAAACTGTGAGTTGCTCAAACAAATGAAGGCTTTGGAATCCTTGCATCTTTTGGGAATTCCGGAAACCACAGATATGGGACTGAAATTCCTCGAGAAAATGCCCATGCTTAAAGACCTTACCATTTCGAACGTTCCTTTTTTGAAAGATCTTCGGCTGGCTCTCCCTGCTCTCGAAAAACTGACGATTCACACCAGCAGGAATTTGAAACTGATCGATTTTTCACTTCTTCCGAATCTCAAATCTTTGGTTATTAGTGGTGAGATGAAGATGTCAGATAAGCCATGCCAGAAGATTGAGTTGAAGGACTTTGATTCCTTATCCCAGCTGAACACTCTCAAACTTAGTCTGGTTTCTCTTTCAAAGAAAGATTTCCGGGCCCTTGAGATGCTCACAAATCTCAAGTCGGTAGAGTACATGGTGGAAACCATGACCGATGAGGATCTGGCTTTTTTGGCTGGTCATCCAGAGTTGGAGAGACTGGTATTGAATATCAGGGATGGAATGATGACTCGAGGGCCTGAGGTGTTAGGAGAGATGCCTGCCCTGAAAAAACTGGTCATCAGGAATGCTGGCTTTTTGGCGGATTCAGGGATGAGATTCGTGAAGAATATGCCGGTTCTGGAAGAATTGCAGCTATTCGATTGTAAGGTTACAGACGAAGACCTGTTTGGGATTTCGGAAGCGGAAAAGTTGGAAACTCTCGAGATTGAAATGTGCCAAAACGTTACGGAAACAGGCTTAAATGCCCTGAACCGGTTGATGAACATCAAGCGTATAGACTTGTCAAAATGCCGTGCGGAACATTGGAAAATTCAGGGTTTTCCTCAACTGAAGTCATTGGATATCACGAATTTTCAGGATTTGACTGCTCTCGAAGTGTGCGATGTACCAAACCTGCATCATATAAATGTTATATGCAGCAGTCCTGAATCCTTCACGCTCAGGAATTTACCCTCGCTCAGAGTACTTATCATCTCTGGCAATCCATCGCTGAACTGTATGAGAATGAGCGGAATCCCCTGCATCCAACTGTTTGCGGCGGAGGGAAGTGACCAGCTCGATCTGACTGGGCTTGGTATTCTGAAAACGCTTCAGGATATCGTCATTGGTCCTGCTCAAATGAATCAGGAAGGTGTCATGGAAGCTCTTCAGGAACTGCCTCAGCTTCACTGGCTCACCATCGTTTCTCCTCAGGAAATCAAAGGTTTGCGGGAGATTTATGAGGACAAGGACGACGAAGAATCGGAATTCGATTTGGACACGGATCTGGACGAGGAACCGGATGAACATGCCAAACTGGCGTTCACCATCGATGAGGAAGAGCGAATTGAAGCCGCGCTGCCTCATTGCGACATTTCCTTCTCTCTGGCGCAAATGAGAAATGAAGTAAGGCGGGCCTAAAAACGGCCTGTCTGAACCATTCATCGGGCCTTTGCCAGGGTTTTAATCCCGGATGATCGTACATTTTGGCAAAGAATCCAAAAACAAACGTCCGTAGTATTTCGATGTAACGCGCGGGTCGAGGATCACTACCCATCCCGTGTCGGTGCGGGTACGGATCAAACGCCCAAACCCCTGCTTCAGCTTGATGACGGCCTCGGGGACCTGGTACTCGTTGAACGGGTTTCCCCCCCGGGCCTTGATCGCGTCCACCCGAGCCTCGGTGAGCGGATGGTCCGGTACACGGAACGGAAGTTTCGTGATGATAACGTTTTTCAGTGCGTCGCCCGGTACGTCCACGCCCTGCCAGAACGAATCGGTCCCGAACAGGACGCTGCGCGGATTGGCTTTGAAATGCTCTACCATTTGCGAACGTGACATACCTTCGCCCTGAGAGAAAAGCGCGAGGTTTTGGCTAATGAGCCACGGTGTCATTTGCGCCACGATCCGGTTCATCAGGCCGTAACTCGTGAAAAGGACGAAGGCGTGGCCATCCGTTTTGCTCACATACCTGCAAATACGTTCCACGAGCTGACGTTCGTAGTTCTCCGGCTCGGTAACCGGGTCAGGCATGGAAACGCCCAGAACGAGCGTCACCTGTCTCTCGTAGTCGAATGGACTCCCCAAAAGTGTCTGCTCTGTACTCACCAGTCCTATCCGCTGGCGGAAGTAGCCGAAATCACCTGCCGGGGTTTCCGGCAAAGCAGGCGCTTCGCCGTTCTTTTGCCCCTCCTGGGTTTTCTTTCGCGATGATGAGGGAGCGCGGCGGACGGTCGAAAGAGTGGCGCTTGTCATGACGACCGAGTTCATTTTGTTGAAAAGCATCTCGCGCATCAGGGGGCCGACATCCACCGGCGAGGCGTTCATTTCGATTTTGGGCGTGACGCGCCGCCCGCCTTTTCCCGCCGGAATGAGCGTCAGCCAGTACACGTAATCCTCTTCCTTTTGGGTGATCCATGCGTCCAGCCCCACCGCCAGCGCGTTGAGCCGATCTGCCACGGACGTAAGCTCCAGTTGGGCCTCTTCGCTTTCCATTTCCTGCGCATCGTTAAAAATACACCCGGCCAGCTCCGCCAGTACGGGACTGAGACGGTTCGCCACGATGTCGGGCCGGCGGACGCGAATTTCGCTGACCCGGAACGGGCTGTGCATTTCCTGGAACTTCGTCTCAAACCAGCACTCCAGCTCGTAGTAAAGTGACGAGGCTTCCGCGTAACATTTCTGAATGATATTTTGTGCCTTCTGAAGACCATAAGTCACGAGAACACCGTGGTTTGTACGAAGATTCAGAAGACGGCGAAGCAAATATTCGATCTGGCCGTTTGAGATTCCGATGCCTAGATGATCACCCGCCACGGCTTCCATGGAGTGGGCCTCATCGAAAACCACCACATCGTATTCAGGCAAAATCGCTCCTCCACCGTTGCGTACCGCCAGATCACTGAAGAAAAGCGCGTGGTTCACGACCAGAATGTGCGCGTTTCGGATCCGCCTTTTGGACGCCTGGTAGAAGCATTTCTCAAAGAACTTGCACTTTTTGCCGAGGCAGTTTCCCGACTCGCAGCAAACTTCCTCCCAAACCCTTGGCAGGACTGGAAACGAGAGATCCTGCTGGGAACCATCGCGGGTTTGATTCGCCCAAACGCGCAGGTCCTCGATCTGGTCGTTTTCATCTTGCGAGCTGAAAAGAGAAAGGGCGTTTTCGTATGCCGCCTTCATCCGACGCGGGCAGAGGTAATTGCTCCGGCCTTTCACCAGAACGAAAGAAAATTCCAGCGGGATCAGACTGTTCAGAAAGGGGAGGTCTTTACAGATGAGCTGTTCCTGAAGGCTGATCGTCTGCGTGGAAATGATGACACGGCGGTACGGACGCTGAAACTGGCCGTCAAAATCGTAATGCTGCGACGTGGCAAGAATTGCAGGAACCAGGTAGCCGAAACTTTTCCCGACTCCCGTCCCGGCTTCAACGACCAAATGTTTTTTGGTCAGGAAAGCGTTCAGAACATCCTTGGCCATGTGCACCTGCTGTGGTCTGGGCTCGTACCCTTTCATGCGGCTCGCAAGGAGACCTTCGGGGCCTAGAATGGTTTCAGGAGTGAAAAAAGTGGGATCTTCGGACATTTTTTTGTTCTGGGGGCCTGATTGTGGATCAACAGTCAGAGAAATCTGAACTGTATAATATACCACAAAATAGTTTTTTCGCAAGAAGGAAGGCGAAAATTTTTGGCATCTTTTGTGAAAGCAGAGACTTTAGGCGAAAAAAAAAGGTCGTTTCGTTTATCCGTTTAGGAAATTTGTTTCCATAAAAACGATTAATTGGAATAATCTTTTATTTTCTTGAAAATTTCAATGGAAAATTGAGGGTGGGGTGTTTCATTTTCTCCGAATTGGTGTAAAATAGGACTATGAAAGAATGTGTTTCAGAGAGTGATCCTCTTTTGAAATCAGAGATATAAAATTTCACCATCATCCGATTCGGGTGCAGAACTGAGGAGTAAAATATGCTTCGCAAAGTATTTGTGGTTTTGGCTGTTCTGGCCGTTTGTATGCTTGGCTCATCCGTTTTCGCTCAGACGCTTACGACCTCGAACCAATCGTCCGTCGGCGGTGTCCTGATCGACGCGAGCGGAATGCTTTCCCAGGCGTCCGTCGAAGAAATGAACCAGCTTCGTCTCGAAATCAAAAACGATTTGGACCCCATTGCCAAAGGGTTAAACAAAGCGGTTCAGATGCGCCGTGTTTCGTTGAAAAAACTCAACGAAGAGATCGCCAAAGCCGAAGCTGAAGGCTCTGAGATCCCTGATTCGGTTCGCTTCCTCGGCGGGTTGACCTCCATCCAGAGCGTTGTTCTGTTCCCGGAAGAACAGGACGTTGTACTGGTCGGGCCAGCTGAAGGCTGGGTCGTCGGGCCGCAGGGTGTACTGGTCGGGAAAGAAACCGGAAAACCGATCATGCGTCTGGACGATCTGGTCGCGGCGATCCAGGCCGCTTCCGCGCAGAATCGGTCTGTTTTCTCCGTTTCGATCGACCCGACGAAAGAAGGTTTGCAGCGGATGAGCGAATACGCTTCGAGTGTGAACCCGCAGACGCCGCCGAAAACCATCGCTCAGGGAATGGAAAAGGCTCTGGGCGATCAGACGGTCACGCTTAATGGAATCGACGAGGCGTCTCATTTCGCTTATGTCATGGCCGCAGCGGACTTCCGTATGAAGCAAATCTCGATGGGAGCCACGAAATCCCCGGTCAAAACGCTTCCGTCTTTCGTGAGCATGATGAAAAACCCGTCCCCCAACGGCGCGCTTCCTCGCTGGTGGCTGGCCCCGAATTTCGCGGCTATTTCCCGTGACGCCCAAGGCCTGACCTGGTCGCTCGACGGTGGAAAAGTTGTCACGATGACCGACACGGATTTCTTCGATGGGAATCAAATCGTCCGCAAAGGCGCGAAAGCCTCCGACGTTTTCCAGCAGTGGGCCGACAAAATGACCGAAAACTACGATGCGCTGAGCGTTGCGGAACCGATTTTCGGCCAGCTCCGCAACTGCATGGACTGCGCGCTGGTCGGCGCCATTTTCGCAGAAGGCAAAGTTTTGGCCACGATGGGTAATTCCTTCGCGCCGATGATGACGAGCAAAGACGTGAATCCCGCTCGTGAAGTGGTTCCGGCCAAGGCTCCAAGCTCCTCGGTCGTCGCCCGCTGCAGCGCTGGCATTATGTTCGTGACCGGCGGCGTTTCGATCAATCCGTGGGAAATGGTTCAGTCTTCAAAAACGACCGACCTGAAATCCGTGCGTGAAAAAGGCGCGATCCCGTCCAAACGCTGGTACGAAAACTGAAACTTTAGAAACTGTCAGAAAAGGGGTACACTGAACGTGTACCCTTTTTTTGGTTCAAGCCGTATTCTCTACAGTTTGTACACCATGTTGAGCATAAAGAGGTGCGCGTGTGCGTGACGGATCTGGTAGTATTCGGTTTCGCAGTACTCGTACTCAAACCCGACATTAAACTGCTTCGTGATGTCGCGTGATATATTCGTAAAGGCAAAGTGGTTCAGGGCCTTCATCCCCTCGCAAAGTCTTGAATTATCCGGGTCATCGATCGCGTAACCGATCGAGTAGTGCAATTCCGGGGTCAAATCCCAGCCAAACGCCATCCAGCCGCCGGATGAGAAAACTTTTTCCCGGGTTTGGGGGTTCAAATCCTGCATCACCCCCGCGCAGTTGATCGTCATTGCCTCACCAGCGAATAACTCACCCATCCAGTAAAAGCGTTCGTTAAATCGGATTTTTGAATCTGCCGTAACCGCCCACGTGGTTTTATGGAATTCATCATTTGCCGAGACGTATTCCTTCTCACCAATTTTCGCGCCTACAGCGAACATTGCATTTTCCCAGAAGTCCGTTTTCTTGAACGTCCGTTCAAAACGCAGCTGAAATTCCGGGTAACTGCCATACCTTCCGGTGTAGGGGGTCCCGATTGCCGTGTCCGTAAAGTTGGCAGTCTGACTGGCGATCAGACACGTCTGAATGGCAAACCGGCCGTTTTCCCGCTTGAAGTACCGGTCGTAACGGATCTGCGCACGGCGAAACGCGAAGTTTCCCGCCGATGAGCCGTAACCCCAGTTCAATGTTGGCGGGTAAAGCGGGCTGATCAATTCCCACGTCTGGCCAAAGAGGAACATGGAGCATTCGTTCTGGAGCTGAATGTACGCTTTGCGCAATTCCAGGTCCGGTTTATTTTCCGCCGTGTAGGTATTCTCAAAGTCGGTTTCCACGACCGCCGTGATTTTCGTCCCGGGAAGACACGCCACCTCCGGACAGGCCAGATTGAACCCCAGTCGGGTCGGTTTCGCGTCGATATATGCAGCCGAGTCGTCATCATTATTTCGGACCCAAAGCGGAAAATCACCCGCGAACATCCGGTTCGTTTCGTATGTTCCCGTGACCCAGACCCAAACGTATGGTGTAAGCGTGAAATTATTCTTATCCCACGACCAGCCTTTGTAACGGGCCAGTTCTTTTTCTATATCGTCCTCACGAATATTCCAGGGGCTCAAAACCGAGCCATAATTATCGTGTTCAGCGTTCTGTGTGACCTCCTTCGCCCGGGCCGCCGTAATCTCTTTCCCGGAAAGAGCCAGTTCCGGAGTTTGTGACAGAACCAATGGAACCTCATTTTCGGCTTCCGTTATTGAATCAAAGGACTCCACAGGAGGTCCGGAATCAGGTACAAGCTGGGCTCGAAGGGCCTGGTTTTCTTCTTCCATGGCTTCCAATCGGGCATTAAATTCCTCGACCGTCATTCCATCCACAGGAACGGAACCACAGAACGTCAGTACCACACAAAGTGTGATACCGAGTTTCAGGAAAAACATTTTTGAAAAACGTAATGTTTTCACTTTGGAAACCTGGTAAAAGGTTGAATACTGAAAAATTATTATATCGATCTTGTCTTTATTTTCGGAAGATAAAGCTTTCCACTTAACAAAAAAATTCCGATTGGTTAAAATTTACCGATTTTGCGTTTAGGACAAACAAAAAAGTGACATTTTTCATCGGTGAACGATTTGCCTCTTTACAAATTTTATGTTAGAATAAATTAGGAAAAGATTTCCATTGACAGAAGAAATCCCTATTCATCGCACAGATTAAGATGGAAAGACAAGAAAATTCTGATAAATGAGAGAATTTGCGAAAAATTTCCTGAAAAATCGTGCTCGTATGCTTGAAGAAAATCTTCAACGTGGTATAATAGATGGATTGAGAGAAGAAATTCCTATTTCAGCGCGCATAGAGCTGAGCAATGCAGGGACAGGCTGGTTCATGAAAGAATTTCATCACAAATTTTGGATTTATCACCGAACGGGACATGGCATTCAGAACACAGGATTAGCGCTTTTGTTCACGGCTGGAGTGTTGTGGGCTTTTTGTGGAATAGCGTTCTCTGCAGAAGATAAAATTGCTGCTGATTCTCAATTCAGCGGGAATCTGGCCCTGACAACAGGCGGCGAGTATGACATAGCAGAAAAAGGTTGGGAAGATTTTCTGAAAAAGTACCCCAATAACAGCCAGCGCCCGCACGCGGAACACTATCTGGGAGTCTGCAAGTACCACACTCAGCACTTTGAGGAAGCGGAGGCGATTTTTGAAAACGAACTAAAAGAGGGTAAATATCCGTATCAGGATGAATCCCGTCACCTTCTTGGTCTCACTTACCTCCAACACGCGCTAATGTTCCCCATCAAACCGACCGGGAGCCGCCAGGGGGCTATAAACACGGTCGCGGATCGTAATTATTCCATCTCAAACGAAGCAACCGAGCTGTATCGCCGGGCGATAATTCAGTTCCAGACGATTCGGAACCAATTCCCTGACAGTAAATACCGAACGCAGGCCATTTACAACGAAGCGCTTTCCTTCATTCAGTTGGGAAGCTACGAAAACGCATTGGGTGATTTGAAACTTGTAATCGCGGAACAGAATTTTCCGGATTTGAATCAGGCTCTTTACACTCTGGCTGAGGTTTACATTAACCTGAAAAATCAGGAAGAAAAGAAAGCCATGATCACGCTAAACACCCTTCTGGAAAACAAGCCGGAGGCGGAACTGCGTCTTCGGGCGAAACGCCTTCTGGCAGACGTTTATTTCATGATGGGTGATTACAAAGAGGCTGAAAAGCAGTTGAAGGGGATCCTGAACGGCAAAGCGTACCAAAAGTGGCTCGACCCCAAAACGGAGGTTACATCGGTACTGAATTTGGCGTTTTATTATTACCGTTTTGGTGAAACGTGTGTCAAGCTCAGGCAATACGATCGTGCCGCGGATCTGTTCGGCAGGATCACATCTGATTTCCCGAACAGCTCGGTCTATCCTCACGCACTTTACCAGCAGGGGCTGGCGATGAAGAATTTCAACGCCCAGTTGAAACCCGGCGAGGAGAATAAAGCGTTCGACGAAAAAGAGTGTCTGAATCTCTGGAGAAAAATTCTGGAGATCCCTGGCGTTCAGTCTGATCGAATCCTGCTTCGCACAACGACACACCAGCTCGCGCTTTTGCTCCTGCAGATGGGCGAGGCGGAACAGGCTCTTGCCGCCATTGAACAAATCCCTCCCAAAATCCGTACTCATTCCTTGCTCCGGGACTACGCCGATGCCCTGGAAGCCTGTGGACGCAGAGACGAAGCCATTGCGACCTACCGGACGATTTTTGAGAAAAACCAGTCTCCCAAGAATCTTTTGTTCGGCGCCGACGCGATGCTTCAAATCATTCAGATTTATCACAAAGACAAAAACAGTGCCGGTATCATTGAGGTTTCAGGGCAAATGATCGTCTGGGACGGTTTTGGGCAACTGCCGGAAGTCATGCGGATCTCTTTCCTTGAAGAGAATGCGCAGGCTCTTTACGACACCGGGGATTTCCAGGCCGCGTGCGACGGATGGGAACATCTCCTGAAACAGTACGAGAAATCCGGCGATCCTGACTCGTGGCGAGTCTCCATTGTGTATTGCCTTCAGAAGAGCGGCAAGAGCAAGGATGGTTACCTGTTTGCCAAGGAAAACGACTCCAAAATGAAAGATGAGGCGAAGCTCATCGAGCTGCGTCATATTGGCGGTATTTGCAGTCGTGATTACGCTCAAACCAAAAAGACGAAAAAGCTTCAAAAAAAGTACTTCGTAAAAGCGCAAAACCTGCTTATCAAAGCCAGAAAAGCGACCAAAGAGGTACAATACGCTCACGTCGGCAATCTGTACTATGACCTGGCGATGGTTTATTTCCTCCAGAAGAATTATGACAATTGCCAGAAGTATGCCCAATGGGGATTGAGAGTATGCCCCGATTCGCCGATCGCGGACCAGCTTTTCTTCCTGAATGGGCGCTGCGAGATTGAAAAGGGCGAACTGGAAAAAGCCGCGGAAACGTTCGAGGCGTTTCTCGAAAAATTCCCCCAAAGTTCCAGCGCGCCTGAAGCGGGGCTTTTGGCGTCCCAGTGTTTCCTGAAGCTGGATCAGACGGAAAAAGCCGTGAAAATCGCCAAGGAAATGGCCGAGAAATTCCCCAATTCCAACTTCCAGGAGCGAGGCGCAAACGTGCAGGCGATCGCCGCGATGGAAAACAAAGACTATGATGCCGCAATGGAAGCGTGGAACATCATTCTGAACTCCGATTCCGAAGAATTCAAACCGCTCCATGCAGAGGCAAGCTACGAAATCGGTTTTTGCCTCTACGAGAAACAGGAATTTGAAAAAGCGGAAAAGGCGTTTCGGGACCTCCTGAAGAATTACCCCGACTGGGACTCCAACGAACGCACGTATAACCAGCTCGTGAAAGTCCTGCTTGAGCAGAAAAAACTCCAGGAGGCGCAGGACACACTGGCTGAAATGAGCGGGAAATTCCCCGAAAGTGTTTTCATTCGTCCGCTCACGTACCAACTCGCGACATTCTGGTATCTGGCCGGGAAAATGGAAGAAACGGAAGTGGCTTTCCGACCGATCCTGAAAAATCCGCCCGAGAAGAGCGATTTCATCTTTCGGAGCGCGGAACAGAAGACAGCCTGGTCGTTTTACAATCGAAAAATGTTCAAGGAAACGCTTGATTTCGTGGAAGGAATCGATTTGAACGAGGAGATCCCGGAAGGAACCTCCGATGAGGAAAAGAATGAAATCCTTTCCACTCGTGCGGAACTGCGTTTCCTCAAGGGCATGGCCCTCTTCCAGCTCAAAGACCGGAGTCAGGCGCTCAAGGAATTCCAAACGATTTTGAACGATCCGGCTCTGGGGCAGTCGTTCCGTGAAAACACGCTGGAAATGATGGTCCAGATTTACGAGGAGGAGGAAAAATGGGAATCTGTTCTGGAAACGAGCGGCCAGTTTATTGAAGTCTATCCGACAGCCGAAGGGAAAACCCGGATGGAATTCAAACGCGCAATGGCCTTTTTCCGGCTCCAGAAATTTGACGAGGCTCTGGCCCTCTGTGAATCATTGGCGACTGCTAATGACACGATTTTCACTCCTCAGTCCATTTTCCTCAAAGGCGAGATACTTTTCGCCCAAAAGCAGTACGAATCGGCAATTCAGGCGTTCTACCAGGTCATTTACGGCGTAGAAGACCCGAAACTCCAGGCCGACGCGATGTTTGAGGCAGCGCAGTGCTTTGAAATGCTCGGGAAAATCGACAAAGCCCTGAAGCATTACCACGACCTCCTCGAGAAATTCCCGGGTTCCGACAAAGAAAAACAGGCCAAGCGAAAAATGAAGAAACTCAGCAGCTGAGTTTCCGTCTCGCGAAGCGCTTTAACATAATAAAAACCAAATCCCGATTTCAAATTTAAATCCACTCACAGGTAAGAACATGAAATATTCATCCCCATTTCCGATTTTTCTTGGCGCGGCTCTTGGCCTTCTGCTGAGTTTTTCCCTTTATGTATCCCCCGTTTTTTCGGCGGAAGAAGCCGCGAACGCAGATGAAGTCGTTGTAACGGAACCGGCTGATGAAACTTCGGAAGCAATGGAACCGGCCGCAACGGAAACTTCTGAAGAAGCCGTAAACACGGATGAAGCAGCGGCAACGGAACCTGTTGAAGAAACATCAACCCCGGAAGATGGATCTCCTAAAACCACCTCGGACTCCGACAAAGAACTTTCCATTCTGGATCTGATCAAAAGCGGCGGTGTGCTGATGATCCCGATCGGTATCATGTCGGTTTTGGTCGTTATGGTTGGCCTGGAACGCTTCTTTGGTTTGTGCAGTTGGGTCGTTCTTCCCCGTTGGCTGATGCATAACGTGGACGTTCAGGTTTCTGCCAAAGCGGACCCGCGAGCCATTTACGCTTTGTGCAGACGAAACCACAGTGCGCTTTCCAATGTAATTCAGGCGGCACTCTTCAAAGCCGGTCGTCCGATGCCGGAAGTTCAGAATGCGATCGAGCAGGCGAAAGAAAACGAGGCAAACCGCCTTTACGCCCGTGTCCGTTTGTTGGCGCTGGCCGCGTCCGTCACGCCGCTCATCGGGCTGCTTGGAACCGTTGTGGGTATGATCCAGGCGTTTATGGCCACCGCGTCCACCGTTGGGATCCATAAAGCGGAAATGCTTTCCGAAGGGATTTACCTCGCCCTGATTACGACCTGCGCGGGCTTGGCCGTTGCGATTCCCGCCGCAATTTTGGCCCACTGGTATGAAGGCAAAATCCAGCGTCTTTTCTATCGCATGGATATGAAACTCGTCAATTTCATCGCGTATTTGGAAAGCCTGGAAGGAAAGGTTCATCTGTCTCCCGCTGCGTATAAAGCCTACGTGAAGCAGAAGAAAGCTGTGAGGTAAGAAATGGCCGTCAAAATCCAAAAAGGAAACGCGCTGGCAAGTCTGAGCATTACGCCGTTGATCGACGTGGTGTTTCTGCTGCTCATTTTCTTCCTCGTCGCGACCAAGTTCGACGAAGAAGAAAGCGCGTTGGATATTCAGCTCCCGCAGGCGACCGAATCGACCCCGATTTGGTCCCAGCCACAGTCGCTTATCATTAATATCACCCGTAATGGTGAATACTTCGTTTCCGGCCAGAATGTTTCCGCGAAAGAATTGAGAAATTTGCTTGAAACGTCCTGGAAAAACCCTTTGGCCGACTCTTCTGTCGTGATTCGCGGTGATGAACGTGCCCCGTTCGGAGTCATCGTGAAAGCCGCCAATATGTGTCAGGAACTGAAACTGAATTACTCCACCGTAACGCGGGAAGAATAGCTCTGAAAGTGGGTGCTGGGCCGCAGAGAAAATCCATCCCTCTGCGGCTCACCCAAGCCGTTATACGAGATACAAAATGAATTTCGCCCGATTTTAACTTCTCAATTATACTGATTTAACATCTGAAGGCGATCAATAATGTCCAAAATTTTATCTTGCACATTCGTGTCGAGATTATTTTGCCCACGGCATTCCTGGAGCAGCTTGCGCAGCTCAGCGATTTCACGCATTTCCGAAGACTCTTCAAAAGAATTGCCCTGACGATGTATTTCATCGGAACCCCGAATCGGCTGCGAAACCTGAACGGGTTCCTGATTGAATGGCCGTGAAATTGGGTTGGAAATACCGCTGGAACCGGAATGATCAGGAACCGGGGAATAAGCGTCTTTTTCTACCAGGGATTCCGGATTGTAAAAATCTTTGGCCGGAGCCTGTGCCGCCCGATTCAACCGGTCGTGTGCGATTTGACGCATAAGTCCTTTGGTGGAATCGTAAAGGGTGAACCAGTACTCATCCAGAGGCTGGGAAGCATCTTTTTTCTGTTTTTCCCCCTGAAGAGCACAAAGGATATTCCTCAAAAGCCCCATCGAGTGAACCGTATCTTCCATGACGGCATTGTAAATCAGTTCGTCCACAGTCCGAGGACATACAGACGGAACTGAAAGGTAATTTACACCATACGTTCCGTTCGAAACGTCATTCAACCTTCTGACAGGCGGCATTGTACCTCCGTGAGCGGACTGAATAGAATTAGAATCTGACGAATTCCCCCCTCCTGTATAATCTGGCGTTCCAGACGAGTAAGAAGGAGTGATCCATTGCGTTCCTTTTCGTTCCGGAAAACGAATATTCGACTGTTCACGGTACACATCCCATAAATCATCGTTTTCTGCCGATTCTTTGCCAGCCGGGGAGACCCGCGGTTGAATATTCTCTTTTCCTGTTGGAATTTCACACGGACTCTGCGCCCGTTCGGAATTTCTGCTTTTATACTCTGGTTGGGATTCCGTTTTTTGTAACGGGATATTGGGGGTTTCTGCCGCTAAAGGAACGTTTTTTTCTCTTTCTTCCTCTTTGACGGCATTTTCCTTTATGGACGCACTCCGCTTTTCCAAAATGGTGTTTGCCGCTTCCACTGCGTTCCGGACATCTTCCATCTCGTCGTAGGACCAAATTATCGTCGGGTCATCAACCTGTTCCCCACCCAGATCAATGGCATTTTCCGAGTCTAAATCATCATCAAGACTTCCAAACTCAATGGAACTGCCCGAATTTGATTTTTCCTTCGTACTATTTCCCGAAACGGGAATACTGGAGGATGCGGTTTTTCCTACGGTGACGGTATCTGCCTCAGCTTTGGCAATGCTCCCGGCTTCAGCACCTATCTCTTCCGGAAGCTGCTGCAGGCGGCACCAGGCTTTCCTCACCATCGCAACGGTGATCTCCTGATCACGTTCCTTCTTCCTGGAAGGTTCGTTTTTCAGTTTCTTCCCCAATCCTTGAATTGTCTCATCCGGATCCACAAAAATATCGACCCCGCTCGCGTCTCCCGGGAAAGTCGGCTCGAAATCCAATTCAGCGTTTTTCCCATCCTCAGCGTTTGAATTTGAAGCGGAATCTTTCTTTTCTTTCGCGGAATTCTTCAGTTCTTCCTCCGCCACAAGGAGCAGAATATCCGCGAGCTGGTTCGTTACACGCGGCACGCCCTCTGAAAAACGGTGGATTTCCCTGCAAACGTCACGTGAGAAAATCTCTTTTTTCGCGCCAGCCTGTTTCAGTTCCGTCAAAAGAAACTTGACCGTTTCGTCACGGTTCATCGTTGCAAGGAAACACCGGGTCGTAATACGCTGCGAGAATGAATTGAGCTGCGGGAAACCCAGCTTTTCTTCCAGACTCATATCACCGAAAAGAACGACACGAACGCCCCATTCCGGTTTCACTGTACGATCCAGAAGCTGGCGGATCTCCTCAAATACGCGGATCCCGGTCGCCTGCGCGTCGTCGATGAGCAGTAAAATCCCGGAGTGGAACCGACTCGAGGTTTCCAACGCAGCGTTCAAAGAGTCGCGCATCGCGCCAAGGCTTCGAGGGTCGAACGGGATATTCAGACGCGAAAGAACCGAATCAAAAAAGGTTTTCGGATGGTTCAGATTTTTACCATTCAGGAGGATGGTCTGCATTTTCCGGCCAAAATGAAGCTGCAGTTTGCGACAGAGAAGAGTTTTCCCCGTTCCTGCAAGACCTGCAACCAACGCAATGCCTTCCAGACGTTCCACACATCGGGAAATTTCGACTCTTGCAGCTTCCGTACTTCCAAAAGGGCAGTACATTTCCGGAATCGGTTCCGCAAAAAACGGGCGTTTCGTTAGGCCAAAAAAGTCGTTTCCCATCATAATTGATCCCTGAAACCCATCCTTGGGCTGACCGCCATCCCACAGTCATTTCTATGAAACGCTCCAAGCGTCCGTGAATCCAAAGCCGGATTTAAAAATATACTTCTTTTCTACAAATCGGCCCGCAGAAGATTAAGACTTCACCTAAAACCGGAAAACCTTCTCATTCTCCCCATTTCTACGGGGGTTTTTAAGTATTGGGAAGGATAACAAAAACAGAGAAAGAAGGAAAAGATTTACAATCAGGAAAAGATTGAAGAAGGTTCCAATTCTTTAAAACCTTAAAGAAAACCGGGAGTCTTTAAAAACCGCTCCAGGCCGGAGCGCGGTCAGGTACGGCCGCGCTCGAAACCTATCATTTTCATTCCACCGGAACCGCAGGGAGCCAATTCTCCATCGGCTTCGAAACGTTCACACCCGGCGGCGGGGTTTTCCCGTCATATTTATATTCCGGATCCACTTTGAACCAAAACGATCCGAAAATGAGGGCCGGGCATTTGGCCGCCTTTTCCGGGTCCGTCACTCGAACCGTGAGGATCTGACGGTACTTCAAATCCTGCTGATGAACCAATTCAAACCCCTCACACTCCGGAGCGAGCACATACCACCGGCTCGGCGGCCCCCAATCCTTTTTCGAGTCGGGCTTCGTATCTCGCATCTTGGGTGGGCAGAACAGAACCTCAAACTCGGAACCGTCGCGCGGGATCTTCAGCGGCGTTTCGCTCACCACCTCAAACGGAGGCCGATACGGACCGCGGAAATTCACCATCATTTCACCCACCGGGATCAGATGGAAGTAAATGAACGCCTGCTCCCGGCGAAACGCCGCACAGATCCCATGCTCAACGAAGTCGTTCGGATCGGTTTTTTCCACCGAAGCGTTCCGGTACGCGCGGGCTTTGAGCGGTAGCGGCTGGTCCAAAAGGACGCTTTTCCAATCCTTCCCTTCCAGGTCTTTTGGCCAAAATTCCTGCTGGGCGATGAGCGTACACGCGAGTTTCGTCACACCAGGCAGAAATACCCCGCCCTGAACCATCAGCCCCGGATCCGTCGAAACGATTTCCACCGGCCCATCCCAGCCGCCAAGACGCACAAGTTCCAGATTGATTTTACTTACCGGCCCACTCATCCAAATGTTCGGAGTCGTCGAGAAAACCAGAAAATCCGGTTCCGGCTGAGAGAAACGAATGCGGTAAATCGCCTCGGGGTTTTCTTCGTACAGCGTATTGAAAAGGCGCGCGGTGAAAGTTCCATCCTGCGGAAGTTCCACGCTCAGAATCGGGTCAGAATGATGCGTCTCCCAGCCGATATTCGGCCCATCGCTCCCCGCCCGATCATCACATTCTGCAATGATTTTTCCGTCCGGACCGATCAATTCCAGGCGGGAATCCAACGTGGAATCCAGCTCAGAGGCCGTTACATCGATCGCCACGCGCTGGCCCTTTTTCCCCTGGAATCGGAACTCGGCAGGTTTCCCTTTTTGCGTCAGACACCCGTAGAAAACACTCGGGATATCCACGTCCTGAACGCCCTGAACCGCCTCACGCGGCTCTTCTTTTTCAACCGTGAATGAAATCGGACGAAGGAGTGGTTTCCCGCCCACTTCACGCAAAGTCGCGACCGGGACCCCGTTCCAGTTCAGGCTTCCCTGGACCGATGCCATTTCGATTTTCGCTTTTTCCCCGTTCCCCTGAGGGAGATTGAACCCCTGAACCTCCGCCTTAAACGGCTTTCCTTCCTGGGCGCAAGGCGGATAAACACTCGTGATCCACGGGACTTCGCCAACCACCAGCCTGTACACAAAATCGTCACGGCCCCGGAAAAGCGAGTCCTGAATTTCCACCGTGAAAACGCCGTCTTCCGGAACGTCGAAAATCATCGCGGGGTCTGGGTCATTTTTCCAACTGAAGGCGTTCGCTACCTCGCGGCCATTGGGATCGTAAACCTTAAAAATCGGCTGAAACCAACCCGGCACCGCGTCGGCAAGGTACGGATTCAGGAAGCGTCCCAGAGCCGAAAGTACGAGTTTTTGTCCTTTTTTGGCCTCAAACCGGAAACGATCGACATCACCGGCACGGATCCGGCCGTTAAAAAGGACCGGTGTTTGCGCGGGCGGAGCCTGAACGTACGCCCAAGATGTCATTTTCCTCGTTCGACTATCCCAACGGATTGGGAGTTCCGCCGTGTCGTTCGGCTCCAATTCGTTCACCTCGGGTAAATCCCCAACCTGGAAAAGAACCGGCGCCGATTTTTCCCCTTTCGCGTCACGAAGCAGAAGCCATCGATCTCCGCACTGCGCGTCTGGCGCGATCGTGACTTCCAGCTCAACTCCCTGACTCATCGTTTCTTTCGGTTTCTTTTCCGGCCGTTCCAGGATGTACTCGTAATAAAGCGTTTGAACGTTTTCCGGGGTAGGATTCAGAACCACGTCCTCGATGAAGGGAAACTCCTCGCAAATCTGCGCGGTCGTATGGATCGCTTTTTCATCAGCAGTCTTCATCGGGTTAGAATCGATCATCTCCCGGATCCAGGCGGTTTCCACGCAAAGCCCTTCCCGAAAACCTTCCTCGGCGGTAACGATTTCGTGGGCCTCACGCCAGACGCGTTTCGTCGGACCAGCGGTTTCTACGTTATTCTGCGTAAACGTTTTATAACGTTTCAGGATTTTGGCCGTGACGCCTTCACCGGAAACCTGAACCTCCTGCGCTCCAGCGACTCCCCGACCACCGATCAGGACGCGAAAAGTCGTCCCACGCTGACCACCTGCGGGATAGGCGTAACTGATAATCGAGCCACTCTGGGCGTAAAGAGCGGCACTAAAGAAAAAAACACAGCATAAAACGGAAAGTATAGTACGCATGGGAGGGTCCTGTGGGTTGGTTCGACTAACATTCTTCCAATGTTTAAACGATACAAGCCCCCTTTTTATTGCAGGATTCTGAAGAAAAGCATCTTTTGTGCGAAGTCAGCATTTTAAAAAAAGAAAAGCCCCTTTTCCGCGAATGATCTCAAGCGTACTGGGGGGCGAAAAGAAAGATGGCGGCTTTCGGATCAGGCCACGAGAGAGAACTCAAACGGAACACCGCCGACGGATTCGATGAATTCTTCGAAAATTCTCAAATCCAGAGCAGTCGCGTGAGCGCTCTCAGGATGGAATTGCGTCCCGAGCACAAGCCAATCATCCATGTCCGATTCAATCGCTTCAATGACTCCATCAGGAGATTTTGCAGAAACGATGAACCCCGGAGCCACTTCGTTCACGGCCATGTGATGGCGGGAACAAACACGAATTTCAGAATCGCCATAGACTTTTTCCAGAATCGTACCCGGCATAACATCCAGCGTGTGGCGGTGAATCGGAGAATGAAGATCAAAGTGCGGCATCGCCTTGGGAATATCGACTGGAATATGGAAGAAAAGGGAGCCACCCATCATAACATTCAAAAGCTGCATTCCTGCGCCAATCGCAAGAAGCGGAAGCTTCATTTCGGCGATGAGACGCATAAGCATCCGGTCGAAATCTTCGCGGTAAGCGGGCATTGGGCGGACTGTTGAGTGAAGCACATAACCATTACGGCGGGAATCCAAATCGGCGCCACCAGTCAAAACGATTCCATCAAGCGTATTCAGAATTTGACGCAAGGAATTTTCATCTTGCATCGGCGGGAGAATGACCGGAATACCTCCGGCCCTAATAATTGATTCATAATAACCGGCCCAGATAAAACTGAAAGCTTCTTTGTCCCCCTTAGCTTCCACGAAATCTGCATTAAGACCAATGACCGGTTTTTTTCCGAACTGCATCTAATTATTCCTCCTGAATAAAAGGCTTGTTCACCCATACGGCAAGGATTTCTCCTGCAGTTCCTTCAAGTCCCATTTCTTCCGTCTGAACTTTCTTTTGACTCATCCTTGTGTCTCTGGAAAGAACGGCGGAAACACGCCCTCGTATCATCCTTTTCTTCTTCGGCGGGGAGGTCTATCCAATCGACCCGTCACTTTTTTTCACGAGTTCCCGGCTGTGCGGACTATTAAAACTTTTCTACGCTATAGGCTTACCTGGTTCCTTTCAAACGGTATAAAACCGCCCAGAAGTGCAAATCTGAAATGAGTATAGCGAAATAATCTTCAGACGCAAGTGTTTTGGCATATATTGGAAAAGAAATTTTTAGAGCCCCTATATCTTGTGGGTAATAAAATAGGAAAATGCGGTTTTCCGCAATTCAGAAGGTTCTGTTTACTGTTCGAACCAGCAATGATTTCGATTACAGTCTTTCCAGTATGTCCGCCAAACGTTCCAGTCGCCGAACCAGATGCGTCGAGCATTTCACGGGATTATTTTGTGTAAAAATGTACTCAATCCATCGAATCGCCATCGAAAGAACGGTACTGCGGCGAATCACCTGTACCGCCAGGAGTTCTTCCGGGCGAAGCGGACGAACCGACTGGTAAGCCGTAAGACCCGTAAGCCAATGCTTCGCCTGCGACCCGGTCAAGGCACTAAGCATTCGTGCGATGTCCACCGACGCATTATCATTCCCGAGTGACCCGAAATCAATGAAGCCGGTAAAACGGTCACGTTCGAAAAAAAGGTGCTCCAAATGAATGTCATAAAGGCACGGCTGAAGACGCATCGACTGGTTGCCCACCCGAACGACCTGTGTGAGTACCGGGCGGCGCAATTCACGCACACGCGGTAAAATACGCAGTGCAGCGTTTTGAAGGCGTGATTGGGTTTTCATCGACATTTTGCAGGGGATCGTTACTTCATTTCCGATCCGCCAACCCGTTGTTCCCGCCGGACCATCCGAATCCGAAAGACCAGAAATGAACGTTACATCCTGGAAAAGTTCAGAACCGGCTACCCCGTACAAACGTACGCGATCTTCAAGTTCCGCCAGCCGGCTGTCCGTCCACCGAAGCAGCGTTTTTTCATGTTCGAGCAAAAGCGGGGAGGTTCCCTTTTCCTTCAAAACAGGGAACGACTTCGTCGCGTTGTGGAACTCTGCCAGCGAGGTCATGGCACTCACGAGTCTGTTCGTGTTCGGACTTTTACGGAAATCCGCTTTCCCTTCCATCCACGGTTCCAACTGCCAGAAAAAACCGTCTTCCTGAACGTAGGTCGTTCCTTCCAGCGTCTCGACCGGCATTGGAAAGCCGCTGAAACCTTCCATCCGTACATGCCACTGCACTGCGTGAATGAATTGAAGCCGTTCCTGTGTTGGATAATTTCTCGCCCAGCGACGCAGGCAGAAAGTCCCTTTTTTACCGTAAACTTTCCAGAAACTTGCCCCGCTGAACCCCCCGGCATTTCCAAGAAATTCCGCCCCCAGAGCGACGTAATCGTCGTGGTAGCTGCAAAGGACGTCAAGATGGCTGCGGTTCGGTTCAGGCATTTTTTCAACGGGAAATTCTTTTTAATTCAAAGCGAATCAGGCGGTCCCAAAGACCACCTTCCGCCCTTAATCATCGGAATTCCTACCATTTTCCTTTTACGCAAGACCTACGTTAGAAAAAGACCGCGCATTCTACGCATTTTTACAGACCGGAAAGGCCCGGCCGCACCGGCTGAATCAACTCCCGAACCGGGCCAGGTGTGCAGACAGAAAGGCGATTTTGCTAAAGACCAAACCAGTCCCGCTTCAACACGAGATTTAAACACGGATTTCCCGGATTAAAAGGATTTTCACGGATTTTTAAAGAAGAAAAGCGAAAATTCTTTCCCGAAGAAATCCTTTTGATCCATTTAATCCGTGGAAATCCGTGTTTAAATGAAATCCTGAAGCGGGGAACGTTCTGAGTTTGAAGGCGCGTCCCTTTTTTAAGGCTCAAAGCTCAAGCTCGGCCTCGATCGTTTCCTCTCCCCGTTTCAGCGTGAGTTTGACCGTTTCCCCCTCAAAATGTCTCGCGTTTTGCCAAAGAACCTCTACGCCGCGCGTCACGGGAACACCGTCCGCATGCGTGACCACGTCCCCTTCTTTGATCCCCGCCTTCGCGGCCGGAGAGTCGGGCTTGACGTAAAGAATCTTCGTCCCGGCCAGAATGGGCGACGGATTATCGAATGTGAGCCCCATTTTTACCGTGGGTTTCAGTTCTTTCTGCTCCTTCATCCGCGGCAGAAGCGCCAGCAGATCCTCGAGCGGAATGGCGAAACCGATCCCGGAATCATAAAGGTCCACGCCGGTCATCAGTTCGTTCGGCCCCATCCCGAATGGGGTCAAAATTCCCAAAACCTCGCCGTCGAGATTCACGAGCGGGCCGCCGTAATTGCTCGGCGAGACGTGCGCGTCAGTCTGGATCGCCAGTCCGTTCTGACGGCGTTTTCCGCTGAGGATCCCCGTCGTAAGCGTCGGAACGTCCGGATTCAGGATTCGCCCGAGCGCCAAAACCTGCTGACCGACCCGCGCCGGTTCCACTTTTGCGGGGGTCGGCACGGGAAACGTTTTCCCCTCCGGTGGTTCGATTTTCAGAAGCGTGATTTTCCGCCCGAAATCCGTCGAAACGATTTCCGCCTTCGCGTGCTGACCATCGGGAAGGACCGCCACTACCGCGTCCGGGTGGTGCGCAAAACCGACTGCGCTGGAAAAGACGTAACCGTCCGGCGTGACGATCAGCCCGGTGATTTCGGTCAGGGCGTTCGCCTCACCCACCATTTCATCCCCGCCGGAAGTTTCCAGACGCACGAGCGACGGCGCGATCTGGTCCCGCAGATTCAGGTAAACGGACTGGGTCTCACCGTCCGCGGACAGAAACAGGCTGAAAAAAAGGAGGATCGTGTACATAAAAATTCAAAACAAACGAAAGGACCGGCTTGTTCACTCGGCTTTCCCGATTTTCCTGGCGTGCGATTTCTTCAGCCAAAGCCCGGTGAGCCCGATCAGGAATAAAACCCACGCAGCGGGTTCCGGAACGTTCAGCCCTTCAGGAGTCGCTGCAAAACCGGTCGCGGAAACCGACGCCAGCGTGTAGTCGCTGAAATCCCAGAGGAAATTTTCGGCGGGCGTCAGCGATTTGCTCAGGAAGAGCGTGCCGTTTTCCACGCCGAACGTTTCGCCCGTTTTCGTTCCGAGCCAGCTCGCGAACGCATTCAGGTCTTCCTCGTCCGTCAGGTTCGTACCGATGTAGAGTTTATCAATGTCGTCCTCAGAGACGATCGAAAGCGGGACGATCCCGCACTGGCCGTAGGTCGGATCGTCCACCAGATTTACGACCACAGTTTTATCAACGATTTGCGGGTTCTGGAAGTAAATGAAATTTTTGGAAGCGAGCGTCACACCCGGAAGCGAAAACGTGCCGGAAGCGTCGCAAAGCGTCAGCTGGCCGGGAAGCACCACGCAGCCGGTAATGTCCGCGTCGATCGTGATCGAGTCGTTGAGGCTGACCGTTTCCGAGCCGAGCTGGAGATTCGTCAGGTTCAGCGTATTGTACCCGGTTTCCGTCACAATGAAGTTCACCGCGCTGGTCGTATTCGACATTCCCCAGCTTTTCAGCGTTCCGGCCGTGATGGTGGACTCGCCGCCCTGAATGTTAAGAGTGCCCTGTGCCCCCACGTAATGGCTCAACGTGATTTGGGAGGCTTTCAGCGTGCCCGTCCCGTTGAGCGTCAGCGTTCCGTTGCCGGAGTTCGCGACGTAAAGACTCTGCCCCGTCGCGTCGATGGTCCCGCTCGTGAGCGTCAGGGAAGCGGTGGACGTCGTATCGGCTGAAGCAAGGATCAGGTTGGAGCCGACTTTCACGGAACCGCCGTCGATCAGCCCCACGCCTGTGGAACCTGAGAATCTTCCGAGAATAAACTCTCCCGTCGCGTTGATGGAGCCGCCGGTCATGTTGAGTGTGCCGTTTCCATTCGTCCCTACTACAAAAGTGGTCGCATTGATCTCGCCGTTGGAAACCGTCACCGTACCGGTACTATTTGCTGCGTTGCCGGCGTTGAATGTCCCGGTCGTCAACGAACCGCCGGAAACCGACACCGTTCCGGTACTATTTGCCGCGTTGCCAATGTTAAACGTCGTTGTACCCTTAAGCGTTCCGCCGGAAACCGTCACCGTCCCAACGCTTTTTTCCGCATTGGCGACCGTAATAGACGGAGTCGTTACGGTTCCGCCGGAAATCGTCATCGAGCCCTCGGATTTGTATTCTGTCGCGCCGTTGAGCGTGTAGCGTTCACCCAGAGAGATTTTGTTCGTGACGTTCAACTTGCCGCCGGTGAGCTGGAACGAGCCTTTGGCGGCACCCGTCCCGTAGGAGGCCTGGGCTAAACCCAGGTAAAGGTTTGAGACCTCGATCACGCCGCTGCCCATTTCGACTTTTCCGTTGGAACCCGCTTCCACTCCAACGATGAAATTCGTTCCGGAAACGTTTTTGACCGAGGCGTCTGAGGTGATGTTTTCGAGCTTGAGCGTCGCATCGCCGAAGTTTCCGACGTACCAGGTTGTGGCCGTATCCGCGGCCGTGCCGGAAAGAGTCAGCGAAGCGGTGGAAGCCTCAAAAGACGCCACGACGAACAAACTGCCGCCGTTGATCGTTCCGCCGCTCTGGGTGGCCGTCGCGTTTCCATGCCGACCGACCATAAACTGATTGGCGCAGGTGATTTTCCCGTCGGTCATCGTCATGGTGGCGTTGGCCCCGACTGTGTCATTCAAAAAGAACTTGGCCGCTTTGATCTCGGAAGTCGGACCAGAAAGGTTAAAAGTGTTCTGAACGCCTGCGGTCCCCCCAAACTCAGGTGAAAACGCAATGGTTTTCCCCGTCGCGTCGAACGTTCCGCCGGTCATCGCAAGCGCCGCGTTGGCGCCGGTCCCGAAATACGAGTCCCCGGTATTCGCGTTGAGCGTTCCGCCGGAAATCGTCAAGGAGCCCGCCTTGGTCTTCCCAACGACGAGGGACGCCGGGGTGAGCGTTCCACCGGAAACTTTGACCGTCCCTGCGAACGTGTCCGAACCAGCCACCAGCCCCGCCGGGAAGAGCAGTTCGCCGCCGGAGACTTCGATCGTTCCATTCGCTCCCACTTTCAAATTCATGGCCTCGGTGATCGAGAGCGAGCCGCCGGTGACGTTCAGTTTCCCGGTTCCGTTCAGGCCAACGGTAAGATTCTGGGTGGAGATCGTTCCGCCGGAGTAGTTGAACGTTCCGTTGGAACCAGCTCCGGAGCCGATCGTAATATAGGTGGCCTCCAAACTGGCGGGAACCGAGGAATCGGCCTGACTCATCGTGAACGTTCCAATTCCGTTTGAACCAATACCCAGTGTGTTGTTCACCGAAATCGTCCCGCCTGAAAAGTCAAAATTTCCCTGAGAATTAGCATTCAATCCAAGAATGAACTGGGACGTATTCAAAAGAGTTAAGGAGCCACCGCTCATGGAACCTTTGCCGTAAGTATTTCCGTTGTAACCGAAAATAAGCGCGTCGGTTCGGCTGCTGGCCGTGGAATTGATCGTCGTGGAACCGCCTGTGATCGTCAGCGTCGGGCAATTCGTCAGGCTATTGCCATTTGAAACGTGCAGAAAAGTGAGCGTGTTTGTGCCGCCCTGAATGTTCGCCGTCGGTGTGGCGCTGGCAGTCAGGTTAAGAAACCGCCCGGCCAGATTCGCGTTAATACTCAGCGTCGTATTGTTTTTCAAAACGACATTCTGCGCGGTGACTGCCGTATCGAGCGTGAACGGTCCGGAATTAATGTTGGCGTTATTCCCGGTCCCATTCACCCAGTCTGTCCAGCCGGACCAGTTCCCCTCGCCTCCGGACCAGTTGTACTCCGCCGCAAAAATGGACGTTCCGCCAAACAAAGCCAAACACAAAAGCAAAACGTGAAAAACGGGCTGACGCACGAACATTTTAATCTTAAACCTTTTCGGAAAGTTTTCCTCAAAAAATCATTTCATTATAATTAATTATAGACCGATTTTTCCAAAACATAAGAAAAAAAACGAGAAAAATTCAAGAAACTTCAAGAAATCCATAAAAAATCAGGAAACACGGCGTGTGATCGTGCTTCCTGATCGGGTTCAGGGCCAGAGCGTTACTCCTCCATCTCGCTCGGGGAAAGCCGGTACTGGGCGTCGCTGGTCTTCCACGAAATGAGTTCCTTCGGCTTGAAGAAAATCGCGATCTCACGTTTGGCAGATTTCAGGGAGTCGGAGGCGTGGATCAGGTTTTTCTGCCCGCTGAGGGAAAAGTCGCCCCGGATCGTTCCCGGCTCGGCCAGCCAGCCTTTCGTGGCGCCGACCATTTTGCGGACGGTCGCGACGACTTCCCGCCCCTCGAGGCAAACCGCCACGATCGGGTCGCTCGTGATGTAGGCCAAAAGCGCCGGGTAAAACGGCTTTTCAACGTGCTCGGCGTAGTGCTTCGCCGCCAGCTCCGGCGTGACCTGCATGAGTTTCATCCCGACGATCTGGAAACCCTTTTGCTCAAAGCGGGCCAAAACCGTCCCGGCCAACCGGCGCTCCATGCAATCCGGCTTCAGAAGAATTAATGTACGTTCCATTTTAATGATGAATTTGGCTGAAGGCTGAAATGTTCCGCGAATGATGAAAACCGACTCCTCACTCGTAACTCTCAGGGAATCATACTCAAAAACGGGGATCGCGTCCAGACTTTCTTGCCGGTTTTTCGGAAAAAACTTCAAATTTTCAGAAAAAAGAGAAGGCCGCAGCGGGATTGATCACGGTCAATTTACGGGGACGACGCTTCCAGCGTCGTTTAAAGGCCCCCTCCTTGAGGGGGCTGGCTCGCAAAGCGAGACTGGGGGAGTCACGTGAACGCGCTGTTCAATCCCCCCGACGCGTAATTCCGTCCTTACGGTCTCCATTTACCGCCTCCCATGGACGACGCTGGAAGCGTCGTCCCCGCAAGATTTCTCTTAAACTTCCCCGCCTCCCCTTGATTTTTTCGCGCTCTATGGCATAATAGTTTTCAGTTGACAGTTTTCAGTCAGAAGGAGCATCCCATGCAAATTTTACCGGCAATCGATTTACGCGGCGGAAAATGCGTCCGTCTGCGTCAGGGCGATTACAATCAGGAAACCGTTTTCGGCGAAAATCCCGCTGAAATGGCCCGGCACTGGGTCGAGCTGGGCGGCGAGTTTCTCCATCTCGTCGATCTCGACGGCGCCAAGGACGGACGGCCGACCAACCTGGAGGCGATCCGCGCCATCGTCCAAACCTCCGGCGTTCCCTGTGAACTGGGGGGCGGGATCCGCAACGAAGAAACCATCCGCTCGCTGCTTGAGCTGGGCCTGAATCGGCTCGTCATTGGGACCCTGGCCCTGCGTCAGCCCGAGTGGTTCCGCGAGATGTGCCTCAAGTTCCCGAACCGCCTCGTGCTGGGGATCGACGCCCGAAACGGGTACGTCGCCACAGACGGCTGGTTGGAAACGAGTCAGACGAAGGCGATCGACCTGGCCGCCCAGTTCAACGACCTCCCGATGGCCGCCATCGTCTATACGGACATCGCGACGGACGGGATGATGAAAGGTTCCAACGTCCCAGCCATGAAAGAAATGAAAGACGCTGTACGGGTCCCGGTCGTCGCATCCGGTGGGGTCACGACGCTCGAAGACGTCCGTAAACTGAAAGAGGCGGGCCTTGATGCTGCGATCATCGGCCGCGCACTGTACGAAGGGACGATCCATCTGCCCGACGCGCTTGAACTGGCGTGATCAACTCAACGTAGCCGCGGAGGTTCCGGTGGCTGAACAGGGCGCCGGCTCGTTGGAAGGGGCGGAGTCGGAATGGACTGCTGAGCAGAAGCGGAAGGCTGAGAAGGCGGGGCGGGAGAAAAAACCCGCTGGGCCGCGCCTTTCGTTTCAATGGCAGATATTTCACCAATCACTGCAGGCTCCTGTAAACGTGTGGGAGCGGCAATTTCTTCCGAATTGTCCTCGTACCCCTCTGAGTCCATCAAAAATCTGAAAATCTGCTGAATCCGTTCCAGATCGTAAGGCGTGATCTCTGTCCCTTCAATGAGACTTCTATAAAACAAAATTTGCCAGGTCAAACCCGGAGAGCGTATTTGAATTCCGTATCGCTTGGAGAGGACATAGCCCCCAAGAGAAACCGCCGCGAAAAACAGGAAGATCAAAGAAGGCCAGGTTTCCTCACCCATAAAAAATACGACTGTCCCAAAAAAGAAGAGAACCACCGCCAGAACCAGCAAAAGGGGGGAACTCGCGTAGGAGATTCCCAAAACTGAGACGTTCTTCAGAAAAATAAAATCCGTACGTTCCCCGAAGAAAGAATCTTCTCTCAGTTCGATCCGGTCTTTATAAACGGAAAAAGTAATGGCCGCCTCTATCCGGCACAGTTTCAGGAGCCAGTGAATAAACCCCGCCCGCCGGCCCTGAATCCGAATCAAAAGCACTCCGCGGGGATTGATGATTTTTCCTGAAACGACCATTACCCGGGTGTGGCTCAAAAACGAGAAGAATATCGGAATACACACAATGGAAAGAATAAGAACTTCTACAGGTCCAATTCCAGAAAGTGCCGGTAAAAACATCGTAAACTCCTTTTGAATGAGCAAGGATTGAATTTCTTGTCTTAATTGTACTCTTATTTGATTTTTTGTCAAGTATGACTCCGGCCTAATTTTTCCTGCCCCCCTATTTACGAAACAAAAGTCTATGCTATAATAGAGTGTATGTCGTTTGTTAGTCCAGCAAGGTCACGTGGAGTCGCTCATGTTCCTTTCCATCGTCATTCCGGTTTTTAACGAAGAAGAAAGCCTTCCGATCCTCTTCGAGCAGATCCAGAAAGTCTGCGCGGAGCATTCTTACGAGAAAGAAATCATTTTCGTTGATGACGGCTCGACGGACGGCTCCTGGAACGTGATCCGCTCTCTGGCCGAGAAAAACCCGGAAGTCCACGCGATCCGGTTCCGCCGGAATTTCGGCAAAGCGGCGGGTCTGGAAGCCGGCTTCAAAGCCGCCACCGGCCAGTTCATCATGACGATGGACGCCGATTTGCAGGACGATCCGGCCGAGATCCCCAACTTCCTCGCGAAACTCGACGAAGGTTTCGACCTGGTAAGCGGCTGGAAAAAGGTCCGGCACGACCCCTGGCACAAAGTTTACCCCTCGCGCGTTTTCAACAAAATGGTCAGTTCCCTCACCGGCGTGCACCTCCACGACCACAACTGCGGGATGAAGTGCTACCGGGCGGAAGTCGCACACTCGCTGCCGATTTTCGGGGAGCGCCACCGTTTTCTGCCCGTCCTGGCCGGCTCCCGAGGCTGGCGCGTGACGGAAGTGGTCGTTCAGCACCGCAAGCGTGAATTTGGCCACTCGAAGTACGGTTTCAGCCGTTTTATGAAGGGTTTCATGGACCTGCTTTCGGTCCATTTCGTGACGAAGTACGGCCAGCGCCCCCAGCACCTGCTCGGCGTCTATGGAACGTTCCTTTTCGCGTTCAGTTTCCTGTTTTTCCTCCTTTCCGGCTTCGGGATCGCGGCCCATCGGATCTACTGGAATTACTTCACGGATGCGGCCCCTGCGATGTGGTCCCAGATCCTGAACTACGCCGGCTTCGGAGTTTTGTTCCTTTCGATGGTCGGCATGATCCTCGGCGGAACGTTCTTCGCGGTCGGCCTGGCCGCAGAACTGCTCACGGCCTTCCACCAGGCCCCGACGGCAGAAAACTACGACGTCGCAGAAAAAATTTGATTTTTTAGTAAAGGAAGGCGGTAATGGAGGCCGGAGGCCGAAATTACGCGCCGGTTAAATGGCCACGGCCCCCCAAAACGCGTAATTCCGCGCTCCATTACCGCCTCCCATCCACGCGTAATTCCGGCCTTCGGCCTCCATTACCGCCTCCCATTTTCCCCCCTTTTTTCAAAGAAAGACCCCAAAAAATGAAAACCACCACCCTCTCAGCGCTTTGCGCGCTTTTGGTTTCCTTCTGCTTTTGCGTGTACGCGCAGGCTCAGGACGAGTACGACGTCTGGCCGGACAAAGCGCCGGGCGTGACGGAAAATCTTCCTGACAAGATGCGCGACCAGGGCGCATTTTCGTTCGTGACGAAACCGACCATCCGCGTTTTCGTCCCGGAAAACAAGACCTCGGACGCCTGTGTCATTCTGCTCCCCGGCGGCGGTTACTCCGTCTGCGGGAATGACGTCGCCCAAGCGAAATACTTCGCCAACAAAGGGATCACCTGCGTGCTGCTGAAGTACCGCGTCCCGCGTCCGGCCAAAGGCACGCCGATCTACTGGCCCGCGTTCCAGGACGCCCAGCGCGCGATCCGTCTGACCCGCTCCCTCGCCCAGAAGTACGGCTTCAACCCGGAACGCATCGGTGGGATGGGCGGCTCCGCAGGAGGTCACCTCACCACGATGTGCTGCACGTCCAGCTCGATCCAGAGCTACGAGCCGATCGACGAGATCGACAAACTGCCGGCGCATCTGGCTTTCGGGATCGCGAAGTACCCGGCCTACGTCCTGACCGACGGTCTGGAAAGCTCAAACGGCCCGGATAAAGGAAACTTCGCGGAGATGAGCGACGCGTTCAAGTTCGACGAGAAGACCTGCCCGATGTGTTTCCTGCACGGCGACTCGGACGTTTACTCGCCGATGGGAACGATCGCCCTGTACCACAAAATGCGCACGATGAACATTCCGTGCGAGATCCACATCTGGGCGAAAGCGCCCCACGGTTTCGGCCCAATCACCGACACGAACCGCGACCAGGTTGGCTTCTGGCAGGAAGCCGCGTGGCAGTGGATGAAAGTGATGAAGTTTAATTAAAGGAGTTGAAAATGGAAGGCGGTAATGGAGGCCGGAGGCCGGAATTACGCGCCGGCCAAAACCACTACGGACGAATGGGAGGC
>SAMEA3663299__coassemble_21_pt1 | contig 211586 bp, 133 predicted proteins | sample SAMEA3663299__metabat2_low_PE_003 | metagenome-assembled genome bin SAMEA3663299 (sample SAMEA3663299) | pig gut metagenome | biome: pig gut; feature: pig-associated habitat; material: faeces | place: China | collected 2013 | reverse complement strand
TTCAGGAAAATACAAGATGGGATTAGTTGGCGGGGTGGTATGTGCAACAGGCTGTTCCTGACCCCGTTCACCATCTTTTGAAGAAGTTTCTTATTCCGTGATGGAATCGGCAAAAGTTCCGCCGGCCGGTATCATTGGGATCACCTGCTCACTGTACGGGATCGCAACGTCCAGAATGAACGGTCCTTCCGCGTCAATCATTTCCTGCAGGGCTTCTTTCAGTTCAGCCGGATCACAAACGAAGCGGCCTTTCCAGCCAAACCCCTCCGCGATTTTCACGAAATTTGGGTAACGGTTCACCGGACAGTAGTCGGGTTTCATCGCATACTTTTCCGGATCATCGATCGGGCCAAGGAACGTCTGCGCGTGGTTTTTGTTGCAGAACCGGTCTTCCCACTGGTACACCATCCCGAGGTATTGATTGTTCAGGAGGAGCAGTTTGACCGGGATCTTCTCGCACTGGCACGCGGCCATTTCCTGAATGTTCATCAGCAGACTGCCGTCGCCTTCGACCACGATCACCATTTTGTCCGGATTACCGACTTTCGCGCCCATCCCGGCCGGAAGCCCGAAGCCCATCGTACCGGCGCCGCCGGACGTGAGCCAGTGCTTCGGCTGGTTGATCTTGAAGTACTGCGCCGCCCACATCTGGTGCTGGCCCACTCCCGTCGCAACGATCGGATTTTGGTCCTTCGTCATTTCGTACAGCGTTTCGAGCGCCTGCTGCGGCAGGATATTCTTTTTACTCGGACGGTACTTCAGGCCAAGAGTCTTTTTCCACTCCGCGACCTGCTTCAGCCACGGCGTACAGTCGGCGTGTTTCTTCGGCAGATTTGCGTTGATTTTCTGCATTACCTCTTTCAAATCGCCCGAGATCGCGATGGCAGGGTCAATGACCTTTCGGATCTCTGACGCGTCGATCTCCACGTGAACGATTTTGGCATAGGGGGCGAATTTCGAGGCGTTCCCCGTCACACGATCACTGAAACGGGCGCCAAGCACCATCAACAGATCGCTCTCATGAACCGCCTTATTCGCTGCGACCGAACCGTGCATTCCGAGCAGGCCCAGGGAAAGCGGATGTTCCGCCGGGAAACCACCCAGAGCCATCAGCGTGCTGGCGACAGGGATCTGCATTTTCTCGGCAAATTTACGCACTTCATCCGTCGCATCCGACGAAATCGCTCCACCACCGAGATAAATCACGGGCCGTTCCGCTTTTTTCAGAACCGCAATCCAGTCGTTGATCTTTTCGTCATCAGTCGTCGAAAGGACTTTTTCGTCATAGCCCGGCAGATTCATCGGAACGTCAAAATCGGGTTCCTCGAAAATACACGTCCCATTTTCGCCCTTGAACGGCTCGCCGACTTTCGCAAGAAAAATATTCTTCGGAATGTCCACTAGCACCGGGCCTTTGCGCCCTGAGTTCGCGACATGGAACGCCTCCTTGATCACGCGCGTGATGTCGTTCGGGTTCATGATCAGGGCGTGGTGCTTTGTGATGCTGCGGAAAACTTCCGTCGAGGGCATTTCCTGAAACGCGTCGGTTCCAATGACGTGTGTTCCGACCTGGCCCGTGATGGCAACCAGCGGGATCGAGTCCATCTTCGCATCCGCGATCGCGGTAAGAAGATTCGCAGCGCCAGGGCCTGACGTGGCCGAGCATACACCGACTTTTCCAGTACTCCTTGCGTATCCCTGCGCGGCAAAACCTCCACCCTGCTCGTGACGCGGCAGGACGATGCGGATTTTGTCCTCGTAGCGGGAGTACGCCTGATGAAGTGGAATCACGGCTCCGCCTGGGTATGCGAACACCGTGTCCACATTATGATGAATGAGCGCAAGTACCACGATATCCGCACCCGTTAAAGGCTGAGAGGAAGCGGCAGTTTGTGCTGTTTTCAGGGGTTTTGTGTTTGACACGGAAATTCTCCTTGTGAAAATGGAATGAAAAAACAGTAAGTCTTTCTCTATTGTAAGAAATAGAGTTTCTAATTATAAAACATTTTAAAAAAATTTCAAGGGTGGCCGAAAAAGATTTCGCCCGCTTTGACGTTTTTCTTACAAAAAGACGCTATCAGGACAAACAGACAAAGTTTTGAGGTTTTGGGGGACTTTTTCCTGAAAAAACTCTAAAATTCTTGAAAAATCCAATCTTTTTTTCTGTTAAATCTTTTTTTTCGTGTATAATATATTTGTAAATATCTTTGATTTTTATCACTTCGAGAATTTTGAGAAGAAAAATGCGCACATCATTATTTCGCGTTTTCCATTTTTTCGTTATTTTGGCAACGACGGTCTGCGGCACAGGCTTAATGGCCATGGACTACCCCATCGGTACAGACCCGGATACCAACAACTACACACTGAACACAGACGACTCCATCTCCGCCGGAATCACCGCGACTCACTCCGGTTCTTTGACCATTAATGGGAATGCAACGGTTACAGTCAGTGGTACAAACACGCTGACCTCGTCCGGCGCCATTACGGGTACCAATGGAACGACCATCACCAAATACGGCACTGGAACCTGGAAAATCACTGGCGCGAATAGTGATTTTGTTTCGTCTATTAATCTGTCGGCAGGGAAACTTCTCGTTACGAACCGGTACTCCGTCGGCAATGTGAACGTGAACATCGGTCCTGACGCAACGTATGAAGTCAACCGGTTAAACTCCCAGAACGGCACTGCGGTTTCGGACTACGTGGGGACCATCTCCGGCACCGGCACGCTGAAACTCACCTCGGTCGGGAACTGGATGTCGAGCAACGGCTCGAACCCTACCCAGCTGCTCAACACTTACATGAACGATTTCACCGGGACGCTCTGGCTTTCCGGGACCTCGAACGGTTCACGCCTCCGCCTTGGCTCCGCGAGCGATATTCAGATCGTGAACAATATGAAGTTGATCAAGATCGACGAAAACGGCGAGTTCTGGAACGCCACCGCCAACGCGGTCAACGTCGATTTTGACCTGAACGGTTTCGGAGCGTCCGACGGAACCAAACGCGGCGCGATCCGAATCGACGCCAACCAGACGTACAACGGCTCGTTTTCCCTTTCCGGCAATTCTTCCATCGGTTTCTGCGGCGTTTCGGGGCGTACGGCCACTTTTAACGGCCCAATCGCAACCAACGGCTACACCCTGCAGCTGGGAACGACCATCGCCAACACGGCAGAAGCAAATTTCTGCACTTACTATTTAAATGGAAACGTTACAAGCGGTGCGACCCTCGGAACGATCGAGGTCCCGAAAAACCAGTTGCAGGGGTCCGCCGGCGGAAACGTCAAATTGATCGTCGGTCTTTCCTCGGACGCGGCTTCTCCCACGACGCAGACGATCAACGCGAATCTGGTGTACAGCGGCTCGTGGGCTTCCGGCGTGCATACTCTCACCTTCCAGCCTGGCGCGAACCGGACGATCGAAGTGAACGGCGTGATCTCCGGTGAGGGCAGCCTCACGAAAACCGGCGCGGGGACGCTCGTCCTTTCCGGCGCCAACACGTACCAGGGCGCGACCTCCATCGAGGCCGGAACGGTCCAGGTCATGAAAGCAGGCGGCCTCGGGACCAATACGGTCAACATCGCGGAAGACGCGACCGTCATCTGGAAAGCCGGGAATACGGGCAGTACGCTCGTGCACAATTTCACGAACCAGTTCACGGGGACCGGTACTCTGCGCCTTGATAATCTCGGGAACTTCATGACCGCAAATGCCGCCTCGGCCCTTTCCAACTACATGACGGGCTTCAACGGCACGCTGACGATCGGCTCCGGCACCCGATTCCGTCTCGACCAGGGCGCCAACGACGCGACAGGTCTGGCAAATCTGAAAGAAATCATCGTCGAGGAGGGCGGCCAGTTCTGGATCCAAAGCAATGGAGCGACCATTGTACCGAAAATCATTTTGGGAAGCACCAAATGGTCAAGTGAAACCGTTCCGGGCGGCATCCGGCTCGCCAACAGTTTCTCCGCCACGGGTGGAATGGAGCTTTCCGCTGATTCGGCGTTGGGTTTTGTTTACACCAGCAACCAAACCAACACTTTCTCCGGCGGTCTGGAAACGAACGGTCATACGCTTGCCATCAGGAATTACGCCAACCCATCTTCCGGGACCGTGGTGTTCAGCGGCCCCATTTCTTCCGGGACGGCGACCGCACCCGCGGATTATGGGAACATTCAGATGAACGTCTCGCAGACGTCCACGCTGAAACTCACCGCCGACACTCGGGAAGGTTTCGCGAAAACGCAGGCGCTGGACGTGAACCTTGCCATGGGCGCGAACAATCTGGTGTTTGACGCCGCCGACGGTTACACGCTCCAGCTCAACGGGACACTGACCGGTTCGGGAACCATCACGAAAAACGGCGCGGGAACGCTCATCGTGACCCAATCGAACGCTCAAGAATCGGGCGCCATCACCCTGAACGCCGGTACGATCAAAGTCACCGCCGACAAAGGTCTCGGGACCGGCTCGATCGCCATCGCCGAAAACGCGACGCTTGACTGGGCCATGGAAAAATCCGGTCTGCCCCATAATCTGCCCGTGATCTCAGGCTCGGGGACCCTTTACCTTGACGGAAACCTGAATATGATGACGACCACGGCGGATTCCGCGCTGAAAAACACGCTTTCCGACTTCACCGGCACCCTGAAGATCGGGAGCAACACGCGCTTCCGTCTGGACCAGGGCACCAATGATACGGACGTCATTGATCAGCTCAAAGAAATCATCGTGGAACCGGGCGGCCAGCTCTGGTTTTACGTGAATTCCGAGATCTCAACGGACATTACGCTCGCTGGAAAAGGCTGGAAAAACGAGGAAGCCACTTACGGTGCGTACGGCGCGATGCGTCTCTCGAACAATTTCAAAACCACCGGCTCGCTGACACTCGCGGACGACGCGGAGCTTTGTTTCGCGGCGGCCTGCACCGCGGATTACGCCGGCGGGACCGAAATGAACGGTCACAGCCTGCGGATCTACGGCTCTCAGGCAGGAACGGCCGTTTTTGGCGGTCCGATCTCCTCCACCGGCGGTACAATGGGGACGATCAATTTCGAGGCCACCAATTCGACGCTGAAATTCACGAGCATGCCGAGCGACACGAAAACCCAGGCCATCGACGCGAACATCAACGCGGCCGCACGCCCGGTCATTTTTGCGCCGGAAGCGGATTACACGCTCCAGCCCAACGGAACACTGACCTCGACCGGGACCGTCACGAAAGAGGGCGCAGGAACACTCGTTTTCACGAACTCGCAGACGCTCGGCACGCTGGCCGTAAGTGACGGCACGCTGAAAATCAACGACGGCACGACGCTGACGGTCAATTCCGTCACACTCGCCCCTCAGGCGCTTTTGAATCTGAAACTCAGTTCCGAAGCGGCCGATACGCCTTTCCTGGCCGTCAATGGAGCGCTGACGGCGAACACGTTCGCGGGTGAAATCGAGCTTTCCAAAGACGCTGACATGATCATCAATTCGGGTGACTCTTTCCTTCTGATGACCGCCGGCGAAATGTCTGAGCAGGCTTTTACCGAGCTGAATTTCTCGCCTATTAATGATTCGCTGCTCGATTTCCCGAACGGATACTGGGACTACAAGCTCCAGTCTCTCGGAAACGGCGTCGGGATCTACGCCATAGCAATGGAAAGCCAGAGCGCGATGGTTCCTGAACCTTCCGCCTGGCTTTTGCTGGCACTCGGAGCGTTTTTCCTGCTGAAGCGGAAAAAATGATTCCGGAATCACCTGTCCTTAAACTAACTTAACAAATTTCAGTCCTTTAACTTCCGGTCGTCCTATGCGCCACGCCTTTACACTCGTCGAACTCCTCGTCGTCATCGCCATCATCGGAATGTTGGTAGGCCTCCTTCTGCCCGCGGTACAGCAGGCGCGTGAGGCCGCCCGGGGGATGCAGTGCGGTAATAACCTAAAACAGTCAAGCCTCGCTTGCATCAACCATGAAACAATTGTCAAGGCATATCCCAGTGGCGGCTATGCCGGTTACCAGTACGTTGGTGATGCAAACGCCTCACTGGACAAGCAGCGCTCCGGCTGGACATACGCCATCTTGCCGTATATGGAACAACAGGCGCTTTATAATGCCCCCGTCGCGGAACGCATCAAAACTGTAATTCCGGCATTAAACTGCCCAACACGCCGTCCGGCGAAGCCCTATTTGTCTCTGAACCGGACAATGTACGGGAAACTCCAGGACGGAACGGAACAGTCCGCTCCATTGGGAACTTCCGCCCCCAAAACGGACTATGCGGCCAACATTGGTTCACACACAAGTGACTGCTGTTACGAAGCGAACTGGCGTAGTAACACGGCACTGATCACTCAGTATGGGCCTGTTATTTATTGCGAAAGTCTGACAGATCAGAGCGATATCAAGGACGGAACGAGTAACACTTTCCTGATTGGAGAAAAGTATTTGAATGTAAACGTCTATACTGGCGTACAGACCTCCACCGATGGCGGCGATGATGACGCTCATCTTTCCGGCCGAAACCACGACAATGTGCGGACTGCCGGTACAGGGCCGCGTGGTGACCGCCCGGGCTGGACGAATAACCATTTTTTCGGATCAGCACACACTGGCGCGCTTAACATGGCGTTCTGCGATGGTCACATTTCGAATATCTCCTACGCAATCGACGCGAGTACATTCCAATACTTGTGTAATCGCCAGGACGGTCAAGTCTTTTCCAGTCAGTATTAAGGAAATAAAAAAGCCTCCCTTTTTGGGGGGCTTTTTTTCACCAAAAAAACTCTTTGTGATTTTCTTCTACTTTTCCAGAGCCGCCGAGATTTTCTGCACCAGAACGTTCAGATTCTGCCCGGTGACGGCCGAGATGAGTAAAACCTCACGCCCGGTCAATTTCTCAAGCGCCGTCTGCACCTCCGGCGCTTCGGGAAGCTCCGCCTTGGAAACGACCAGAATTTCCGGACGCTTCGTCAACGCTTCATCATACTGCGCCAGCTCCGCGCGGATCGCTTTGTAGTTTTCGATCGGGTCCGTCCCGTCCATCGGCGCCGGCTCGATCAAGTGCACTAGGATCCCGGCCCGCTCGATGTGGCGCAAAAACTCGTGCCCTAGTCCGATTCCCTGCGCCGCGCCTTCGATCAGTCCCGGAATGTCTGCGATGACAAACGACCGGTCGATCCCGAGCATCACGCGGCCCAGATTCGGATACTTCGTGGTAAACGGGTAGTTCGCGATCTCCGGCCGGGCCTTGGTCAGACGCGACAGGAGCGTACTTTTCCCCGCGTTCGGTTTCCCCAAAAGCCCCACGTCGGCGATGACTTTCAGCTCAAGTTTCAGCTTGCGCACTTCGCCCTCTTCGCCCGGCGTACACTGCCGCGGCGCGCGGTTTTGCGAGGTTTTGAAGCGCATATTCCCTTTCCCCCCGGCACCGCCGCGAGCCACGTTGACCTGATCGCCTGCGTGGGCAAGGTCCTTCATCAAAAAGCCTGCGTCCGCGTCGTAAACGAGCGTTCCCGGCGGAACAAACAGGATCACGTCTTCCGCATGGGCCCCGTGCCGCTGGTAACCTTGGCCGGAAGTTCCGCGCAGGCCAGTCCACGTCCTTTTCATCGTGTAGGGCATAAGGGAATCCACGCCCTCTTTGGCCTCCAGAATGACGCTTCCTCCGCGTCCGCCGTCGCCGCCGTCCGGCCCGCCCTTGGGAATGTACTTTTCCCGGAGGAAACTGACGCAGCCGTCTCCGCCGCGGCCACCGCGAACGACGATTTCAACCTGATCAACGAACATGAGAAACCTCCGAAAAAATTCACTGAAAAACTCTTTGAGAAAAGCACAAAAAAAGCCACCGGAAAGTTTCCCGCTGGCTTTTTGTTAGTGCTGAAAAGAGAACTCGAATCTCCACCCTATTAACTAGGACTAGGACCTGAACCTAGCGCGTCTACCAATTCCGCCATTTCAGCAACTTTAAAAACAGTATAGCACGTTTTCAGATTTCTGCAAGGGGGGGAGCAAAAAAATTTTTGAGGAAATGTGAAAAAATGCGTTTTATGGGAAATGGGGAGATTCAAAACTCACCTGGAAGAAATTCCTGCCCAAGTTCCAGCCCGCACATTCGTCAAATCCCAGTTTATTCTTCCCATTTTAAACATTTTCTGGATTTTTCCTTCTTTTTTCAACCGCCCCCTCTTGAAAAAAAGTCAAACTGAACAGATAATAACAGAAAATGAATTCATTACTTTTAAAGGAAATAACCATGCGCAAAATCTTCACTTTTAGCTTTGTACTTTGCATCGTACTCGCCTTCGCGACGGTTTGCCTGAACGCAGAAGAACCCGCTCAAAAACAGGCCGACCCGCCGAAACCCGCGGAAGAACAGAAACCGGCGGATAATCAGCCCCCGGCTCCTGAGAAAGCTCCTGAGAAAGCCCCGGAACAGGCCCCTGAGAAAGCCCCGGAACAGGCCCCTGAGAAAGCACCGGATCCCGCGCCTGAAAAAGCGCCAGAGAAAGCACCGGAACAGACTCCGGCCCAAAATCCAGCTCCGGCTCAAAATTCAACCCCCGCACCGGCACAGACTTCAACCTCTACTCCAGCAGCAAGTCAAACCTCAGCCCAAACGCCTTCAAAGAAGGAATGGAAAACCTTTGAATTGAAATCCGTTCCTTTACGTGTCAACGTAGAAGCGTCGGGGATCGTATGGGCGGAAGACATTACGCCGATCAAACTTTCGCCGAAAACAACATCCTCAACGCAATCCTCCCCGCTGTCTTTCAAAGTGGAATCAGCCGTCAAGCACGGCACCACCGTTAAGGCCGGCGACGTTCTGGTCAAGTTCAAGAAGGATGATTACGATGCAATGCTTCTGGATCAGACTTTGGATTTCCAGCTCGCCGAAATCGCCTACAAACGCGCGAAGCTTTCACAGAAGACCGCCGACGTGAATTTTGCTATCACGTCCAAGCTGGTGAATCGCAAAAAGGCCGATCGGCTGACCAAATGGGAATTCACTCAAAAGTATGACGTCGGGTTCAGCCGCCGCAGACTGGAGCTTTCTTTCGAGTCCGCAACCCAAACCTACGAAAACCAGAAAGCCGAACTGGAGCAGCTCTCCAGAATGTACAAAGCGGAGGAACTGAATGAACAGTCCGAAGAAATCGTCCTCCAGCGTCAGCGTATGGCCTTCAAGCTCGCACAGTATGATTTCGATCTCGCAAAAGCAAGAAATGAGTGGACGCACAGAATGCTCATTCCACGCATTGAGGAAGACTACAAAGACACGTTCGACAAAGAGATGGCCGCTATCGAACAGGAAGTCGCCGAACTGGAACTGACCCGGAAAGCAACGGAAATCGAGCGGAAAAAACTGGATATTCAGTTCCAGAAAACCGTCAAAAAGTACAATGAACTGAAAGCCGACGGCCAACTGTTCGAGCTGAAAGCTCCGAAAGACGGGATCGTTCTGTACGGCTCGCTGGAAAACGGTACTTGGGCGAATTACTCCAAATCCGTGTCGTATTTGCAATCTGGGACGGAGGTTCCAAAGGAAACGGTCTTCATGACGATCGTGAATCCCGAGAAAGTCTTCGTGAAACTGACTGTCCCCGAGTCAAGTTACTCGAAAATTGCCATTCGTCAGAAAGGCTGGTTCGTCGCGACTTCCTGGCCGGACGTGGAAATTCCCGCGGAAGTGACGGCTCTCGATTCCGTGATCTCTGAAGGAGGATACCAGGCGACCGCGAGCATTGATCTTCCTCCGGGAATGCAGCTCGTACCGGGCCTTAAAGGCAAAATGATGATCGCCGCCGTTCGCAAATCCACGGCGCTCCTGGTCCCCGCCACTGCCGTGGACCGCGGAGATGATCTCCAGCGTTTCGTGTATGTGCTGGACGAAGCGAAGAACGAGCCGGTGAAAAAGCCGGTAAAAATCGGAATCAAAACGGGTGAAAAACTCGAAATTCTGGACGGGGTCTCTGCCGGGATGAAAATTCTGGAAGATCCCAAGAGCGTCGAGTAAACGAAACTTTCCCCGAAACTCAGGCCCAGGGACGGTGAAACGCCGTCCTTCCGATTACCATGAAAAACTTCCTTTTACTCTTCATCGTCCTCCTTTTTCCGGTTTCACTCGCTGCCGAGGAAAAGCAGTTTGACGACGGTCTTCCGCCGCGTGACGCCTGGAAATTCACCGATGACGTCCCAACGCCGCCGACGATCGATCCCGTACCGGTGGAAAAGCTCGACGCGGCGGTTCTGCACGGGGTGCAGTTCCTCCTCAAATCGCAGAACCGTGACGGCTCGTGGGGGCTTCCGATCCACACCAAAAGGCTGAACATTTATGCGCCGGACGTCGCACATACCGCGTACCGAAGCGGAACCACCGCTCTGGCCCTTGAATCTCTGCTTCGGGTGGAACGACTGCTTCAGGAATCGCCGAAAAACCGCGTTTTGCCGGAGCTTGCGGCCCTTTTGCCCGAAATTTCCGCCTCGATCGACCGCTGCGAAGTCTGGATGTACGACTTTATGCCGAAGCTGAAGCGCAGTGCGCAGGACTGCCTGTATAACAACTGGGGCCACGCTTACGGCATGAGCACGTTTCGTTTAATGTACGAACGCAAATTTCCTCAAAAGCCCTTAAAACCGGCGGAACTGGCAGAGCGTCAGGAACGCATTCGGGAAGCAATCCGCTACCAGATCAAGATGCTGGAATCGGACGAATGTGCCAAAGGGGGCTGGTGCTACTACGACCGCGAATATTCGGCGGAACACCCCACCGCTTCGACGCTTTGCTTCGTGACCGGGACCGTGCTGGTAAGTCTCGCAGACGCCAGAGAATGTGGCGTGGAAATTCCCGATAAACTCATCAAACGCGGCATCGCCTCCATCATCCGCCAGCGCCGGCCGAACGGGTCGTTCGCTTACGGGGAATATACCGCGAACAAAACCCACGGTATTAATCATTCCCCCGCAAGTCTCGGTCGGTCACAGGTCTGTCATCTTGCGCTGGGGCTTTGGGGTGATACTCAATACGCGACCCAGCAGGAGTACAAGGACTGGCTCAACCGCCTGATCGCCCGCATTGGCTGGCTCGATATCGGCCGGAAGCGCCCGGTTCCGCACGAATCCTGGTTTCACGTCGCCGGTTACTTTTACTACTACGCGCACTACTACGCCGCCCGGGTCATTGACGAACTGGACGACCCGGAAGCGCAGAAGGTTTTCGCGAATCATCTGACCGCGATCCTGCTGGAACTTCAGGAAAGCGACGGTTCGTGGTGGGACTACCCGCTTTACGACTACCACCCGTACTACGGGACCGGAATGGCCATCAGTACGTTGATCCGATGCCGTGGGAAATAGTTTTACTGCCAGACTTTTAAGCCTCCCTGAATGGGATGCGGCACAGGAAGCATGGGAAATTTCCGCAGTCTTTCTCCTCATTATTTTTTCTTCATGATTCGTTAATACATAAAACGCCCTGGGAGTTCCACCTCCCAAGGCGCGTCATGAAGAAAACCGAAGTTTTCAGAGGGATCGGGAAAGATCAGCCACCATCCGCCGGGGCAACATTGCCAGCACGGTGCGCGTGATCAAGGTCAATCTTGATGACTTCCATCTTTTCTTCGTTTTTGATCGTGTGAGGAATCGGCCAGCCGTTACGAATGACTTCCGTGTAATACACCTTGCAAACCCAGTGTGAATGATGGATCTGCACCGGACCAACCAGCGGCAGAACACGAACCGGGTCCACGATGTCCTGGACTTTTTCCTTCACGATAATAATATCGTTGTGCTGAACTTCATAAAGTGCCGGCCAGTTCCCGCGGACGTTATGAATTTCATGGAATTTGCGCATGATCTGATCGTCGCTCGGTGCGTCCTCGGCAACGTGCGGACGCCCTTCCGGAATCGGATCCAGAATCTTCATCTTCGAGTAACGCTCCGCCAACGCTTCGTCTTCCTTTTTGTCCTGGAAGTACGGCGACACCGGAATCGGAACCGACAGAATACCAAGGCTTACGCCCGACGAACAAAACGTACAGCCGCTTGCCGTGAACATCAGAACCGCCAAAGCGGTCAGAAACATTCCCTGTAAACTTGTTTTCAACATGACTCCCTCTCATTTGAATATATGACCCGAACAAAATGGATTTCATTCTGTTCTTGTGGCAATTTCTTCAGGATACACAAGTTATATCGACAATTCCGATGTAAAAACTTGCGGATTTTTCTGATTATATCAATAAAATCGTGAAAAAATTTTCCAGAAACAAAAAATGGGAAATATAGACAAGACAGAAAAGAAAATGCCGCCAAAATGACGGCACTAAAGGGAATCATTTCCTTATTCGTACTATTTCATCGAAACCCGATGATTCTCGCCAAGCAATTCCTGGGCTTTTTCCAAAACAAAATCACGTTCAGTCGCCCGCGCCGTCCCGTCCGAGTAAAAGATGGGCTTTCCCGCTTCACGCACTTCGTAATTCGGGTTTACTCCCACATAATTGTAACGGTTTCCCGATGGTCCAAAGAACTGGGAAGTGGTTAGTTTCATAACGAACGGACTTTCCGGGATCGGGTAGATTTTTTGGATCACTCCTTTTCCAAAGCTCCGCGTTCCAATAAGTACACCTCGCTTGAGTCCCTGAATGGCTCCTGCGAAAATCTCCGAGGCGCTCGCGCTTTCTCCGTCAATGAGAAGGATGAGCGGAATCTCGTTCCATTCACTGTCCAGGTGAGCACGATGAATAAACTCAGAGCCAGCGCTCTTGACTTGAAGAATGTTTCCCTCGTCAAGGAAAAGTTCCGAAATCGCCACCGCCGAATCGACCGTTCCGCCGCCATTTCCACGCAGGTCGATAATCAGCGAGGACATACCCTGCTCTTTAAGCTGACTGAGTGTCTGCAGCATTTCAGTTGCTGAATTCTGTTGAAAACCATTCAGCCTGAAATAACCGATCCCATCCGAGTCAGGTAAAATCATTGCGTGTTCAACGCTCGCCATCGTAATAGGTTTGCGAATCAATACGATCTCTCGCGGCAAATCGTCTTTAGCCTTCACACGAAGCGAAACGGAAGAACCCATCGGGCCTTCAAGTTTAACCGAGACCTGCCGATTGGAACACCCCACAACTGACTCATCATTGATGGCGATGATCTCATCACCCGGACGCAAATCCGAATTTGCTGCCGGCGAATTTGGAACGATTCGCACGATTTCCGTCCGGCCATCCTGAGTTTTGATGGTGACCCCCAGACCGACCATATTCCCGGAAACTGACGAGAGAACTTCCTGATACTGATCAGGGAGAAGGACTTCCGAGTAAGAATCCAAACTGGTTACACAGTCGAAAAGTCCCTCCATCACAAGCAAAGAGGCATTTTGACCAAAACGATTCTGAAAACGCCGGCCAATTTCCAGAGTGGAATTCGTCAAATCGTTTCGGGACCTGATGATGGAATCCCGCACGAACTGACGAATTTCTTCGCGAAATGCTTCGATTTCCCTAGGAGCCGCATTCGGCAAAACCCGGGCACGGAACGTCTCACTGCCAAGTGCCAGGTCCATACAACGGGTTTCCCGATAAAAAATTTCTGTCTCGGTAAACGACTGGACGAAATTCGCCATGACGATGTTCCAGAAATTCCGGACGAACACCCGCAGCCGGGCAGTATCGTACTGACCCGCCGTATTCATATACCAATCGGTCTCAAACCTCTTCTGAATATCGTACAGCACCTTCACTCTGCTGTATTGGGACTGAAGACTCCTTACTCCAGGAAAGCGATGAAGTGCCGCAGAATATTGCCTCAGAGCCATCTCCAGATTTCCGGCTCTTTCATACGAAATACATTCCTCAATAATCGCGGAAACCTGCTCTTCGACCCGGAGATTCCTGTCAAGTGGAATGAACGCAGAGCCCTCAACCGTTGGAACGCCTGGCTGTGCGGCAAAAATGTTCGATTCCAAACCTGGAGCAAACCCGAGAAGTAAAGCGGCAATAATTGAAAACATTGGTGCCTCCCTGACAAAATGTAACGGTTCTATCCTTTAGAACCATTTATTAGTAATATACCACACTTGAGGCCAACTTGCTACCGGCACGAATGAAATTAACCAAAAAATCCTCATAATTATCGCATCTGGGTTCCGATTGTAACGATTACAGAGTCTTCAAATTTTATTTTTATCTTTTTTTTGAGACTTTTTCTTTTTTTAGCTAAAGTTTCGAGAGTTTTGTAAAATCTGACAGACGTTTCATTCCCTCGAAGGCTTTCTGTCCCAGAGCCTTCCTGGAAAGACTGACCGCCAAATCTCTTTTTAAGGAAACACATATTTAGAAAAAACCTGGCCTGTTTTTCTGAGAGGACTGAAAAATTTTTTTGCCGGTACTTGTAAATTTTTTGGAATGTGTTAAAATACTGAAGTCTTTGTGAAAGACGCCGGGGGTATAGCTCAGTTGGTAGAGCATCGCGTTTGCAACGCGAGGGTCACCGGTTCGAGTCCGATTACCTCCACTTCAACCCAGGCCGAAACGCACGTTTCGGCTTTTTTTGTGAAAATTTCCGGTTTTGAAACGGTTCCTCCGCCGCCCCCCCTCCTCAAAAACTTTTTAACTATTATACTAAAGAAAGTTTCTGTTCCTTCAATATTTTATAATATATTATGTTCCTCCCAGCCGTTTTTTCCATTTGCTGCCTGTTCGCGTTCGGCCTGGAATTTGCGTGTCTCCGGTCACGAACTGCGGGGAAAGTTTTCGCTGAACTTTGCTTCCTCGGCGCAGCTCTGGCTGCAATGGTGGTTTTTCTCGCCCATCGGCTTTTTGAGTCGGCACAGAGTCCCCTTTCCACACCGAAGGACGCGCTTTTCGTGCTCGTTGCCGTGCTGACGGCGATCTCGCTCGGTCTGATCTCGACGCACCGGGAGAAAACCTTCGGAATGTTCCTCCTCCCGATGATCCTGATCCTGCTCGGGATCGCGCAGTTTTGCGCCTCCTCTACCCCCTTCGCGACTGCTCCCGCTTCCCGTGCGTGGGGGATGGTCCACGGCGTGAGCATGCTCCTGGCGGCCGTTTCAATTTTCTTCGGTTTCCTTTCCGGGATCATGTATTTGCGTCAGGCCTGGAACCTCAAGCACCCCGGCTCCGCGTCCGTGCGTCGGAGTCGATTTTCGCTCCCATCGCTGGAGTGGCTGCACGTCGCCAACCGGCACTCGATGAAACTGGCCGCCACAACGCTCGCGCTCGGCGTCCTTTCGGGGATCGTGCTGGACGCTCTGAAGGGAGAGACTGTGAATCTGCTCGCGAACTGGATGATCCTCGGGACCACTCTGCTTTTGGCCTGGTTCGTCTTTTCGCTCCTACTGGGTTTCTTCTGGAAGCGCGCCAATGCCGGGCCCCAGATCGCCCGACGGACGATCCTGAATTTTATCGCGCTTTGCACGCTTTTCGGACTGGTCATTTTCTCCCAGCACCGGCTTGTGATGGAGCCGTCGCCTGAAACGCCCGCCGAGTCATCGGTCCCAACGACGGAAATCGAGGTGCGCCCATGATTTGGATGGCGATTGGCTGCCGCTACCGGGAATGTACCGTTTCGGTCCGGGAAAAACTCTCGTTTTCCGAGAGTCAGGTCCGCGACGCGCTGGCTCTGCTCCGAGACCGCTGGCCCGAGCTGGAGGTCGTGATCCTTTCCACGTGCAACCGGGTCGAGATTTACGCCGCACGCGAACTGAGGGCGGAATCATCTTTTCCGACCGATGCAGAAGCCGGGATTTCCGAACTCACTAAATTTTGGGCCGACTTCAAGGGCCTTTCCCCCGCTGAAGTGGAGGCGGCCTGCTTCCACCGCGTCGGGGCCGAGGCGGTCCGGCATTTGTTCATGGTCGCCGCGTCACTGGACTCGATGATCGTCGGCGAGGCACAGATCGCCGGTCAGGTCCAAAACGCCTACCAGCTCGCGGTCGAGTGCGGGTCCGTTGGGCCGCTGCTTCATCTGGCGTTCCAGCGAGCGGGAAACGTCGCCCGGAAAGTCGCGGCCGAAACGGCGATCCACCAGTACAGGACGAGCGTCCCCAGCGTCGCGGTTTCGTGTTTCGCTCGCCAGATCTTCGAGCATTTCGAGAGCAAGCACACGCTGGTCATCGGGGCCGGCAAAATGGCCGAGGAAACACTCCTCTACCTGCGTGAGGAAGGCGCGCGCACCATCACGATCGTCAACCGGAGCATCGAAAACGCCCGAAAAATGGCCGAGCAGTTCCAGGGGACCGTGCGTCCATGGGAAGAACTCGACGCGGCCATCATCGACGCGGACCTGATCGTCAGCATCACCGGCGCGACCGAGCCGATTATGACGCTCGAACGCTTCCGCGCTCTGGAAAAGCAGCGGGGTTTCCGCCCGCTTTTCATTCTGGACCTTGCGGTCCCGCGCGACTTTGACGGTCGGCTCGCCCAGCTTCAAAACGTTTACCTGTACACGGTGGACGATCTGCAGAGCGTCTGCGATGCGAATCAGGCGGCGCGTGACCGTGATTTTCCCAAGGCGAAAACGCTCGTGGACCTTCAGCTCCAGTCTTTTTTGCTCGACATTCGCCACCGGAAATCCGGCCCGATCATCACGGAGCTGCGCCAATTTTCGGACCAGACGAAACAGTTGGAACTGGAACGGCTTTTCCGCAAAATGCCCGGTCTTTCGGAGGCCGAGCGAGCCGAGGTCGAGTACTCGTTCGACCGGCTCGTGAATAAACTCCTCCACCCGACGCTCGCGGCGCTTTACGAATCGGGGCAAAATCCCGAAAATCAGCGCGGTCTGCTCAATGCCGTGAAGAAACTTTTCGGGCTGAAGTGATTCGTCCCTCCCACCTTCTTCCAAATTCATTTCACCCCATGACCAACATTCCGACCCTTCACTGAAAGGATTTTGAAGACCATGAAAATTTTCCAGCCCGTTCTTGCAATTTTCTTTTTTCTGCTCCTTCTTCTGACCAGCCCGGTCTTTTCTTGGGAGCCGACCGGCGACGGTCTCGTTTTCAACGGAAAGACCGCCTACGCTTCTCCCTTCGAGAGCGTGAAGGTCAAGCCGCAGAATTTCTCCGTCTGCACGTGGGTGAAGATGGAAAAGGAGTGCGAGTCACAGATTTTCCTTTCGCTCAGCGGCATCGCGGAGGATTGGACCCTTTACGCCTACAAAGGGCGCGTCCGGATGCTGGTCCAGTACGACGCGGAGGGGGCGTACACGCACGCCAACGCTGAAATGCCCCCGCTCCACCACTGGGTGCACATTGCGGGGATCTGCGACGGAAAGCAGATCAAACTCTACTACGACGGCAAAAAAGTCGCTCAGGCGCCGCTGAATCGCACCATGAGCCGCTTCACCGCCGAGAAGATGAAACTCGGCTCTGCCAACGACTTCATGCGGAACCTGGTCGGAAGCCTCGAAGACGCACGGGTTTACGATCGTGTGCTGACTCCGGAAGAAATCCAGGATCTGGCCGCCGGGAAGACGGAAACGGAAAGCCTGAAAAACGGCCTGGTAGGTCACTGGGACTCCGTACACGTGAAGGACGGCGTGCCCGTGAATCAGGCAAACGCCCAAATTCTGACCGTGAAAGCGGACCCCTTCGACTCGAACCTCCTGAACCAGAAGGACGACGGTTTCCGGAGCATCTGGTATTTCAATCAGTGGATCGGCGGCGAGTACGTTTACAAATACTCCGGCGGTCTGGGCAGTTACCCCGCCAACCACTACCCGTTCTGCGTTTACAGGCCGGAGGTGAACAAAACGTTCTTCTGCTTCGGCGGCACGGACCACGACCGCAAGACGCTCCTGCACGAGGTTTCGTACTTTGACCACGCCACGGGAAAAGTCGCCCGGCCAACGATCATTCTGGACAAAAAAACCGACGATGCGCACGACAATCCGGTCATGACCATGGACGACGCGGGTTACATCTGGGTCTTTTCGACGAGCCACGGCACGGGCCGCCCCTCCTACGTCTCTCGGAGCGCGAACCCCTACGACATTTCGAAGTTCGTGTCCATTCCCGCGACCAAGATCCAGGATGGTCAGGAGGTTCCGATGACCAATTTCTCGTACGTCCAGGTTTTCAACGTCCCCAAGAAAGGAATGTTCGTCTTTTTCACCACGTACGACCGCAGGGTCCTGAACGATCCCAGTACTCGCGCGCAGCGGATCCTGAGTTTCATGAAAAGTCTGGACGGAATACACTGGTCCGAGTGGAAACCGATCGCGGCCATGGCCGTGGGGCACTACCAGAACGCCGCGGTCTGGCAGAAGGGCGAGACGCTGAAAATGGGCTCCGCGTTCAATTACCACCCGTACGACCCGGAGCACGGCCGCGTGGGGCTGAACTACCGCACGAATCTGTACTACATGGAAACGCTTGACGAGGGGGCGACGTGGCAGACGATCGACGGCAAACCGCTCGAAACGCCGCAGATCGACCCACACTCCGCCGCACTCGTACACGATTACGAGCCGGAAGGAAAGAACGTTTACATCATGGACCTGATTTACGACGAAAACGGCTTCCCGGTCATTTTCTATATCACGAGCAAAGACTGGCGCAGCGGCCCTGACGGCGACCCCCGCGAGTGGTTCACCTGCGCGTGGAACGGAAGCGACTGGGAGATCCACAAAATCACCGAGTCCGACAATAATTACGACTTTGGGTCGCTCTACATCGGAAACGACGGCGTGTGGCGCATGATCGGGACCGACGGAACGGGCCCGCAGGCGTACAACACCGGCGGCGAAGTCTCGCTTTGGGTGAGCCGCGACCACGGAAAGACTTGGACGAAAGAGCGCCAAATGACCGAAAACAGTCCGATCAACCACTGCTACCCGCGCCGGCCGATCGACGCCCACCCGGACTTTTACGCGTTCTGGGCCGATGGCCACGGCCGCCAGCCCTCCGAGGCCAATCTTTACTTTTCGAATATTCGCGGCGACGTGTTCCGCCTGCCGCGTGAAATTCCGGAAGGCGAAGAGATGGTCGCGCCTGAAAAGCAGTAATTTTTTAAGTTTCCAGTTCCCACCATCCCGTATAACTTTAAGTTCAATCAGAAAGGAACCCTCATGAAATCAACTCTCCGATTGGCCGCTTTTTTGGCTGCGGCCGCACTGACGGTTCTGCTTCAGGCGCAGTCCCTCGTCGTTTATGACGCCAACACGCCGGCAGAAAATCTTCGTTCGCTCGGAAACGCCAAATTCCAGCAGACTCCCGACGGTCTCCTCATCGAAACGCAGGGTTCACAGGCCCAGGGCAAAGAGGTTTTCCCGGGAGTCGCTGTCGTGGGGGACTGGGACCTCACCGAATTCAATACCGTGGAAGTCGTCGCGGGGCACCGTGACCACAAATCCATGTTCAACCTGACCATTCGTCTGGCCGCGGGCGAAAACAATCTGGGCGGTCAGTCCAACGCTTACATCGCCGACACGGGCGTCAGTACCGAGCCGGGCCTTTGCACCGTACTGGTTCCGATCGACAGGAAAAGGTTCCAGACCACCGGCATTCGCCGCACGCCCTGGGACGGCGGTGGAAAATGCTGCACGCTCGTGGGAAACAAAATCACCTCGGTCGGGATCTACATGAACCGCCCCCTGCTCGACTGGAAATGGACCGTGAAATCCATCACGCTCAAGAAGGTGGACCGCGGCCAGCTTGCTAAAGTCACGCAGGAAAGCGGGATCAAACCGTTCAGAGCGCCGACCCAGGCCGAATATTACGCCTACTTTGATCCGAACCCGGTGTGGGAGAACATGACGGAAGAAGAGTTCTTCCCGTTCATCGACGTGTACGGCCAGTTCAAGTACAAAGATTGGCCCGGGAAGATCCACTCGGATGCCGAGCTGCAGACCGTTCGTGAAGCGGAAGAAAAAGACCTCGCCGCGCATCCCGGTCCCAAGGGCTGGGATGAATTCGGCGGTTGGGCGGACGGTCCGAAGCAGGAAGCCACCGGCCAGTTTTACGTGAAGAAGATCGACGGCAAATGGTGGATGGTGGACCCGCTCGGAAACCTCTACTGGTCGCACGGCCCGGTCCGCGTCACGTCCTCGAGTGCCGTCACGCCGCTGGATGGCCGCGAGCACTACTTTGAAAACCTCCCGGACGAAAACTCCGACCTGGGGCTTTTCTACACGACGCACGACGAACTGCTCTGGCCGTACTACACGAAACGGAATATTCAGAAGACCTACGACTTCTCCTCCGCGAACGCTTTCCGCAAATACGGCAAAGACTGGCGGAACATTTACGCTGATCTGGCCCACCGCCGTCTGCGCAGCTGGGGCATGAACACGATCGCGAACAGTTCCGACGTCGCGATCTGCAAGATGGACCGCACGCCGTACACCGACCGCATCGAGCTGAAATCCCCGCCGATCGCGGCCAGTCACGACGGCTGGTGGCCCTTCCGCGACCCGTTCGATCCGGAATTCCGCGCGAATTTCCACCGTCAGCTTCTGGAACGCAAGGCCGAACTGGATGATCCCTGGTGCTTCGGGTTCTTCGTCGATAATGAATTGAGCTGGGGAACCGAAAACTCGCTGGGCTACTGGACACTTCAGTCGCCGGCCACGCAGTGCGCCAAGATCGAGTTCGTAAAACGCCTCACCGAAAAGTACGGAACGATCGAAAAACTGAACGAGGCGTGGGGGACCAGTTACGCCTCGTGGGACGCTTTGCTCCAGTCCACCGCCAACCCGGGAGCGAAAGCCGCGGAGGATTGCAAGGATTTCGCGTGTGCCATCGTGGAAGAGTACTACAAAAACGTGCGTGACGAGTTCAAGAAGGTCGCGCCGAACAAACTGTACCTCGGCTGCCGGTTCGCCGGCGGGACGAACGAGACGTTCCTCCGCATCGGCGCGAAGTACTGCGACGTGCTGAGCTACAACATTTACCGCTTCACGGTGGATTCGTTCAAACTTCCGGAAGGGGTCGATAAACCGATCCTGGTCGGCGAGTTCCACTTCGGCGCTCTTGACCGCGGCGTGTTCCACTGGACGCTCATCGGCGTCAAGGACCAGAAGGAACGCGGCCAGGCGTACTTCAACTACGTGAAATCGGCGCTGGAGCATCCGAATTTCATCGGCGTTCACTGGCATCAGTACTCGGAGCAGCCGACGACCGGCCGTTTCGACGGTGAATGCTTCCAGAACGGTTTCGTCGATGTGTGCGACACGCCATACGTTGAGACGATCGAGAAGATTCGCGAAATTGGCTACCAGATGTACGACGTGCGCTGGAACAAGAAATAATTCTCACGAGATCGCATAAACCAATTTGCGCGTGGGGCCAATCTGACTCCGCGCGCAATTGTTTCGTTTATTCTACAGAATCGTCATTGATCCCGCTCGCACGGGCGCTCGGTCGAGAGGATCCAGCTGCCGCTTTCGTTCATGCGCACGTCTTCTTCGGGGATCCCCAGCTCACGGGAGAGTATCCGGATGATCCTCGGCTGGCAGAAACCACCCTGGCACTTTCCCATTCCCGGGCGGACACGCCGCTTGACGCCGCGGATCGTCGTCGCACCGCACTTCCGATGGATGCAGTCCAGCACTTCTCCCTCGGAGATCTTCTCGCAGCGGCAGATGATGTTCCCGAATTTCGGGTCCTTGCGCACCAGTTCCTCGCGTTCCTCCGGCGTCATCCGGTTCAGACGCACCATCGGCCGGCGGCGCGGGTTGAAGTCCGGCTTCTTTTCCATCTTCAGCGTGTTGGACGCCATTTTGACCACCTCAAGCGCGATCGCCGGGCAGGACGTCAGCCCCGGAGACTGGATCCCGACCAGATTCACAAAGCCCGGAAGGGATTCCTCAATGATGAAATGGCCGCTCTTTTCCACGGCACGCAGGCCGGAAAATTCGCGAATGACCTGGTTCATCGGAATCGTCGGCACGAGTTTTCTCGCCGTGGCGAGGACCTGCGCAAGCGTTTCGGCGCTCGTCGAGTAGTCGTCTTTCCGTTCCACAAATTCGGCAGAAGGCCCCAGAATGTAATTCCCGTGCGTGGTGGGACTCACGAGGATCCCCTTTCCTTTCGAGGACGGCACGGTAAAAATCGTGTGCCGGATGAAATTCGGGTCAAAATGGTCAAGCACGAAATATTCCCCCTTGCGCGGGCGGATCTCGAACTTCGTATCTGGATTCACCAGATTATTGATCTCATCCGCGTGAAGCCCCGCCGCGTTGACCACGACCCGAGCCTCATAAACGCCACGGTTCGTCGTGACTTCGTACCCACCGCCGTCCAGAGCGCGGATTCCGGTCACGCCCTCGTTCAGGCGGAGCTGGACACCGTTTTCCATGGCGTTTTCCATCAAAGCCACGCTCAGCTCGAACGGGTTCACGATCCCCGCCGTGGGGGCAAGAAGCGCAAGTTTCACCTCCGGCGTGAGGTTCGGCTCAATGGCGAGCGTCTGGTCGTGGTCGAGCATCTCGACCGGCACGCCGTTCTTTTTGCCGCGCTCTTCCAGCTCACGCAGAATTTCGACCTCCTCATCGTTGGTGGCGATGGTGAGCGACCCAATCTTGCGCATGTCGATGTCGAGTTCCTCGCACATCTGGTCGTAGAGCTGATTTCCCAGGACGTTCATCACGGCCTTCTCGCTGCCCGGGATCGGGTCGTAGCCGGAATGAACGATCGCCGAGTTGGCGGAAGACGTGACCTGGCCGACATCGCTTTCTTTTTCGAGGACCAGAATGTCAAGCTGGTAACGGGCCAGTTCCCGGGCGGCGGCCGAGCCGATGGCTCCCGCGCCGATGATGATGAGGTCGTACATGGTTTTAGAATTCAATGAAAGGCGAGCGGCGGGCTTTTTGCCCGCTGTAAGGATAAAATTGTGGGGTCCTTAGAGACGACGCTGGAAGCGTCGTCCCTGTAAAATGATTCACAGAACAAGCGACGGAGCCGAATAAACGCGGGCCTTCAGCTCGGCGTTCAGCATGTAGAGCCCCTTCGAGTCGGCGCCGAACAGTTCCATTTTCGTGATCATGTCGGCGGCGTTTTTTTCTTCTTCGCCCTGCTCCTTGACGAACCAGTCGAGAAGCTGCATCGTGCGGAAGTCGTGCACCTTAAACGCGGCGGCATAGATCCCGTTGATGAGCGACGTGACAAGTTTCTCGTGTTCCAGACCGGCTTTGAGCGGGTCCATGCTGTTCTTCAGCGTGCATTCCGGCTTGCGGATCGCCTCGAAGGTGATCTTCTCGCCGTTGTTCTGCAGGTACTGGTAGAAGAGCATCGCGTGATCACGTTCCTCCATCGCCTGGATCCGGTACCAGTTTTCGAAGCCGTCCAGCCCGATCGAGCCGTAATAATTGGCAAATTCCAGGTACAGGTACGCGGAATAAAATTCGTGGTTGATCTGTTCGTTGATGAGTTTAGCGACTTTGGCGTCCATATAATTCTCCTTAATAATAAAAGGGACGGGTTGAACATTTTTATTAAGTGTAACCTTTTCTGAACCATTTGTCAAGGGCCCGGAGGTGCAGAGTGTCGCAAATTTTCCGAAAACAGGAAAGAAAAATCGCTAAAAATTTTGACTTTTTTTCAAAAAAACCGAACCCCCCGCCTGACAAAACGTAAAAAATCTGGTATAATACGTAAGATAGGTTTTAACTTTTGATATTAATTTTTAAAAATCCTGATTTTATCCAACCGGGTTTGAACCCAATATCAGATTCCTGCGTATAGCTACCAGGTAACTCTGTTTACACGTCGTTAAAATTGGGGAATCGAAAAACACAGGAGATTGCACGATGAAGAAAATCGTCAAACGGCCGGCCTTCACACTGGTCGAACTTTTGGTCGTCATTGCTATCATTGGTATGTTGGTTGGTCTGCTCCTCCCGGCTATCCAGGTGGCTCGTCGTACTGCCATGCGTATGCAGTGCCAGAACAAGGAAAAGCAGCTCACTCTTGCCGCTTTGAACTTTGAAAGCGCAAAGAAACGTCTGCCTGTAGCTGGACGCACTCCGAACAACAGCTTTGACGGTGTCAGCGGTTTCGTGCTTCTTCTGCCCTATCTGGAACAGGAAGCCCAGTATAAAATGGTGAAAGATGATGTGAGCAAATCCCTTTCAAGCACTTCTACCCAGTTAAGGGATTTGGCCGCGACCTCCATGCCGGCTTTCCGTTGCCCGGCTTCTTCCACGAACCCAACCGTGGATGACACCGGAAGCAGTCAGACTGCCCCTGCAGTTGGTAACTACAAATTCATCGTGGCTTCCATGGAAACACTTTACATGAATGCCGTCTCCAACAGTTCTTCCGTCGGTTACGGCAGTGTGAATACGCCTGACGGCGCCACCTCATTCGGCAACAAAGGCCGTACGCTTGGTGAAATCTCTGACGGTACGTCCCACACGCTGCACATGACGGAATCGAACGAGCAGTATTACGCTCGTTGGGTCGTTGGTCAGGACTCCGGTGTTTACACTTACTGCACCAAGGGCGGTATTTCCACCCCGGTCAAAAGTGGTACAAACTCTTTCTACGCCCCGTCCGGATTCCAGCAGAACCAGCTCGGCGCTGACGCCACCTACGCTGATAGTACTCCGTGGACGAACCTGGATCGTGACTATGAGCAGTATCCATACGAATGGTCCTCGCTTTCCAACAGTTCCTTCCAGAGCGGTTCCGGTACGGATGCCACCAAATTTGGTCCGAGTTCTGAGCACAACGGTGTCGTGATCCACACGTTCCTTGACAACTCGGTTCATAACATCGACATCGAAATCGACCCGGCGGTCTATTTCTTCGCTACGACCTACAAAGGCGGCGACCCGGGACTCGATGTTGACTGATACGCTTAATCGCTTGGGATAAACCCCATAAGCAAATTTCACGGAGCTGGAAGGTTTCAGACCTTTCAGCTCTTTTTTGTTTTTAAAAATTTAAAGCCGCCCCTGAAAGGGGAGGGGGACCGCCAAAGGCGGTGGAGGGGTTTCAAAGAAAAAGCCGATTTTCCCCAATTTCGGAACCCCTCCGGCGCTGCGCGCCACCTCCCCTTTCAGTGGAGGCTTTAAAAAACAAAAAATACTACATTTTTTCTCTTTTTTCCCCCGCACCCCTTTGCATTTCAGCGAAATTCTGTTAAAATTTAATGAGGAAATTTTAGGGACCTTGCAAATTATACGAAAGGATTCAAGATGGATAAAGTATTGGCACTGATTCTCGGCGGCGGCCGTGGCACACGTTTGTACCCGCTCACCAAAGTACGTTCCAAGCCGGCCGTGCCTGTCGCGGGCAAATACCGCCTCATCGACATTCCACTCTCGAACTGCATTAACAGCGACATTCTGAAAGTTTACGTCCTCACCCAGTTCAACTCTATGAGCCTTCACCGGCACATCCGCGGCGCGTACTCCTTTGACCGTTACCGCCGCGGTTACATTGAGATCCTTGCCGCCGAGCAGACGATTGACAATCCGAACTGGTACGAGGGGACCGCGGACGCTGTGAAAAAAAGCCTTCGCTATGTAGCGAGCAGCAATGTGGATTACGTCATAATTCTTTCGGGCGATCAGCTTTACCGAATGGACTTCCGCGAAATGCTGAAAATCCACAAGGAATCCGGGGCGGACGCGACGATCGCCTCGATCCCAGTCCGGGCAAAAGACACTACGGGGCTTGGCATCATGCGCGTCAATACCACCACGGGACAAGTGGAAGGCTTCCTTGAGAAACCCAAAAATGTGGATGAGCTCAAAGGTTTTGAAACCGATCCTGACTGGCTCGCCACGCAAGGCATTAAAGCGAAAGGCCGTGACTACCTCGCAAGTATGGGCATTTACGTTTTCAACAAAAATATGCTCACGCACGTTCTGAGTAAAACCGAATACAAAGACTTCGGCAAAGAAGTCTTTCCCGCATTGATCCACAGCAAAAAAGTTCACACGTACGTTTACGACGGCTACTGGGAAGACATCGGAACGATCCGTTCCTTTTTTGAGGCCAATCTGAGCCTTGCGAAACCGAACCCGCCGTTCAAAATGTTCGAGCCAGACGCTCCGATCTATACGCGCGCACGTTTTCTGCCTTCCACGACGATCACCGGCGCAACGGTCTCGGACTCACTCATAGCTGACGGATGCAATATCGGGCGCGGCGCAGTGATCGAAAACTCCGTCATCGGTGTACGATGCCAGATCGGCGCGAACGTTACCATTCGGAACTGCGTCATCATGGGCGCTGACTTTTACGATCACGAGGCAGAGGATGAAGACGCTGGAAATCCAATGCCTCTGGGAATTGGGACTGGGTCGTACATCGAAAACGCCATCATCGATAAAAACTGCCGCATCGGTAAAAATGTGCGGATTTTGAACACCAACCACCTCGAAAATATGGCTGAGAATGAATACTGCCAAATCGTGGACGGGATCGTCGTCGTGCAAAAAGGCAACTGCATCCCGGACGGTTGGGTGATGTAAAGTTCAACAAAACAGGAAATTAAAGAAAAAACTTCAACATTTAAGGAAAATCCAATGACCAAATTTAATGTAATCCAATTTATGATCTCATTCTTTATGGCGGCGCTCCTTTTGACTGGCTGCGACATGAAAGCCCCGGTCGTGGACCGTAACGCCGAGGTTTCGGACACTTCCACCGAGAAAACCGAAGCGACAAACTCCGAAGCCACGAAAATCGATTCCGAAGTATCCGAAGCCGCGAACGAACTGATTCCGGAAGCCCTCCGCGAGTTCACAACGCTCCCGAAAGACCGTTCGGCCAAGTCGCTTGCCGCTTACCTTAATTCTCTGGACGGTTCCGAATTCCAGGCCGCTGCGATTTCTGTAATGCAGTCCCAAGGCGAAAACGCGAGAGCGGGTCTCCAGGTCGCCGCGCAGATGATCCAGGAGAACAAACAGACGGCCGCGGACATGATCCTCGGCGCTGAAGACGCGACAGAAGACGAGTATATGCAGGCTCTTTCGGTTCTGATGGAAAATCAGATCATGAACGCCCAGCGGACGCAGGCCTCGCCGGAAAGCGTAAGTCTTCAGCTCAACACGCTGCGCGATAAAGTGGCAAAAGGCCGTTTCCCGAAACTCACCGAGCGGGTCGATTTGGTCAAAGATTCCCTCAGTCTGCTGCAAAAAGCCGATCTCATGATGAAGGACGGCACACCGAAAACCGAGGACCTGAACGCTATCTACGGCGAATACACCGCGCAGCTCGATAAAGTTTTGGCCCAGAAGCTCGACAGCCTGAACGTCTTCATGCTCATGAACATCGCGCAGGTTTTCCAGACTGATTCTGAGAAAATGCTTCCGATCTGTGAAAAACTGCAGGCCGCGCTTGAGAAAAGCCCCGTGGAATCGCTCAAGTCACTTTCCTCCATGCTCCCACAACAGATCGAGGCCCTGAAAAAAGACATTCAGCTTCAAGCCATCACACCTGAAGAAGTTAAAGCAAAAGTCGCGAAATTCAAAACCCTCCCGGAAGAAAAAACCCCAGCCAAACTGACTGAGTACCTGAAACTCCTCGAAAGCCCGGAATTCCAGGAAACGATGCAGTCTTTCCTCGAAGTGCGTAAAGAAGAAGTCCAGAAAACCGTCATGGACGAGTGGAAGGAAATCGAGACAAATACCGAGGAAGCCGCAAAGGAAATTTTCAAAGCGGAAGATGCGACCGAAGAAGAATTCAAGACCGCATTTGAATGGCGTCTCCGTCTTGCCATGGCCTACGCCGCTGACGAGGAAAAACCCTCGTTCGCACAAATGGAAGAACGTTACACCGTCCTGAAAGACGAAGTGGAAAAGAGCAAATTCCCGCAGTTCGCGCCGCGTGCCGCCGTTTGTGCTCAAGCCGCCGTCATTCTGGAAAAGGCCGCGCCGATTTTTGAGGGCACGACTCAGGCCACGCCCGAACAGAAAGATGCGCTGTACCCGGACCTTCTGAAACTCGCCGAAGACGCCGCGAAGAACGACGCGCTGATCGGACTTCCTGCAGAAGTACTCATGCAGAGCGTTGGAATGTTCCAGGACGATAAAGAAAAGGCCAAGCCAATTCTCGAAACACTCATCAAGGGACTGGAAGGCAAAGAGGACGAAAACTCCCAGATGTTCCTCAACTCCCTCAAAATGCGCCTCCAGATGATCGAACACCCGGAAATGGCGCAGCAAAATGGACAAAACCCGCAGACCCAGGCTCCGGTCGAGCCGGAACTCACCGCGGAGCAGATCGACGAGTTGAAAACCAAACTCGAAGCGATGACAAAACTGCCGGAAGAAAAAACGGCGAAAGCTCTGGAAGATTTCGTAAATTCGGTCAGTACCCCGGAATTCCAGCAGACTATCATGCCTCTGTTCCGCAAACAGGATCCGGAACTCCAGACCTGGCTGACGGAAACGATGAACAAATTGCAGGATTCCGTGAAGGAAGCGCTCGTTCTTCTTTGCAAAGCGGAAGACACGACGGAAGAACAATATAAAGACGCCCTTCAGTTTCGTCTTGACGTGATGCGTTCTGACAAAGCACGCAAGAACATTGAGCCGGACTACGCCGCTCTGACCGAAGAAGTCAAAGCCGGTCGTTTCCCTGCGCTTGTTTCTCTTGTTGAGCTGGACGCCGCCGCTGCCTCCCTCATGGACAAAGCCAGTGAAATGTTCAGCGCCGCCGAAGAACCGACTGCCGAGCAGAAAGACGCCCTTTACGCCGAATACATTTCCTTCGTGGAAAAAGTCTGCGCTTCCGGTGAAATGAAAGGTCCTCAGCTCCAGGCCATTATGCAGCTCGCATCCATCTTCGTGGACGACAATCAGAAAACCAAACAGATATGTGAAATGCTTCTGAAAGGTCTGGAAGGAAAAGACGACCCACAGTCTGAACACCTGCGCTCGATGATTCAGAACCAGCTCGACGACATTAAATTCGTGACCGAGCCGATGACGTTCACCGCGCCGGAAGGAACGGATCTGAAAGGACTGAAAGAATTGGTCTCTCAGAAGATGGAGATCATCATGCGGGCCGGTACAGAGAATCTTCCGAATGAAAAACTGGCCGAATTCCTCGCCGCCGTGGAAAAATACGGGAACGCGGACCTGACGGCCTACACCTCGTGGCAGATCGATCTGATTCACCTGATCCCGCTCATTCAAAGCGCGGACTTTGATATCCAGGCGTTCAAGGATAAATTCCTCGCCTGCGTGAAAACCGGCACGGAGAAAAACCTCTTTAACATTAATTGCCTCCAGATGTGTGTTCAGATGGTCGCAATCGCTTCACAGAAACCCGGCGTAAAATCCACGGAGGAAGGCAAAGCCGCAATCGAGGAAATGCTCAACGCCATCCTGCCGGTCTGCGACTCGCTCGAAGTCACCGGCCGAGAAGAGGAACTGAAAGGGCAGTTCCGCAAATCGATCGAAAGTTTCCTGAAGGAACTGAAAGAAGCGCCGGAAGAAGTCGTGCCCGACACCCTGAACCCCGCTACCCAGGCGATTCCAGCGCCCCCGGCCGCGAATCCCAACGCCGAGACCGAGGCCCTTCCGACCGAGATCAATCTCGACGATGAACCGGTAGAAGCCCCAAAATCTGATGAAGCCCCGAAGGCCGAAGAAGCCGCCACTCCTTCGGAATCGACCGCCGGCACCGAGGACGACGAAGACGAAGAACTCGAGGAAGATGATTTGGAAGAAGATGATCTCGAGGAAGACGAAGCTCCGAAGGTCGAAATTCCTGAACCGATTCTGAAAATGATCTCTCTGCCCGAGAACGCAACGGTTGAACAGTGCGTGGAGTACGTGAATTCGCAGGAAAGCGAACAAATGCAGGAACTCCTGATGCAAGTCGTACAGACTGGCAATCAGCCCCTCTTCCTGGCCATTTTGGATAAAACGGCAGAGGACACGATCGTCGCCTGCGACCGGATTTTTGCCTCCAAAGACGTGCAAAAGGCGGATTTCAATTACGCCCTGAACGTTCGCGTCATACTGCTCCAGCGCGAGACGAAGGACGATTCGGAAGCGTTCTCCGCCAAGTTGGACGATCTGAAAACCACCGTGGCCAAAAGCCCGTTCCCCGAATTGACGAAAGTGCTTGAAACCGCTCAGGACTGGTACGCGTTCAGCCTCAAAATAAAGGGGTTGGAGGAGGATCCGACAGACGAAGAACTCAACGCTTTGTTCAAAGAATACAAAGCGCTCCTTCCGAGTGCCTTCACTTCGGATTCCCTGAAATCTTACTCTCTGGACACTTGCATCCGCAGCACCTCGATTTTCATGCAGGACGAAACCAAACTTTTGGAAATCGCCAATCTGATCCTGAAAAACTCAGAAGGAAAAGAAGGCGAGGACTGGGACAATTTGCGCTCTGCCATGAATCAACGGATCGAATCGATCGAGCTTAAGACCAAGCCGGTCCGGTTCACCGCCAAAGAAGGCGCAACGCTGGACGAATTGAAAAACTCCGTTGATGAAAAGATCCAGGCGATTCTGGAAATTCCTGATCCGGCCGCAATGCAGAAGAAGCTGAACGAATTGAAAATCGCCGTCGCAGCCGTGAAGAATGAGGAACTCACCGCCTACACCGCGTGGGAAACCAGAATCTTTTCCTTCTTCGGCGAACTTATGCAAACAATGCAGGATTCTGATGACGAAGAGAAGTCCGAGACGAAAAAACCCGACATCATGAAGACTCTGACGGATTTGATCGATGAAGGCGCAAAAGTGAAACCGACCGAACAATCGTTCCTCATGCTCCTGCAAGTCACTCTTTCCCTGATGCAATTCGAGGAAGACGCGGAACCCGAAGCCCAGGCCGCTCTGCTGACGAAACTTCAGGAAATCGCCAAAGCGACTGACTTCGAACATTCGGAAGAACTCATTAAAGCGATGGAAGGCCAAAAAGAGCGGATCCTGAACCCCGACGCTGACGAAGATGAAAACGAGGGTGACGATGATGACGAGGAAGAAGAGGAAGTTTCTACCGATTTCGTCCCGGCCGAAGGCGCGACGCTCGACGAGATGAAAGCCCAGGCGCACAAGCAAATTTCGGGCCTCACCCGCACTTCCCTCGATCTGGAGAAACTGAACGCTTTTGAAGCTTCCGTCAAAAAAGCCGGGAACGAGGAACTCAACGCCTGCGTTGCCTGGGAACTCGGGATTTTCCGTTTCTTCGGTTCACTCAGCACTTCTGGGGAGGAACCGGATATTGACAAGATCGTGTCGAAACTGACCGAAATCGTCACAGAAGGGATAAAACTGAACGCTTTCCAGGACGAAACTCTTCAGCTTTTGGCACAAATCAGCTTGAATATCGCGCCAGATACGAAAGCCCCTGAAACCGGCAAAAAACTTCTGGAAGCCCTAAAAACGGCTCTCGCGACCTCAAAAGCCCAGTGGGCTCCGTTCATGAACGATCAGATCGACGGAATCCTGGTGAAGCTCAATCTCCCCGGAAACCCAATCGAACTGAAAGCAAAAACTCTCGATGGAAAAACGGTCAAAATTGAAGATTTTGCCGGGAAAACTGTCCTGATCGACGTCTGGGCGACCTGGTGCGGGCCGTGTCGCGCTGAAACGCCTAACATTCGCCGCGCGTGGGACGTGTACCACGATGCCGGTTTTGAGGTCATTGGTTTAAGCATTGACGACGACCTGGACAAGCTGAAATCTTTCGTCGAGGAAAATGATGTTCCGTGGACCATCGTCACGCAACAGAAAATGAAGGGCAAGCATTTTGATGACCAGTACGGAATTTCGTCCATCCCAACGATGTTCCTCGTCGGTGCGGATGGAAAAGTCATCACGATCAACGCCCGCGGCCGATTAATGGAGCTTCTGGGTGAAATCTACCCGGATGTGGAAGTCCCCGAAGAGGAAGAAGTCCCCGAAGAGATTGAACTCGGCGATGACGACGATGATGACGAAACCGAAGACGAAGAAAACAATAGTGAGTCCATGGCTGGTGTTGAGGATGAACCGGCCGAGGAAATCGAGGAAGCCAAGCCGGAGGAAATCTCCACTGACTTCGTTCCTCCCGAAAACGCCACTTCTGAAATGCTCCGTGAAGCAGTTTTCCGCCAGTTCATGCAAATCGTTCAGTCGGCCAAAGGAAACCCATTCGAACCCGTTCTGAAGTTTCAAAAATCGGTCAACGCTCTGGAAAACACCGACTTGACTCAATTTTTGGACTGGAACATCGAAACGCTCCGGTTTCTGGCCGTAAAAGTCCATACCGCGACCGACATTCAGGCCCTGGCCGATGAACTGGCAGATCTTTTGACCAAAGGCCAAAAGATCAAGGCGCTCCGTCCCGAATTTCTCAGCCCGCTGACGCAGCTTTCCGTTCAACTGATTAGTGCTCTGGACCCGCCCGCCGCGAAAAAACTCGCCGCGGCAGTTCAGAACGCACTGGCTTCGAGTGATGAACCTTGGACGGCGCGGGCAGCTAAAATGATCCAGGGGATCCTGACCCAGATGGACCTGCCGGGCAAACCGCTGGACCTCGTTGCGAAGACTCTCGACGGGAAAGAAATCAAGATCCAGGACTTTGCCGGGAAGACCGTCCTGGTGGACGTCTGGGCGACCTGGTGCGGCCCGTGCCGTGCTGAATTCCCGCGCATGGCCAAAGCCTACGAAGCGTTCCACGACGCCGGGTTTGAAATCATCGGCCTGAGCGTGGATAAAGACGTGGAAAAGCTCAAAGATTTCGTTGAAGAAGAAAAAACACCGTGGATCATTGCGACTCAGGACGGGATGGACCTTCCGGAATCTTTCTCTGAGAAATACGGCATCATGGGAATCCCCACGATGTTCCTCGTCGGTGCGGACGGGAAAGTCATCACGACCAACGCACGCGGCCGTCTGATGAACCTTTTGGGTGAGATTTACCCCGAAGCCGCCGAAGCCGCCCGCAAAAAAGCCGAGGAGGAAACCAGCCTCGACGCTCCTGCCGATTCAGCCGCGCCGTCCCAGTCGATGAGCACGACCGAGGAGGCCTCGCAGGAACAGACGGAAAGCCCCGCTCAGGAAGCCGGCATCCTTGACCAGTTCGCCGAGTTCCCACCGAACACCACCCTCAACGAGACGAAGCAGTTCCTTGAGAATTTTGACCAGCACGCCTACGAAATTCAGGCCGCTCTCCAGCAGCTTCCAACGATGGAAGCCGCCATGGAGAAGTTTCAGAAGATCCAGGCAGCACGCTCCCAGGCCGCTGATCAAATCATCGCGGACGAACAGGCCACCGAAGCGGATTTGAACTACGCGGTAAACATCAAAACCCAGGGTATTCAATTCTCTGCCCAGTTTCAGAATGATCCCAAGGCAGCGGAAAAAATCAACGATGTTTTTGCAAAGCTGATTGCTGCCCTCGAAGCCCGTAAAGCCGAAACGCTCGTGATCCAGGTCCAGGTCGAACAAATCATCACCAGCTCGCTGCTGCTCGGGCGGATGCCAAACGCCGACGAAATGGGCGCTACACTCGAAAAACTGACCGCCATCTGTCAGCGTGCGAAGGGTTCCAAATGCATGAACGGCGACCTGATGGGGCATTTCATGCAGATGATCGTGGCCGCAAACGATTTGGGCGTTGACGTTCAAAAAATCGAAACCGCCTGCAATGCTTTGCGTGAGGCGGTCCTCGCGACGGAAGACCCCCAGCTCATCAACACGGCCGACTTCATCACAGGAATGGCCCGCCGCGCGATGCTGAAAGGGAAACCGATGGAACTGGTCGGCACGACGCTCGACGAGAAAGAGGTGGATATTCAAAAGGACTATGCCGGAAAAGTCACGCTGGTCGATTTCTGGGCAACCTGGTGCAACCCGTGCGTCATGGAACTAAAAAACCTCGAAGACAAATACTACGCCGAGTACCACGACAAAGGGTTTGAAATCCTCGGTTTCAGCATCGATGCGGACCGAAACCAGCTCGCCACCTTCCTGGAACGCCGTAACCTCCCGTGGCAGACGATCTGCCAGCAGGGCGATTTTGACCCGGTTTACTACTACGGCATCCAGGCGATTCCGTGCCTGATCCTCGTTGGCCCCGATGGAAAAGTCATCCGCGAGATACCCACAATGCGCCGGGACGAAGTTCTTTCCGCCGAGCTGAAAAAGATCTACGGCGAGTGAGTTCGGCTCAACTGAATGCTGCTCAACTGAAAATTCCTAATTCCTCATTCCTAATTCCTAATTATAAAATGTCCACTGCCATCGAGAAAATCCGCAATTTGGGAATCATCGCTCACATTGATGCCGGGAAAACGACCTGCACAGAACGGATTCTGTACTATTCCGGCTTCAATCATAAAGTCGGCTCCGTCGATGAAGGAACTACGACGACCGACTTTGATGAAGAGGAGCAGGAACGCGGAATCACGATTTACTCCGCAGCGATCACATACAACTGGAACGGCTGTTCCGTGAACCTGATCGACACACCGGGCCACGTCGATTTTACCGCCGAGGTGGAACGCAGCCTCCGCGTACTGGATGGGGCCGCCGTCATTTTCAGTGCGCGTGAAGGAGTTGAGGCGCAAAGCGAAACGGTCTGGCGTCAGGCCGACAAATATAATGTCCCACGCCTCGCATTCATTAATAAAATGGATCGTGAAGGCGCTGATTTCGACAGAACCGTGAACGAGATCCAGAAGCGCCTCGGAGCCAACCCGCTCGTTCTGACGATTCCCGTGGGAGCGGGGCCTGATTTTATGCCAAATCCTTTCCGCGGAACGATCGACCTGGTTCAGATGAAAATGCTTGTCTGGGATCAGGAATCCAAAGGAATGAAATTTGATGTTCAGGAAATCCCGGAAGAGATGAAAGAGGAAGCGGAACTCTGGCGCACCCAACTGCTTGACCAGCTTTCCATGTTCAGTGACGAAATTACGGAGCTGATGCTGGCGGAAGAAGAAGTCCCAGTCGATTTGATCCACAAAGTGATTCGTGACGCGACGATCCATCTCCTCTGTGTCCCGGTTCTTTGCGGAACGGCTTTGCATTACATCGGGATCCAGCCGCTTATGGACGCGCTTTGCGCTTACCTTCCGTCTCCGCTGGACATTCCGCCGGTGGAAGGGATCGACCCCAAGGCTCACGATCCGAAAAACCCGGAAGAACCCAAGAAAATCCAGCGCAAAACCGACCCGAAAGAAGCGTTCTGCGGGCTGGTTTTCAAAGTTGTGCCGAGCAAACACGGCGATCTTTCCTACCTGCGGATCTATTCCGGAACCCTGAAACCCGGGTCCCGTGTGCTGAACGTGAGCCGAAACGAAAAAGAAAACGTCCCGCAGATTTACCGCCTTCTCGCCGGCCACAAAGAATTGATGAAAGAACCGGTCTATGCCGGCGACATCGTGGGGATCGTGGGATTAAGCAAAACGATCACGGGCGATACGCTTTCCGAAACGAATCACCCGATCCTTCTGGAATCGATCGAATTCCCGGAAACGGTCATTTCCATGGCAATCGAACCGGAAACGACTGCCGAGCGCAAGAAGCTCGATGAAGTACTGGAAATGATGCGCCGTCAGGACCCAACCTTCCAGGCCGTCGTGAATCCGGAAACGGGCCAGACGCTCATCAGCGGGATGGGCGAACTGCATCTGGAAATCATCAAGCACCGACTATTGCGTGATTTCAAACTGAACGTCCGCGTTCGTCCTCCACGTGTCAGTTATCGTGAAACCATTAAAACGACTGCCGAGGTGGTGGGCGAATGCAGCCGTAAAATCGGCGATACACAGCTGTTTGCTCAGGTCAAACTCAAAATGGAGCCTTTCACTAAAGGCGATAAATCGGTGCTCGTAATTCCGATGCTTCCGATTGAAACGCCCTGCCCACTGGAGCTTCAGGACGCTGTGGTCCAGACGCTGCGCGACCAGGCGGACGGCGGCGGTATGTACGGATTCCCGCTCATTCATATCAAAATGACGGTTCAGGACGTGATCGTTGATGAAACGACGAATGAAACGGCCGTGAATATCGCGGCGGCAGATGCTTTCAACAAAGCGGTACTTCAGGCGGGAATTGACCTGATGGAGCCGATCATGAAGGTGGAAGTCACGACCCCCGATGAATGTGTTGGCGGAATCATCGGTGACCTTCAGCAGCGTCGCGCTCAAGTGAATCAAACGTATGTTCGGGGCAACAGCTCGGTCATTGAGGCGGAGGCGCCGCTCGCCACGCTGTTTGGTTACGCAAACGACGTAAAAAGCCTGAGCCAGGGCCGCGCTTCATTCTCAATGGAGCCGCTGACCTACCGTCCCGCTCCGAAAGAAGTCGTAGAAAGTTTCAATTAATCACAAAACCCTCTTTCAAAAGTTTCTGAAAGAGGGTTTTCGTTTTCTTGAGGAACAGCGTTCAGAACTTCACGTTTTCGAGGAACTGGATATTCTTCGGCGTTACTTCGTCCAGTTTACGGGGATCATCGTGTTCGATGAAGTAGTACTTGAATCCGACCTCCTGTGCGGTTTTGAGCAGTGACGGGAAGTCAATTCTTCCGGATTCCCCGAAAACCATTGCGTCTTTGCCGGAAAAATCTTTCACGTGCATCAAACGCCACCGGGTCGGGTAGCGCTTCATGTAGGTCACCGGATCGTAACCGGGATTAACGACCCACACGATGTCCATCTCGAAATTCACCCATTCCGGGTTGGTCTCTCGGGCCAAAACATCGAAAAGCGTCTCACCATCCGCGCAGCCTTCGTACTTCACGAACTCAAACCCGTGATTGTGATAGCAGTAACTCAGACCGTTTTCGGCGAGGTATTTGCCCGCTTCGTTGAACACTTTCACGGCTTCTTTGGCGTTTTCCATCGTGAAACCAACATTACGATCGTGGGGGATCCAGGCGATTCGGACGTACTTCGCGCCGAGCGTCTTCGCGTCCGAAATAATTTTGTCGAGCGATTCCTTCGTCTTTAACTGATCGTAACCCGTCGGCAGTGACGCGGCATAGAGGTGATGTTTGTCGAGAAGCGCCTTGTACTCCTGCGCGGTGTGTCCGAAGAAATCGGAAGCCTCAACGATCGTGAATCCCTGATCCTCCGCGAACTGCATGGCGGCGTCCAGACCTTTTTCCTTCGCAATTTCACGCAGACTGTACATGCACATTCCGACCGGGCCTTTGAACTGCTCGTTCGTTCCAATGCCATTAGATCGTTCCGCCTTCACTGGAAGACTGAGAAGTAAAAGGGCAAAAACAAACAGGAGGGTGAGCTTTTTCATAAATGGTTCCTTTCCATAAACTTAAAATTTGAATGAAAACACAAGATTCCATCCGTACATTGAACAATGGGGCTTAGAGCCTTTTTATATATTATAACACCTTTGAAATTTTTGCCAACCACCGGGGAATTGTTTTTCATGAACTTCTTTTTCATTTGTTTTCTTTTCCATAATGACTAAAAAAGAGGATTGTTTCGCACTTTTTCCCCCTAAATGGGGGCGTGGTTATGAAAAATTTAAAAAATTTTCAAAAAATCGCTATTTTTTGGGGGGGAGATACTGGATTTTAATTAAAAATAGTGTAAAATAGAAGCGACAAGAGTAAGGGATTTCAAAATAGTTTTGAAAACTCGTGCGGGTTTCCGCATTCACTTTAAAATTCATTCCATTTTGGAGGAAAGTACTATGAAAAAACTTGGATTTTTCGCTGTTCTTCTGAGCTGCGTTATGTTCATTGGTTGCGAGAAAAAAGCTCCGGAAGCCCCGGCTGCTGAAGAACCCGCCGCTGAAGCTCCGGCCGAAGCCACCGCTGAAGCTGCTCCGGCTGCTGAAGAAGCTGCTCCGGCTGCTGAAGAAGCTGCTCCGGCTGCTGAAGAAGCTGCCCCGGCCGCTGAAGAAGCTGCTCCGGCTGCTGAGTGAACCAGTATTACTAACTAAAACGAATCACCGATTTGTTTAGCCGGTCCTTCGGGTTCCGGCTTTTTTTATGTTTGTGTCCTTCCAACCGTTTCCCGAATCAAGACCATGGACCCCCTTTTAATTCTCTTTATCGGTCTTTTCTTCGTCATTGGACTGATCGTTTACGCCCGTCTGAATCCATTCCTCGCTCTGTTGGCCGCAGCACTCGTCGTCAGTTTTCTCGCCAAACCCGCTCCGGGGACTGAGGGAGACTGGGCCGCGCAGGTTTCCCGAGTTGGAACGGCTTTAGGGGAAATGGCCGGCAAAATTATGATCCTCATCGCAATGGGGTCTCTCATCGGTCAGGCCATGACCCGAAGCGGGGCGGCGGACCGGATCGTACGCGGGATCGTGCGTCTGTTCGGGCAAAAACGTATGCCGGAGGCCCTTCTCTCAAGCGGGTTCGTCCTTTCCATTCCTGTTTTCTACGACGCTACTTTTTACCTTTTACTCCCGCTGGCCCGTGCGGTGTACCGTATGACACAGAAGCACTACGTGCTTTACCTGCTCGCTATCGGTTTTGGCGCGACACTTTCCCACACACTGATCCCGCCGACGCCCGGCCCGTTGATGGTCGCCCGGGAAATGGGCGTTTCAATCGGCACGATGATGCTCTTGAGCGGAATGGTCGGGTTCTGCACGATGCCGTTCGCGCTGTTGATCGCGAGATTTCTGGACCACAGAAACCCGGAAATCCTGATCGAAGACCCAGTAATTCGCGAGGCGTTAAAACCTTTGGGAGACATTTCGTCGGCAGACGCTCTAAAGGACGAAATCGGCGCGGAACCCACGATGAAACTCCCATCCTTTTTCGCGGCCATTTTGCCGATCCTGCTCCCTGTGGCCCTGATCGCCGGCGCGTCGATCACGAAATCCCTTTGCGGTGAGTCGGCCCAGACCCTTTGGCAGAAAATCATTTATCTGGCGGGTGACGCTCAGGTCGCGCTCATCATTTCGGCCTTAACCGCGTTCACGGTCCTCCAGCTCACCCAGCGGCTATCACTTCGTGAACTGGAAAAGGAAATGGGAACTGCGTTACAGGCGGCGGGAAATATCATTCTTATCACATCGGCAGGTGGCGCGTTTGGTGCGATGCTCCGTGCCTGCGGAGTCGGGGAACGCATTCAGGAACTGATGGTTTCCGGAAACGGCACACTTCCCGGCCTGGGCGTTCTGCTTCTGGCGTTTCTGACCGCCTCGATGATCAAGACCGCGCAAGGCTCCAGCACGACCGCGATGATCACGACCGCAGGGATTTTCTCAACCCTGAGCCTAAGCTCTGCGGCCCTCGGTTTTCACCCGGGCTACGTTGCCGTCGCGATCGGCGTCGGGTCGTGCGTGACCGGCTGGATGAACGACAGCGGATTCTGCATCTTCGCGAGCATGAGCGGCCTGAGAGAGACCGACGTCCTGAAAACCTGGACCGTGGGACTGGCGCTCATGGGGCTGGTGGGGATCTGCGTCACGATGATCCTGAGCCAGATTATACCGCTGATTTAGAACAAACAGGGTTTTCCTCAAAAGAAAAAAGCCTCCTGACCGGTAAATGTTCCGGAAGGAGGCCCGTTTGGTTGATCAGGTGGATTTCAATAGCAGGCGCGTTTCCAACCGAAAACGGCCAGACCGAAAACCAGAAGCACGAGTGTGGACGGCTCTGGAACCTGGTACGGGCCTGTGAGGGCCGCGTAACCCCACGCCTGTCCCAAAGCCCCAAGTGTGCCGTACTGGGAACTCAAAGGGCCCGCGCTGGCGTTTTCCAGCGACCCGGCGAGTTCTGCCATTTGGGGAACCTCCGCATCGCTGGTGGAGCCTAAAATCCACGAAACGTCCTCATTCCCCTCGATTTTCTCTTTGAGCTGCTCGCTCGTGACCGCCGTGCCGTCCTGAAGCCACAGAACCGCCGTCTCTCCATCCAGACTATCCAGCGTGGACTGGAGAAGGGCCAAAGCCTGGGTCTGGTCATTGGTCGTCGCGTCCACAAACGCCACGGGAACTTCGGGGTACGCCTTGGTCAAATACTCGCCCGTCTCGGCCCATGGCGTATTGCCGCCGGCAAGGGAGATTTTGCCGGTCAAGGGGTCAAACGTCACCACGTTTCCTGACGTGGCCCAGACCGAATCCCCGCGCGTGTCCGTCTTTCCGGCCGCCACCAGAACGTCACCAACGCCGATTTTGCCGGTGCTTGCGGAAGTCACAAGATTTCCAGCTGCGTCAAACGCCTGGATCTGGAACGCGTGCCAGCCGGTCCCGAGAGTCACGGCTGAGCTGAACGTTTTGCTGGCCGCGTCGAGCGTGGCGTCCGTCCAGTCCGTACCGTTTTCGGAAATTTTGATCGACGCGATCGTATCGTTCGCGATGGCCTGCCAGCTTCCTGAAATGGTCGCGGCTGCATTTCCTTCTGCATCGCGCTGGAAAAAGCACGGGCCGGTCGGATTCAGGACCGCGTCGGACTCGTGGATGTACGAGTAAATATTGGCCACAACATAGTTCCCATTGGCAAGACTGTTCGAGAACGTCCAGTCTTTATTGCCGCCGGCGGAATTACCCAGACCGATCCCGGCATCCCGGTTCGAGGCTCTGCCCCAACCGCAGAAGCTGAAAATCGTCGTTTTCGTATCGGCGTCGTGGATCTGGAAAGTCCCGTAGCCGTTCGCGTTCGCGAATCCGGTGTCCCAGTAATCGTAAACGCCGTTCGCGCCGGTTTGGTAGTCACCCCGGCCAAACTCGATCCGCCCGCCCGAGCTTCCGGTACGGGAAAGGCCCTCGACGTTTGATTCCACGGTCAAATTACGAACACTTCCGGCAATCGCTGCGCCCGTGGGAAGGCCCAAATCTTTGACGTCCGCCGAAAACGGATCCATGGTAATATGCGCGTAGGAGAAATTACCCGTTTTATCCACCAGCTCGACGTAATACCCGACCCGGTCATAAATCGCACCCGAGAAAGTGTCCGACGCGTCGTACGTGTAAGGAACGGTCGTAACGTTTCCTGAGCCGTATCCGCCGTTTTGGGCCGTCATCGCGTCCAGGGCGTGGACCAGCGTTCCGCCAGCCTCCACGATTTTGGAGGGGACTTCGACCATCTGAACTTTATCGATCGTCACCGTGCGGTCCGCGTCCGTTCCACCGTTGATCGTATTCGTAAACCGGAGCTTCGTCATGGCATCCGAAGCCGTAAAGGTCCCCGCGAAAGTGTAGTTTGAGGACGCATTTGCCGTGACAAGCTGGCGGTCGAGGAACGTTTTCGTCGCGGTGGCGCCCTCGGCGGTGACGCTCAGCTCCGCGGTATCATTTCTCCGCGCGTTATATTTGGCCGAAACGGCGTAGGTTTTCCCGGGGGTCGTTTCAATTTCCTGATAAAGAGACGCGGTCACCGGATTCGCGAAACTCTGGATCGCCGCGACGTACGTCCCATCCGGGATCGGGCCGGCATGGAACTCGCTCGCGGAGGCTCGCAAATAGTAACCGGCGGCGGAAGAACTTTCGTACTTCCAAAGCCCCGTGTTTTCGAAATTCCCGGAAGTCGGCGCGCTGGTGGCCCAAATGACGTACTGGCCGTGCCCCGCCGCATAGGTGTACGAGCCGCTTTCAAAACTGCCGTCCTGCACGAGATTCGCAATGGGCTGGGCCGGGGAAAGGGTCAGCGAGATGTTTCCGACGAAGAGCGTTCTGTCGGCTGCCTCGTTGGAAGTATGAACGATGCTTAGTACGGCCGAACTGGAGTCTGCCGTGAACGTGCCGGAATATTTCCGGAACGGATTGGAGCCCGTATTTCCAAACGAAGTGGGATTTTGAAGCGGAATTTCGGATGCGCCGGTAATCGAAGAAGAAATCGAAACCGTATTTCCATTCCGTGCGTTATATTCGTAGGACGTGATGTAGAGTTTGCCCGGTTCCAGACCATTGACGGTTTGCGAAATCTCCCCTTTTCCCGCCTGCTGAAACACCTGTATCCCCACAGTATTACCAACGCTTGGAGTAGATCCTGCAAGGCTGGCACTTTGATTTGGCCGGAGGTAATAGCCAAAAGTCGCGGGATTGCCGGAAAGGTCCGTGGTCGCATAAGCCCAGGTCGTTTCCGCAGTATCGAGAAAACCTGAAGGAGTGCTGCTCGGCCCCCAAATGATGTAGATATTATTGCTTGACGTTTTATACTCGCCCGTAAACGTTCCGTCCGTAATGAGGTTTTCGGCCCCAAACGCGGGCACACTGACCATGCTGGTCATTCCCGAAAACGCCACGCCGAGCATTACAAATACGACAAAAAACCAACCACGATAAAAGGAACGACGGTTCATTGGTAAACTCCTGTAATTCACTATATTAATTATTTTTAAATTATGTATCGTTTTTTCTCTTTGTCAATCAAAAAGTAGAACAAAAATTAAAAATTTAAGAAATTTTCAAAAAATTTTTCCGTTCTAAATGAAAAACCCATTTTCTCTATGGTATTGAACTGAAAATTTTGCTAAAATCCTCTCCAGAATGGATTATGCGCCCCTTTCCTGAACTTTCCGGAAGGTTCATCGCGGAATTTCAGGAAGGACGCACCCTAAAATCCCAGTTGGAGTTTAATTAGATGGAAATGCTGCGTACCCTCATCGTCGCTTTAGTTTTTGCCGGAATTACAGTTTGTACTTACTATTACCTGAATTCCTCACAGTTTCCATGGGAAATTGTGAATCAGGGGGGAAATCTGGCTCAAACTTCCAAAAATCCAGAAGACAACACACTTCCGGCTCCGACTTTGAACGATTCCGAGTCACGCACATTCGCGCAGGACGGTCCGTTTACGCCCGCATCATCGAAGGAAGATGAATTCTCGCTTCCCGACATAAATGAGCTTCCACCGGCACCAGGGGTCGATTCCACAGTGGATAATCCGATGGTCGTGGCTTCCACCACACCTGAACAAGCGCCTGTTCTGGATACAGAACTGCCTTCTCTGGATGAAACGAAAACCGCCTCGCCTTTTGACACGACACCGGAATCCGTCCCCGCTCAACCCCAAAAGCAGATTGGCACCTATGCCGAGGTCGAGGCAGAAACAACGTCAGCGCTTCCTGCACCCGAGGATCCCGATCTGGACCTTCCACCCGCGCCAGCTCTTGATACGAATCCCATCCCCCCGACACCCGCTTCGCCTGACACTACAGACCCTTATGTGGCTCCAAACACGGGCGGCGTTTCCAACCCACTTCGTGTACATACCCAGCCGACGGTTCCTGTTCAGATCAATCCGCCGGCCCAAACCCAAATCCAGGCCCCTGCTCCTGTACAAGCCGTCCCTGCTCCGACTATTGCGGAAACACCGGCTCCAATCGTTTCGCCAAGCCCTGAGACGGTTCCTCAAACTCAGATTCAAGCGCCTCCACAGGAAGACGCGGAAACCGCCGCGATTCGTGAGTACCTGAAAAAAGCCGCCGAGAAGATTCAAAACGGCGAGATGCTCGAAGTTTTGCAAGAATTGAGTAAATTTTACGGGAATCCCTGTTTATCAGCCGAAGAGTCCTCCGTTCTGGTGAATTATTTGGTTCAAACTGCCGCACAGGTCATTTACTCGCAAAACAGTTTCCTTGAACCAGCCTATACGGTTCAGCCAGGCGACACCATGGAAAAAATTGCCGCGGAATATCAGGTTCCGCAGGCCTTCATCAGTCTTGTAAACGGGCTTCAACCCGGCGCTCCTCTTCAGGCTGGAACTCAGTTAAAGGTCATTCGTGGGCCGTTCCACGCTATTATCTATCTGGATCGGCACGAAATGATCCTGACCCTGAACGGTCTTTTCGCTGGCCGGTTCTGGATTGGAATTGGCGGTGATTTGGTCCAGAAAGACAGCGATTTCTTATTCCTGAAAAAGACAGGAACGGAAAATGGAGATGCCTTGCCTTCCTGTGCTTTCATCACACGTGACAACACAGAAACCGTCAAAATCCAGGCCTGTACGGACCCGAACGCCATCGGAGCCAACGTGCCAAGCGGCGCTATCCTGATGAACCTGACCGACGTCCAGAACCTCAACGCGATTTTGGGCGAGAATTCCCAATTGCTTTTGCGGTGTCACTCTCCCAAGCCAACGGTTCAACAAACGGCCTCTGTACCAGCGGCAGTTCCAGCGCCCACCGCAGTCCAGGCGCCCGCCCCGGTACCGGCACCGGCCTCCGTTCCAGCCCCCGCTCCGGCTTATGGCGCTTCTGCGGAACTTCCCGATTCACTGCCGAGCGCTCTCCCGGATACGCTTCCTGAGGCAGCCCCTGCATCCGCACCGGCGGCCGAGGAATTACCTCTGGAACTCCCGGCAACACTTTAATTCCTGACACCCTATTAATTTAAAAGAAAGATGTACAATTCAGACGAACTCAAGCAACTGCTTCTCGATCGTGCCCTGAAGTTCGGGGATTTCATCCTCGCTTCCGGCAAAAAGGCCAAATACTACTGTGATAGTAAACAAATTACGCTCAGTTCCAAAGTCCGGCTTGTGGGCGAAGGAATGCTCAAGCTCATGGAAGAAGAGGGAGAATTCCCCGATGCTGTGGGTGGAATGACGATGGGCGCTGACCCGATCGTCGCTTCCATCATTACGATGGCCGATGTGCAGGGGAAAAACCTCAAAGGATTTCTCGTCCGAAAAGAAGCCAAAGGGCACGGAACGAATAAATTCGTGGAAGGTCCCGTTCAACCGGGAGAATCCGTCATCATCGTCGAAGACGTCGTGACAACTGGCGGATCCTCGCTCAAAGCCATCGAACGCGCCGTAGAATTCGGCCTGAAAGTGAAAGCCGTCTACGCCATTCTTGACCGTATGGAAGGCGGACGGGAAGCGTTTGAAAATGCCGGCTACAAACTGAAAAGCCTCTTCACGATTCGTGATTTTGGGATCGAACCTCCGCAGGAGTAAAAAATATGAAACGCGCGGTTTTCCTTATCTTGCTTGTTTCACTCGTCCTTACCGGCTGTACTTCCCTGCGTGAGAGTACAGGTCCGAAGCAGGCAAAAACTTCTTCCAGCAACAAGAGCGAAACGGACAACATGCGCAAAATTATTGACGACTCTGCCGCAGGAAAAGAGCGCAAAAAGAACAATGGGCATTTCATCTACGGCGGTCTGTCCTCAGAAGCCAGGGATATTGAAGACCACCTGTATGGCAATTAAAGGCCTGATTCCCATTAAGGGTTTCTTTTTTTGAGAAGAGTGTTCGAGGGGATTTTTCAAAGAGAAAAATCCTCTTTTTTTTGAAAAATTATCTCGTGGTGCTTTTCAAAAAGAAAAAAAAGAGTAAAATGAAAGAAATCATGGAGGGATTCACCTTCTGCGTATCCCTCTCCCCCTCCACTACGAATACCTTTCATCCTTTTTTAATCATTCCTCATGAATCCTCAAGTCCAAAAAGCCCTTCAGCGTGCCGACGAAACCCGTGACCTGCTCATCGGTGAAGGCGTTCTCCCTCAGGTCGCCGCGATGTTCCAGCGGCAGTTCCCCGGCAAAAAAGCCATCGTCGTGGCCGACACAAACACGTGGCGGGTCGCCGGTCAATTCGTCGAAAAAGCCCTTTCCGAAGCGGGAATTGAGCAGGAAAAACCCTACATTTTCGACGCAGCCGGCGTGAATCCTGAAGGTTTCCACGCCGAATGGACCTACGTCATGATGCTCGAGGAAAATCTCAAAAACCACGACGCGATCCCGGTCGCCTGCGGTTCCGGGACTATCAACGACCTTTGCAAAGTCGTGTCGTACCACCTCGGCCGCCGTTACATGGTCTGCGGAACGGCTGCGTCCATGGACGGCTACACCGCTTTTGGTGCCGCCATCACAAAGGACGGCAAAAAATCCACCCACACGTGCCCTGCTCCGCAAGCCGCCCTGGTCGATACGCTGATCGCCGCCGAAGCTCCGCAGGAAATGACCGCCTCCGGCTACGCGGACCTTTACGCCAAAATCCCGGCCGGAGCGGACTGGATCCTTTCCGACGCGCTGGGAGTTGAACCGATCGACGAGCACGCCTGGAGCGTCGTTCAGGACGGCCTCGCCGCGGCGCTCGGCGACCCGGAAGGCCTCGCAGCGAAGAAACCCGAAGCGTTCGGCCCGCTTCTGGAAGGTCTGATCCTGGGCGGTTTCGCGATGCAGGCGCACAAAAGCAGCCGGCCCGCCTCGGGCGCCGACCACCAATTCAGCCATTTGTGGGAAATGGAGCACCACACGTTCAACGGCGTGGCCCCCTCGCACGGGTTCAAGGTCGCGATCGGGACCCTCGCCTCACTGGCGCTTTACGACTGTTTCCTGCACACCGACATGACGCAGCTCGACGTGGAGGCGTGCGTAAACGCCTGGCCGTCGCTGGAGGATCAGCAGAAAGTCGCCGCGAAACTTTTCGAGGGGACGGATTTCCCGGACCTCGGCGTAACGGAGATCACCGCGAAGTACTCAACACCGGACGAACTGCGGAAACAGCTCACCACGTTGAAGGAAAACTGGCCGGAAATCCGCGCCCGGCTTGAGAAGCAGGTCGTTCCCGTGAAAAAAGTCCAGGAGCAGTTCGCGGTCATCGGGGCGCCGAAGCATCCGGAAGAGATCGGGATCACGCGTGAGCGGTTCCGTTCGAGTTTCCTCCGTGCCCAGCACGCACGCCGCCGGTTCACGATTTTGGACATTGCGGTCCGAACCGGAAATCTTGAAAAGTGGATCGATGAGATTTTCTCGAAGAAAGAGATCTGAGGAAAACATCATTTTTATCGAATATTCGGAACGTGATTGATGTTTATCCCGTTCCGATTTTTTATTTTTAAAATTTGCCGATTTTATGGATTTTTCTCTTTTGTGAATGTTTTTCCTTGCCGATAAACCAAAAAGATTTGGAGTATTTTGGTTTTTAAACGACATAACAATTTACCATGAACAGGAAAAACTGGCAGAAAAAACGGCAGTTCCTGCTTTTTCTCGTCCTTTTTGTATTGGTTTCACCGATTTATGCGGATCAGGGGAATGGTCTGTCCGAAAACGCGGACCTTGAAAATACCGCATCAATCAATGAAGTACAAAACCAGGATCTTCATCAGACCTGGAACCTTATTTGTTGGGCAGATCCAGAAGTTCTTTTAAACGAGCTGGAAGAGGCTGAAAAAGAGCCAGCTCTAAAAGAATGGTGTTCCTCTGTGGAAATTCTGGTTCATGATTTAAGCCAAACATTCCCGATTTTGAAAGCCCCTGACCCGGAAAAACGTCGTTTGTTCCGTCTTCGGCCAAACGCAACCGTGAAGAGTACGCAAACGCCTCTCGACGAGTGGAATTTTCAGGACTCTTCCATTCAGGAGCGGCGGAAGGACATTTTGGCGCTGCTGGCGATAAAAATGCAGGAAGCCCGCGAGTTGCAGGCTGCGCTTGTATCCCAATATAACGCCCAGTCGCTCCTGACACGGGCAACCTACACACTTCAGCGCCGGCTCATCCTTTGGAATTATTGCGATGCGCTCCTCACTACACAGCCCGGTCCATTCCCGAGCGTTTCGGAGATGGAATGGCGTTCCCTCCTCGCGGATGTGGAAAAAGTGGCGGCTTCACATCCATATATGGAAACATGGTTCAGTTACTTGCGCCTTGAAACACTGAAACAATTTTCCAAATTTCCACCCACACAACAGCGTGAAATCGCGTGGCAAATTCTCGGGCGTCTCCACCCTTACCATGCGGACGCATCCCAGAAGCAGTTTCTGTCTCACGAAAAATTTAACGAGCTGGAAGCCATGCTGAATCGTTTCGCTTCCATTCGTTCTGTGGACGACTGCCTTATGGCCTCTGCGGAAGCGTATGAGAAATCGGAAGACGTGAGAGCTGGAAACCGCCTCGTAATGGAATCCCGCCGTTTTGAACTGGAACAGGGACGTGAACTGCCCGAACAGTTAAAATTCCTGGAAACCATTTATCGGAATGCCAACTTGCGTCTTTACGTCACGAAGACGTTTTTAAATACCAGCTTGCCACAGCCGGGTTCGGAAGAACGAACCATTCAGGAAAATATGTTGGACCGCACGGTTTATGGCCGTGGAGTATCGAATACGAAGCTGAATGTTGAAATGATTCCGGATGAAAACCATTTCCGCATTGGTTTTCTTGTGGAAGGAACGATGAATTCCTCCACATACTCACCTGACGTTGTAACCGTTTACAATCATACGGCTTCCCAGTACAGAGCGATGAAGGAAATTCTGTTTTCCTCGGAAGGACTGAAAAGCTCTCCGGCAGTCGCAAAAGTTCAAAGCCAAATTGAACTTCAGAACCTCCAAACCCCGTTCGATTCAATTCCACTGGTGGGTATGGTCGCGAAGGGAGTCGCCCGAAATCAGGCAGAAGCCAAACAGAAAAACGCCCGACAGATTTCCGAGCAGAAAATTCATAAAGAAGTCTGTGAGAAATTGGACGAGGGCGTAGAAAGCAAGCTGGAAGTCGCCAATAAATTTCTGGAAGAGAAATTTTTCGCGGCGTTAGCCCGATTTGAACTGGCTCTTGAGCAGATGGACGCCAAAACGACGGACGATTCTGCGGTCATTCGCATGCGCCTGGCGGGAATTACCCAGCCTGGAGCATACACCGCTCGCCCGATCCCGCCCGAAAGCAGTCAAATCAATTTCCAGGTACACGAGTCCGCTGTAAACAATTTTCTCCAGAAGTTCCAGCTGGAAGGTAACTCGTTCACCCTGGAAGAACTGCTCCAGTACTTGCGCAATCGTTTGCCAAATCTGGAAATTGGCGAGCGTCTCGTTCGTCCGAAAGAGAAATTCCATATAACTTTCGCCGATCAAAACGCCGTAACCGTCAAACTGGTCAATGGGGAATTTATTGTCTGCCTGGCTGTCAAACAACTGACGGTAGGGAGACGATCATGGTCGGATTTCGTCGTGGAAGCCCCATATACGGTCGAGGCTGGTCCCATGGCTGTTTATGTGTACCGGAAATCACCCGTTCATCTTTCAGGCAAAATTTCGGCGAGCCAGCAAATCGGCGTACGTGGTGTGTTCAGCAAAGTCTTTCCGAAAACAGAGATGAAGAACATTTTGCCTGAAAAATTCATTCAGGACCCGCGTTTCACCAATCTGGATTTAGACCAACTGATCGTTCAGGATGGCTGGCTTGGAGTCTCCTTTGGCCCCAAACCCGCCAATGGGATCGTGAAATACTAATCTCTGATCCCTCAACATTAAAACGTCATTGAAAAAACCCGTCTGACATCAATCAGGCGGGTTTTATTCTATTGGATCCATCCTTTCCGCGCTGAGTAAAACTCCCGGCACGTCAGGAAACATCCTTTCAGAAAATCATTTTCTCCAGTGTAACTTCCAGTTTCTCCGTTTCTTCTTTTTCAAGTTCATCGCACACTGTGTCAAGTCCAAACACATCGCCTGACACACTGAGAGGAACCTCATCCTTCACAGCCGGAGTAAGAGCCTCCTCAAGCAATTCAGCACGCAGAGCGCTTTCTTCCGCGATCTGTTTCTGGAAATCGGGCGCCTGAGCCGTCCAGTCGTTGACGTAAACATTTCCGAAGGACGTCTGGAAAGTCGGCGCCGCTTCGGGAATTAACGCCCCCTGAGCGATTGGATCACCCCAATCCTTTGTCAGCGAATCGGCGTAAATGATCGAACCCCCTTGCGTTTTCCCAAAATTCCTCGCGAAAAGGACCAGGTCATTAATTTCAACCGCCTTGCTGGCGTTAAAATCAGCCACGTTCTCAATGGTTCCAGGAACCGCAGACCGGCCAAATACTCTCGCAAAAGCCACCAGGTCATTGATCTCGATGCTGCCAGAATCATTGAGGTCGTAAACTACCGGATAAACCAGAGGAAGATTTTTCGTCGTGTTTTCGATCGTACTGATGATCACTTCGAGCGTATCTTCCATCACCACCGAATTTTCCACGATTTGTATTCCTATCGACTCGCCTCGAATTTCATAGTTTTCGGAAACGTGTACGCCATCTTTCTGGCCGTAGAATTGAATACTTCCAAGAAGCACGTGGTTCCCCACGCCGTCCAGATCACAAACTCCTGCGGTTTCCATTCCCGCTTTCACGGTGGCCTGAATCTGCAGTTTGTCTTCATTTGCATCTTTCGTGACGGTCACGGAACTGAAAATCGCAGAATCGTATTTTACGGTAATATTTCCATTTTTCAAAGGATTAAATTTTACCGGATCGTAGGTAATTTCCGCACTGTAACTTCTTAATCCGTTTTCGGTCGCAGAAAGAACGGAAGCCCAAACTTCAACCCAAATGTTCTGCCACTCATCGATCCATTTTTCACTGGCCGGGACTTCCTGGCGTGACGCGCCTCCCGATTCTCCGGTTTCATCCAGAGACGAGGTCTTGCGAACGACCAGCTCTGTTTCACCCTGAACACTCAAGTTGATCGTTTGTTCTTTGGCTTCCAGCGGTTCAACCGGACAGCCCGAAACCGTAGAAACCGAAGCGGTATCAAGGAAAACCGAAATCTGATCTCCTGTTTGAGCCAAAACCGAACCAGCGGACCATTTCAAAACGTTCCCTTCGAGGGAAAGACTGCCAGTGGAGGTAATATTCACCCATGTATTGGAGCCGCTGGCCTTTTTCCGGATGATTACGTTCGCGTTCGCGTTTCTGAGGTTTTCCTCGAACGTCCAGGTCGCTTCCAGTGAATCCTCACGGGCCCGAATTTTCTGCGTCGCGGTCGTTTGTACCAGGGTAATGGTCTGGCTCGCCTGATCCTCCAGAAGAGTCAGGACCGATCCGTCAATTGTGCAAAAGTCCCCGGCATTAATCGTCAGAGTTGCCGTTGTCTCCGTAAATTGTTTGTACGGGAACGTAAACGTGACGGTTTTCCCATCTGCCGAAAGATTGAATCCTGAAGCAGAAACTCCATCGATCTGGACCGAGGATTTGGAAATCAAATCCGCACGAACCGGTTTTTCCAATGTGAATGTCACGCTCGTTGGACAAGCGGTAAGGGTTTCCGAGGCCGGGTTTCCATTGACCTTTACGCCATCTTCTGTCAGGCCGAAAGCGTAGTTTTTCTGCTCGATTCCCTGAACCGTCAATACGTAGTCGCACTCGGCACTTTCCGCCATTCCTACGTAAAGGCGATATTCCGTTCCTGCCGTTGTCGAATACGTAAATGTTCCATTCTGACCCGTTCCCTGGATCACCTTCCCTGATTGATCAACGAGAGCCACCTCAATATCATTCACGTCCCCTCTCAGCCCCGCATCAAATGTTGCGGAAATCGAAGAACCATCTGCCGTGAAGTGGTAAATATCGACTTGGGAATCGTAAGGCCATACCGCGTTAGAACAAAGGGTCAGCCGTGCGTTCGGGTTGACGGCGGAAGCGCCCGTCACGTAGAGGAACCCGTCCCGGAGCTGAACGGCCTGGGGAAATTCCCTGACACTTTCCGAAATGACCAGATCGTTGAGCACGTGCCGATTGTCGGTCGGAGTGTCTTTTCTGAAATCAAACGTGTGCAGCGCGATGCCGGAAACATAATTTCCAGGCGCGGAAGCCACGACCAAAACGCCATTTTCCGAGGTGACGGAATAGCCAAAACCAAGGTCTGAGTCTTCTGGCAGATACTCGCCTTGCTGACCGTTCGTGGGAAGTACAAAAACCATTCCATTGTAACCGGATTCTGTGGTCCAGGTATTATCCGTGGAATTGTAAATGCTGTATGTGTTGGCTTTAGGCGCTCCGACAACGACCAATCCTGCGTCGTCAATCGCCACAGAGTAGCCGAAATTAGACCAGTTCTCACTCCAGAGTGGCATCCCGTTTACCAGGACGGGTTGGCCATTTGCCTGAAGTTCCAGATTTACCGTTCCAGCCAGCATTTGCGTCAAATTGTACGTTTGCTTTATGGCTGCATTTTCATCCATGACGAACAAATAGGATGTTCCGTAAGTCGTTTGCGTGCCAACGGCCAAAAGGGCCAAATTCTCGGAGTAATCCATGACAAGACCAAAATCTTTGGAAGTGCCCGGATTCACGATCGTCTGGAACGGCGAAGAATTTCCTCCCACGTTGATGGACTCGAGGCTGAAAAGGTACACCGCGCCGGTCGTTCCATCCGTGTTGGCGTGAGACGGAGCCGAAACCGCAAGCGTGTTACCGTTCAGGACGAGCGTTGAACCAAATCCATCGCCGGCAACCGAAGCGCTCGTCTTAACGGTTCCGACCTGTTCAAAGTCCGTTCCTGCGGCATTCGGCGTATAGATCAAAACCTGGTTATTCGCGGAATTCCCAACGAAAATGTAGTTTCCATAAATCGCTGAAGAAGCAGGATCCAGGGAATTGTATATGCCGGCCGAAGTGAAACCCGCGATTGCCGAGGAAACGTGCCCCACCGCCGAGTTGGAATCATAAAGTTCCGTAATGGTTTCCACTGTCGTGTACTTTTCGGCATTGAAAATCGCGTTTTCCGTCAGAACCAGCGTATAAAGCGCCCCGGAAGCGGGAACATTCGCGGCGGAAACGACAAGCAGGAACGTTTGGGCTTCATCCGAATGATTTCGCACATTTTCGAGCCAAACGTTCAGTGAATCGGAAATCTTCTCGCCCATAGACGACGAATTCGCCTCAGCCAGAAGCGCCCCACGGGAACCATTGGGAAGCTCTTCGTAAAGTTGAATTTTAAAATTCGTATTCGCTCCAAAAGCAACGGAATTGATGGTAAGACCGGCAAAAATCGTACTTTTCCCATCGACCGTGAAGCGATAAACGTCCGTGTCGCCTGCGTCAGAAATCGTCCCCATGGCACTCGTTTGACGAATCTTCTGAACATTTCCCTGATTGTCAGTTTTCTGCGCAAGTTCGGAAAGCTGAACGTCCATCGGGTCCGTGAAATCCGCGTTTTCGTAATTCGCATTCCTCAGAATGTACATCGCGAAAACACCGCATTTAACTCCGTTGTAAAGCAAATCCGCTGTAACCTGCGCGGATTCTTCTTCCGTCAGGCCGCCGGAATGGGCTGAGGCATCGTAACGAATCGTCACGGTTTTCGTCGCAGCGTTCCACTCGGCCTTGATGTGGTCATTCCAGCACCGATCCGCGTAACCCTCCGGGTTCATAAAGCTGAAGGCGATTTGCTCGCCATCCTCTATTCCTTCCAGAACGAACGTGGCGGATTGCCATTCCGTAACGCAGCCGGAAATCTGATGAACAAACGCCTGCGACCCGTCCATATACTGCGGGAGCCAGCCTGTCGAGGGATTGTCTGAAACCACGTTAGTGACGGCTTGCGGCCCGGGAGTAATTGCCAGCCCTTCTGTCGTTACGGTTTCCGAAACGTTCCCGGCAACATCCTTAATGTTCGTAATGGAGAAGGTGTAGAAATCCGACGGAAGAATGTCTCTGGTCGTGAGCGTCCATGTATTCGTCGCCTGATTGTAACTTCCTTCACCGCTAATCAATCCCATCTGACCACAAATCCTTCCCGTGAGCGTGGGGCTCGCTTCCTGAACGGTTTCATTGAACTGAACATGAATGCGTGTTTTTCCACTCAAATCCGTCGAGAAAGTAATACTCTGAACCGCTGGCGCTGTCTTGTCAACCTGGAACATGCCGGGAATCAGGTTGAAATCCGTACCTGAAAGAGTTTGGATGGATCCATTCTCTGCGAGACCCAGCGTCCAGATCCCCTCAGGAAGCGTTGCGTTAAACGTGAGAGTTACGTGCGTTCCGTCCAGGATATTCAACGTGCTAACGTAGTAACCCGTTTGGAATTCCTCGCCGAGCCAAAGCTGAAAATCCGCAGGCGCGAGCGTTGAGATGTCCACACTTTCGGAAAATTCAAGCGTGACGGAAGGAGGCGCTTGTATAAAGGACTGGCCGGCTTCTTCTATTTGCGCCGATGCGGTCGCAGAGGCTTGCGCTGTAATCGTTTCAAGTGTAAACTCCGCTGCGCTGCCGGTCAGGTTCACAAGTTTAACCGTATAATTCACTTCGGATTGGGACGTGTTTTTCAGCGTCTGGATCCACTGGTTCGAGGACTCATCCGACAGCTGTGAATCCACTGCCAAAAGCGTTCCCGCCGAATCATAAAGCTCCATTTTTACGGCTTCCTGCGAGGCCGGATCCGTCACCGTAAGCGCAAGATTTACCGTTTGACCAGAGGCAAGCGAAAGATCAAACGTTTGGCTGTTCGTGGAGAGCGTTCCAACGATGGCATTGTCTGGAACCAGTTCATCAAGGGCAAAACTCCCGTTCAGAACCGCCTGAACCAAAACTTTTTCGTCAGTAGCCGTATCGCTCAGGATTCTTAACTGGAGCCCCTGGATTTCCGGCACATAGGCGCGTTCAATCGTGTAGTTCTCAAGTCCGATCACCTGGAGCTCGACTCTTGCAGCCTCCTCTTGAGTCAAATCCAGAATTTCAAAAGGAGAACCAACTTCGACTTCCAGCTTGCCTCGTTTTACATTACTTGCTTCCGTTCCAGCAGGTTCCAGAATCAGCGTGTGCGCTCCCGTGTAATAGTAATTCTCGACAGTAACCGCATCAAGCGCGGTCCCGGAAACCCCTTGCAGTCCACTAACGTTCAGCGTGTACGGCCCATTGATTATAGTTCCCGGAACATTCCAGACCGCTTGATTCCCGTTTTCAATTCCCTTTATTACAAGCGGCGTTTGTTTCCCATACGCGTCCCTGAAGGTAGCAGTGGCCGATCCAAGACTGGAAACAAGAATTTGCTGGGCGTACTCAACAACCACCTCATTGGAGCGCATAACCGGTTCAGCGGCTTTACTCGAGGAGAACTCCCCAAGCGCTCCGGAAATGGCATTCAGTGAGTACGTGCGCGTAACGTCAGAGGAAAGCCAAACCTTATATGTGCCGGTTTGGGAAGGGGTAAACGAAATCAAAATCGCATCATCGTCGATCGTTTTCTCAAATCTTTGTGCGGCTCCGTCCGGATCAACAATTAAAACGTCTGTTTCCGCCTCGGATTTTGAAACCTGGAATTCAATTTTCGTCCCGGCTGAAATAACATTCATATTCCAGCAATCGCCAACAGAAAAATTGGTCAGTGAAGTCACCGAATTCCCGGCGGGTCCCAAAACGTCCAGTCTCTGCCGGGACAAATGAATGGTTTTCGCGAAATTCGACGAGGTCGAATCATTGTACGTTTGGACGAATTTCCATCCCGGTACCGTTCCGGAAGAAGCGCAGCGATAAAGATGGATACTTCCAACGAGCGCCTGACCGGTATTCGATGTCGATGAAACGGCGAGCTGATTATCCGCAAATGAAAGCGACCTTCCAAAGTTCGGCTCCTGCGATTCAAGGTTCTGCGTCCAGTCCCATTTTCGGGTTCCATTGTTCCAGTTATACATCTGGACTACCCACAGGCCGTTCTTTTTGCAGGCGACCGCGAGCCAGTTTCCTTCAAGAGCCAGAGCCGAACCGAAATTGGTAACAGAATCACCCGTTAGGTCAGCTTCCAGGGTCAAACTTCCCTCATTGTCAGGTTTATAGAAAGAAAGTAAACCACTGGAAACGACACACAGACGATCCTGCTCCGCGTCCCAAACCATTTTGGAGCCAAAGCCCGTAACCGTACTGCCGGCAAGAATCTGGCTCATATTCCAGCCTTCTTCCCCTTTGACAAAGACGTAAACTTTTCCCGAATCCTTTTTCGGAGCCGAAACGAAAAGGTACTTTTCCGTAATCAGGACCGACGTTCCAAATTCTCCGCCCGCCGCAAGGGGATCCGTCAGTTCGGTTCCAACCAGTTCGCCGTCTTCCAGGGTAAAGAGGTATGCCGTATTCGCGTCCTTATTCCCCACCAGAATCGAATCGCCGCAAATCGAAACGTCCACATTATTGGAACTGACCAGGGGAGCCGAAGCGACTTCCAGCCACGACGAACCTGCATACTTCCAAAGGTTCACGGAGTCCGAAGAGACAACGGCCATACGATTCCCGTCCGTGTCCATCGTACGAATCTGACCGCTCACTACCGACCGGGAAATGACATCCCACTCTCTGTCCGCTCCTTCCAACTGACCGAGAACAAGATCCGTGGCAAGGTGATTCACCACTTGGGTTTCCTCGTTTGTGGAAGTATTCGCGTTCGCGCCTTCCGTGATCGTTAGCGTATAATTGACCGTTGAAACTGCCGCGTTATCACCGGCGTGGACCCGAATGTAGAGCGTGGAATTTTGCGCAACCGACGCGGAATTCACGAGTGACGTGAAATCGTCGATATTCGTCGCACAAGCAAACGGTTTTACCGCGGTTTCGGAATCATAAAGCTCAAACGTCAAAGCAGAAGCCGTATCGGTGTGAAGCTGAACGCTGACTTTTCTCCCTGTGGTTTGGAAAGAATAACAATCCAAATCATTCGCGCCCTCCTTCGGCGTAAGCTGACCAATGAGGACCGACTGCCGCAGGTTTCCAATCATCGTAACGCTCATTTTCTGAGCGGAAAGAAGCGTATCGTTTACTTTGTCAGGCTGATCAGGCAGTTGCAGCTCCGACTCAAAATTACTTCCGCTGAACGCGATAAGCGTGTAATTTCCCTGAACTTCCGACTGATTGACGAGCTTGTACGTTACCGTGTCCGCAGTCTGCACAGTCTTCATCACACTTTTCGTGGAATAACTGATAGATCCCCCAAAATCGATCGAGGTATTCACTCCATCCGAGTTGATACAATAGACCGAGAGTTCTTTCAGGTCTTTCGTCTGAAACTCGATTTCGTACGTTTCACTCCCCTGTAAATCAAAAGTCTGTGTCCAATATACCGCGCCCATTCCCGCTGGTTGAACGTCAGGAAGGTTCACCGGGACGGCACTCAGAAGCATACGATTTTCAAGAGATTCTAATTGAAGCGCACGATTTTTTTCACGTTTCATACGATTTTCCTTCTGTTTCTTAATAGGGGAAAAGGCCGTAATGAAACAACCAAAGGAACGGATGCCGGTCCTCAAACCAACTCCGTTCACTTTGCCTGTTGCGTTGCGGCCATACAAACCAATTCCGGGAACGGCATTTCCTGCCGCTCCCCTGGTTTTAATCATTCCTCATCCAGTTCAATGTTCAGATCTTCGCGAACCTTTCCGCCCGTCATGCTGGAAAAATCATCATCGAACAAACTGTCGAACACGTCATCCGTGACAGCGGTCGAAAGGTTCACCTTCACATTTTCAACGCTCTCGAATTCCTGCCAGACAGAATCGACCCGTTTCGCCGAAACTTCCAGAACCGCCCGAGTCGCAGCCTCAGTCAGGATCTGGTTGAACGCGGCTTCCGACATAATGCCAGAGGCGTCGGTAACCGTCCCCTGAAGAGCATCCGTAGCGCTTCCGAGGATCGTACCACCATTGGCGCGGGCGGCTTTGACGATTTCCGCGTCCACATCCGAAATTTCCCGACGGACTCCTACGTCAATGGTTTCGGTCATCAGGTCGTTTTCGCCGTAAACGTGACTTCCAATGATGATGTGCATATTGCCCATTTCATCACGATAGTTGGAAGACCTCACGCTGTTGCTGAGGAAATCGTTGTAACCGGAGTAGTTGGTCGTCATGCCAAGCGCGTGTCCAAGCTCGTGCAGGAGAACCGTGTAAAGGTCATACTGTTCCGCCTGAACCTCCGCGTCTTTACCCACATACCAACCCATTCCAAGAGCATCGGAATCAAGGTAAACGACCGCCCTGTCTGGCTTGCCGTTTTCATCGCACCCAAGGAGAGACGCCTCGGCCAGGGTTCCATTCACTTCGTTCGTGTATTCCCTTACGATAATTTGAACGTCAAGGTTCAATTCCTCGCCAAGTTTTTCACTCCAGGAATCCAGCGCGCTTTCCAGCGTGTCGGCGATATTGGAGTCACCGCTCATTTCCAGTGTGGTTCCGATCCAGGTCTGGAAGTAATTTTCCGGGTAGATGATTTTCGCGCCGTTGGTCTGCGTCGCTCCGAAGTTTCTCGCAAAGGCAACGAGGTCCTGAATACCGATCAGGCCGTTATTGTCGAAGTCGAGAGCCCACGCAAGCGTATCCGTGGAAACCACGGTATTCGTTCCGAACTTCCGGGCGAAAATGACCAGGTCGTTAATGTCGATGTCTCCATCGTCCGTGGCGTCATACATGACTGCCAGAGCTTTCGTATTCACCACCGTCTGCGTATTGACGTCGAGCCAGAGGCCCGCGGAGTCACGCAGCTCGATGTTTTCCAGATTCAGGCCGAGCGAAGTGGAGCCAATAGTTTCGGACGCGATTCCGCCGTTTTTGACCGGCGTGAGCTGGATCCGCCCGACCAGAACGAAACCATCCGCGTTCGTGACTGCATTGGTCAACGTGCCCGAAATGCCCTGAACACTTCCATCCGCGAAGGTGACCGCACCCGTGTTGGAAACATTCCGGCCGAACTCGATCCCCGTGGCGGTGTAAAGGCTGGAATCGTAATTCACGTCAAACTTGAAGTTCGCAATGTCGATTCCCGCTTCCTGCGTGTTGACCCACAGTTCAAGGTAGGATTTATCCCACTCGGTGATATAGGCCTCGCTCTTCCGCAGCGTGCGGGAAACTTCCGAAGCGGATTTTTCCTTCACGAGCGACATGTAAATGCCGTTTCCTTCCACGATGGTTTCTTTCGCTGCGCTCGTACCTTTCACCATGTTCGGGACGAGGGTTCTGGCGACGACCTGAGCCGCAGGCAAATGAACAGATATGCTCTTGTCTGCATTGGGAGTTCCGATTTCAGGATCCACACCACCACACGCCCCAATACCATCGGAAAGATCGTTATTGAGAATCAGGGAATAACCCATTGCATCCATATCACGACTGAACTCGCCCAAAGTAGAATTTTCACCAGCGGTAAAGGTCAGATAAACGATCTGATAAGTTTCGCTGTTAAAATCCGAACCCGCTTGAGGAGCTTCCACTAAGCGATATTCCAGTGTGGCAATTCCATCTTCATAAGGAGAAACAACTTGTGCGTTGGTCGCCACATTCGTCGCGTTATTCAATGGCACCGTTGCAGCCTCAATCCAGCTCTGCGCCCCATACGGTTTCCCGGCAAGCAACGATGGCTGGAGGAGTGGCAGATTGCATTTAATCCACATCTGAATAGTGTAAGATTGTCCGGCAGTCATAACTGCGGTCGGGTCTACAAACTCGCAATTTCTTCCCGCAGAAACACTATCAGCAACCGCACGTGTATCCGTTCCCCTGGACAGGGTGTAGTAAATTTCAAACGGCTTTTCATAATCAATGGAAAGGGTCAGATCAACATCTTCTCCGTTTACATTGAGGATCGCCGTCTGCGCACTGCGGTCCTGAATGGAGTCATAGGGGTTATAGTAGGCATAGAACTTGCCCGTCTCGGAATCGTACGTCACGAACCGGAACGGCGAGATGGTTCCTGCTTCCACGACTGGGTCGATGATCGAAATGATTCTTTCAGTACCTGTTGGTGAGAATTCTACCGTGTCGTAGTAATCCGTATCACTGGCCTCAGCATTGAAGACGTACTGAGTCGCACCACCAATCGCGCTGAAGTCGGTCACGCTGCTGATTGCAGTCGGGTCAGTCACTGAAATCGTGATTTCATCACGCAAAAGAACGAATCTGGTTCTTGTGAGTTCAAAAACGCTCCTGCTTGCCTGGTATATTTTCTTAACCGTCGTCGCGTCAGCGACCGTTTCGGTGATGACGATTTCCTGACCAAAATTGGAACCGGTCGCGGCAACCGTACCGGCTGCAAGCGTGGAACCGGAAACGGCGGCGATGCTCTTGTTCGTGATGGTAATATCTGCCGTCAGGGTAATGTCCTCATCAAGCGTAACTTTCCCACTTGCGCTGTATTCACCGTCATCTTCTTCGAATCCGTACGTTTCAAACCAATCCTGAACTTCGTCACACTGGAAACCAAGATTCTTCGCGAATTCCGTGCCGGCACTTAATACCGTACCCGCTTTCAGGACCGTCCCCTCAGCAAGAGTCGCATCGGCAGTAAGTTCCACATCCTGAGTCAACGTCTTGGCCTCATCAAGATTCACACCCGCACGAATGACTGTTTCCACCTGTTTCGAAACGTCCAGACTGTCGTCCGTGATCATCGCGGAACCGCTGACCACCACGGTGTATTCAAAGGCGCTCGACAGGCCGTTCGTCAGGTCGTTCACGGTCACTTCGATCGCGTAGGTCCCAAACTGGGCGTCCTCGGGGATCGTGTAGGTGGTCGATCCCTGATAAACGACTTCAAGTTCATCATCCCCGTCAGGGCTGAAGAATTTATCAACCTCTTCGGAAAGGTCAAAGACGTTGCCGGGATCGCCGGAAAGGACCAGATCCGCGCCGGGCACGACTTTCGGAGCGTCGGCCGTGTTGGTGATCGTGGCCGTAAACGTGAACGTGCTCGTCCTCGGCGCGGCCTGTTTCGTTCCGGCCGGGCCGTCCGTCACCGCGACGGTGAATTCGATCGTTCCGTAGAAATCCACGTCGTTCGGAGTGAACGAAACAACGCCGTCATTGAATTCGCCGGTACCGAAATTACCCACTTCATCGGTGCGGCCGTCCGTGATCGTCGGCAGACCCGTCACATTGATCGTCAGGTCTGTTCCATCCACCGGATCCACGAAGAGATCGTCGATCCGCCACTCGTAGGTCACAGAATCAGCAGTTCCATCAGGTTCTTTTTCATCCACTTCGAGTTTGTTGGCGTCGTCGGAAATCAGTACCGGCGCCCAGTTGTAGCCGTCGATGCTGATGTAAAGCTGGGCGTAGTAAGTGTCCGTGCCATTGGAAAGCATGTACTCGTAAACCGTATCCACGTCACAGCCGGCCGGGATGGAAACCCCAACGCCGCCTTCGCTGTTTACGCCAGCCAAAACGTCTTCGGAGCCGCGAACGAACGTGACGTTCACCACTTTGAACCCCTGGTTGGCGAAATCGGTGAATTCGCTGAGCGGGATTTCGTAGTATTCGTCAGCGTCAGAGCGACGGTAGGACTTCGTGACACTCTTGGCGATCGCGTTCAGCTTGACGATGAAATTGCCCGTATTCGTGCATTCCGTATCGGTGTTCTGGATCTCATAGGGGATCACGATCGTAGAGCCGTGCAGGGCTTCCCATTCCTCGCTCGTCCCGGCGTTTCCGTCGATCGTGCCGCGGGTAAGCGTGAAGCCGTCTTCGGTCACGGCCAGGTTCAGAGTGTAAACCTTGTTGTCCCGGAAGATCGTAATGGCCGTTTTATTGTCGTTGACCGAGGTGAGGGCCAGGGTGCCGGAATCCGTGTCGGTGTTGCACTGGGCGAGAACATTATACTCCTGCGCCGTCGTGTTGGTAAGCGTGAAGCTGCCGGTCTGGTCAGGCGCGTACGGGTCACACGGGTCGTTCATGACCGTGATCTTCACTTCCGTCTTGACACCATTCACGCCCAGTTTCAGAACCGCTTCGCCATAGGCGTAAGGATTCAGGCTGTAAGTGAGTGTGGAACCCTCGAAACTGTAGTCGGCAAACAGGGCCTCGATCGGGGTCTGCACGTGATCATTATCGACCGTGTTGCCATAAACCGTTTGGGATTTGATGGTAACGCTGTTGGTCATTTCGCACGTGTAATCTCCCCAGGCTTCGTTTGCGTCGAAAGCGTTTTCGATGGTGACTTCCACATTCTGCGTGTTGGCGTTTTCCTCGACGGTCTGATTTCTCACGGCCACGCTCTGAACACCCGCCCATGTGATTTCAACATCTATATTCGCAGTCGTTTCCGCGCCGAACTGGTCTTTGACCGTAACCGTCAACGTGGTGTAGCCATACTTGCCGCTGGACGGGGTCCAGGTGATCTCTTTGCCGTCGATCTCGCACTCATCGCCGTTGATCGCGGCAGACGAGATCGTCCACGTGTCGCCTTCCGGATCGGCGAAGTAACCGCTCAGATCGAACGTGTAGGACGGGGTAGCGGTGAGTTTCTGCGTGTCGGTCAGCGTATCTTCTTTGACCTGTTCCGGCGCAAGGTTGGCCTTTTCGATCGCCATATTGACTTCTTTCACTGCCGACTGATCGAACGTGTCGGTGGCGGTGATGGAGGTCAGCGTTCCGAAGCTGTGCGCCTGCTTCAAGGCTGCCGGATCGACCGTCAGTTTGAGGTTCCAGACGCCGTTATTGAACGTCCAATTGTAATCCGTTACAACGCCTTCAGCCCCTTCAAAATTGCAGGTGAAGGTCAGCGTGTCGCCGTTTTCGAGGTCCGCGTCATCAAAGAGGGCCGAGATTTCAGAAGCGGTGAAATAGACGGTGTATTCCGTCTGGTCTTCCACGAACCCGATCGGGTCCTTCGCCGCGAGCGTCGCACGGGTCACGGTCGGCGTGTGGTCGTAGGAGACATCGATCGTCGTGTCGGAAATGCTCTCGTTTCCGGCCTCGTCAATGGCCTTGAACTGGAACGTCTTCGTGCCAAATTCAAGAGCAATGGCGTCACCAGGAACGTAATCGGTCCAGGTTTCCCCCTCGTCGGTAGAGTACTGGAATTTCACATCTTCGAGGGCCGAAACATTGTCTTCGACTTCCAGATTGAATTCGACGGAATCATTTTCATCCAGGAACAGGAAGCCGAAATCGCCTTCTTCCGCCGGAGCATTGGCGACTTCCGTCACGGTCCAGACCGGGGCGGTCGTATCCACGACAAACTCGATGAGCGAGTAAACCACAGACTCATTGCCCGCGCCGTCCACGACCTTGAAGGTGTAGCGGTGTACGCCGTCGGTCAGGGCGGTGTCGTTCGTGAGCGTGCCTGTGAAGTCGAAATTATCGCCGAGCAGTTCGCCGTCACGGTAAATGGAAAGCGTGCAGCATTCCGGTTTCATATCGTTGACCTCGACTTCGTAAGCAACTCGCGGCTGGTTATCGTTGATGAGCGTCTGATCCTCAGCGACCTTACCGGTGGAATCCTGAAGTTCCGCTTCTGATTCTGCGGTCGGAGCCGTATTGTCCACGTAGAAATGATACTCGCAGCTCGGATTTTCCTGAGTCGATTCATTGGCCGGAATGAGCGTGTCTTTACCCCAGGCCTTCAGGACGTAATGATCACCTTCCGAAGCGTCCGCAATGCTGCAGCTAACGGCTTCGTCCGTGCCGGAGCTAACTTCCACTTCCTGATCGTCAACGTATTTATAAAGCGCCCAGCCACAGGTTTCGATTCCTGTGTCGTCCGTAATCGTCGCTTCAATGTTGACTTCGTTACCGGTCAGGAAGTACATCTCGTCGTTGTACTTCGTGACAGTTCCCTGCGCGGAGGCTGTAACCGTGAGATCTTCCGGCTGGATCGTCGGCGCGAAACTGTCGAACAGGTACGTAACATCAAAGGAAACGGCCAGTTCTTTACCGAACTCATCGATCAGTGTGAAGGAAATGTTGGAGAAACGGTCCTCGACATCCTGCGCCATACCAGGGGTCATGGTCAAAACCATGAATCCGTTCTCGATAGCGCACGCACTCACGGCAGCTTCCTGGCTGTTGTTCCCGGTAATCGTGAAATCATCACCCGTCAGTGTGGCAATCACTTCATCGGTGAAGTACTTCGTCAGGTCAAGCCGAATCTGTTCGTTTTCGTCGCAGAGGCTCTTGCTTAGCGTCTGGGAGAATTTTTCTTCGTCCGCATTATAGAAGGAACCTGTGGCTTCCGGCGCGACATTGTAAACAACGCTGAATACCGCAGAGGATTCGCTCGTATTGCCTGCGGCGTCCGTAGCAGTGTAGGTGAACGTGTTCACGCCGTAGAAAAGTACAACGTTACACGAGACAAAATTCGTGTTGGACGTGTAATATCTCGTCTGGGAAACTCCCTGCGCGTCAGCAAAGGACTGGGTTACAAGGATGCTCGCCACACCAGAAACTGCGTCCTGAGTGTCCAGCGTGAGCGTGTAATCGCTGCTCGTCACGCCGGTGGGATCCTCCGCCGCGTTCGTGATCGCAACGGTCGGCGCGGTCGTGTCGAAGTAGTAGGTCAGCCCATCTGCCGGGCTCACAGTGAACTCATTGCCAGCATCGTCAACCAGCTTGGCCGTGAACGTGTAAATGCCGTCTTCAGGAAGTTCGGACGACGTGATCTCCGCGCTTGCGGCATCGGCTTCGACCTCAACCGAGGCAACTTCAACTCCATCGCAGTAGAGGATCAATGTGGCCGGCTCAGTCAGGGAATCAAACGTTGCCTCAAAGGACGGAGTGGAGTCCTTGTCCTTCTGGTTGACGCCGCTGAACTCCATTTCCGCCGATTCAACGTCCACCTTCTGATCAACGAAAATCGTGCAAATGGTCGCGTCCTGGATCTCGTTCCCGAAATTGTCTTTCGCGGAGTATTTGATCGTGTAGGACTGATTGTGGACCGGGTTTTCGAGCAGGACTTCAGCCTGATCAAAGTCGCCCATTTCGCTCGTCAGGATGGGATTTTCCGGATCATCGCCGTAAACGTAAATCGTACCTTCCTCAATCGTATTAAAGTCAGTGAAGGTAAATGTCAGCGCAAGGTCTTCCGTGCCGGTGTAATAATACTCGTTTTCGGCTTTGTCGATCAGCGCGTCGTTCTCGTCCAGCGTGGCAACCGGCGCCTCGGTGTCGTTCGTCCACTTCAGATCGAACGAAATGTCGGCCGATTTGTCGTACTCGTCCGTGTAAGTGATCGCGATCCCTTCTGAAACGAACGTCGCGGTCTCGCCCTCGTTGAAGCTCGCGAGCGTCAGGACGATCTCGCCCTGGTCGTTGATGTCCCACGACGCAACCGCATCACCGAGATTTTCGATGCTCACGTGGTTTTTGTCCGCCACGATGCTCGAGCCATCGACCTCTTTGAACAGATCCGCGACTTTGCCGAGGTTCAACTCGCCGTCCGTAACCGTGCCAACGGCCTGCTGGGATTCATAATCGCTGGCGGTGGTGGAATCGGTCGTCAAACGAACGTCCGCGTCCTGAAGTTTCGTGCCCTTATTCGTGACCTGCGGCGGTTTGTTGTAATCGTAGGTGAAGGTCTTGACCGACTGGTTTCCGGCAGCGTCCACGACCGTAAACGTCCAGACGTTCGTGCCGTAAGACTGATCCAGGGAGTACACGTACTGGATCGACGAATCCGTCACGCCCGTTTCCATCGGTTCGGCAGAACCGCCGCGATTGGAGGTCATCGTCACGCAGCCATCAGGATCCGTGATCATGAGATTCTCGTCCGTCACCGTGATGTCCAGAGACGTCGTGGAGGTTTCGACGTACATCGAATCCGAGCCATAATTCACGTTGTGGCCTTCAGCCGCCACGACCGGCTTTACGGTGTCGATCGTCAGCACTTCCTGCGAGCCGGCGGTCTGGTTGCCGGCCAGGTCCTCGGTATAGAAATGCAGAGTATGCACACCATCCTGAAGTCTGGGCAGCGTCACGAAGAACTCACCATTCTGTATTTTGGTGAGGTCCGAGTTCGTGAGCTTTTTGCGGAACACATCCGTCTGATCATCCTCAACGACGAGCCAGATCCCCTTGTCCGGGTTGGAGACTTCTTCGAGAACCGCATCCCAGTCGATTTCGCCGCTGGGGCTGATCAGAAATTCCGGCGTGGGGTCGTTGGTGTAAACCATACCCTCGTAAACGTTGTAGTCTGAAGTCAGCTGGGAAGCAACATCCAGCGCAGGCGCTTCCGAGTCGAAAACGTAGGTGTAAGTCGTCTCACTATCATCCAGCCCATTGTAACTGACTGTAATCGTAACCGTGGAGTTCGCCTGGATCCCGCCATCGAGAGGAATGGAAACATTGGGGCCTTCCACTTCATCCACCGTCAACTGCTGGGGATCACCGTTCTCGTCAATGTAATCAATGACCGCTTTCACGGGAAGAGTTTCCGATTCCGGAATAGTGAACGTAACTGCAGGGTCATCAACTTCGGAGGGATCTATATTCGAGATGAAGCGATTTTCCTGATTGGGTACCGGAGTTCCTGTGACACCGGCAACTTTCAGGTTCTCAATCTGCGGCGTAGTGGTGATCGTCGGGGAAATCCGATAATTCATATCCTGAATATTCGCAGCGAGCTGCCATTCGTTCTGGTCGATTTTACCATTACTATTCTGGTCAAAAATTGTTGGCACTTCGAGGGTGGTCATATCTATTCCGTGCTGTTTATAGAACATGGCCACAACTCGTTGATTCAACCCCTGCGAGTTCAAATAACTTCCCTGGACCTGATAATATTCCTGCTCTGTTCCACGACCATCGCCATTCAAATCAAGTGGATGCGTCACAAAAACAGTCATGGGACCATCCAACGGGGAATCGGTCGTGAGGGTAAAGGAAGATTTCGCACCCATTTTGACAAGGAGGCACGCGATTTCTTCGTTCTGCGAGTCACGAACCTGACTGAGAATGGTCGCGGAATCGCCGTCTTTCAGCCTGAAAGTCGCATCGCTGTTTCCCTGAATGTACACCGCAACCACTTTGTCAGTGTAATTCGCTGTAAGGTTACTCTGCACGGTAAACGTATTCTGATTTACCTCTTTGCAGGCGTCAGAGTCCCGAGCCTGGTCATTCGCAATGGCCGTCTGCATTATTGAAGCAGCCGACAAAAGGTGACGGCTCTCAAGGGCTTCCATCTGCAGGGCACGCGTTTTGCGATTGGCCTGCGTTTTGTGGTTACTGCTGTTCAGGTGACTGGAAACAAAGTTCTTTTTCATGATCAATTTCCACTTTGCGGATGACTAAAACGGGAACTCACACAATATATATCATAATATTGATGTGAACGTAAATTTTTGAATGAATCCTCTCTGAGGCTTGCCGAAACCCTCAAGGTATTCCTTATCCGGAAAAACGTGTGATGTGTTGGTGCATCTTCGTGCGCAAATTGGGTTTCTCGCAACGTTTCCGTTTTAGGGGATTCTTCGTTCAATTTCAGACGTAAATTAGTGTCAGGTTTTCCGCCTATACACCATTTACGCATAAAAATCCGAAAAAGATTTATTAAACATACAAAATTTTCCCAAAAAAGACAATACCTAAAATGCAATACAGCCATTTTTTTTAATATTTTTATCATTTTTGTAAAAAATTGTATTTTTTTCTCAACTTGCTATTCCTTTTTAATCGATAAAATTATAAACTGGGTATTCATACACCTGTTTTAAATGACTAAAGGAATCAGTCATGAATATCATCAATACAAATTTTAAATGGAAGACGGTTTTGAAAGGATTCGCGAGTCTTCTGGTTCTCGTGCCGCTTGTCCAGGCAGAGAATCTTGACGCGCCGGGTTCTTTTGACCATGATTCCTATTGGGCCTCTCTGGATGCTTCCACTTCCGGCCCCTACGGGCAACAGGCATCGAAGGCGAGTTCAGAACAAACACAAGCACCTGCGGCAATCCCTGCATCTGATTTGCCTTGTCAGGAAGAAACGATTTACGGTTATATGGAATCACCAGAACCGGAAGGACTTTTCCTGTACCGATTCAATCAATCCGAAGCGGCTCGAGTTGGAAGCCGATTCCTTGGTCCTGGCAATTTCTTTATTAATGGTTATGTCGATCAGGGAATTCGTTGGGGAAATGCTCAGGATTTTCAGCCGATGGGCATGAACGACCATGACGGCTACCAGATGAATCAGGCTTACCTTTCCTTTGGTCGAAAAGTCGAACGTGCCGATCAATTTTCTATTGGTTACCAGATGGATGTCATGTATGGTTCGGACTACTATTATATGTCGTCCGTTGGACTTGAAACCAGAGATGACAATCAGGCGCACTGGAACGGTATGAAAAACGACCCGCTTTACCGGGCCGGTCGCAGTGAATATGGAATTGCTCTTCCGCAGGCTTTTGTGGAAGTTTATATGCCTTTCGTGAATGGTCTTGACCTGAAAGTCGGTCACTTTGACTCGATTATGGGTTACGAATCGCTTCAGGCGAACAAGAACTTCTTCTACTCGCAGACGTATTCAAAGATTTATGCCATGCCGACCTCAATGACAGGTGCGATTGGAACCTTTGGGCTGATCAACGGCTGGAACTTCATTTTGGGTGGTGTGACCGAGTGGAATACTTTCGATTCGATTAACGACAATTTTTCGGGAGTTATCGGATTTACCAAGGAAAGCGCTGATCAATTTTTCACGTTTGCCTCAACATTTATGATCGGTAAACAGACCTCTCCCTGTTATCAGATGCAAACCACATCTGATCAGCAGGAAATGTGCTATGTATTCAACACTTACGGCAAATTCCGCCTTGCGAAGCGTTTGAACTACGTGATTGAATTTACGGCTGGTTACGACGATCGGGAATATCAGGTTCTGGATTGGGCGTCCATGCCAAGGCACCGCGGACGAGCCTGGTTTGGTTTGACAAACTACCTGCTCTTCCAGGTCACCGATTCGTTCTCGTTGGGCGCCCGATTCGAGTGGTTTAACGATGCTGACAGCACGGTCATTGACGGCGGTTATGATTTCGCCTGGCAGGATAAAGCGTCAAACTACTATGCTTTGACGATTGGCGCGAACTGGACGCCGCTTTCCTGGCTGACAATTCGTCCGGAAGTCCGTTATGACTTCAGTGATTTCGATGTGGATGGCATGCAAACCTACGATGGATTCACAAAGAAAGACATGATTACCTTTGGAGCGGACGCAATTATAAGATTCTAAAGAATTACGGACGAAACATTCATTTTGAAATTTTTACCGGAAACCTGGGAGAAACTATTCTTCCGGGTTTTCGTGCATAGTTATTTTATTATTTTAAACGCTCATTTTCTGATTCAAAGAACCTGAATGCCTCGTGTCATACGCCGAACCCGGTTTCTTTTTCTTCGTTGGGTGGTTTTCCTGCTCATCGTTGGAGGCGTTTTGGCCGTCTGTTTCCTCACGTACCATCTGGACCCCATTGTCTATCGGCAGATAAACAAATCGTTGAATGAGCGATTTACAGAAGCCCGGGTTTCCATCTCTTCTGCCCATTATGTTCAGAAAAAAGGGTTCGTACTTTCTCATTTCAAGCTGATACCGAATTATTCACCCGATGGGAAAAAGTACCGTACATCCTCCCGACACTCCAGAAAATTCCCGCCTTTGATCGAAGCGGAGCACGTTCTGCTCATTTGCAAATCCCGGCTTGACGAACTGGTGCGGGAAAAGAATATTCCTGTTTCCACGATTATTTTCGACTCGGCGACGATTCACATTTATCGCCGCCCGGATGGTTCATGGTCACTGGAAGCTCTAAAATTTAATCCGAATATAGCCCCAATGGACCCCGCACCGGTCATCCAGTTTCACAACGCGACGATTCAGGTCCATGATTTGAAAGACTCCAAAAGCGAACGCAAACTGATCCTGCGCAATCTGGAACTCAAAATTGACCCAGCCGAGGAAAAACTCACGGATGTATTCGGTAACGCCGCTCAAAATCCGGATGGCACTCCGAAAAAATTTAATCTGTTTCCATTCTCGGGAACCGTTGAATCAGAATATTCTCGAAGGGTTTCCTTTAAAGGGAATTACGACACCAGACAGAATGCAATATTCCTAGACGCAGACATTGCCGGGCTTCATTTTAACGAGGAATTCCGAAATTCCCTGCCACTTGAACTGGCTGAGCGATTTCAGGAAGTACGATTTATTCGCGGTGAGATCCAAACGCATTTGACGCTTGTTTCCAGACTGAAAGAGCTGGTTTCTGCCCGTTATCGTCTGGAAGGCAGACTTGCGGATGGACGTTCCACTGACCCGCGTTTCCCTCAACCTCTTACGTCTCTCTCCACGGATTTTCTGGTGACTAACGAAGGGTTCAGCTTTCCCAATCTGCAGGTTCATCAGGGAGATGGGATCATCGATCTGAACATCGTCCAACATGGTTACGGCCCCACGGCACCGAAACGAATCCTTTCCAGACTCGAGAATATTGATATTTCCGACTCGCTTTTAGACTCTCTTCCGGAAAAAATCGCCTGTTTTTTGAAAAGCCTCTCCCCGGATGGTCTGTTCAATATGGAGGCTGACTTTTACTACGATGGACAGTTTTGGACCCCAAACGGAAAGATTCAATGCACAAACATCAGCGTGAATTACGATAAATTCCCGTATGAGATCAAACAGCTTGCAGGACAAATTTTGCTTCGAGGAAATCAGGTCTTATTTGATTTTCAGACCGGTGACAATTTAACGCTGATCTCTGGTGATTTTTCGGTTCCCACCCGACAGAATCCTCAGCCGGCAAACGGGAAACTGACTGTTCAGGCCCAAAAACTTCCTGTGGACGCGCGCCTTTTGAACGCCTGTCCGAAAGAAACCGCGGATTTTCTTCGTGACCTGGAATTGGGAGGAAACATTAACCTTCACGCCGATTATACGTTTTCCAGCGATTCCGGAACACCGGCGTCATCCCTGGATCTTCGCGTGGATCTTCAGAAGAATTCCTGCCGATACAAAAGTTTTCCTTATCCTCTGCGCGACATGGAGGGGACGATCCTGGTGAATAATCACACCATTTCGGCTCAAAATATTCGTGGATCGAACCAGAACGCCGAAGTCGTTTTTTCGTTTCAGGCAAAGTTCCCCCAAGTCCTTTTCCAAACTCCAAACACTTCACAACTCCCAGGCGGGCCCGGTAATGGACCACTCGAGGCATTTCAGGCCCCTGATCTGGAAAACGAAGCCGCCAATCTTTCTTTCCGTCAAATGCCCATAGGGAATAAACCACTCGAATGGGAGTTTTCTCTCACGGGCACCAACGTCCAGCTAAATAGCAGCCTGTTCGCGAATCTTCCGCCAAATCTGGCTGGACTTTTCCGTTACATCCAGCCTCGGGGGCCTGTAAATGTTCGCTACGAATACAAATCCCCCACCGAATATTCAGCACTGAATTCCCCACAGCCCGGAACATCGGGTTCAACAATCAATCAGGCCTTAACAGGGCGTCAGAAACACTTGGTTCTTTGGGTGGATACTACCGACCAGGGAATTCAAATCGATTTCCCCGAAATGAACTACACTCTGGACAAATTTCAGGGGAGTTTCCAATACCAAAATGGGTACTTCCAGCTAACCGATTTCGATGCGGAACTCGATTCAACACACTTCTCGGGAAAAGCCTCCGGAATGGTCCAGTCGGTCAACCAGTGGAATTTTAATTTCGATCGTCTGGCGATTGATGGTTTAGCCTTTGACCGTGATCTCATGATGGCTCTTCCTTCCGAAGCCCGCGTCATGATCGCTTCCAAGCGGCCAAGTGGGGCGTTATTCTATTCCGGTACGTTGGATGTTCATTATGACAGTCAGCAAATAAAACCCTTCTCTATCGACTGGGACGGCGAGTTTGGGATCGTGGACGGCTCGATCGACATAGCGTTCCCTGTGACGGCCATTAATGGTGGCGTTCAACTCCGGGGGCACTGGGACCAAAATGCCTTTTACTGCGGCGGCGAATTGAATATCGATTCGCTTTTCCGGCAAAACATTCAATTTACGAAAGTCCAAGGCCCCATCTGGATTGACAATCAGCAGCTTATTTTAGGAGGAAAAGCCGAAAGTCTTTTGCATGAAAAACTGGTTCCACCGCAAACGGCATCTCAGACTCATTCAGCGGTTTCCTCCCGTTCTATCAGCCTGCGCTGCATGGCAGGAACTTTATATGGAAATTTCGCGCTGCAATTCGGCTATCCATCTACATTTCAAAGCCGTGTCGTTTTGACGGACGGGCATTTGGAAGACTGCGCGATCCTCACCGGAAACAGCCAGTTAAAAGGCAAAATCTTCGGCGAGCTGACATTGACCGGAACAGATTCTTCCCTGCACTCACTGCGTGGCAAAGGCAATTTCCACCTCGTGGATGCCGATATTTATAAACTTTCCGTTATGATGTCTCTCCTGAAAATTCTCTCCCTGAAAGAAGTGAATAATACCGGGTTCAGCACCGGCGATGCGGAGTTTCACATTGACGGGAACCACGTTTATTTCGACAAAATCATCTTCTCCGGTGACGCTTTCAGCCTCATCGGGAAAGGAGAAATGGACTTCAAGAGCCAGGTGAAACTGGTTTTCTACTCAGTAATGGGCTCAAACGAGCGCAATATCCCTGTTGTCAGCCCACTGCTTCACGTGACCGGCCGACAAATGCTCCTTATCACGATGAAAGGCCCTATCCAGAATCCCGAGATTTCCCAGAAACCGCTTCCGGGGCTTAATATGGCCATCCAGCAGCTCGGCGAGGAACTCCTTCCGCCCGCCGGCCAAAATAAAAAGAAACAATAAGTTTTTGTCGGAATCCGGTTTACCTAGAAATCGTCTTCCTCTTTCTGGCGAAGCAGATCCGCCCCGGTCATTAAACCCGGGATAGCAGGAAGTTTTTTCAGAATCGGCGCGTCCGATTGAACAGGTTTCGACGCAGGTTTCAACGTTGGTTTTTTCTTTAATTTCTGATGGGAATTACGCGGCTGATAATCCGCCGGTTCCGCAAACTGCGCATCCTCGTCGATCCACGCCTCGGATTCATCGGCCTCTAACGGGTTTTTCGGCTCAAAAACCGCTTCCTCCGGGCTTTCCCCGAACGATTCATCCAAACGTTCCGCACGTTTTCCTCCTCGTGGCCGGAATTCGAACGAATCGAACGAAAGCGTCGCCTGGAAGTTTTCCATCCTCATTTCTTCGCGTGGAAGTTCCATGAGGAACGGGCTCGGCGCGGCGACGCTCCTCCTGCCCCCGTTTTCCCGGCTTTCGGCCATGGAAAGGTTCAGCTCTTCTTTCGCCCGCGTCATTCCGACGAACATCAGGCGGCGTTCCTCTTCCAGCTCATTTGGATCTTCAAATGCTCGTTCATGCGGCAAAATACCGTGTTCGCACGCCGTCAGATAAACGACCGGGAATTCCAGCCCCTTGGCCGCGTGAAGCGTCATAAGCGCGACCGTATTCCGCGGCTGATTTTCGTCAAAAACGTCGTCCTGCTCTGCAAGCTGCACATCATCAGCATCACTCACAAGCGCGTTTTGCTCCAAAAACGCCCCGAGCGTCGGAACCGGCGCAGTCTCATCAAACCGGCCAGCCATTGAAAGAAATTCCTCCACGTTCCTCAGCCGCTGGGCGTCCAGCTCATCCGAGGCGTCAAACTGGGCCGCGTACCCACTCAACTCCACGACCCGCTGCGCCAGCGTGAGAAGTGTTTGCGGGGGCTCCTGCGGGGACGACGCTTCCAGAGTCGTTTCTTTGATTTCAGTGCCTTCCGATTTTGAAACGACGCTGGAAGCGTCGTCCCCGTAATGCAAATTCAGGATCAGCTCGCAAAATGTCTGGATCGCCTGTTTCGCGCGGTTTTTCAGCTTTTCGCACTCGTTGACGTGCTGGGCCGCCTCCCAAAGCGAGTACCCGTTTTCCCACGCGAAACGGCGCAGATGTTCGAGAGACGTTTTTCCAATGCCTCGCGCCGGAATGTTCACGACACGCAGAAATGCCTCGTCATCGTGAGGGTTGGCAAGCAGCCGGAAGTACGCCAGCAGGTCGCGTATCTCCGTCCGGTCGAAAAACTCCGTCCCGTGCAGGATCCGGAAAGGAACGCCGTGAAGCCGGAGCGCTTTCTCGAAGTTGAGGCTCAGGGCGTTCATCCGGTAGAAAATCGCAAAATCTGACGGCTCACGCACGCCGCTGCGCAGAGCGTCCGCGATCTCTGACGCAATGCGTTCCGCCTCGGCCGTTTCATCCGCGTCGGCCTGAAAACGCACGGGCAGACCGTCCCCCAACCGGCTGAAAAGGGCCTTGGGCTTGCGCTGAGTGTTATGCTCGATAAGACGCCCCGCCGCGTTGAGAATGAACTGGGTCGAGCGGAAATTTTCTTCCAGATTCACGACCTCCGCACCGGGAAAATCCTTTTCAAACTCCAGAATATTCGAAATATTCGCACCACGCCAGCCGTAAATCGACTGGTCAGGGTCACCCGCCGCCATGAGATTCCGCGACTCCATCGTCAGGGCGTGCGAAATGGCGTACTGCGCCAGATTCGTGTCCTGGTACTCGTCGATCAGCACGTACTGGAACTGTGCGCCCAACTGCCGGCGGAGTGTCGGATTCTCCCGAAAAAGTCTGACCGTCAGAAGGAGCAGATCGTCGAAATCGACCGCGTTCGCAAGCTGAAGCTGATGGGCGTGTACCGGAAGCAGGGCCTGCAAGAACGCCTCCCGGTCATTATTCGGCTCCGGTTTAAAATCATGGATCGGATCCAGAAACCGGCTTTTCAGCGCGCTGACGGCGTGGGCGATCGACTCGGCCGAATATTTCAGGTCGATAAATCGCCCGTCCTTTTCCGCGTCCATTTCCTTCAGACGGTCCATCGCGCTGCGCATGGCCGCAATGGAATCTTTCGACGAGTAAATCGTGTAATCGGAACCCAGCCCGACCCGGTCCGCGTACTGGCGCAGAAGGCGGGAGCAGAAGCGGTGGAACGTCCCGATCCAAACGTCCGAAACGCCGACGAGCTGGCGGACGCGCTCTTTCATTTCGTCCGCGGCCTTATTCGTGAAGGTCAAAACCAGAATGGCGGACGGCGGAACCCCTTCGCTCAAGAGCTGCGCGACCCGGTGGGTCACGACCCGTGTTTTCCCGCTTCCAGGGCCAGCGACGACCAGCAACGGCCCGTCCCGATGCAGAACGGCGCGGCGCTGTGAGTCGGTGAGTCGGGAAAGCAGGGATTCGGAAAGCATAAGAGAAAAAAAGGAAAAAGAAAAAACTCAAAAGGCGGCCGCGTGGACCGCCTTTCCATTCGTCGATCAGAAACGTTTCACTCAGTTCTGGCTCATCGCCGCCGCCAGGATCGCGCTGGTGCTTTCACGCATAATGCGCGGGTCCACGTGCTTGCCCTCTTTGAGCGTCTTGCGGACATCTTTTCCGGAAATGAAGACCGGTTTCTCGTCCTTGTGGTTTTCCATCAGGTCCACGCGGCCGATCGAGTCGTAATATGCGGCAAAACCGACGTTCAAATTGTGGATCTTCAGGTCGCCCTTGAGGTTTTTGAAGATTTCCTGCGCGTCGAAATCGCCCCAGATCGCCGTGCCGTCTTTGTACGGCGCGTCGGCGTGCTTGCGGCCGATGATGATGTCGGTGAAGCCAAAGTTCTGGCGGTAGATCGCGTGCATCACGGCTTCTTTCGGTCCCCCGTAGAACATTTTGATGTCCAGCCCGAGCAGGATCACGCGGTCCGGAACGCTTTCATTGCGCGGACCCCAAAGTTCCGGGTCGCTGTCGCCTTCGCCCAGTGCGCGGTTTTCGATCAGCTTCTCGTAGGTCTGCATACGAATTTCGGCGCAAACGTCGTCACCCTTCGTCTCGCCGATGAGTGGGTTCAGGCAGGCGCCCGCGTTGAAGCCCTGACGGATCAGCGTCTCAAGGCCGTAAACCAGGGCGTACTCATGCGCGCGGTGCAGCGGGTTACGCGTCTGGAACGCCACGCAGCGTTCCCAGCCTTTGCTTTCGAGCAGCGCACGCACTTCGCGTGGGCTGAGCACGTATTTCCCGAAGCTCGGGTTTTTCGGCTGCGGCAGAACCTGGATCTTACCTCCGAGGAGCCAGTCTTTGCCCGCGTCGTTCACCAGCGCCATGTCCGCGCCGGGGTGGTCGGTCCGATCGGTGAGGTAAACCTTCTTGATGTAGTCCATTTTGTCCCACGGATAGACGTCGGTCACGTCCACCGTCGCGACGATTTCATCTTTCGAGTTGACCAGCGCGACTTTCTGACCAGGTTTTATGGTTTCGGCCAGTTCTTTCGTCATCGGGAAAGCGAGCGGAATCGTCCAAGCGTACTTCTGGCCGTTGAACAGGATGCACTCCTCATTCAGGACACGGTTCCACGCCTCGGAATCCATCGGACCTTCAAGCGGGCTGAGCGCGCCGTCGCCAAAACGATAGACGGTGGAAAGGTCAGCGTCCGAAACCGGGACTTTTACGAGCGTCGCGGCCTCCGCGAGAAATTCATCTTTTTTGCAGCCGCAAACGGTGCAGCAAACAGGTTCCTGAAGTCCGCCATGCGGAAGAATAAGCTGTGCCATGTGAGTGCTCCTTTTGTATAAAAAGTTTTACTTGGGTTTTGGGGTTGGTAATAGCTAAAAAACACGTCCCGCGGCAATATCCGCTTCGATTTGCGCGATTTTTTGAATACGACGTTCATGACGCCCGCCTTCAAATTCAGTTTTGAGCCACTTTTTCAGGATCCCCTCAAGCGCATTCGCGCCGAGCATATCGCCGGAAAGGCACAAAACGTTCAGATTATTATGCCGGCGGCTGATTTCCGCGGTCAATTCGTCGCCGCACACGGCCGCGCGAACATTCGGAAATTTGTTGGCCACAATCGACATTCCGATCCCTGTGCCGCAGATGAGGATCCCACGGTCCACTTCATTTTTGCTTACAGCGGCCGCTACCTGACGCGCCACATCGGGATAATCGATCGCGTTGTCACGAACTTCGCCAGTGCATTCGATGATTTCGTGGTCATTTTGACGCAAAATCTCAATGACCTTGGCTTTCATCGTCACGCCACGGTGATCACTTCCAATCGCAATACGCATGATAGTACCTGCTTTTGTTTGACAAGCGGTTATATTTGGTCATACACGAACCAAATAGATTCAGACGGTATTCTACCACAATCTGAAATTTTCGCAAGGCCCCCGGAGAGAAATTTGAACAAAATAGCAAAAATGGAGAGTGAAAGAACGAATAATGAATAACGAATAACGAATAATGAGGGGAATCCTCCATTCAACCTGACGCGTAATTCCGGCCTCCGGCCTCCATTACCGCCTTTCATTATTCGTTATTCGTTATTCATTATTCATTCTTAACAAGTTCACTGATTTTCTCCACTACCTCTTCCACTGTCATGCCGTCGGAGAGGATGTGGACCGCGTCCGGGGCAGGCTTGAGCGGGGCGATCTCCCGCGTCGAGTCCTCAAAATCGCGCTGGACGATGCCCGCCAGGATCTCGTCGTAATCCGCCGGCTCACCGAGGGCTTTTTTCTGCTCGAACCGCCGCCGGGCACGCTCCTCGGGCGTCGCGTCGAGGTAAATCTTCAGCTCCGCGTTCGGAAACACGACGGTCCCCTGGTCGCGCCCTTCCGTGATGCAGTTCGTCCGGGCGGCATACTCCTGCTGCATGGCCGTGAGGATATCCCGAATGGCCGGGTTTCCCGCGGAGTATTTCGTCACGGCCGTCACCCGCAGCGTCTCGACTTCGGTGGAAACGTCCTCGCCGTCGAGGAAAATATGCGGGCCGTCGAACGTCAGGCGGATCTCCTTCGCCACACGGACGAGCGCGTCCGGATCGTTCCAGTCCACACCGCGGCGCAGCCCGGCCAAAGCCACCGCGCGATACATCAGGCCGGTACGCAAATACTGAAAACCCAAAACTTCGGCAAGGCGACTCGCGACGGTGCTTTTGCCCGAACCTGCCGGGCCGTCAATCGTAATAATCATGGGAATCTTCCAAAACCAAGGGGCGAAAGGGATTCTGTATTTCTTTAATTTCGGAGGTTTTCACGCTTTCCTTCAGGCAAATCCTGTAAATCATGGTTTTTAGCCGGCGCCGCGGGTCAACCCCCCAGTTTCTTTTGGTTCATCCGACAAGTGAGTACCAACCTCTTTAATTTCCAGGTTTTTCAGCTTGAAGTTTCTCCAACGATAAACCCGGCGTTTTATCGTCTTGTTTTGTAGTTCCAATCAAAGTGGTCAAACAAAATCTTTTTTAAGCCACAAAGAACGCAAAGGACGCAAAGAGAATATAATGAAATATGACAAAGATTTCAGTGTGCCGGGCGTTGATCAATAACAAGACAAAATCTTTGCATTCTTTGTGTTCTTTGCGGCTAAAAAAACCATTAGCCCTCTTTCAAATCTCACGCGGAGCTGCGGAGACGCGGAGGATTAGAGAGTGTGTATGCGAGAATTATCAACGGCGATACGGACTCTCAATCTTTCCAACCATAAAACTCCGCGGCTCCGCACCTCCGCGTGAGCTAAAAACAACTGGCCCTAAACACGGCTGTGTTTTAATTGTTTTTTGGTACGCAATTACCGGATGAGCCTTTCTTTTCAAGGTCCAGCAAAATCGGCAGCACCGCGTCAAAATGGGTCAGCAGGAACAAATGCCCGCCGCCCGGGATGACGACGTCCGGCCGCACGTTTTTTATCGGGATCAACCGGTCTTTGTCTCCATGGATCTGAAGAAGCGGCGTTTTTCTTTCGGGCACTTCTTGCGAACTCTCAAAAGCCCAGTCCAAAATCATTCGTAAAAAATGAAACATCTGCCGGGTCGGGGATTCCAGAAACTGCTCACGAACACTCCTCCATTTCGAGCCGGGCAGCCAATTCAGGACGCGGACACCGCATTTTCCCAGAGCGATCGTCATGAGGATAAGCCACGGAAACCAGCGGAACAGGAAGCGCCCGGCACGGTAACGGCGCGGGAAATCCCTGCCGCTTTTGGCCGAGGCGAGAAGAACGCAGTACTCCGCCCCGAGTTCTTCGGCAATATTGGGCGCGAGCATCCCTCCGAAGGACAGGCCGACCACAATACAAGGCGGCGAAGGCGTCACGGACCGGGCCAGCCGCCGGGCGTAGGTTTCCAGATTTTCCGCGGGCATGGGAGACAGCCACTCCAAAACGACGGAATCAGGAAAAGCCTTCACGTATTCCTCGAAAACTCTGGCATCGGCCCCCAGCCCTGGAATGAAAATGAATCGCATTTTCTTGGTTAAAATGTTAAAAAGGACCTCTTTTTATTCACAGTACACAACTTCCCGATTATATAAACGAATAAACACGGATGTCCAGCGGACCCACTCGGGTATGGAAATTTTTACCTCACACGGAGATGCGGAGACGCGGAGTTTTATGTTGAAACTCTCTCTATTCCTCCGCGCCTCCGCCGCTCCGCGTGAGTTTTAAAAGAAGTGCTATCTGCTCTCCTCACGAAGTTGGTAAATACATTCTCCCCGGCACTTTTGCCTCACGCGGAGATGCGGAGACGCGGAGTTTTAGGGTTCGGAAGGTTTGGGACCTGTATAGCCATTGACAACTCGCGCATACCCATCTTTGAACTGGTCCATGCCGAAATTGACGAGAACACCAACATGCAATCCCATCACCACAAGGTAGGTCTTTACCTGCTTTAGATAAACGGGTTGCATGTGTTCTGTCGATTTCAACTCAACAATAATGGTATCATCAACAAGCATATCAAGGCGAAACGCAGTATCCAGTTTGACACCTTCATATTCAAAGGAAACGCCTTTTTGACGCTCCACCTTGTGCCCGCGACGGGTCAATTCTACCGCAAGTAATTGCTCGTAGACCGATTCAAGCATGCCTGGCCCAAACTGCCTGTGAATTTTTATGGCCGAATCCAGGATGTCCTTCGTAATTTCGTTTTCACTCATCTCTAATTCTCCGCGTGAGATTTGAAAAAGACGCTGTCTATCTCTCCCCACGAAGTTTGTAAACACATTTTCCCCAACACTTTTTACCTCACGCGGAGATACGGAGACGCGGAGTTTTATGTTGAAACTCTCTCTATTCCTCCGCGCCTCCGCCGCTCCGCGTGAGTTTTAAAAGAAGTGCTATCTGCTCTCCTCACGAAGTTGGTAAATACATTCTCCCCGGCACTTTTTGCCTCACGCGGAGATACGGAGTTTTTATTTTTGAAACGGTCACCTCCGCTGCTCCGCGTGAGATTTTAAAGGGGCGGAACGTACTTTTCGTATGAATCTTGAAAACTTCTTTTTCCGGGTAGTTGCTTAACTTCAAAAATGTATTATAATATAATGAAAATACACTGTCAAGGAGTTTGGAGGAAAGCCGCCGCAAAAACTCCGCAACCGAACAGGAAATCTCACCCTTTTCAGGAGAAACCCCATGAAAAACTTTTTTCTTTTTCCCGCCCTTTTTGTTTTGTGCCTCACGGCGTTTTTGAAGGCCGAGACCGCGGAACGGGACCTTTTCCCAAAAGACGCGGTCATTCTGTTTCAGGGTGACTCGGTAACCGACGGGAACCGCGGACGCTCGGCGGACCCGAACCACATTCACGGGCACGGCTACGTGTACCTCATCGCGTCGTACCTCGGCGCCACTTACCCGGAGCAGAACTGGACGTTCGTCAACCGCGGCGTCAGCGGGAACACGCTCAAGGAGCTGAAAGCCCGCTGGGAAAAGGACACGTTTGAGATCCATCCCGACGTTCTGTGCATCATGATCGGCGTCAACGACCTCGGGCACGGCTCGACCCCGGAGGAGTATGAGAAGAATTACGACGAACTGCTCCAGTGGACGAAAGAGCGACTTCCGGACGTCCGGCTGATTTTGATGGAACCGCTCTGGCGCAATCCGGAAGGGGATGCCAAAGACAAAATGCGGGTGACCGTCCGAAAAATGGCGCAGAAATACGGCGCGGTTTTCGTGCCCCTCCAGGCCGATTTTGACGCGGTGTTCGACTCGGCGCCCAACCCGAAGTACTGGGTCTGGGATTCGGTGCACCCCACGACGGCGGGGCATTGGCTGATTTTCAGGCGCTGGCTGGAAACCCTGAAGCAGTGAGTTTTCTGCTGCGGTCTGGATTTCCTTCCGGAAATCTGAAAAAATATTCCAAAAAGAGCTGAATCCCTCCTTGACATAAACCCAAATGTGGTACAAAATAAAGGTTTGGGAAGTTGTACCTTCAAACTCGAGGAATTTGTTTATGTTTAAATGGATTTTTGCCAAACCGCTTCAAAAAAACACCGGGATCGAAAAGATTTGGCGGGACTTCATCCAGATGCTCGAAACCGCTCAAAAAGAATTCGCGCTGGCCTGCCAGGTTGCTCTGCACGGTACGGATCCGAAGCCCGTGGAAGATCAACTGTTGGCATACGATAAAGCGGTCAATAAAGCGGAACGTTCCATTCGCAAAGAACTCGTCGTTCATTGCGCAGTTCGGAGCGTGATCGATCCCGACTGCCTCATCATCATGAGCATCGCTAAAGATGCCGAACGCCTTGGCGATTACTCCAAAAATATTTTCGAGATGAGTGAGCTTGCGCCTTATCTGCCCGAAGGAAAAGAGCGTGATGAACTGCTTGTTCTGGAACAGCTCGTTTTAAAAACCTTTGCCGGCTGTTCGGAGATCATTCAATCGGAAAATGCGGAACTCGCCAAAAAAATCATCATTGACTGCAAGTGGGCGGAAGTTCAGTGCGATTCCATCACAAAAGAACTGCTAAATCTGCCGGAACCGACACAGCGGACAGCCTCGGACGTTTTAATGTTCCGTTTTATGAAGCGTATGATGTCGCATTTGCGGAATATTTCGTCGAGTGTTGTTCAGCCTTTGCACAAACTGGACTTCACCAAAAAAATCACCAAATCCGTTGAAATGAGCGGGACACTGCTCGACCTCAAAAAGGAATTGGGGATAGAATAAAGGGCGAGAGAAACTCTGTTTTCATCTTCGCTTCTTTTTTCCAAAATCCTTTATAAATTTCCATCCTTTACATAAGAGGAGAAAAAATGAAATTTTCAAAATTTAGCTTGATTTCCCTGATTTGCGCGTGCTGCATTTGCACGGGAATCCTCGCCAGTGCCCTGGTTCTGATGTTCCAGCCGCGGACTCAGCCGAATCCCTTGCTGACCGTTCGGGCCAATACGTCTGACCGCGCGGACGGCTATCTCACCTGCACGGGTCTGATCGATGTCGGGTTCGAGGCGGTTTATGTTCTGGATTCCACGACCGGAGTTCTTTCCGCAGGTGTTTTGGGAAGGAACCCCAAAGCTCCGGGATTCCAGGCCTTGTATCAGGGAAATGTAAACGCGGACCTCGAGAAAGTCATCGCCATCGCAAGTAAAGCCGCCGGGTCAGGCAGAAGAAGTGGCAGAACTTCTTCATCGTCCTCTTCAAAACGTAACCGAAGAGAAGTCGAAGGGGCCCTTGACAATAACGCCCTGATGGCTCCTGCTGAACCGAAATATATCATCACTTGCGGAACACATGACATCATGCACCAGGGATCGGGAATCCGTCCCTCTGTTTCCGCTCTCTACGTGACAGAGTGTAATACGGGCCTCACCCTGGTTTACGTTCTTCCGTGGAACTCTGGGGCACATAATAATAATATGCCGTTCAGTTCCCCGATTACGTATTATACATTCTATCGCTTCCTGAGCCCAATGGTGATGGAAGAAGCAGTCAATGCGGAATGATTTTCCCCATTGTAAGTTGTTTCTGTCAAGGAATTTCCAATGGCCCCCGATGAAGAATATTTGCCAGGTTTTGAGAATGTTCAGGACCCGCGCATGGAACAGAAGCTGGAAAGCCGAACGAATCTGATCGTTTTCGGAATCGTTCTTTTAGCCGTTTTGCCATTTCTGATTTGGGGCCATTGGTTCCTGAGGACACCGTCCGGGAAGCATTTTCTCATCGGTATGCCGCTGATGGATTTTAAATCTCTCCAGCCTGTCGTAGGGGTTGGGGAACCGCCGCGCTCTGCGGAATTTACGAACAAAACCCTCTTCATTATTCTGTGGGGGCCGTGGGATGACGCGTCATGCGATATGCTTCGTGAGATTTGGCAGCCGATTCAGGAAGCGCAGAAAAACCCAAAATTTCAGGTCGTACCGATCGCATATTTCGCTCACTCCTCCGAGCCGGTCAAATGGTACGAAATGACTCAGGAGGAACGGCAACTGTTTCTCAGTCAAAAGAAACTGGAAGAAAACCGGTTGGGGCAGTTTGTAAGAGAGAGTTTCCGGAACGGTTTCAGTTTTCCTACGGTCTGGTGGGACCCGGTCGATCGTTTTCGGTTGGACTTAATCGATATGGCTTACGAAAACGTCCAGAATCAAAAGGACATGAAAGTGATTTCTGTTCCAACCATCATTTACGCTGAGAAAGGGATCATCACGAAAGTCTGGACGAGCACTTCACCCGAAGACATCGCTGAAATAGAGGAAACCCTGAAAATCGTTGCCGTGAGTACTCAAACGGCGGCTCCTGCGAAACCTTGACGAATTAACGCTTTCATTCGTCTTTTCCCAAATCCTCAACGTCTATCACACGAAAACCGTTTTCTCGCAGCGCCTTCGCGAACGCGCCCTCCCCATTGATGAGTCGGTGCGAAAAGGTCCCATCGTAAATCTGGCGTGCACCACACGTGGGGCTTCGTGATTTCAGAATTGCCAAATCGATCTTTTCCTTTTGAGCGATTTTAAGCGCATCCTGTACCCCACGCTGAACCTCCACGTCCACGTTCGTTCCGTCTTCCTCGATGAATTTCCCGTTCAGAAGTTCGATTGGTTTTCTGGGAATCGACCGACCGGCCATAACTTCCGGGCAGACTTCCACAACGTCGTGGCCTCGCAGGAAATCCACAACGCTCTGCCGGAAATTGTTCCCGCCGTCATATTTGCAATTTCGGCCCAAGAGACACGCGCTGACTAAAATTTTCATCGGTTTTTCCGTAAAAACAGGCCGTTCAAGACTCAGCAGAACGACCGCAGCAATTCCTTTTTGTTTTCGCTTCGCATAAACGTTTCGCCGATCAAAACGCCATTCACTCCGGCTTTTCTCAGATCGGCGATTTGTTCTGCCGTCTGAATTCCGCTTTCCGAGACGAAAACCCGGTCAGCAGGAACGAGCGGGCGCAGACGCAAACTTGTGGAAACGTCCACCTTGAACGTTTTCAGATCGCGATTATTCACGCCGATGATCCTCGCATCCGCTTTTAAAGCCGACTCAACTTCCTCCTCCGAGTGGGCTTCCACCAAAGCCGCCAGCCGCAGCGAATGAGCAATTTCCAAAAACTCGCGCAGTTTCACCGTCTCCAGAAGCGCACAAATCAACAAAACCGCCGAAGCGCCAAGCGTTTTCGCCTCGTAAATCTGGTACGCATCGATCGTGAAGTCTTTCCGAAGGACCGGGATCTGAACCGAGGCCGCGATTTCCCGTAAATACTCATCCCGTCCCAGGAACCAGTCCGGCTCCGTGAGGCACGAAATGGCTGAGGCTCCGGCGGATTCATACTCCTTTGCAATTTCCAGAAACGGGAAATTTTCTGCAATGACCCCCTTTGACGGCGAGGCTTTTTTCACCTCGCAGATGAACGCCATGCCCGGCGTTTTCGGGTTTTTAAGAGCCTGCTCGAATGCGAAATTTTCGGGCTGAAATCCAAAACCGGACGCTGCCTCATGGTTGGCCAGTTCTTCCGCCAATCGTCGAATCGGACCAAGAGGTTTTTCTGCTTTTAACGCATCAATTCTCTCACGGCGTTTTTGGGCAATTTCATTCAAAATCATACGAACTCTCAAATTTTCTCGTCACCTGAATCATTTTTTCCATCAGCGCATCCGCCTGACCGGACCTCATGATTTCCAGCGCCAAATCGATTCCTTCCTGAATTGTGCCAGCTTTCCCCGCGATGTAAAGCCCCAAGCCCGCATTCAAAGCGACGATTTCCTGGCGGGGGCCAGTTTCTTTACCCGAAAGAAGCGCACGAACGATTCCTGCGTTTACCTTCGCGTCCTCTCCGAGGATCTGGTCGATCGTGCAGCGCGTCAGACCAAATTCTTCGGGATAAATCGTACGGGAGGAGAGTGAGCCGTCCTCGCAGACCTCACAGAGGAACGTCCCATCACAAAGCGTTGCCTCGTCCAGACCATCCAGGCCGTAAACGACCATTCCGCGTTTCACACCAAGATTGAAGAGGACTTTCGCCATTGGTTCAACCAATTCCTTCGAATAAACCCCCATAAGCTGGAGTGTTGCGCCAGCGGGATTAGCGAGCGGTCCTAAAATATTAAAAATCGTGCGAAGCGCCAAAACTTTCCGAACGATTCCAACCGATTTCAGGGCAGAATGATATTTCTGCGCAAAGAGAAAGCAGAAATTAAATTCACGAAGCCATTCCAGTGCGATGTGCGGCGGAGCATCTATGTTCAAACCTATCGCTTCCAGAACATCGGCGGCACCGCATTTACTGGAGACTGAGCGGTTTCCGTGCTTGGCAACCGGCACTCCCGCGGTCGCCAGAATGAACGCTGCCGTCGTAGAAATGTTCATCGTATGTTGACCATCGCCGCCAGTCCCCACGATGTCCATTACATCAAAGTTTGGCGTAAGATGATCCGCGTGTTCACGCATGACCTCAGCGCACGCGGTAATTTCGTCAATGGTTTCCCCTTTCATGCGCAGCGATGTCATAAATGCGGAAATCTGAATTTCATTGGCGTGACCCGTCAGGATTTCATTCATCACATTTCTGGCTGTTTCGTAGTCCAGATCATGACCGGCAACAAGTTCACTGATTGCGGATTGAGTAATGGCGGAAATATTCATTGTATTTTAAAAAGTCTAAAGTTTTAATCGGAACGATGAAAAAAGAACAGAGGAGTGTTTACTTGTTTTCCGGGCTTTTCCCGGTTTCAGAGATATTTTACCAGGATTCGAGGGCCAGAAAATTTTCGAGGATTTTCTTTCCCTCGGGAGTCAAAATCGATTCTGGATGAAATTGAACGCCGTACACATGGAAATCACGATGCGCTACCGCCATGACCTCGTCATCATCGGTTCGGGCGATGACCTTTAACTCCGCGGGAATCGTGGACTCCACCGCCGCCAGTGAATGGTACCGCGCCACGGGCATTTTTTCGGGAAGACCTCGAAAAATCGGGCTGGAAACATCCAAAGCACAAATGGACTGCTTGCCGTGCATCAGTTCTTTCGCATACGTCACGGTCGCGCCGTACACCTCGCAGATCGCCTGATGGCCGAGACAAACGCCAAAAATCGGGATCTTCCCTGCAAAAGAACGAACCACGTCTTCACAAATTCCTGCGTCACACGGCTTTCCCGGACCCGGCGAGAGAAGGATCGCTGTCGGCGCTAATGCCTCAATTGCTGAAATGGTCAGCTCGTCATTTCGCACCACACGAATATCAGGCTCGATGGAGCCTACGAGTTGGTACAAATTAAACGAAAAACTGTCGTAATTATCAATGAGCAAAATCATATTTCGCGGTGGCCTGTCCAGGCAAAAATAAAGGAGTACCCAGACGGTTTTCTCGTCTGTTTTCAAAAAAAGAGTTCCTCCTGAAAGCGGGAAAGGGGCTTCCGCCTTCAGAAAAAACTCCTTTGTTCTTCTTTTATTGTACCTTTTCTTACAGATTTTTCAAGGACCACCCGTAAAATTTTCAAAAAATTACCTCGACAAGAACCCGAAACGGAACAGCCGGATTCTTCCATCCCGAGTGAGGGATTCCAGGCGCGCTCCTCCCCCCCTTTTTTCCGACCGTAAAATATGGTAAAATACATTTTGGAATTTGTGGAAGCGCTTTTCAGGTACAGACTTCGCGAAAAAACAGATTCCAAAGTATCCGCCGTTTTTTATGATTGATTTCCTCGTTTACATCCTTGTTCGTTTAATCGTTTCCGCCCTCCAGGCCCTTTCACTGGAGCAGGCTCAGGCAGGTGCGCGCCTTTTAGCCTGGCTTGCCGTGGATGTTTTTCATATACGTGATCGGGTTTTGAATGAAAACTTGACCCACGCCTTTCCCGGGAAAGCTCCCGAGGAGATTCGTGAACTGAAGCGCGCGATGTGGCGGCACCTTATGCTTATGCTCGTCGAAACTGCTTTTGCCGAAAGGAAAATACACCTTTCCAACTGGAAAAAGTACGTGACGCTCATCAACGAAGCCGCCCCTTTGCAGGCGATGTACGAGCATCGGCCGGTGATTTACGCCACGGGTCACCTCGGGAATTTTGAGTTCGCCGGCTACATTTTGGGCCTGATCGGGATCCCGCCGTACAGCGTCGCGCGGACCCTCGACAATCGGTTCCTGAACCGGTACCTGGCCCGGTTTCGGCACTCGACCGGTCAGCGGCTGATTCCCAAAAAAGACGCGGCTCCCATGCTTCAGGAAGCGATGGAAAACGGTCGTGCTGTCGTGATCCTCACCGACCAGTTCGCAGGACCCAAGGGCGTGTGGGTCAAGTCCTTCGGCCGGGACGTTTCCACGTACAAAGTGGTCCCGATCCTTTCCCGCACGTACAGCGCACCAGTCATTCTTGCCGCGCCGATCCGTAAGGGGGAAGAACCTTTTCGGTTTGAAATTCTCGTCACCGGCTGGCTCGATCCGGAAGTCCAAACGGATTTGACCTCACCAAAAGAGGTGGCTCAGTGGTACTGCGACGTTTTCGACGAATTGATCCGCAAAACGCCCAATCAATATTGGTGGCTTCATCGCCGGTGGCGGGAAAAGCCCAAGCGGGAGAAAATCAGGAATGGAGACTCAACGTGAAAAACATTGTTCATTTTTTGCTCCTCGTCATTCTGTAAATCGTACCGTGCCTCGGCCCAAACGAAAGTACCGATGGCGGAAAACCTGGCATTTCCTCGACGAAAAGGAATACTGAAACTCACGCAAAGTTTAACAAGATCGAATAGTACCTTTCATTTCAGAAACCCCATTAAAAAATCAACTCAAAATGAAGATTTTCACCCCCTTTTTGTTTTTCCTTTTCGCTCTCGCCGCTCCCCTTTTTGCGCAGACGCCGCTGGAGAAAGTCTCGGCCGCGTGCAAGATTTTCCCCACGTACGAGGCGGGCGTGAATAACGGCGCGATCGCTCCGATGGAGTACGCGGTTTTTCAGATGAAACCCGGCAGTGAGGAAATGCTTGAGGCCGAGAAGATGCTGCTGGCGGCCTTCCCGACCGCCACGCTCGACGGCCAACGGACCATCGGCCGGATCCTTTACCCCATCGCCGGCCCCGCGACGGTCGAAACTCTCACGCCGTTTTTGACCTCGGACAAGAATCACGGTGAAACGGCCAAAATCGCCGCGATGCTCATTAATTTCGTGAAAAAGGACCACGGCTCGAAAGTCCCGAAAGACACGACTTTCACGGCCCCGTACCGTCACGGCGAGTTCTACCGGAATGACTTCACCGCTGAAACGGACTCGCAGCTCGCCGCCCGGCTCGAATCGGAAACCGCCGCGGTCCTGGCCTGCAGTGACCCGGAAAAACGCCTGGAACTCCTCGAAAAAATGGGGACTTCGATCGAACGGACCCCCGCGCCGCTCGAATGGTACAAAAAACTCCTCGCCTCTCCCGACGTCGTTACGCAGAAGCAGGTCTGGGACCTGATGGGCCGCTACTGCCGCAAGGTGGAGTGCATGCGTTTCGCCGCTGAGGAAATGAAACGCGAAACCGAAACCGCCGCAAATGCCGCGCTGGCCGCCATCCGCATCGCGAACGTAAAGCGTTTCTCGATGAGAGACGAAGTGAAAGAGGTCCTGACCGACATTGAGCAGAATTGTAAGAAAGAAGACGTCCGTCAGCGCGCTCTGGCTGTTTTGCGTCAGATCGATGTACGTCAGGGGGGCGTTTTCATGTGGCTTGCGACCCAGGCGCAGGAAACTCCTGACGAAAACCCAGCGACATTTCCGGCCGAAAGATGGTCCCCGCTGGTGGCCGGCCAGACGGCTTTGGGGTGGGAACTGGCCACGACCCGGCATTTCCCGAAAGGATCTTTCCTCTATCTGCGCAACGTGGTGGAATCTGAGGTCGGCGCCAAGCTCAATGCGGAACTGACCTCGCCGGCCCCGGTCCGGTTCTGGCTCAACGGGAAGGTGATTTTCGAGAGCAAAACAGGCAGCGAGAAGCCGTTCCTCATCCCCGTGACGCTGAACATCGGCCGTAACCCGGTTTACATTGAGTTCCAGTCGCAGGGCCGCGCGTGTCCGTTCTCGTTGCGTTTCCTTGAGGACGGCGGCGCGGTGGCACAAGGACTGAAGTTTACGCTTTAAGAAATAATGGCTCAACCCGCCGCGTAATTCCGCGCTTCGCGCTTTATTACCGCCTCACGTTCGTCCATAGTGGGTTAACCGGCGCGTAATTCCGGCCTCCGACCTCCATTACCGCCTCACGTTCGTCCGTAGTGGGTTAACCGGCGCGCCGGCCTCTGGCCTCCATTACCGCCTCACGTTCGTCCGTAGTGGTTTAAACCGGCGCGTAATTCCGGCCTCCGGCCTCCATTACCGCCTCCCATTATTCATTATTCGTTCTTCATTATTCATTAATTAAAGTGCCCCCCCTTGCACCTAGGGAAAAATATGATAAAATGACTTAGAATATTTATTCAGGAGACTCCTTTATGTCGCAGCACATCATTTATGCTTTGGTCCATAACGTTCCTGGCGTCCTTTCGCACATTTCCGGAATGTTCTCCGCCCGTGGCTTTAATATTAAAAGCCTGACGGTCGGCGAAACAGACAATCCAGCCCTTTCCCGTATGACGGTTGTCGTGGATGGTGACGACCACACGATGGATCAGGTACGCACCCAACTGCAGAAAATCGTCACCGTTGTGAAGGCCGAAGACATAAGTACAACCGACTGCGTAGAACGGGATCTGGCTCTGATCAAAGTCAAGGCGGACTCTATAAAACGTCTCGAGATCCATGAGCTGACAGACATTTTCCGGGCGAAAATCGTCGACGTCTCTCCAGATTCCCTGGTAATCGAGCTCTCCGGAAAAGAAAACAAAATCGATGCTTTAATTGAACTAATGAAACCTTTCGGCATTTTGGAACTCGCGCGGTCCGGGCGGATCGCCATGACGAGAGGAAACTAAAGTTCAGGAGGAATACTCTAATGGCTGCTACAATGTATTATGATAAAGACGCGGACCTCTCTCTTCTGAATGGCAAAACTGTCGCCATCCTTGGCTACGGCAGTCAGGGTCACGGTCACGCGCAGAACCTGCGTGACAATGGCGTGAACGTCATCGTCGCTGAACTCCCCGGCACCGCGAACTACGACTTGGCCGTTTCCCACGGTTTCCAGCCGATGAGCATTCCGGAAGCCGTCGTTCAGGCTGACCTGATCACGATTCTGCTCCCCGATGAACTTCAGGGCAAAATCTTCGCCGAGAGCATCCGTCCGAACCTCAAGCCGGGCACGCTTCTCATCGCTTCCCACGGCTTCAACGTTCACTTCGGTCAGTTCGACGTTCCGGCCGAGAACAAGTTCATCATGATCGCCCCGAAAGGTCCGGGTCACCTCGTTCGCGCTGAGTTCGTGAAGGGCGCTGGCGTTCCGTGCCTCATCGCTCTTGGTCCTGGCGCCGGCGATGCGGAAAAAGCCCTTGGTCTGGCATACGCGAAAGGCATCGGCGGCACCCGCGCGGGTGTCATCGAAACCACTTTCGCTGAAGAAACCGAAACCGACCTCTTCGGTGAACAGGTCGTTCTCTGCGGTGGTCTTTCCGCTCTGATCAAAGCCGGTTTTGAGACGCTGGTCGAGGCTGGCTACCAGCCGGAAATGGCTTACTTCGAATGCTGCCACGAAGTGAAACTGATCGTTGACCTGATCTACCAGGGCGGTCTGAGCTACATGCGCTACAGCATTTCCAACACGGCTGAATACGGCGATTACAAGATCGGCAACCGTATCATCACCGAGGAAACGAAGAAGGAAATGAAGAAAGTCCTCAGCGAGATCCAGGACGGTTCGTTCGCCCGCAACTGGCTGCTTGAGAACCAGGTCAAAGCCCCGAACTTCAAAGCGATCCGCGCGAAAGAAGCCAAGCACCCGCTCGAAGTCACCGGCCGTAAACTGCGTAAGCTCATGAGCTGGATCGACGCGAAAGAAGTCTGAGATTAAAAACTTTGACGTTCAAGACTGATTGGTTCGGAAGGCGCCCGGAAAGGCCCTTCCGAATATTTTTCTTGTTTTTCCTTTTAACCTCTTTATTTCTGAAACGCAGTGCGAAAAAATGTACATTACACGGATCCAACTGAAAAACTGGAAAAATTTCTCTGAAGTAGATGTTCCGCTGACTGGACGCGTTTTTATTGTGGGTCCCAATGCGGTTGGGAAGTCTAATTTTCTCGATGCGTTTCGGTTTTTACGTGATATTGCGATGCCGGACGGTGGGCTGCAACGAGCCGTAAATGTTCGAGGAGGAATCACAAAAATCCGTAATCTGAATGCTCGCCAGGACCCGGAAATTCAAATTTGCGTAGAACTTTCTGATAAAGTGGGAAAATCCCCCATTTGGAAATACGCGATTGGGCTCCGTCAGGAAACGCGCGGCGAACGACGTCCGTACCTGACTTTCGAGAAAATCTGGCAAGGAGAAGTACTTCTTCTGGATCGTGCCATGGGAAAAGAGAATGAAACGATTTCCACACTTTCTCAAACGTGGCTGGAACAATCAAGCCAAAATGAAAAATACAAACCACTCCGCAAAGAGCTTCAGGAAATCATGTATTATCACTTGGTGCCGCAGCTTCTACGTTACCCGATGGTTTACGGCAGCAAGGACCAGGAACACGACCCATTTGGTCAAGGATTTTTAAAAAAGATTAATCAAACTCCCAAGAAAACCCAAAAACATCGTCTAAATGTCATTAACGACCTTCTTTCCAAAGCAGTTCCGCAAATCAAAGATTTAACAGTGGAACCGGATGATAGTGGAAAACCGCATCTTCATGCGCGTTACGAACATTGGCGGCCTAATGCAGGAAAGCAGGACGAAACAGATTTTTCTGATGGAACACTCCGTCTGATTGCCCTTTTATGGACGATCATGGAAAACAAAGGAATCCTGCTTCTCGAAGAACCGGAACTTTCACTCCACAACGCAATCGTTTCGCGACTTCCGTTTTTGTTCGCTCAGTCGCAAAAATCCAAAAAAGTTAAACGGCAGTACATCGTAACGTCTCATAGTGAAACGCTTCTTTCAGATGAAAGCATCTCCATGAACGACGTTTTAAGATTTGTACCAACTCCTAAAGGAACCGTTTGTCAGGTACTTTCCCAAAATGAACAGTGCATGGAGGAGCATAAAAATGGAGTACCTATTGCTGAAATGGTGGAGTCCGTAACCGCACCGCCACAGATCGGGCAATTAAGAATTCCCGGATTGGAGTGAAGCTCATGGCGTATGTAACTTTGATTTACGAAGATGAGCCGATGCGTGCCGTAATGGAAGCCTTGCTGCAACGCCGCCCCGAAATGCCGGAATTACGATTGATCAACTGTCGCGGCTGCTCGAGAATCAAAAAGAACATTCAGGCGTACTGCAAATCTGCCCATGGTTCAAATTTCTATTTTGTGATGACGGATTTGGACCGGAATCCTTGTGCGCCGGCTCTTGTTCAGGAATGGCTTGGAGGATTAAGTCATCCGAATTTCCTGTTTCGTGTCGCCGTTCACGAGGTGGAATCCTGGCTTTTGGCCGACCGGGAAAATTTCGCAGACTTTTTCAAGGTTCCATTGAGCAAAATCCCCCTGAATCCAGATTCCGAAGAAAATCCAAAAGAGATAATTTTCGAGTTAGCCCGAAAATCCAAAAACGCAATGATTCGGAAAGAGGTCCCGCCTGTCAAACTCGCCCATGCTGGAGTTTCGTATGTGTCCATCGTCACACAATTCATCGAGACCCAATGGTCGGTTTTGAATGCCGCCGAAAACTCACCCAGCCTGAAAAAAGCACTTCAAAGAGTTCTGGAATGGGACATTTGAAGCACTCCAAAACGCAGAAAATCATTGAATCAAACAAACCTTTTTTCCCCAAACTCCCCGCCATGAAGCAGACCATTTTCACCCTCACCGTTTTGTTCTTCTCGTTCCTCTCATTTGCCGCGCAGGGGGAGGAGCTTCGTTTTCTCGCGGCCAACATTTGGGGCGATTATTTCGGAAACCCCGTCGAGGGCCGTGATGCCTCATTCACCGCGGTTTTCAAGCGGTACGATCCGGACCTGATCGCGCTTCAGGAAGTCACCCCGAACTGGTGGAAATCCAGCCTTTTCAAGGATTTGGCCGCGGATTATGGTGTCATTGGAGCCGATGAAGACCCCGCCGATTACGTCCCGCTTCTTTACAAAAAATCGCGCCTCGAACTTCTGGAAAGCGGCTTCGACATCTTCCACCTCAAGCTGGACCGGAGCAAGGGAATGACCTGGGCCGTGCTGAAAGACCGCAAGTCGGGCAAGACGTTCATCGCGTTTTCGACCCACTACTGGTGGAAAGGCGGACCGGAAAACGATTCCATTCGGCTGATCAACTCGCAGATGATCGCAAGCCGGCTGGAAAAGCTCCAGGCAAAATGGAACTGCCCGGCCATCGGCGGCGGGGATTTAAACTCGCGGCCCGGCAGTGACGCGCACAAATTACTGAACGAAAAAGGCTTTTTCAGCGCGCAGGAGATCGCCGACTCCGCCTCGCCCGAAGCCTCTCACCACGGCGACCCGGTAAAGGGAGCGGACGGCAAATACCACGGAACCCCGCGCAAGACGGGAAACGTGAAGGCCAACTCGATCGACCACATTTTCGTGGAAAAGGATAAAATCCACGTAAAAACCATGCGTGTGATTTTGGACCAGGACGCTTTGGACGTCTCGGACCACTCGCCGATCTACACGGACTTCGAGCTGAAATAAACCCCCAAGGATTCCTCATGAACGGCACAAAAATTTTGCGGACGATCCGCTCCGGCTTTCGTAACCTGATGGGGTTTCCCATCATGCGTTTTCTTTATTACTCCGGACTGGGAAAATCGATTTTTGTCGATTCCCGGGGCCGGGCCAAATTGCGCAAAATGGAGGTTTATGTCGCCAACGGGTGCAATCTGAAGTGCCTGTTCTGCTCTCACCTGAATCCATTTCGGAAAGGGCTCATCCCGGCAGATGAGCTGATCCATTCTTTTGAGGTCTGGAGTCAAAAAGTCACGCCCCGAAAACTGGGGATCCTGGGAGGTGAGCCGCTGCTTCATCCCGAGCTGGAACGCATTTTACGTGCCGCACGAAAGTTTTGGCCCGAGTCCCGGCTGGTGCTGACCTCGAACGCGCTCCTGTTTCCGGGAAAACCCGATTCTCTGTTGGACGCGCTTCGGGAGACAAACACGCAGGTCCTCCTTTCCCGCCATCTGACGGGGGCGGAAAACGAAAAGAAATTCCAGGAAATTTGCAGCCGTCTGGAAGGGGCAGGCGTCTGGGTGACGATCATTCCAAGTTCGAGCCGCTGGAAACGCTACTATGAAATCGACGAAAATGGCCAGCCGCAGCCGTTTCACAGCGACCCCGGAAAAGCCTGGACCATGTGTGGCCCCAATACGTGCTTCAACCTGACGGACAATCAGTTGTTCCGGTGCAGCATCCTTGCGAACGCAGCCCGTGCGTACCGCGAGGGGGTTTTGAATGAAAACTGGGCCGTGACCCAGACGTACAAACCGCTGCAGGAAACCGCCACCCAGAACGAAATCGTTGAGCATCTGTTTTTTATGCGCGGCCCTCTGCAAGCCTGCACGATTTGCCCCGAAACGACGGTTCTGGTGGAAGCCGAGCAGTTGGAGCGCATAAAAAATTCCCAGGCGAAACCCTTTTGAGAATTTGAGAAAGGAAAACCATGCGTTCCGTTTTTTGTTCCCTCGTTTTTTTAGGCTTTTCGCTGGTTTTTCTCCCGACGCTCAGCGCGAAGGAGATCCCGTGTGAGGGCGAGTACCCCGGCCACTTGCAAGGGTTCGCGAGTGACGGTGAGTTCATCTTCTGGAGCTTCACCACGTGGCTCGTGCAAACGGATCTGGAAGGGAAAATCGTGAAGAAGATCCCCGTCCCGACCCACTACGGCGACTGCTGCGTCGTGGACGGGAAACTCTACGTTTCCGTGGCGCTCGGCTGGCCCTCCAAAGAAGTCACGCACTGGACGTTCGTGCATGACTGCAAAACGCTTGAGCTGCTCGAAAAGATCCCGATGGAACAGGGCGGCGACGGGATCACGTTCCACGATGGTTTCTTCTACATCGCGCAGAAACCCGCCACGCAGACCCCCGACGAGAACATCGTGCGCAAAATGACGCGCGATTTCAAAGTCGTGGAACGTTTCACCGTCCCGGGAAAAACCAACTACGGGATCCAGGCGTTCGCGTGGGCGAATGGCTCTTTCTGGTGCGGCCGGTACAGCAGCGAGAGAACGGCCCAGTGCTCGCCCGACTTCAAGGTCCAGACCTCCCAGCCGATCGACGTGAGCACCGGAGTTTACGAGATCCCCCCGACGGAAAAAGGGGAGCCTCGCATCATGGTCGGCGTGAATCGACGTGATCCCGAGACCAAAATGAACACGGCCGTCGCCCGCCCCGCGGTTTTGCGTGACGGCAAGCTGGTCTGGGAGTGAACACCTCTGAAACTCCGGAAAGAAATCAGTCCCCCAAAACTCAAACCCTCAAAACTCCCATGAAGCACTTTCCTGCCCTCCTTTTTTGCGTCTTTTTCGTTTTCACCGCGTCCGTTTTTTCTGCGGATGGTCTCACCGTTTCGATCAATGGCCAGCCGGCGTCGGTTTCCTACGGGACCGCGGCAGGGGTCTGGCACTTCTGGGGCGGAAAATCCCAGGTTTTGATCCTCGGGTTTCCGAACGCCACGCGGGACGACGGCTCCATCGGCCCTTTGTACCGCGTCGTCGCGGAGGTCGGCGACGAAGAAACCATTGAGCTGAACGGACCAGCCGGGGTCAAAACGATCACCCAATCCGGCGCGCTGCCCGTCACGACCGAAAATCTGGAGCCTAAACGCCCGGAGCGCACTTTCGAGCCGATCGCCTGTTTCCCGGACCTTCCGCCGGCGCTGGCCGAGGCGCTCATCGAGTGGGACTGGCGGCTTCAGGACGGGATCAACACGCCGCGCGAGGCCCGGTCTTACCGCGAGGCGATCGCACGGATAGCCGGTCCGGCTTCAAGTGAAGTTTCCGCCGCGCCTTCCCCACTGACGGAAGCCGACTGGGAAACCCTCTGGCGGACGCTTCATCAGAAAAAACGTGAGCGGCTTCTGGCCCGGCCCGAATTTCAGACCGGCGCGCTTCTTTTCGTCAAGCACGTCCCCTCGGCGATGAGTCACCAACTCACCCAGGTTTACGGCTACGCGGCCCGCCCGGGAGGCGGTCTTTTCGTTCTGGAAGAGCCGGGAAAATCATTCCGGACGCGCCAGCTCGCCGCCAACGCTTTTCCCACGGGAAACTTCATGAAGTCAGACATTTCGCCGGACGGAAAGACCATTTACACGGCATTCTGCGCGTGCGATTCCGCCCCGAAAGAATGGCGAGATTCGGAGAAAATGGCGCAGCGGTACCAGATTTGGGCGATGGATTCCGATGGGAAAAACGTCCGCCAGCTCACGCGGGGCGAGGCCGACTCGTTCGCGCCGTGTGTCTCGCCAACGGGCGAGATCATTTACCTCTCGACACTCCGCGGAACGTTTCACCGCTGCGGCGGTGGGCCATGCTACCTGTACACGCTGACGCTCATGAACGCGGACGGCTCCGCGATCCGCCCGATCTCGTTCCACGAAACGAACGAGTGGGACCCGACCGTTCTGGAAAATGGCCGGATCCTGTACACGCGCTGGGACTACGTGGACCGGAACGCGGTACACTACCAGAACCTCTGGCAGACGCGGCTTGACGGGACGGACGTCCGGATCTTCTACGGAAACAATACTTTCGTCCCGTGCGGAATCTGGGAGGCGCGGCAGGTCCCCAACTCCTCAAAAGTGATGGCCATCGGCGGCCCGCACCACGGGCTTTCCGCCGGTTCCGTGATTTTGGTCGATCCCTCCAAAGGGGTGGACGGGACGGAACCCATCGAGCGGCTCACGCCGGACGTAGCGTACCCGGAAACCGAGGCCCCGCTGGCCGGCGGACGAGGCTACGTCGATTTTGACTCCGAGCCGGCTAAAAACTGGTACTCCGGCCAACCCGGTGTCCGCCTGCCAGAAAGCGAGTCACAAAGACGCTGGCCCGGCCAGACGTTCAAGGCCCCGTTCCCGCTTTCGGAGGAGTGCTTCATCGCCTCGTACAGTTACGACCGGCTTTTTGGCGAAGTGTGCGCGAACATTCCGAATCATTACGGCCTTTACTTCTGCGACCGTTGGGGGAATCGTGAACTGATTTACCGCGACGCGAACATTTCGAGCATCTGGGCGATTCCGCTCACTCCATCGAAACGGAGGATCTACTCGGATTTCCGGCCTTACGTCGTGACGGATGCCGTGCCGCCGGTGGTCAGTCGGTGGGAGATCCCGCGGAACGTTTTCGGGACCATCCTGATGCAAAACGTTTACGATGGAACGCCGAAACTCCCGGAAGGGACGAAGATCAAAGCGCTGCGCATCGTGCAGGTCCTTCCGAAATCCACGCCTCACGCGAACCAGCCGATGCTCGGTTTCGCCAACGCGTCGCCGGGGAAGCAGGTCCTCGGAACGGTCCCGGTGGAAGAGGACGGGAGCGCGTTTTTCGAGCTTCCCGCCTGCGTTCCGGTCCTTTTCCAGGCGTTGGATGAGCAGGGCCGCGCCGTTCAGACGATGCGCTCGCTGACGTACGTCCAGCCGGGGGAAAACGCGAACTGCATCGGGTGCCACGAGGACCGGATGAAGACGCCGGAACCGTCCGCGCGTCAGCCGCTCGCCGGAATGCGTGAACCTTCGAAAATCGTGCCTGGGCCGGACGGGAGCCGACCGTTTTCGTACGTGCGTCTCGTGCAGCCGGTCTGGGATCAGCACTGCGTGAAATGCCACAATGCGGAGGAGCCGAACGGGATCGACCTGACCGGGACGCTGGACGGCCAGTACACGAAATCGTACTCGAACCTGCGCCCGTTTGTGGTCTGGAGCGCGTGGGGGAACCCGGAGAATAATTTCGAGCCGCTCACGCCGATCGGAAAGGTCGGAACTTTTGCGTCCCGTCTGACGCAGTATTTGGAGCCGGCGCACCATGACGTCCGTCTCAGCCAGGAAGAGAAGGAGCGGGTTTACATCTGGATGGACGCGGGGAACAGTCTGTTTTACGGGACGTTCAAGGTGGAGGACCAGGCCCGCCAGCAGCGCGGAGAAATCATTGAAGGACCTGATGCGGAATAATTGAAAGTTTAAATCAATTCCAATATTAAGAAGTTTTTGAAAGAGGGGGCCCTTCACGTAGGACAAACGCTCCCCCCCTTCCATTTCTGCGCGAATGCACTATAATTAATGAGTCCAATTAAAGCCTTTCCTCTCATTTCAGGAGTCACCCCATGAACGCACGCATTTTCTCCCTCGCAGCCTTTTTGTTTGCCGTTTTGACCGCCGCAGCCGTTTTCCTTCCGCCGCAAGTTTCCGCCCAGTCCGCCCCCAATGAGGGCAAACTTTCCATGACTCCCGGCGAGGACGGCTGGATCTCCCTCTTCAACGGCAAGGATCTGGCGGGCTGGAAAGTCCCCAATTTCGGCGGCGAAGCGGACGTCACCGTCGAAGACGGCATCATGACCATCGGAATGGGCGCGATGGTTTCCGGGATCGCCCTGAATCAGGACTTTCCGTTCAAATCCAACTTCGAGATCGAAGTCACGGCCATGCGCACGATGGGATCCGACTTTTACGCCGCGATCACCTGCCCGGTCGGCGCGGACGGTTTCGTCACGTTCATCAACGGCGGCTGGGGCGGCAGCGTCTTCGGTTTCTCGAGCATTAACGGCTTTGACGCGAGCGAAAACGAAACGATGGAGCTTCTTTCGACCAAAGCCAATCAGTGGTACACTTTCCGCGTGAAAGTCTATGACGACCGGATCGAAGGCTGGATGGATGACAAACTCATCACCAAAGCCATGCGGGAGGGGAACACCTTCACGACCCGGTTTGAGGTGGATTACTCGAAACCGGTCGGCGTGACGAATTACTGCTGCGAGACGAAGATCAAGAGCATCCGGTGCAGAGAGATAAAAAAGTAAAAATTACGAGAGTTTTCTCAAAGGAACGCTAAAAAGATAAAGGGCTTTTTTATGACCATCGAACGTCCCGCAATGCGTAACCTGACCCTTTGCCCCTACGTGCCTCCGGAACAGGCCGCCGCGCAGGACGAAGACGCGCCCAAGGAGCCAAACCACTTTCTTCTGGAGGACCCCGAGGGTTTCGCGCCACCGCTGGTGCTTCCGATCCCGCTGGCGATCCTGATCTCGATGTTCGACGGAACGAGGACGCTCCAGGAGATCCTCGACGAGTTCAAGCAGCAGACCAACGAGCCGGTCTCGATGAAGGACCTGAAAGAAATGGTCGCATACCTCGATAAACTGCACTACCTCGACAGTCCAAACTTTGCGCAGTTCCTGAAAAACGAGATGAACTCTTACGCCCGCAAGCCCAACCGCCCGGCGGCCATGGCAGGGGGCGCGTACCCGAAAGACGTGAAGGAACTGAAGAAGACCATCGCGAAGATCCTCGAAATGCCTCAAATCATCGCGAAGGCCGACGATTCGGAAACGCCGCTGGAGTCGAAATTTCCCGCCAAAATCTCCGGCGCCATCGTGAATCACGCCGACTTTGAGCGCGGCGGCGCCTCCTACGGCTGGACGTACAGCGCACTGAAACACGGAGCCGCGGACGCAGACGTTTTCGTGATTTTCGGGACCTCGCACAATCCGATGCGCGAGAAATTCGCTTTTTCCTCCAAAAGCTTCGAAACCCCATTCGGCGTGCTTCCCGTGGACCTCGATTTCGAAAAGCGGGCCGAAAAACGCTTTCAGGAAAAATATTCGGCATTAAATGAAGAAAAAACGAAAGAAAACGTGAACCTTTTCGGCGATGACTTCGTACACCGTGACGAACATTCGATAGAGTTCCAGGCGATTTTTCTCAAATACCTCGCCGAAACGCAGAAGCGTAACCTCCGGATCGTGCCGATCCTCGTCAACTCGTTCGTTCCGTTCCTCTCCTCTAAGGACGTGGAATACCCGGACGAAAACGAGGTGGTTCGCCTCTTTCTCGAAACGCTGGCCGAACTGATCCAGTCCGACGAAGAATCGGGAAAAGGGCGGTTTTTCCTCCTCGCCTCCTCCAACTTCGCGCACGTCGGACCGATTTACTCTTCTTCCAAGCCGGTCGATGCCGAAGGGCAGGACCGAATCCGGGAGACCGACACAGAGGTCCTCGAAACGATTCTGAAAACCGACTCACGCGCGTTCTGGCAGAGTATTTTGAAAACCGTGAACCAAAACAAAATCTGCGGCGTGGCTCCGATCTACTGCCTGCTCCGGCTCCTGGAACTGTTAAGTCGGGCGAGCGGCGGTCAACTTTTGAGCTACGAGCAGGCGGTGGACGAAGAAACGCGCAGCTGTGTCTCGTTCGCCAGCATCGTATTAAGAACGAATAATGAATAACGAATAATGAGGAAAAAGAGGTTAAACTCAAGCGGCTTGGAAAGGTTAAATTCTTTCCCGTCATTATTCGTTATTCGTTATTCATTATTCATTTGAGAAAGGGGTAAATTTTATGGCTGATTATTACAAAATCCTTGGTGTTTCAAAAACGGCTTCAAAAGAAGAAATAGGCAAAGCGTACCGTAAACTGGCAAAAAAATACCACCCGGACCTTCACCCTGATGATAAAAACGCAAAAGAAAAATTTCAGGAGGTCCAACAGGCGTTTGACGTCCTGAACGACGACAAAAAACGCAAAATGTACGACCAGTTCGGGCCCGATTTCGAAAATATGCAGAACGGCGGATTTCAGGGGGGAACCGGCGGTTTTAATGGTTACGGCCCCGGCCCCGGCGGCGCCCAGTGGGAGTTCAATATGGACGACCTGTTCGGCGGCGCAGGAGGCTCAGGAGCCGGAGGTTTCGACCCAAGTAGTTTCTTCGGTGGGTTTGGCCGCCGCGGTAGTACCGGACGGCGCAGACGCGCTCCCGTCAAGGGGCAGGACCTCCAGCACCCGATCAACGTTTCGTTCGAGGACTCCGTCCTTGGCGGTAAGGTGGAAGTCCGTATTCAATCCGGTTCCGGCGAGGTCAAAACCGTTACGGCCAAAATTCCCGCGGGAATCGAAACCGGTAAGAAACTGCGACTCAGTGGTCTGGGTGAACGCTCCCCAAACGGTGGGCCGGCCGGCGACCTGGTCCTTAACGTGACGGTCCTCCCGCACCCGGTTTTCACACGGCAGGGGAAAGACCTTCTGCTCAAGCTCCCCGTTACCATTTCAGAAGCGACGCTCGGCGCAAAAGTTTCGATCTCCACGCCGAAAGGCGAGGGGATCCTGAATATTCCGGCCGGGACCTCGAGCGGCAAGAAACTCCGGGTCAAAGGCGCTGGAATTCAATATAAAAGCGTCCCGGGAGACCTGCTCGTCGAAATCATGATCAACGTTCCGCAGTCCGTCAGCCCGGAAGAGGCCGAGGTTTTGCGCGGCCTTGACAAAAAATACTCGGGAAATTTACGTTCAGGAATTAAGTGGTGAAAGAGTCCTTTTCCATCAAAACGACCGCAGGTTTCAAAGCCGTTTTCGACGCGAAATGTTCCGCCAGCGACGGCCTGCTGATCGTTTTCGCTCTGCCGAACGGCCGCCAGACGTCGCGGCTTGGGCTTTCGGTCTCGAAACGTTACGGCGGAGCGGTGGAACGGGTACGCTGGAAACGGCTTGTACGTGAGGCGTTTCGCCAGGTCGTCCCCCAGCTCGAACAGACCGGTATGCCGCCGATGGATTTCGTCGTCGTTCCGGGAAAAACGCGGAGGTCGGACTACGGCCCCGATTTCCGGAAATCGGTCGGGAAACTGTTCATCATCGCCGCCCGAAAAACCAATTTATCTCCGGGAGATTCCGTATGACCATCCTCCGTTTCATCTGGCACATTCCGCGCAATGTGGCGATCCTGCTGGTCCGCATTTACCAGCACACTTTGCACTACGTGATTGGCCTCCAGTGCCGTTTCCACCCTACCTGCAGCCAGTACTACATTCTGGCCGTACAAAAGTACGGTTTCGTGTACGGAACGCTGAAAGGGATTTGGCGGATCATACGCTGCAACCCGTTCTGCAAGGGGGGAGAAGATTATCCGTGATCATTTTTTCGAGCGGGGACAAACAGTCATGAAATCTATTTACACCACACTCGCATCGCGTCTGGAGGCGTTTCAGAAGGCCGATTTGTACCCGGTCATTTCGTCAGAATTTTGCGCGGAACGAGACCCGTTTGAGATTTTCTGCGCGGTGGCAAAAGGCGGAGCGAAAGTCGTGCAGATCCGTGAGAAAAACTGGAACAAAGGCGCGATCCACCGTCTGGCGTGCCGGTGCCGTGAGGTCGCGAATTCTTTCGGAGTGCTGATCATCATCGACGATCACGTGGACGTGGCCCTCTCCGCCCATGCGGACGGCGTACATCTTGGTCAGGAGGACCTGCCCGTTCGTGAGGCGCGGCGCATTGCGCCCGAGCTGCTCATCGGGAGCTCGACCCACAATCTGCCGGAAATCGAAGAAGCGCAGCGGGCCGGGACCGGCTACCTGAACATCGGGCCGATTTTTGCCACGCAGACCAAAACGGTCGGAATGCCGCCGCTGGGGACGGACTTTCTGAAAGAATTAATGCCGCACGTCACGGTTCCGTTTTCCGTCATGGGGGGGATCAAAGCCCGGCACATCGCGGAGCTTTCGTCTTTGGGCGCACGCCACATCGCGATGGTGACGGAGATCACGCAAGCCCCCGACCCTGCGGAAAAGGTGCGAGAGTTGAGAAAACTCTTCGTTCATTAGTTTCACGGCATTTTGATCCGGCGCGTAATTCCGGCCTCCGGCCTCCATTACCGCCTCCCATCACTTCTTGCTCTTCAGCCACTCCGTAAGCACCCACCCGACCCGCGCGGCGGTCAGCGGCGAGCATTTGTCCGGCGTGTCCTCGTGTGTATGCCACGGCTTGTAATCCAGATCAATTAAATCCATGCACGGAATGTTCCCGAATTGGGTCAAGTAAATATGATCGTCATTGATGAGTGATCCCACGCGCGGCACGAACTCACGGACACCCAGCTTCTGCGCCGTGCTCCAGATTTCCATCTGTGTACGGCGTGACGGCGCATTCTGGAAACTGAACATTTCTTTCTCGAAAACAGCGTTTTTCTGAGTTACCATATCAAGCAGAACGCCATCGGTGTAAAACCAGCCGCGCTTTTGAGGCGGATTGGCCGCGTACTGCCGGGCAAAAAACTCCGACCCCCAGCAGAACCTTTCCCCCGGAAGCAACTCGTGGGAAGGCCGAAACATAAATTCCTCCGCATCGAGCATCACAATGTCCACGCCGTATTTCATCTGGTTATTTTCCAGGATTTCTTTGAGCGACTGCGCCAGAACCATCAGGATCGCAACTCCCCCCGCATTATCCTCGGCTCCAACGAACGGAAGATTTCGCTTTGCCGGCGGGTTTTTCGTCGGGATCGGCAGCGTGTCATAATGGGCGCAAAACAGGATCCTCTCTTTGCGTTCAGGCTTCCAGCGAAAGATCAGGTTGATGCCCAACACTTTTTTATCCAGTTCACCCGGATACGGGAACCGAAATGCCTGCCGTTCCACCGCGTCGCAGTACTTTGAAAAATGCTCAATGAGATATTCCTGCTGACGCTTCATCCCTTCCGACCCCGTCGGACGCGGACCGATGGCACAGAGTTCCGTCAAATATTGATGCGCAAGCTGACCGTCAAACGGGATTTCTTCAAGTTTCCGTTCCGCCGGCGGGAGCGCCTGGATACTGGCTGCGATAAACAGAAAAACTGGGAGGAAAAAAGGATTCAATTTCATGGTCTTCATCTCCAAAGAAACCCTCATTGACTGAAATGCTCCAGCGTCGCGCGGGCGATCGCCTCGTTCGCTTCCCGCGTGCTGGACCCGTGATGCGCCGTGAAAAAAGTGTTTTGCAGAAGACGCAAATCCCGGGCCGGGTCCTGCGGTGTGTATGGCTCCGTCTCAAAAACGTCCAGTGCCGCAAAAGCGGACGGGTTCGCCGTCAGGAAATCAAACAGCGCATTCTCATCGACCAATGCGCCTCGGGCCGTATTCACAAAAAGAACATCCGGCCGCATGAGCGCGAAACGGGACGCATCAAAAAAATGAAACGTTTCCGGCGTCGAGGCCAGAAGAACACATACCGCATCTGCCTCAGGAAGTACCGGCTCCAGTTTGATCGTAAACCGTTCAACACCGTATCGCTTAAGGACTTCAGGATCGGGTTCATGACGTGCGAACGCCGTGACACGCATCCCGAAACCAAAACGGGCGATTCTGGCCGTCTCGCGGGCGATCCCGCCAAAACCCACCAAAAGAAGGTGTTTTCCAAAAAGTTCCATCCCCGTCTGAGGGGCAAACGAACCATCATGCACGGAAGCGTTTGCACTTCCCAGCCGTTTAGCGGCCGCGCCTAAAAGCCAGAACGTATGTTCTGCAACGGAACGATTCAAAACCCCCGGTGTATTCGCGAGCCGAACGTTCCACTTGCGTGCAAATTCCCGGTTTACCGAATCCATCCCAACGCCAAACCGGCATAAAAGAGCGGATTCCTCACCTCGAACAGATGCGTTTTCACCCAACGCCCGATAAACGGCCTCTGAGTAACGAACCATTCCCACGATGGCATGGGAAGCGCGTGTTTGGTGAATCGCATCAAGAAAAGACTTCTCATCCGGTTCTACGGGAAGAATTTCCTGACCGGATGCGCGGTAAACGGCCGAAGCTTTGCGGAATTCGGGAAGGGTGATGAGGATCATCAGACTATTTAATCATAAAAAACGAATAATGGAAAGAACGTTTTATTCTCCCCACTATTCGTTATTCGTCATCGATTATTCATTCCGGATTCACTCTTGCGTCCTGGACTCTTCAGCCTCATTAAGAAGAGCTTCCAACGGACTATCCTTCAGAAGAGCAAAATCTTCCTCTTCATCCGGGGCCAAAGAATCAAGCGAGGTGAAATCATCAAGGTCATGCTCGCAGCCGACCTGCGCACATTCCGCTTCCTGGTAGGCACGGAAACCCGTACCGGCCGGAATCAGGTGACCCAAAATCACGTTTTCTTTCAGACCGATCAAGTGGTCCGTTTTGCCGGCCAAAGCCGCTTCCGTGAGCACTCGCGTCGTTTCCTGGAAGGACGCCGCCGAGATGAAGCTGGAACTCTTGACTGCCGCCTTGGAAATACCGAGCAACTGCGTACTTCCCTTTGCGGGGGTCGGCGCAACTCCTGCTGCCGGACGTTTGCCTTCGGCTTCCGCCTCGGCGTTCACAGCCGCCACGTAATTCCTCGGGACCAACTCGCCAACCGTCAGCGAAGTGTCACCGGCATCGGTAATCTTCAGACTGTTCTCAAGTTCCTTGTTCTTCTGGCGGAACTCGAATTTGTCCTTCATTTCCCCTTCCAGCATATCCGTATCGCCCGGATCTTCAACCTGGACTTTACGAAGCATCTGGGAAACGATGATTTCGATGTGCTTGTCGTTGATTGTTACATTCTGGGAACGATAAACCTTCTGAATTTCACGAGTCAGGTACTGTTGAACCGCTTCCTCACCCGAAATGCGCAGAATATCGTGCGGCACCAACGGGCCTTCAACCAGCGGTTCGCCCGCTTTCACGACATCACCCGCTCCAACCCGGAGCTGACGTCCCGGCGGAATAATGTGTTCAAAGCGTTTCGCCTCACCATTCTCATCCTGAAGATTTTCGTTCTTAATGATGACGGTACGTTTGCCACGTTTCTTTTCCGTTTGAATTTCAACAGTACCAGAGACTTCAGCGATAACAGCCGGTTCTTTCGGTTTACGGGCTTCGAAGATTTCCGCAACACGCGGCAAACCACCTGTAATATCCTGCGTACCAGAAACTTCCCGCGGCATCTTGGCCAAAACCGTACCAGCGGAAACCCACTTTCCTTCTTCCACTTCGAGGTTGGCTTTTTCGTAAAGAGGAATCGCATCAATCGTCTTGCCGTCTTCGTCTTCCAGAATAATCGCCGGCTGCAACTCACCGCGATGCTCCATAACCGTATGACGAAGCGTTCCAGTAGCATCCCGATCGGAACGAATGGTTTCCCCTTCGATCAAGTCATCAAAGCGAACTTTCCCAGAACGCTCGGAAAGGATCGGGTTGGAGTGCGGGTCCCACTGACACAGAATCGTGTTTGAATCAACTTTCTGACCATCGGTGATCATGATTTGCGACCCAACCGGCACTTTGTAACGTTCCAATTCCCAACCGTGATTGTCCAAAATCGCCAATTCACCGTTACGGCCAATCGCGATGGTCTGCTTCTGAGAGTTGACGACTGATTTCATATTAATGAAGTGAACCGAACCGGCCTTCTTGTTACGATGTTCACGTTCTTCGAGACCACGGGCAGCAGTACCACCGATGTGGAACGTACGCATTGTCAACTGAGTACCCGGTTCACCAATAGACTGGGCAGCGATGGTTCCAACGGCCAAGCCCTGCTCGACCAGTTTTCCGGTCGAAAGGTCCATTCCGTAACACTTCGCGCAAATACCCAAAGGCGCTTCACAGGTCATCGGGCTGCGTACCATGATCTTCTCGATGCCCAATTCGTCAATAGCACGCGCGGCCTCAAGCGTGATCATTTCGTTTGCCCTGACAATCGGTTTGTCCGTGTACGGGTTCACGATGTTGACACAGCTCACACGGCCTTTAATCGAGTCAACCAGGGAGACTTCGACTTTCTCGCCATTATGAATTTTACCTTTGGAAATACCATGAGTCGTGCCACAGTCCTCCATAGTCACGACCACGTTCTGGGCGACATCGGCGAGTTTACGGGTCATGTAACCAGAGTCCGCCGTCTTCAACGCGGTATCTGCCAAACCTTTACGCGCGCCGTGTGTGGAGGAAAAGTACTCCAGAACACTCAACCCTTCACGGAAGTTCGCCTTAATAGGCGTTTCAATAATCTTCCCGTTCGGTTTCGCCATCAAACCACGCATACCGGAGAGCTGACGAATCTGCTCCTTACCGCCTCGTGCGCCAGACTGGGACATCAGATAAATCGGGTTAACGTAACCTGGAGTACGATGGTCGTTTTTCAACGCTTCCATCATGGCATCCGTAATTTCCTTGTTCGCATTCGTCCACAGGTCCAACGTCTTCTCGTAACGTTCACGCTCGGTACTAACACCGTCTAAGTACGCGTTCCGATATTTCATTGCTTGCTTTTCTGTTTGGTCCAAAATCTTCTGCTTTGATTTCGGCGTGATGAGGTCATCGGTCGAAATCGAAAGACCAGACTTGGTACTCTGACGGTAACCTAGCTGTTTCATATCGTCCAGGAGGTTGATCGTCGCGCGGGTTCCAAGGAGTTCATAGCAGTCCGAAATGACTTTCTGGAGGTCCTTGCTCGTCATTAAATTGTTATAGAAGGGCATACCTTCCGGCAAATTGTCGTTGAAGAACACACGGCCGACAGTCGTTTTCAGACGATGAGGATTCTGGCGGGCTTTGACCTCGTTCTGATCCAGATTTACCAGGGTACCAGAGTCCACTTTTACGGTCTTGTAACGTTCCGGCAGACGGACATAAATCGGCGTGTGAAGCTGGACTTTGCCCAGGTCGTATGCAGTATAAACTTCTTCGATGGAACTGAAAATCATTCCCTCACCGATACGATCGGTCAGTTCGAGCGTCATATAGTAACAGCCCATAACAACGTCCTGCGACGGCGACATAATGGGGTTTCCATTGGCCGGGGAGAAAATGTTGTTCGTACTCATCATCAGGGTATGGGCCTCAACCTGCGCCTCGATCGAAAGCGGAAGGTGAACGGCCATCTGGTCACCATCGAAGTCCGCGTTGAAGCCTTTGCAGACCAACGGGTGCAGCTTGATAGCGTTTCCTTCGACCAAAATCGGCTCGAAAGCCTGGATACCCATTCGGTGAAGCGTCGGAGCGCGGTTCAGCATCACAGGGTGATTCCGAATGACTTCTTCCAGAATATCCCACACTTCCTCATCTTTGCGCTCAAGCATTTTCTTCGCGCTCTTAATGGTATCGGCGTGTTCCAACTCCTTCAGACGACGAATGATGAACGGCTGGAAGAGTTCCAGGGCGATTTTCTTCGGAAGACCGCACTGGTGCAGACGGAGCGTCGGCCCCACCACGATCACTGAACGGGCGGAATAGTCCACACGTTTTCCAAGGAGGTTTTCACGGAAACGCCCCTGCTTGCCTTTGATCATATCGGTCAGGGATTTCAAGGCGCGGTTGCTGCTTCCCTGAACCGGACGTTTGCAACGCCCGTTATCGAACAGCGCATCCACGGACTGCTGAAGCATACGCTTCTCGTTACGGATAATGACTTCCGGTGCGTTCAGGTCTTTCAGCTTCTTCAGGCGGTTATTACGGTTGATGATGCGACGGTAGAGGTCATTCAGGTCGCTCGTCGCGAAGTTACCGCTTTCGAGCATAACCAGTGGGCGAAGGTCTGGCGGAATAACGGGAATGACGTCCAGAACCATGCACTCGGGATCATTCCCGGAATGGATAATGTCTTCCACGATCTTCAAGCGATTGATCAGTTCCTTGCGGCGCTGCTTGGAAGAGGTCTGCTTCAGTTCATCCCGCAGTTCAACAGCCAAATCCGGAAGGTTCATATCTCTGATAAGAGAACGAATCGCTTCGGCACCCATTTCAGCGACGAATCCGTCTTTGCCGTACGTCGAAACGTTATCACGGTAATCCGCTTCGGAAAGAAGCTGGTGCTTTTTCAGCGGCGTATCTTTCGGATCGATCACAACGTAGTCCTGGAAATAAATGACCTTTTCCAAGTGGGTCATTTTCATATCCAGCAGATTGCCCAGTCGGCTCGGCATACACTTGAAGAACCAGATGTGCACGACCGGCGCGGCAAGATCAATATGTCCCATACGCTGGCGACGGACACGACTGTGACTGATTTTTACGCCGCAACGGTCACAAATCATACCTTTGTATTTCATTCCGCGGTACTTTCCGCAGGTGCATTCCCAGTCCTTTTCAGGGCCAAAAATGCGTTCGCAAAAGAGGCCGTCTCGTTCAGGACGGTACGAACGATAGTTAATGGTTTCAGGCTTTTTCACTTCGCCGTAAGACCAGCTGCGAATGTCGTGCGCACGAGCCAGACTCATTTTGACGGATGTGTAATCGTTAATTCGTTCGTAGTTGCGATCACTACTCATTCACCGAATCTCCTGTGTAAAATTGAATGGATAACCGGGCCTCGAGAGGAAAAGTGGCCCGAATCCTTTGGTTTGTTTTAGGTGTTCTCTCACCTCGAAAGAAGTGAGAGATAACGAATCCACGGGAACAAACGTTCCCTGCCCGCACATTTAGTTCAAAATGTTATTTCCGCGTTCAAGCTGCATATTCAGGCCAAGACCGCGAATTTCGTTGGTCAAAACGTCAAAGCTGGCCGGGGTTCCGGCTTCCAGTCGGTTTTCACCTTTGACCATCGATTCGTAAATCTTGGTACGCCCTTCCACGTCGTCCGACTTCACCGTGAGCAGTTCCTGCAGAATGTAGGCTGCGCCGTACGCTTCCAGTGCCCATACTTCCATTTCACCGAAACGCTGACCACCGAAACGGGCTTTACCACCCAAAGGCTGCTGCGTGATCATCGAGTACGGTCCTGTGGAACGCGCGTGGACTTTATCGTCAACCAGGTGGTGCAGTTTGAGCATATAAATGTAACCGACGGTAGTTTCCTGCTCAAAGGGCTCACCTGTACGTCCATCGTAAAGCCGGGTCTTACCATTAGCCGGAAGACCTGCTTCTATACACGCCTTGTTAATATCCTCTTCACGAGCGCCATTGAACACCGGAGTAATCGAGCGGAAACCCGTCTTTGCGCCTGCCCAGCCGAGGTGCGTTTCCATGATCTGACCAACATTCATACGAGACGGCACACCCAACGGGTTCAAAAGGATCTGGATCGGAGTTCCATCATCGAGGAACGGCATATCTTCGCGCGGCATGATCTTGGAAATAACACCTTTGTTTCCGTGACGACCGGCCATTTTGTCACCAACGCTAATGACTCGTTTCGTTGCGATATAAACCTTCGCCATACGAAGAACGCCCGGACGGAGCTGTTCACCGATTTTCATCGTATTGAGCTTCTGATCCAGCGTTTCCAGAGCTTCTTCAACACGCGGGCGGTACTCAAGCAGAACAGCCATTGCTTCCTGGCGTTTTTTACCCGGCAGGGAAAGGAACTGCGTGTAATTGAAATTACGAGCTTCCGTTACGATCTGCTTGTAGGATTTACTCTCAACGATGGGATTGTCATCGCGGTCAAGCACCTGCGTACCAACCACTTCTTCAATTCTGGCAATCATATTGCCGAAGATACGGGCAACCGCCTCACTATACTTCTGTTCGGTTTCTTTGTACTGAATATCGAACATCTGGCTTTCGTGCTCGGTCAGGACGTTGCTGCGGCTGTAGTACTGCGTGTCAATGACGATACCCTCAACACCAGATGGCACTTCCAGCGAATCGTTTTTCACGTCTTCACCTGCACGACCAAAAATCGTGTGAAGGAGTCGCTCTTCCGGTGTGAGTTCTGTCTTGGATTTCGGCGTGATTTTACCAACCAGAATGTCACCGGGCTTGACGTACGTTCCAATGTGAATGATACCGTTTTCGTCCAGGTTACGGAGCTGACGGTCGGGAACGTTCGGAATATCGCGTGTGAATTCCTCACGACCGAGTTTGGTTTCGCGGATCTCCGTGTCGTATTCCTCAATGTGGATGGATGTGTAAACATCGTTCTGAACGAGTTCCTCGCTCAGGATGATAGCGTCCTCGAAGTTATATCCTTCCCAAACCATAAAGGCGACGAGCACGTTTCGGCCAAGCGCCAGATTTCCCTGATGGGTCGCGGCGCCGTCGGCGATCACATCGCCGGCTTTCACCACATCCCCCGGAACCACGATCGGTTTCTGGTTCTGGCAGGTACGTTCGTTCATACCCTTGAACTTGCGCAGGAGGTAAATATCGTCGCCAATTTCAATTCTGCGAGCATCGCAGTAGGTGACGGTTCCGCCGCGCTTCGCACGAACCAGCAGGCTGGAGTTCAATGCGCAGTTACGTTCCATACCCGTTCCAACCAGCGGTGTTTCCGTAACGAGGAGCGGCACCGCCTGACGCTGCATGTTGGAACCCATCAACGCGCGGTTAGCGTCGTCGTGTTCAAGGAATGGGATCAAACCCGCGGAAACACCAACCATCTGGCAGGCGGAAACGTCGATGTAATTCACCTTGTCTACAGAAACGACTTCGTATTCACCCTTCCGGCGAGCAATGACGTTCGGGCCCACAGCACGGTCATCACCTACGATATAGGAACCATCTTCTTTCTTCTCGATTTTAACGTCCATCGGGGCGAAAACCGCATCGCCTTCTTCATCGGCACGCAGCCACTGGATTTTACCGGTCAGCTTGCCTTTTTCAACGACCTGGAACGGCGTGATCAGGAATCCGTACTCATCCACGCCAGCGAAAATTCCAAGGCTGGAAATCAAACCGATGTTCGTACCTTCAGGGGTTTCAATCGGGCAAATTCGTCCGTAGTGGGAACTGTGCACGTCTCGAACATCAAAACCCGCGCGTTTACGGTTCAAACCGCCAGGCCCCAATGCAGACAAACGACGCTCATGCGTTAGCATGGAAAGCGGGTTGGTCTGGTCAACGACCTGGGAAAGTTCACCACGACCGAAGAAGAAATCAACAGCAGAGGAAACGCTCTTTTGATTGATCAGCGTGCGCGGTTCCATTTCGTTGATGTCTTTCACGCTCATACGTTCCAGAACGGTACGGCGGAGTTTCGCGAAACCTTTGCGAATCTCATCTGCCGCCAGTTCGTCGATCGTACGCAAACGACGGTTTCCCAAATGGTCAATATCGTCCACGTGGTAATTCTGGTCGCCAACATACAGGCCCAAAATCGCTTTGATGGCACAGATCAGGTCTTCCGGAAGGAGCGTTAAAACGTCTTCGGAAATATTCATCCCAAATTTGCGGTTCATACGGAACCGTCCGACCCGACCCAAACGGTAACGATTCACGTCGAAGAATTTCTCCTCAAAGAGTTTCTTCGCCTTGTCAAGCTGGGGCGGGTTACCCGGACGCATACGCTGGTAAATGCGCAGGAGCGCTTCCTCGTAACTCTGCGAGGGGTCATCCGCCAACGTATGCATGAACAGCGTGTTCTTGCTGTCGGGCTGCATCACTTCGACGTTTTTCAATCCGGATTTACGAATCTGCTCAGCCTGGTTGTTAGTGATTTTCTGCCCACTCTCAACAATGATTTCTCCGCAATTCGGGGAACCGACCGGATAAATCACATTATCGACGGCGATTTTGCCTTCAATGTTGGGAGATTTGCCTTTCAGTGAAACAACTTCCGTCTTGAAGAAAGCACGCAAAATGGCCGCGGTTTCCGAGTACTTCGGATCCATCGCGCGCAAAAGCATGATCGGCGAGAATTTCGGCGTCTGGTCAATACGAACCTGAATACTTTCCTTGCGGCTGATATTAAACTCGATCCAGCTTCCGCGTTCCGGAATGATACGGCAGGAAAACGCCCGCGAGTCTCCCGATTCTTCCTGCTCCGAAACAAAGTCCACACCCGGAGAACGGTGCAGCTGGGAAACGACCACACGTTCCGCACCATTGATGATAAACTCACCACCGCCAAGCATAATCGGCAAGTCACCCAGATAAACGTCCTGCTCGATCGGCTGTTCCCGGTTCAGGCGCAGACGAATACGGAACGGACGACCATAAGTCAGGCGCAAACGACGGCATTCGTCGGGTTCAAAACGCGGTTTGTCCAGTTCGTAACTTACATACTCGAGGCTCACTTTGCCATCCTGTCCCGTAATCGGGAACGTCTCACGCAAAACGGCTTCCAGACCAATGTTTTCACGTTTTTCCGGCGGAATACGATATTCGTTGAGTTTAATTTCGTCCGGAAGATTTTCACGCTGGTCCTCTGGGTACTGGTACTGAAGAAAGCGCTCGTAGCTGACGGTCTGAATTTTCGTCAAATCCGGAACGTCAAGCGAGTCGATGTTCGTGCCAAAATGACGAACTTCCTCGGGATAAAAACGACGTGTTTGAGATGTTGCCATGAATAGTTCACCAGAAAGTTAAGCCAGGGTTTACCCTAAACTATGCAAAACGCCTTCTTTGACATTTTGCTCATTTAAACGCAAATACCGCGTTGAATCATATACGATTCACGCGGCATCCATCAAAAATCCTCTTAAAATAGACATAGTTCCTCTTCTGTTTCGTTTTTGAGTGGCTGAAGAAATAAATCGCGATTACTTTTTTCTGTCAACTCATCAAAATCACTGAATCAGTGAAGATGAACAGCATGTCTTCAAGCATTGCTGCTGACCACAAAAGGAATACGGCAAAGTTTACCATATTTTTACGATTTGTCAAGGGGATGGGTCTTGATTTTTAAAAAATTTTAAAAAATTTTAAAAGTCAAACTCTTGCCGCACATCCACAAAAAAAGGGAGACCCTCAAGCCTCCCTCTTCTTTATGCGTTAAACATAAACTCATTTGATCGTGACGGTGGCGCCAGCGGCTTCCAGGTCCTTCTTGATCTTCTCAGCGTCTTCCTTGGAAACGCCTTCCTTGACCTTGCAGGGAGCGCTTTCAACCATTTCTTTGGATTCTTTCAGTCCAAGGCCGGTCAAGGCACGGATGACCTTGATGACTTCGACTTTCTTGTCGCCGAAGCTATCCATCTGGACGGTGAACTCGGTCTGCTCGGCAGCGGCTTCAGCGGCAGCAGCCGGAGCGGCAGCCATCATGACAGCTCCACCAGCGGCAGCTTTGATGCCGTATTTTTCTTCGAGGTAATCAGCGAGTTCTTTCGCCTGTTTCAGGGTAAGTTCAGCGATTTTGTCGCCAAGTTCGACGGTCAGTTCAGAGAAATCAGCCATTGTATTATCCTTTCGGTTATGATCTTCGCCGGTCGCATACAGGTTTCTGGGGCACTGTCTGTGAAAAACTCACACTTTTTCAGCTCACACCGCAGATGTTTCTCCCAAAAAGAGCTACATGCTCGCAGCAACTATATTAATCGCAGCCGGATTCCGGTCGGCCGCATGATTTTACTTAAAATTCAGACCCGAACACATATCCGGGTCCAGCCTGGATGTCATTCTGCATCTTCGCCTTCAGCTTTGGAGGCAATTTGACCGGCAACCGTGGAACCAGGACCAAGCATCGCAGCAGCGAGATTGGCGCCAGGACCAAGGATCTGACCGACCAACATAGCAAGCTGTTCGGTACGGGAGGGCCAAGTGCTGACATTTTTTACCATATCAGCTTCCATGCGGTCATTATCCATGACACCGCACTTCACAACGAATTTATCCTTGAAACGTTTATCGTCGGCAAGACCGCAGACAACTTTCGTCAGGGAAACGATATCTTCACAACCCCAGCACAGAGCAGCACTTCCGCCCAGCGTAGAGAACAAGGGTTCAAGGCTGGTACCTTTTACAGCGCGACGGGCAAGGGTGTTTTTCACGACCATGAGGCGAACGCCTTTTTCTTCGAGCTCACCGCGAAGAACATTCGCTTCGTTAGCGGTCATTTTTACCATGTCAACCAGCAGAGCGTCCTGGACGCCGTTGACCTGCGAGGCGACATAATTGCTGACCAAATCTTTTACGTACTTACTCATTGTTTTTCACCATTTCCTTTACAGTTGCGCAACTCTTACTCCAGGAGACATGGTGGCACTGATGACAGTACCTTTCACGTACTGGCCTTTGGCCGTAGCCGGTTTCAGGCTCTGGACGAAATCGATAAATTTCTGGATGTTTTCGGCCAACTGCTCTTCAGTGAAGCTGAGTTTTCCAACGATGGCCATGACGTTTCCGCCCTTGTCGTTGCGGAATTCAACCTTACCAGCTTTGTACTCGTTAATGACTTTCGCAACGTCCATGGTCACGGTACCGTTACGCGGAGCCGGCATCAAACCACGAGGACCAAGGATACGGCCCAGAGGACCGACAACGCCCATCATATCCGGAGTGGCAATGCACACATCGAAATTGATGTTACCGGCTTTGATTTCAGCCTGGAGATCGGCACCGCCTACAATATCAGCACCAGCCGCACGAGCTTCATCAATTTTGTCGCCCTTCGCGAAAACCGCGACGCGGACCGTTTTGCCAATACCGTGGGGTAGCACGATAGAACCACGGACCATCTGATCGGCCTGCGCAGGGTTGATCCCCAAACGCATGGCAATTTCAACAGACTGGTCAAATTTCGTCGTGTTGAAAGACTTCAACACTTTTACCGCTTCTGCAAGCGGGAGCGCTTCGCTTGGCGCTTTTTCCGCCATTGCACGCATACGCTTTGATCGTTTAGCCATAGCTTCCGCTTCCTCTCTTATCCTTCCACAACTTCCAGGCCCATGCTGCGAGCGGTACCTTCAATCAGTTTGCAGCCTTCTTCAATACTACGAGCGTTGAGGTCAGCCATTTTCCGCTTCACGATTTCCTCAATCTGGGATTTCGTGACTTTACCAACTTTGACTTTCGGGACATTGCCGGAACCCTGTTCAATTCCAGCAGCCTTTTTCAGAAGGTCAACAGAGTGCGGGCTTTTCGCGTCAAACTCAAAGCTGCGATCATTGTAACAGCGAACAACGACCGGGATACGAAGTCCCATATCTCCAGCAGTTTTGTCATTGAACTGCTTCGTAAACTGACCGAGGTTCACGCCGAACTGACCCAAAGAGGTACCTACCGGAGGAGCCGGAGTGGCTTTTCCGCCCGGTACATGGAATTTGGCGATTCCAACCAATTGCTTAGCCATAATTCACCTGTTATTATTCTATATGATTTCCTTGGAATGAAATCAGGTTAACACGATTCGCAAGAGAAAAACTGAACAAACTGCTCAGATCGCTTCTACCTGCCAGTACTCAAGTTCTACCGGAGTGCTTCTCCCAAAGTAACTGATCATAACCGTCACTTTGCCACTTGCCGGATCAATCGAATCCACAAACCCTTCGTAATTCTGGAAGGTTCCATCCGTGACTTTGACATTCGATCCGACCGTAAAAGTGATACGCAGACCACCCACGGCAGTGTCATCCGATTCCTTGGCTTCCATCTGAAGAATCTTTTCTACTTCTTCCGGAAGCATCGTAATCGGTTTTCTGTCTTTACCATCATCAGTAGCGGCGAAATCACCGATACCAGAGGTCTGACGGACCAGATACCAGGAATCATCATTAATTTGCATTTGAATGATGACATATCCTGGATACAACTTGTGTTTCACTACTTTACGTTTGCCATTTTTAAGTTCGGTAACGCTTTCAGTAGGAACAATGATATGTCCGAAATACTTCTCAAGACCAGCAACTTTAATGCGCTTCTCAAGATTTCGCTTCACCGAGTCTTCACGGTTACTCTGCACCTTGAGAATGTACCATTCAAGCTGCACATCGGACGTACTGGCTTCCGCGGCTTCCTCGACTTTACCGTCTGCCGCGGCTACTTCAACATTAAGATTGCCCGAAACATTCGTGCTTTCAGAATCAGGATGTTTAACTTCTTCACTCATTTCGGGTCTCTTTTGAAAGTAAAAATTCCTACGTCAGTGTAACACTAACTCCCACTGTATTACGTCCGTGGTCAAACGTATAAATTAAACTCAGAAAATTCCCAACGCTTTCGCGAGATAATCCATCACGAAAGAGATTTTGCGGAAAAGGAACTGGAGGATGATGTCGTAACCAAAGAGCAATATGGTCAACAACAACATTACCACGATCACCACAATAGAACTTCTGAGGAGTTCATCTTTGCTAGGCCATGAGACCTTACGCATTTCCGCCTCAACCTGGATCAGGAAGTCAGCGAATTTCGCATAATTGACGACTCGATAGGAAAACCAGGCGTTCAGAGCGAGCAAAATCAGCGGCAGACCGTAAACGGCGAAGGCACCGCGACCCGCGAGAACTGAATTGTACAACTGATAAATACCAGCAGTCAAAACCACGAAAATGGCCAGCGCGGTACTTATACGAGCAATTCTGCCCTGCTTGCTTTTGTAGGTACCAGTCTTAAACAGCTCTGCAACAAATTGGCTCATAATACTCTCAACTATCCTTGAATTCCTTGTCGTCAAAGCAGGGGCGGAGAGATTCGAACTCCCGTGAGCGGTTTTGGAGACCGCCAGTCTGCCATTAACTTACGCCCCTTAATATAAATCCTTTTATATTTTAAATCAAGTGCCAAAAGTATAACACTTTACTGAAAATCTTCAAGGGGGGCCCCCGAAATTTTCCTGAAATTTAAAGAAAAGGCAGATGAGGATTACAGCACCTGCCTTTTCACGAATTATCTCACGTTATCACTCGATGATTTCGGTAACAACGCCGGAACCGACCGTACGGCCGCCTTCACGGATAGCGAAACGGTTGTTCATGTCCATGGCGATCGGCTCGATGAGCTCGACTTCCATCTTCACGTTATCGCCCGGCATGCACATTTCAGCGCCGTCCAGAAGGGTGATGGCACCGGTGACGTCGGTGGTACGGAAGTAGAACTGCGGACGATAGCCCGAGAAGAACGGGGTCTGACGGCCGCCTTCTTCCTTGCTCAGAACGTACACTTCAGCTTTGAAGTGCTTGTGAGGCGTGATGGACTTCGGCTTCGCAAGAACCTGACCACGGCGGATCTCTTCACGTTTGACACCGCGGAGCAGAAGACCGACGTTATCGCCAGCCTGACCTTCGTCGAGGGTCTTCTTGAACATTTCGACGCCGGTAACGACGACTTTACGGGTTTCGTCAGTGTAACCGATGATCTCGACTTCTTCACCGACGTGGATGACACCGCGTTCAATACGACCGGTAGCCACGGTACCACGACCTTCGATGGAGAACACGTCTTCAATAGCCATCAGGAACGGCTTGTCTTTTTCACGCGGCGGATCCGGGAAGTCATTGTCGATGGCATCCATCAGCTCATCAATGCACTTCGTGCAGGCCGGGTCGGTCGGGTTATCAACGGCCGGTTTGGCGGAACCACGGATGATGGTGACATCATCGCCCGGGAATCCGTATTTGGTCAGCAGTTCGCGGACTTCCATCTCGATCAGGTCGAGCAGTTCTTCGTCATCGACCAGGTCGCACTTGTTGAGGAAGACGACGAGGTTCGGGACGTTGACCTGACGGGCCAAAAGGATGTGTTCACGAGTCTGCGGCATCGGTCCGGTATCGGCAGCGACGACGACGATAGCGCCGTCCATCTGAGCAGCGCCGGTGATCATGTTTTTGATGAAGTCGGCGTGACCGGGGCAGTCGATGTGAGCGTAGTGACGTTTTTCCGTCTCATACTCAACGTGGGCGACCGCGATGGTAACGGTTTTGGTTGCGTCACGGACCGTACCGCCTTTGGCGATATCAGCATAGGACTTAACCTGAGCCAGACCTTTTTGAGCCTGGACGGCCAGGATGGCAGACGTCAAAGTGGTCTTCCCGTGGTCAATGTGACCAATGGTACCAACATTGACGTGAGTCTTAGTACGTTCGAAATTTTCTTTAGCCATTTGCTACTCCTCAAGTTCACAAAATGTGTTACGGAGACGAACACCAGATGACAAGATTCCTTCAAACCAAGATATGGTGGTCCGTTACCAACTACGATGTGTTCTTTGATGATTTGTACCAGCACGTGCCGGCACGACTTTAAATATAAAAAAAAGCTGCCAATGGGAATCGAACCCATGACCTCATCCTTACCAAGGATGTGCTCTACCGACTGAGCTACAGCAGCATTTGATTATCGAATTGTTTTTGTCAGCTTCACCAGGCCATGGGCTGGATGCTAAAAGCGGGTGAAGGGAATCGAACCCTCGTAAGTAGCTTGGAAGGCTACGGCTCTACCATTGAGCTACGCCCGCGAAGCCCAAACGGGCAAGTGGTGGAACATGGATTCGAACCATGGAAAGCACTGCTAGCAGATTTACAGTCTGCCCCCTTTGGCCACTCGGGAATTCCACCATTTTTTGTTAAAAAGCTAGAGGTGGGACTTGAACCCACAACCTGTTGATTACAAATCAACTGCTCTGCCAATTGAGCTATTCTAGCGGATTTGAGTCTCTGGTCCTCATATAACTCAGGATAGTATAGCAGAAACCTGAAATTCATCAAGGGGGGGATTCCCAAATTTTATCAAATTTTTCTCTTTTTCTTTCGTTCCCGATCTTTTCCACCGGAGAAGGCAGGGAAAAGGGGAGGGCGAGGAAGGCTGAAAAATCATTCTCCCCTGCTCTTATTAAAAACTTTCCCATTTCATTGTTTTGGTTCATTCTGCAGAACCGCCACCGATTTGGCGGGAAGCGCGAGTTTTCCATCCTTCCAGATTTCCGGCGTGACGGTGAATGAATGCTCCTGATCGAGCAGTTTCACCTCGGCGCCGACAAAGTCCGCGCCCTGGATTTCCAGCGGGACTTCTGCCGCGTCGTCCGAATTGTTCACGACGAGGACCGCCGCGTCGCCCGCCTCGTTTTTCGCCGCGAGGGCGTAGATCTTGGCTGCCTGGTCCGTCGTCACGGGGACCGCCGTCCCCAGTTTGTACAGGACGTTGAACGCGTAAAAAGACCAGTAGGTTTTCGTGACTTTCCGGCTCGGGAAGTAGTACAGGCCGCAGTAGGCGCGCTGGGGGTAAGCGTCGTAGTACATCGCTTTGTCGATCCCGGTCTGGTACTGCATCAGGCAGAACGCCGCAGCGACGAACGCGGCGCCGGGCGCTTCTTTCATCTCGTCGAACTGGTCTGGCCGGTTCGTGATGTAGTTCCACTCATTGAAAATGTTCTCGACGTTTTCCATGCCGTGCTCTTTGAGTTTCTCATCGACGTACTTCGAATGAGCGACGATTTCTTCCGGGTCGCTCGTGTACAGATGCCACGAGAAGAAATCCAGCGGCGCGCGGGTTTCCTCGGCCTGAACGTAGTCGAGGAAGGTTTCAAACCAGTCGATGAAACTCCAGTGCCAGTGCCCCGGCTTGGCGCTTTCCGCCCGGGTAAGCGGGTAGAAGCCGCAGCTCGCGTAACCGCCGATTTTCAGGTCCGGGAAGCATTTTTTGAGGTGGTTGGCCGTCACGCGGTACAGCTCGAAGAATTGCTCTTTGGTCCCTTTCCACATCGGGGGGTTTTCCGGCTCGTTCCAGATCTCCCAGTACCGGATCCCGAAATGATGGCCGTCCGCCCACCCCTCGTTGAAGTGGCGGATCATCATCTCGCAGATCTTCGCGAATTTCTGGGGGTCTTTCGGCGGGAAGATCCGGTACGCTTTGATTTGGTAGTAGTTTTCGATCGTCACGCCGAGGCGGTAAAACGGTTCCACGCCGGATTTCACCAGCCCGGAGAGATACGCGTCCGTGAACGCAAAATCGTACGAGGCCGGGTCCTCCGGGTCCGCGTCAAAATTGGGGAAAATGTTCGGAATGTCCACGTAAACGCCGCCGCCGAAACGCCCCATCGTATCGTGGAGCCGCGAGTACGGGATCCCAGCGTCGCGCAGTTCCGGCAGGACCTGGCCATGCGTCAGCGGCGAATTATCGATCCCGTGCAGGGGTTTCACCTGACCGGCTTCCTGAGTGAAATCGACTTGAACCGGCCCGGCAGCGAAAAGCGCGGAGGCCAAAAGAACGAATAAGAGGGAGGAAAAGAAGGCTTTCATCGGATTCTCCATCAGGCGGGCGGGGGCAGTTATGCCTCCGAAAATATCAGGTTGAATGTGGTCTTTTTTCGGGAGCATAACTACCCCCATTCACCTGATTGTACCAAAGAGAAAACCACCTGTCAAGGGGCTGCTGAAATACGTGTTTTAACTACAATGAATTAATTAAAAAAAGCACCGTTTGAGAAAACGATGCTTTTATTTCTTCGAACAACAGCGGGAATCCCGGTTCTGCTCGAGTCAGAGCCGAAATCGCCACCAATCGGGGCGTAACACCGTGAGTCTGATGCTCACTGGCGACCGTCGTTCAATCTTTTGAAACCAATCGGCCTGGAACTCATTCGCCAACATAGGGAAGGAGAGCCATGAAACGGGCGCGTTTCACCGCAGCGGTAACAGCGTGCTGGCTCACAGCGGAGCAACCACTCTTACGACGGCTGAGAATTTTGCCCTGGCGATTCGTCAGTTTTTTCAACAGTTCCACGTCTTTGTAATCGACGTAGAGCGGACGAGGCAGCTTGCCGTCCACTGCGAGCGGGTCCTTTTTCTTTGTGTGGACCTTGGCCTTTGCGCGTTTACGGAACGGAGCAGCTCCTTTTTTGCCCTTCTTGTTAAAACCACCAGCTCTGGACATTTTAAAACCTTTCAATAAAATCTATATTCTTTCCACATTCCTGCAATGGGATACAATTAGAAAAAAGATTATAACGGATTTCAAATTTAATGCAAGGGGGGGGACCAAAAAAACAGGAAAAAGGATTTTTTTCTCCCCCCCTTTGTTTTATTCAAAAAACGGGTATGATAGTAATATTGTATTCTCGTCAAGATGCAGGAGAAAAAAATATGAACCCCATGGAGTGGAACTCAAACGAAAAAGAAGCATTTGAAATTGTTCTGGGCTACCTGAATTTTTCTTCGGGTGACCCGGCAGCTAAATTTCTCGCGGGGCTGAATACCATCTGCGCTGGTCTCGACGCGAGGAAAGAGGAAGGGGATTCCACTCCCGCATGGCGTCGGCTCGCGGCCGCTCTTTGGGACTATTTAAAATGGGTCCAGCCCAACTCGGAAGTTTTCTCTCAGGATACACAAGTCAGGCAGGCCCTCCTTTTTGGTTTCCTTTATTTTTTCCCCCATTACCGTGTCTGGCACAAAGACCTCCTTTTCCACCAGAAAGACGATGTTTTATTCAACGCGTTCTCAATTGGTCAGGCCTTTTACGCTATTCTGAAAGAAAAAGCCTTCGAATCCATTCCGGACGAAGCCGCAAATATCGCTTCTTCGGAGGAATTTCTCAAAACTTCTGACGCGGAAATGCCCGCCCGTGAAATCACTCCCGAAATACAAAAAGCGCTCGATCGTACGATCAACCACTACGACGATTTTATCGGCTACCGTCCCATTCCGGTTTTACATTCCCGGCAAAAAATGCAGGCTTACCGTCACGAATGGCTCCACGCGATTCCGCTTTATATCAAAGGCGTGGGCGTAGTTCACGGCGAATTTACGCAGATGGTCACCGATGCGCTGGAATATCTGAAAATTTCTGACGAATCCCTCCTCAACACTGCGATGTTCGACCTGGAAAATCTTGAAGAGCTTTCATTCGACCCGCGGGCAATGGATTTTAATCATCCGGTCAATCGCCGCCTGAATTACCACTTTGGAAGTTGGGACCCGATGCACATCACGAACAAAGGCACCTACGACCGCTTTGTTCTGATTGAATCCACTATTCGTTCAATTTTTTCTCGGGCCCAAAACGTTCAGAAAGAAGAACAGGGCATCCCGCGCGAAGAACTTCGTAAAGAAGCCTCTGCGGTTCTGGCGGGAACCCTTCTCATGGGCGCGGCTGTAGGTGGGTGGGGGCCCGGCGCACGAACCTCTGCCGACACTTTCGAGTCTCTACTCCCAAAAATCGCGAAAATTCGTGACATTTTTTACCAGCAGCTCCTTGAAAAAATGCCCGAAAAACACGCCGAGCGTTTGCGTGAGGAAGCAAAAATACTGCATCAGCCTTTTGCCTCGGCCCGACAGTATTTCAACCGCAAACTCTCCAAACAACGCGCGGAGCAGTACCAGAACGTTCAGCTAGCTCGCCTCTACGCCTGGATGGGATACCAGGAAGCCTCGGACGAGATGATCGCCCGAGTGAACGTTCCTTCGTCACGGATGCGGTGCAATATCGATTGTCTCATAACGAAGGCTCATTTCGATATTGATCACGACCGAACGCTCGAGGCCATTCCCAAACTCTACAAAATCGAAGAGATCCTGAAGGAAGGGATCGAGTGTGGGGCGTTCGTCGATCCGTGGTACATTTTGGGGTTTGACGGTCAATATCCCCTTTCCCTTTCGGTCGAGGATTCAACGCAAGACCAGCGCGTAGATGAGTTGATCTCGCTGATCGGCGCGATCTTCTCACTCTATTCCCGAATCCTGAAAGAAACGGCAGCAAAAGGTTTACACAAGGAACGCACCGAGCTGATGTTCCGCATGGAACAGATCACCCAGTGGTGGGATCAGTTCGGAACACTCGACATTTCGGAGATCAACAGCATTTCCGGCGCGGAGACTTACGAATCCGTCCAACTCGTCGTGAACGCACTGGATGCGTGGTACGAAGGCGGGACCGCCTCGGGCGACATCGCGTTCTGGCGGCCGCGCATCGTCGATTTTACCTCACCCAAGGCGTACACTCTTTTGATCGAGGCCCTGCTCGACCAGAAAGATCCGATCGCAGCGATGGCTCTTCTGATCAACTGGTTAAGTCAGTCCGAACTGATGAAACTCGACGACGGTGACTACTCATTCCACCCTCTGACCCTTCGCTGGATGGAAGATCTTTGGTACCCGCCGACCAAAGAGCAGCGGCTCCTTTGCCGCCGTGGTTCGACTCTGACAGATAACTGGAAACTCGCGAAACGTTTCATTGATCTGGTGGAAGCCAATGCGGAGATTTACGGGACAGTTCCTACTTTGGATCTGGAATCTTCAACCAAACATAATTCCTCTCGCGGAAATGGTCCAAAACGAAAACACAGACGCCCGGAAAATGAAGATGTCGAAACAGGTTTCGATTCCCTGGAAGGCGAAAACCGTGAAGAGCTTGATGACAATGAAGACCACGAGATCTTCAATGCGGCATGGGAAAATGTCATTTATCACGATTCGACGGACGATGGGATCGACGACTCGATGATGGACGGCGAGTCACTCAAACACTCCATCGAAGATTTTCCGCTTACGAGCGAAATGGATCGCATTTCTGACCGGCTTCTGTTCATCATCACTCAGGCTCGCCTCTGGAAAATGGCCTCGGTCTTTTCCATTCCATTCGCGGATGAGCACGAAGATCGTTCCGAGGCTCTTCAGAATTGGAGCAATCAGGCGACCGAACACCGAAAACGTCTCGAAACGCTGATTTCCGAAGTAAAGAAGTTTGAGGTCAAGAAGCCTGACTTCTCGCGGTCGATCGCTATGATGGAATATGAAAAGCAGCTTGGCATGAAGTACCTTCTGCTTGACCGGCTCGTTTCTACCGCCAGTGAACTTGAGGATGCCCAGCGTTTAATGCGCATCGCTGATGTAAAAAACCGGATTTCGCAAATCGACACGTGGGAGAATGCGACTCGTTGTGTCATCCAGGCGTTGATTTGCGGCGAGCCTCAAACTGTCAAAAAAATCTGGCGAAAAACGTTGAAACTCCTCTCTAAAGAGCCGATCCTTTATGAACCCATTGAACGTGGCGGTGATCCTATTCGGATGATTCGGATCAAGAGTATTTTAACTGTCATTCAGCGTTTGCTCTCCAATCTCCCGCTTCAGGGGCTGCTCGTCGAGACGTACCAGGTCCTTTTGACCGTTCAGGAAATGGAACGTCTGCATCCCATCAACGGGCGTGTAATTACGCGCTACGACGCCCTGTTCGACCTGGGAAGTAAAGGTATCCTCAGGTCGATCATCGTCAGCGGTTCTAAACCTGGCCGACAGAAGTGGAGCCTTGAAGTATTCATCAAACTGCTCGACCAAATGATGGATATCCTCCTTCAAAACTGGATTATACACAGTCATGGGATCCGTATTTCATCACTTGATCCGTTCCAGGATCCACGTGACTGGAATCAGTTAAAAACATTTATTCAGACCTACGGCGAGGATCTTTTCTCTCCCATCCAGATGAACTATTCGAACTTGCAGGCAATTCATCACGAAGGAGTTCGTTCCTGGCTTGAATCCCTCAAGGAAAATATGGAGCTGAATGAAAATTCCTGGCGTCCCGATGGAAAAGAAATTCAGGGCAAAAAGTTAATAACCGATCTGGAGGCCGGGAAAATCTCGTTATTTCATACCCAACGTTTGCTCGAAACAATCGTCGAAACCCTTCTGGAGCGTTACGACCAGTTCATCGATTACAATACCACGACCACCCAATCCGATAATGGGGCCAACCTTTACATTTTGTTCGACTTCCTTAGGCTGCTATGTGAATACGATCGGCTGTCATGGGATTTGCGGCCGTTCATAAACGCGCATAAAGTGATGGTTCGCGAGAAAAGTTACGATGTCGCGGATTCCTGGTTCGAAAGTATTCAGGACCGATCTGCGTTCCAGGCCAAACAGTTCATTCGCAGTTACAAAAAACTCTGCATCAAGTACGGTTTGACAGTAAAAACCGTCGGCGACCGCATGGACGAACGCCTCGTAATGCCGATGGCCATTAATAAATTGTGTGCGTTGCTGGAACCTTCGATCCAGGAAGCCCGTACGGGAGGCGAAACCCCCTCGTTCACACGATTCCTGGAACTCGTTAAGGAATTCACCGCTGATGCTCTTGGGACTGGCTACGAACCGCCGGATTGGCTGGAAGAAATTGAGAATGAAATCAATCATTACAGAAATCGTTCCGAAGAGGACGACGAAATGCTGGACCTGAAAGATTTTATCCCCTCGAAGTTAATGACCAAAACGGACATTCAACGGGTCATTCGTACTCTGAATCCCAACTCGAAACCTGCCCCGTCAGAGCATAATCCCCTGGAAGAATTTAACGATATAATAAAAGATTCTTCCCTGGATAAGCTGATGAATCGTGTCAACGATCCGGATATAACGATGGAAGAATTAAAAGATTTTCTGATAAATCAGTTTCAGAATCAGGAAATCATCGGATTTGATTTGGGGAATGAACTCCTCAACAATGAAGACCTGGAGAACACAGAAAGCGATGATTCCGATGAAGATGATGAAGACGATATATTCCGAAAATTGTTTGAATAACAAAGAACAAAATCAAGTTTTTCGCGATTCTTTTTCGTGAAGCCTTTATGACTCGTTCCTGATTCCTTTCCCCGTTTCCTTTTTCCCAAGGACCAATCCCATGAAACACCTGATTTTCCCCATTATCGCACTCATGAGCGCTATCCTTTTTGCGACTGGCGATGGCATCGCGGCCGAATTCGCCGACCGGTACGACTCACTGGAAAAATGTGAGTGGAAATCCCCCAACGGGACGCTGCTTTACCGCAAGCTGACCCCGCCTGACCTGAAACCGGGCGAAAAGTACCCGCTGCTGATCTTCCTGCACGGCGCAGGGGAACGCGGAAACAATAACATCTCGCAGGTCGCCGGCCAGGATTCCTTCCTGAATCTCGTCTGGAGCGAGGAAGGCTCCAAGTATCCGTGCTACGTCATCGCTCCGCAGTGCCCGAGCGGCAAGAAATGGTGCGAGGTTGACTGGAGTCTGCGGGATACTCACGTCACGCCCGAAACGCCGTCTGACGCGATGGGCCTCCTTTACGAGCTTCTGCAGGACCTCAAGGCCAAAGACCAGATCGACCCGAAACGCATCTACGTGACTGGTCTTTCGATGGGCGGGTACGGCACGTACGACTTCATAATCCGCTACCCGGAAGAAGTGGCGGCCGCGATCCCGGTCTGCGGCGGCGGCGACAATGAAAAGCTCGCGACCACCCCGGGAGTGAAAGACATTCCGATCCAAATCTTCCACGGCGACGCGGACGGAGCGGTCCCGGTCCAGCGCAGCCGGAACGCTTATGCGGCCCTGAAGAAAAACGGCTGCGACGTGAAGTACACCGAGTACCCCGGCGTCGGCCACGGCTGCTGGTTCCTGGCGTACAAGACCCCGGGTCTGGCGGACTGGATGTTCTCACAGAAAAAGAAGTAAAACATACGGGGACGACGCTTCCAGCGTCGTCACTAATTCATAATTCAAAATTCATAATTCTTAATTAAAAGACGACGCTGGAAGCGTCGTCCCCGTAATGGATCCGTTGATGTTTCGTTTTTTGATCCCACTTTTCGTTCCTGGCACCGTTTTTAAGCCCAAACGTTTGAGATCCTTTCGTTGGGACGGGACCAAAATCGTAGAATACCTCGGCAAAACCAAAAGCGTCGAGATTCCCGAAGGCACGACGGAGATCGGCCGCAAAGCGTTCATGGGCTGCGACTCCTTAAAGTGCGTCACGATCCCACCAGGCGTAATCGAGATCGGGGAAAGCGCTTTTGAAGACTGCGTTTCCCTGACCTCCGTCGAGATTCCCGAAGGTGTGACCAGGATCGGAGACCGCGCGTTCTGGGGCTGCTCTGATTTAATGAGTGTCAAACTTCCCGAAAGCCTGACAGAAATCGGCGAAAATGCCTTCTGGTACTGCAGCTCGTTAGAATCCATCGAGATCCCATCACGTGTCAGGAAAATCGAAGCGGGAACGTTTGAGTGCTGCTATTTCCTGGAATCCGTCGCCATTTCCAACGGAGTCATGGAAATCGGGAATGGCGCGTTTGATTCCTGCAAATCCTTGACCTCCATCGACATTCCAGAGAGTGTGAAGCGGATCGGAGCCCGCGCATTTGCCGGGTGCCTGTCTTTAAAATCCGTAACCATCCCCGACAGCGTCATGAAAATTGGAATCGGCGCGTTTGCCGGGTGTGACGTTTTGAAATCATGGCCAATTTCTCCGGATCATCCTTTTTTCAAGGTCGATGGTCCCGGATTGTTGACCAAGGACGGCAAAAAACTCCTTGCCTGCCTGGCATCCGCTCAAAAATACCAGATCCCTGAAGGCGTAACGGTCATTGGAGACAGTGCGTTCCTTGACTGCAGTGCCCTGAAGTCCGTCATCATTCCTGAAAGTGTAACCCAAATTGAGGCTTGGGCATTTAAAGGATGTGACGCCTTAAAATCCATCGTCATTCCCGACAGCGTGAAGCAAATCGGCGATTTGGCGTTTTATCGCTGCCCTTCCCTGAAAACCATCACGCTCCCTTGCGGCTTGACGAAAATCGGAATGTTAACGTTTGAGGATTGCGAATCCTTAACGTCCATCGTTCTGCCTGAAAGCGTAAAAGTGATCGGAAACGAAGCCTTCCGTGGCTGCGAATCTCTCCAGAATATTGTCATCCCGAAAAGCGTCCGGAAAATTGGCGACGATGTGTTTACCGATTGTCCCGCTTTGAAGCAGTGGTCCATCTCCCCCGAAAACCAGTTCTTCAGGAGCGACGGTCCTGTTTTGCTGACCAAAAACGGGAAAACCCTCATCGCCTGCCTGCGTTCCGCGAAAGAATGTGTGGTTCCCGAAGGCGTAAAGGTCATTAAGGAACATGCGTTTAAGGACTGCGACTCCCTGACTTCTGTCGTCCTTCCCAAAGGCTTGAAGGTGATCGAACGTTCCGCGTTTCACGGCTGCAAGTCCTTGAAGTCCATCGATTTTCCCGAGGGATTGGCCGGGATCGGAGACTATGCATTCAATGGCTGCGAGTCGTTAACGTCCGTCACCATTCCCGGGAGCGTGACAAAGATCGGACTCAGCATATTTGAAAAAGAGACGAAGCTGACAATCCAACCCTCGGGCGGATCGGAGGAAGAAGAAGCCATGAGAAAATTTTATCTTAACTTGCGGGTGGAATAGGTACTACGGGGACGACGCTTCCAGCGTCGTCACTAATTCATAATTCAAAATTCATAATTCTTAATTAAAAGACGACGCTGGAAGCGTCGTCCCCATATTTATTCAATCTCCCGCGACGAAATCTCTACCGCGTTCACGACCGCTTTCGCTTTGTTGATGCACTCCTGGAACTCGCGTTCCGGCACGCTGTCCGCGACGATGCCGGCGCCGGAGCGGATGAAGATCTTGCCGTTTTTGCGGAAAACGAGCCGGATCCCGATGCACGTGTCGAGGTTGCCCGTGAAGTCGATGTACCCGATCGCGCCGCCGTAGATCCCGCGCTTGTTGTTCTCCAGCTCGTTGATGATCTCGCAGGCACGAATTTTCGGAGCGCCGGAAAGCGTCCCGGCCGGAAGCACCGCGTCAATGGCGTCCAGAGCCGTCAGGTCCGGGCGGATCGTTCCGCGGACCGTGGACGCGATGTGCATCACGTGCGAGAAGCGCAGGATCTCCATATACTTCTCGACCTGGACCGTGCCAAATTCGCTGATCTTCCCGAGGTCGTTGCGGCCAAGATCGACCAGCATGTTGTGCTCGGAGCGCTCTTTTTCATCGGCCAGAAGCTCTTTTTCCAGCGCTTCGTCTTCTTCCGGGGTCTTTCCCCTCGGCCTTGTGCCCGCGATCGGGAACGTATGCAGAACGCCGTCGCGCAGTTTCACGAGCGTCTCGGGTGAAGCCCCGGCAATCTCTGCCGTGTCACTGCTGAAGTAGAACATATACGGCGAAGGATTCGTCGCGCGGAAAACCCGGTACGTGTTCAGGAGGCTCCCCTCGAAATCCGCCTCAAGACGATTGGAAAGCACGACCTGGAAAATGTCGCCCTCGTGAATGTAGTGTTTGGCCTTTTCCACGATCGCGCAGTACTCCTCCTTCTGGAAGAGCGGCCGCAGCTCCGACGTCACACGCCCTGGGGGGAATTCGGCGCTTTTGCCCGTCTTGACCAGCTTCACGAGATTTTCGAGCTCCATCTCGGCATGACGGTAAACCGTTTCCAGATCGCCGTCGTCGGTCCGAATGTTGACAATCAGAACGATCCTCTGCCGTAAATTGTCAAACGCGATCACTTTGTCGAAGAGCATCAGGTCCACGTCCTGGAACCCCTCCGCGTCCTCGGCGTCCAGATTCAGCGTCGGCTCAGAGTATTTGATGTAGTCGTACGAGAAGTAGCCGACCAACCCCCCGGTAAACGGCGGCAGACCGTCGATTTTCGGGCTTCGGTTTTCCTCGAGAATCTTCTCGATCGTCTCCCGTGGGTGGCGCGTCTCGAAGGAGATTTTCGTCCCGGTTTTCAGGCTCATGTGACCATTCATGCAGGTAAGCTCGAGTGTCGGGTCGAAGCCCAGAAACGTGTAGCGGCCCCAATTGTGCTGGCTCTCAAGACTTTCCAGAATGAAGCAGTGACGGCTGACCGTCTTGAGGATCTTCAGGACCTCGATCGGCGTTTTAACGTCCGAGTAGATCTCCCGGCAGATCGGGATGCAGCGGTACTCCGAGGCCAGACTTCGCACGGTTTCCAGAGAAGGAAAAGTCATGAAAAAGCTCCTGAAAAAAAGTACAAAAAGGGAGCGCCAGCGGCCTGCTCCCTTCGTTCAAAATGGATTTGCGATTTCGCCCGAAACCAACCCGAAAATAAATTTCGCCTTGAATTACGCCTGCGCCTTGTAAATATTTTCGGCGATTTCCCGCACTTTGAAGAGGTCGAGTTTCCCACTTCCCAAAAGCGGAATTTCGTCGATTTTGTGATACGCCGTCACGTCCGGGATCCAAAGCAGCGGGTACTTCAACTCGATGAGTTTCGCCTTGATCTCTTCGGGTGTAAGCGAAAGCTCCGTGTACAAAACGATGATTTTCTCGCCCTTTTTCGTGTCCGGAACAGACGTCACGCAAAGTTTCAGCGGATCTTCTGCCGCGTTCCCAAGGACCTGGTTCAGCATGTCCTCGATCCCTTCGTGCGGGATCATCTCTCCGCCGATTTTGGCAAACCGGCTCAAACGCCCGGCAAAATAGATGTAGCCTTCCTCGTCGAGCGTGACCAGGTCGCCCGTTTTGTACCACCCTTCCGAATCAAGTACTTCGGCGGTCAGCTCCGGATCGTCGTAGTACCCTTTCATCACGCAGATACCGTGAACGTAAAGCATGCCTTTTTCGCCTGGCTTGCACGGCTCGCCCGTCTCGATGTTCAGGACTTTAATGCCAAATCCTGGAATCGGGTACCCAAGCGAAGTGTCTTTCGGAAGCGGCTCTTTGCCGGTAATACGGCGCCCCATTGGGAGATTCGCGGCAATGACCGGCGAAGTTTCCGTGATCCCGTACCCCTGACTCGGGCGCAAACCGAGCTGCTTCTCGTACTCATCCATCAGCTCCACCGGACATTTTTCCGCACCGGAAATCAAAATCGTGAACGATTTCAGATCGTCCGGCTTCATTTTACGCAGATAAAGGCGCAGGAACGTCGGTGTGGCAGGCAAAATCGTCGGCCGGTATTTTCGGCAGAGTTTCGCGATCTGGATCGGCTCCAGCGGCGAGAAATGGTAAACGCCGAGCATGCCAAGTCCAAGCACGGTCCAAACCGTGGCCATAAACCCAAGCGAATGGAAAATCGGCACAACGCCGAGCATCGTGTCTTGATTATTGAGGTGAAAATACTCACGGCAGGCAATGGAGTTTCCGCCAATATTCCGGTGGGTCAGCATGACACCCTTCGGGACCCCCGTCGAGCCGGACGTGAAAATGATCGTCATCGTTTCGTCAGGGTCGATTTGGTTGAGGCGGAATTTCCGGTACAGCGTTTTCAGCGGCAATTTGGCCGTCAGAGCGCTGGAAATTTTATCCCAGAGGGTCAGTTTCGGGACATAATCCTCCAAACACACCACTTCACACTCCGGCTCCAGATTCAATTTTTCCATGAGCTTGCGGCTTGTGATCATGTGCTTGATCCCCGCTTTGTGAATACAGAGATTCAGCGTCTTCGAGTTCAGCGTGTAGTTCAGATTGACGCTCACCCGGTGGCTTAAAGCCAGAGCCACGTTTACCAGCGTACAAGGAACACTCGGCGGCAGAAGTATCCCCACATTCTTCTCGTTGGCTTCCAAAACGTATTTTTCAAGCAGACGCTTCAGAACCAAAGCCCGAATCAGGGCCTGCGATCCGGTCAATTCCGCGCCCGTTGAATCCGCCAAAGAAAGACGTTTGGCACGATACGTTTTCCACTGACGGAGCGTTGCCCGGATGGGGATCCACTCAAAATCAAAATTTTCCTTGCAAAGAAGTTTTTCGTTCGCGTCCATTTAACTATTTTATTTGTTTGTTGTGTTTTACAATTAATTCCAATATAGGAATAATTTTAACGTTTTTTCAAGAAAACGCTAGGGGGACGGGGGAAGATGAACGTAAAAATTTAGTAAATTTTTTAAGGAAAGTCCGATTAATTCAAGGGCCAATCCATATTTTCTTTTATTTCCTCTTGACAGAAAGTTTTGAATACGCTATTTTTATTTCAAAAGTGTTTTTTTGCCCGGAACAAAAAAAGTTTAAAAAGGATTTCAAGAAATGCACATTTTACCCAAAAAACTGGTTTTATACGTTTCTTTCCTCGCGGTGGCAATCTCGTTCACTCTGGTCTGTGAATGCAACGCCCAACGGGTTTTTCGCCGCCCGATCCGTCAGCAGCAGATCGAAAATCGTGTACGCCAGATTTCACCCCAAAGCGATCCCTCTGACCAGAAGCCAACCCCTGCAGCAGCTGAACAAAAAGCCGAAGAATCGCCCGCTCCGGCCGTAGTAGAGACTCCAGAAAAAGCCCCTGCTCCGGCTGTCAAGGAAGAATCGAAAGAAAAGCCGGCTCCGGCAGTAAAGGAAAAGGCCAAAAAAGCCCCTGCTCCGGCTGTCAAGGAAGAATCGAAAGAAAAGCCGGCTCCGACGGTGAAGGAGAAAACTGAAGAATCTCCCGCACCGGCTGTAAAAGAAAAAGCCGAAGAAAAGCCGGAATCTTCGATCCTTGAGAAAGAAACCCCTAACCCGGAAAAAGCCACTCCTGATTCCAAAGAGGTTTCCTCTGATTCTCTGCATGAAGAAGCCATCAAACACGTTCTGGACAATCCGGACGTTCCGGAAGAAGCCAAGACTGCACTCAAGCAGGCTTCAAAAGAAGACATTCAGAAAAGTGTCGAAGAAGCAACGGCAGAAGTAGAGGCCGACAATTTAAACGAACATATTGACGGTGTCGTTGAAACCTCCCGTATGGAAGTGGACGAAGACTCAATTGAAAAGTCTGTTAATGAAGTGCTGGAATCCTCCGAAGAAACCCTTAACGAGGAGCTAAAGAAGAGTGAATCCGTAAAGACCGACGGAGAGATTGACGATTCCATTCCGGATTCTATCGACCAAATTGTTGACAGCATTGATTCTGATATGGAAGAAGAAGCCGACGAAAGCGCAGAAGTAGTGGCAGAGAACGCTGAAGATGCTGACGACGACGATGATGACGATGACGACGACGCTGAGGCGGAAACCAAAGAAGCCGAAGCTCCACAAAACGCTAAAATGGTCAAATTGGCAGACTTGGATCAGGAGTTGAAAGTCCCTGAAAATGCAACGTTTGAAGAACTGCATGCGTTTCTTGTCGGTCTGGATTCCATTAGTCCGGAGGATTTGGATCGGTCGAATCAGGAAATCATGATGACGCAGGCCAAAACGTTCCTCGAAAAAGTCTTTCAGGCAAAACTGGCGGCTTCCAACCAAATGCTGGCGCTAGACGATTTGACGGATGAACAGTGGAGAGAGGGCGTTTCATGGAAAGTGCAAAGCCTGGCCAATCTGTTCCAGATCGACGCGGCAAAAATCGCTGATATGCGTGAGTTCGTGGAAGAAATCCGCCCGAACGCTCCCAAAGACATTTTGTGGACGATGGAATCCATCCTGATTCAAATGGAATTGGCTCAACTCACCGAAGAACCAACGCCCGAAGAACTGAAAGAGTACGTGAACCGGATGCTCGAACACACGAAAAAGGGCATTGAGGAAAAATGTGTCAGTCAGGATTTCGTTCTCGCAACTGTTCAGATGGTCGCTTTGACTGAAGACGCACTTCCCAAAGAAGAATCACGCGCGATTTTTGAATCGGCCATTGAAACCCTGAATACTTCGGATGAACCTAAACTCAAAGAAATGGCCAAATTCCTGCAGAAGATTCTGGACCAGCGGGAAATCACCGGGAAAACACCCGACCTGACCCTCGAAACCTACGACGGGAAAACGATCAAAACGGCTGATTTCGTTGGCAAAACGCTCCTGATTTACTGTTTCCAGATGAGTTCCAGGGATCAGCTTCAGGATCTGGGGCTTGTGTATCAGATCTACCTCGCGTTCCATTCCCGCGGATTGGAAGTCATTGGAATCGTTCCTGAAGAAAAAACCGACGCAATGGACGATCTGCTCAAGCAGATTCCGTGGCCGATGGTTTTTGAAGGAAACAATACAGAAAATCCAGCAATCGAAAAACTCTGTGTTCCAACTTTCCCGACCAAAGTCCTTGTGAACGCGGAAGGAAAAATCGAAAACGGGAACATTCAGCCAATGGATCTTTTGAAGTACCTGGAAACCACTTACGGCCCGGTTTCCAAGGCTTCAGACGATGAAACTCCTGGTGAGGCTGATGATGCGGAAGAGGAAGACGATGCGGATAATACCGAAGCGATCGAGTCACCCGCAGACGAGGAGGATAATGAAGCCCCGGAAATAGACGTCGATGAGGACGAAGCACCTGTTGAAAAGGCCAAAAAGGTCAAAGAAAAAGTGAAGGAAAAGGCTGAGGAAACCGCTGAGGATTTACTCGATGAGCTGAACCTGGACCTTTAAGGAGGAAGTTTGGAACCCACACTGGAAACGACTCCCGAAGGCGTGATCCTTCCCGTTAAAGGCGCTCCCGGATCGAAAAAAAACGAAATTCGTGACGTTACGGACGGAATGCTGAAAGTCTGCTGCACGCAAATTCCCGAAAAAGGAAAAGCCAACAAAGCGATTTTGGAGGTTTTAGCCAAACTGCTAAAGTTGAAAAAATCACAAATCACGCTCGTCAGCGGTGAAACGGACTCACGCAAAAAATTCCTCATCACGGGAATTGATGAGGCGGAACTTCGGGAGAAAATCCAGGAAGTTTTAACTCGATGATCGATGAAACAAGGATTTGATCTTCTTTGTTTTTGAGGTTTTAAGAAGTTTTAAGGATTTTCAGTCACCCCCCCTTGATTTTATCAGAAAATTGAGTATAATCTGTGTTCTTGATTAATGTAATCAGATTTATATTCAGTTAATATTCGTAATTTTGTGGAGATTCAGAAGATGACGATTGATAAAAGCCTGAAAGTCCGCGCCGCGTTGATTCGTACGAGAAGTGTTCTTACTCGTGCGGAGCGTATTGAAAAACTTCAGTCAACGGATCGTTGGTCCGAGGGCGAAAGTCCTGTGGGTCTGGCTAAAGTGCGCGTTTACAAACTGCAAATGAAAAAGAAGAAAAAAGAAGCTCCGGCTGAAGAAGAAGCTGGAAAAGGCAAGAAAAAATAATTTGCCCTTTTTCTTCATTTTCAACACATTGGACCTCTGTGAGTTTTCATGGAGGTTTTTTTGTGCAGTGTGTTTTAAGGGGAAAACGAGACAAAAAATCAGGATCATTATGTTCTCAGGAGCGGGAGTTCCAGCTGAACTGTTAATCCATGGTTTCCCTGTTTTCCACGCTTACCTCTTCGCGGTGAACCATACAGTACCGGAAAACGAGTCGTTCCAAAGGCCGTTTGATCCGCGTGAAAATCGGTTCCGTTTCCGGGTGAATTGGCGTCACGTGAATCGTTTTGATTCCCGCCAAATTACCAGCCGCGATGTCCGCCATAAGCTGATCTCCCACGATCGCCGTCGCTTCACGGTCCCACCCTTTTCGTTTTATGACGCGCCAGCAGCCACAGGGAAGCGGTTTCAGTGCCATCGCTTCGTATTCGAGGTGATACATATCCGCGAGTTTTCCGATGCGGCTTTTTTTCCCGTTCGAGAGCAGGCAGACGTCAACGTCCGCGATCTCCAGCGATTCGAGCCACTCCAAAACCCAGTCCTCGAGAAAATCCGCATCATAACGCTTTAACGTGCAGTCCACGTCGAGTAAAATGTGCTGAACGTTGATTTCACGCAAAAAGGCCGGTGTAAGTTCGTTTACAACGTTCACCTTATACTGTGGCAAAAAGGGCCAGAGCAAAAACCGCGCGAAAAATGAGTATTGATTTTCCATTTTATACTTGTGACGCTGAAAATACTATTAAACGTCGAGTTTCCTTTTAAAATTTTATCATACAGACTTCAAATTTTCAAGAGGGTTAAAGGTTTTTCATGAAACTTTTTAAGAATTTTTTGGAAATTACATTGATTTTCCTCCTTTTCGCACTTTACGGAGCTTGTGCTGTCCCAGACACCAATGAGGCGCACTACCTCGGGAAAGCCGCTCATTTCTGGAATCCGGATTACGTTCAGAACGATTTTTTCCTCGACTCCCCCGATGCCCACGGAGTGTTTTACTGGACGTTTGGCTGGCTGACGCTTTTTCTCCCTATGAATGCCGTCGCGTGGATCGGTCGGATCATCACCTGGTTCGGACTGGCTTGGGGTTGGGTCTGGATGGTCCGCCCGTTTTTCTCCCGTTTTGGTCTTGCTTTTTTGAGTGCCGGCCTTTTCCTCTTCCTGAGTCAGAACTGCTCGTTTGCGGGTGAGTGGGTCGTGGGTGGCGTAGAGGCGAAAGGCTTCGCGTTCGTCCTGATCTTTTTCGCGCTGGGTGCCGTCATTCGGAACCATTGGAATACGGCTCTGATCTTGCTCGGCTTTTCCGCCATGTTCCACGTACTTGTCGGCGGCTGGTGCCTCGTCGCGCTCGGAATTGCCTGGCTGATCCTGAAAGACTACGAGCGCAGTCTGAAAAAGAGCGGTACGGCCGAGGACCTCGCGAAATGCTTCCTTCCCACGTTTTATTCCATCCTGCCGGGGCTGATCCTGGCAGGTCTCCTGACGCTTCCCGCACTCCTTCCCGCCCTTCAGCTCAATCAGAACGTTTCCGCCGAAGTCGCTCAAAATGCCACGAAACTTTACGTCTATGAACGTTTGCCGCATCATCTGCTTTTGAGTTTCATCGCTCAGAAAACGCCGCAGAAACTTCTTTACTTCGGCATTTTGCTCCTGATGTGGCACTTCCTGATTGCGCGGCCGCGGTACTCCAACGGTGAAATGACCTTTCGGACTTTCATCTATGCCACGCTTTTGATCGGTCTGTGCGGTTGGGGGATCAATCTTTGCATGAATGCCGCGCCGGACCTCACCGCCTCGCTTTTACGCTATTACTGGTTCCGGACGGTGGACGTCATGATTCCGCTTGGCGCCGCGGTTTTGTGCGTGGAATATGCCACTCACGCGGTGACGATTCCAACCGAAAAAACCGATGCGAACGAACGCAAACTGACGAAAGAGGAAAGAAAAACCCTGCGCCGGGAAAACCGTTCCATCGAGAGAATGCTGAACCGCCGGAGGAAGTTCCTCGTCGTTTTGCTCATCGCGCTGGTCTCGTTCCAGGTTTGGGAATCCTCAAAACGTTTCGCCAAACCGATGAAGCCCCGTTCCTGCTCCGGCGCGGCCTGCGGCCAGTCGTGGATCGACCTCTGCCAGTTCATTCAGGAAAACACGGAACCAACGGACGTTTTCATCGTTCCGTACACCGTCCGGACGTTCCACTGGTTCGCGCGCCGGCCCTCTGTTGGCGTCTGGAAAGATGTGCCACAGGATGCTCAGGGCATCTGGGACTGGTGGGGCCGTATGCAGGACCAATTTTATGGTTTTGACCCATCCAACCCAACGCAGCAATATGGCCGCGTCGCGTCTTTTACATTGATGCCGAAACAAAAATTCGGTTACCTGGCAAAAGAATACGGCGCGAAGTACCTCGTCCGCAACAAAAATGATCTGAAAAACCGTCAAATCATCCAGAACGTTCCAAACGGCATTCAGGATTTTGAGCTGGTGTACGAAAACAAAGATTTTGAGCTGCGACGGCTGCAATAAAGCACAAAAAAACCGCAGGCCTCTTTATGGGGTCTGCGGCAGAAAAAGAAGAGAAATGAATCAGTTCAGAATCCCGGATTTTTGCAAATTATCTTCGAGTTTCTGCATAACGTTCGAAAGATTGGTTGCCGAAGGATCCTCAACGTCTCCATGAACGGAATTTGGATCTTGAGCCACAAAACGTCCTTGACAATGCGGACAGGTCAGCGTCAGGCCAAGGTAGCGTACCTGGACCTGCATCCGACGACCGCACGTGGGGCACTTTTGAATGTAAACTCTTTTGGATTCCATACTTTTTTCTCCTAAAAAAGTTGCGATAAAAAAGCTTCGGTCCTGACATATATTCACCAAATTGACCTTAAAGGAACGGTTTCAGCTGTCAGGTAAATGTCTATTTTAGCAGAAAACAAAATATTTTCAAGGAGGGGGGTACTCTTACCGGCAACGGATCACTTTCGTTTCGCCCAGTTCCATCTCCACCGTTCCGGAAACTTCCTGACCGGAAATTTCGTCGAACATTTTAGTGAACCCGGGCTTGGGAGTAACGTGAACCGGCCCGTCCTGCGAGGCGTGCAGAACGATGAACGGCCCGTTCGCCCAGACGTTGCAGTCCGCGTCGGCGAAAAGATGCACGCCGCATCGGGTCGCTTCTTTTCGAAGGTCCTCGGTCGAAATCCCGTCCATGGAAACCCAAACGAGCGATTCCTTCCCGACTTTCCGCTCAATTTCCACTCGTTCGTCCGGCGTGTAAAATTCCGCGTGGAGCATCACGCAGAGTTTCGGCTGGCGGCCCAGTTTTTTAAGCGTCCCGGAGGTCAGGTCTTCCGTGAAGTACTGCGCGTAGGAGGCCCCCATCCGTGCCAGCGGTGCGCGTTGCTCGTAAATGCTTTTTCGCGTGTAACGCCCGGAGGAAATGCGCATCATGACGTTTTCGTCGATGAAAACGCCCACTTCCGGCGCGTACGGCGTGGGGTTCTGAATGAACCACTCGTCCATTTTGCTCAGCGCCTTCATTTCCAGCCAAAGTTCCGGATCGGCGTACCAACCGGCCGAGCCGAGGTCCATCCACCAGCAGGCGTAATTTCTGCACGCGCACTCCCCCGTGTTCCGGCGAAGCAGCTCGCGGGTCTCCTCGCAGGTCTTTCCGCCGTCACCCACGCCCGCAAAATTCTGGTTTCCGGGGGTCAAGTGCGTCCGTGTGTCGTCCTCGAGCAAGTACATTTTACCGGCCAGGGCGACGCTTTCGCTCACGAGCATGCACTGCCCGCCGCCGCCCGCTTTGCGGTCCCAGTACGACTGCGGCGAGCAGATCACGTCAACGTCCGGCGAGTCCAAAAGACGGCGCAAAGCGTAGTGCGCGGAATAGGCCGGCCCGTTCCAGCACGGTCCGAACTCGAAGCCGTAGCCGTAAAAGAAGACCGTGAGCCGCTTCCCGTCCGTCGCTTTGCGGATGGTCCGCGCGAAATCGAGCACCGTGTCGGTCATCATGACGCTCGTGAACTCGTTAAAATCGACGAGACGCGCATCGGTCAGAAGCGGTTCCTTCATGGCGGCTTCCCACTCTGCAAATTCCGGAACTTCGGCCGAATCGAGCGTCACGCCGGTACGGTTCCACGCCTTCTGGAGCGCCGCGTCGGTTGAATATTTTTCGCGGAGCCACTCACGCCAGGCCCTCAAGTCGGTTTTGGCGTACCACGCGCGGCCCCTCTGCCACGTGTCTTGGGTGAACCACTCGCCCGTATTCTGCCCGCACGGGTGGTAGCCCGCCATGTTCGGCCCAAAATTTTCTTCGAGGTAGCGCACCGTCCGCTCCAGCGCTTTGCACGCCGCCTCACGGTAAAGTTTCGACGAAACGGACTCCTTCCGGTGCTTGGCCGCGAGCCGCTCCGGGGTGACTCCGTGCCAGACCATCTCATCGTCCGGGTGCTGATTGAGCCACCAGGCCGGCGCGTCCATCCCAATGCGCGGGATCAGCAGAGCGTTCGGGTTGGCCGCGAGCACCTGACGAACCAGGAGGTCCAGCGTCCGGGGATCCCACTCCCCAGTTTCCTTTTCCCAAATCGACGGGATCCCAAAGGAAACGAACTGCGCGCCCGCCTCCGCCGCCATTTGGATCTGCGCCGCAAAAAGATCGTTGGGGACCTTCCCATCGGAAACTCCAGCAAGCAGGAAGAACGGGTTTCCCGGTCGATAAAACGCGCTTTCCACCTCGCGCGGCTGGTCCGACTTCAGCGTGAAGTGCACGTGGTAACGCTTCGACGGTGAAAGTTTCAGGTTGGCAACGTGGTAAATATGAAAATCGAGCGGGCTTTGCGCGCGTTCCGGGAGGATCTCGACTTCCAGCGCGCCGTCTTTTACGCCGACCGTCGCGACGGGCTTTCCGTCATTCAGGTCTCCCCACTTGGTCCAAAAGCGGAGGTCCGCCTCTGACTCGAACGTTTCCGGCCCCGCGATGAATTCACCGCTTTCCAGATCACGGATCGAGAGATCGTCCAGCCGAATCTTTCCGGGGGCTTTCCCGAAACGGAAATGGAGCGTTCCCCGCCCCTCCGAGTCCGCAAGAGGCGAAAAGTCAAAATCGAAAACCTTCGTTTCCGTCCCCAGTTGGACCGGACGCCGGATCGGGCCGCCGTAAAAGACGCGCGGACGAACGGGCTGGCCGTCCACCACGATGCACGGAGCGCCGTTTCGGGACTCGATCCGGACCGAATCGACCGCCTGCCCGGCAGTCAGGAGAAAAGAAAAAAGGAAGGCGAGACAAAAAAAGGCGTGCTTCAACATAAAATTAAACCTCAAAACGGGGTTTCCAAAGGGAAAGACCGGCCCGCTTTAGGCTTTTATTTAAACACGGATTTCCACGGATTAAAAGGATTTCGTTTTTTTAGCTGGAAAGCCGAATAAATACTTAAAATTCCTTTTAAAATAATCTGCGGAAATCCATTTAATCCGTGGAAATCCGTGTTTAAATAAACGTCTGAAGCAGAAACGGTTTGGTGTTTAAAATGGGCTGGTTTTTTGAAAATCATTAAATATTCAGGAGCAAAATGCAGGAATTCACTCTTCCTGCTCTTTTCTCTCCGCTCTTTCTTTCTTCCTCTGGCGATACTTCGCCCAAAGGTGCGGCACGAGGATCCTCAGCGGCATCCGGAGGAAATGTGAGCGAATGTAAAGCGCCGATCTCGCGCAGGACGCCGTGAAACGCTCCTCGCCCGAAATCTCCGGCTCGATCGTCAGCGGCACCAGAGTGCGCATAAGCCGCCGAGAGAGGAAACCACCGCGGAACTTTTCGACCTCGCGGAGAAAATCGTCCGGGAAAATCGTCCCCAAAAGTGACTGGCAAAACGTCACCGCGTAATAAAGAGGCCGGTTCAGGTTCAACTGCCGGGTGCGGGCGAGCAGTTTTTCCCAAAATTCCGGGTCCTTTTCCGGGAAGTACGCGAACATCGCGTTCAGATCAATCAGATCCCGCGCGCAATTATCCAGCTCTCCGTCCTGGAAAAGGTGGACCGCCGAGTGGAGCAGCATGTCGCGCGGTGAAAGAACGAATAAATTGTCGCGAAGCGGAACGATTTCCTCGAAAAGGAGCGACGCATCCACCGTCAGACGGCCGGTCCGCGGGAGGATCGTGTGATGAACGTCGAGCGTCGTCCCCCGGTCCAGATGGACCATCGGCGGGATCTCGTGCATCCAGTCGCGGTAAAAATGCTCGTCGTACTCGGATTTTTTCTCGGGGATCCATCCTGCCACGAGGAGCGCGGCCTCGATCTGGGGAAGGGTTTCGATCGGCGTCATGACGTCCACGTCCACGGAGATCCGCCCGCGCCCCCACGGCAGATCCGCCGCCTGGTACGCCGCGCCCTTGAGCAAAACCAGCGGGATTTCCCGCTCCGGAGCGTCCGCCACAAACGATTTTCCAAACGTCGCGCGCCGCAGGCATTCCGCCTCCCAAAGCGTCTGGCGCCGCCCGCGTTCCGCCTTCACCTTCGCCGATTCGAGGAACCACCGCCCCTTTTCCGGCACGGCATCCAAAAGGCCGCGGTCCTCGATGAAATACGCGAGCGTCCCGAGCAGCTTCGCAGGCCGCGCAAGCTGAAAGAGCCGTTCCCACTGTGTGTGAGACCATTCGCGGGAAGATTCGGGATTTCGGAAAAAGTCTAAAAGGAGCATCGTTTCTTTCGAGTGTGAATTCTGGGATGGGAAGAACGTGGTCCGTCGTCACCGGGCAACGTAACTGAACGCCCCGGGAACCGGGTCGATGTACGTGAAACCGTCGCGCTGAATGATTCGGGCCGGGCCGAGAGAGCGGCCGTCGAAATCCAGTGCCGTGGCCTCGGTGATCGGGACCCGGAAGCCGACCGACGCGCCAGGCAGGAAAATGAACTCGTACCGTGCGCCGGAATCCTTTCCGTAGTCGCCGTCTTTCAGGAGCCGGCAGACCGCCGCGCCTTCGCCTCGTGCTTTCGTGCAGGTCTGCGAGCCGTCGCGGGAGTCGAAGTAAATGTAAGCCGGGGACTCGCAGTAACTGAAGCGCCGTCCGTCACGTTCGTTCGACTCGACGAAAATCTGACCGTCCTCAGTCCAGCCGACGAAGCCGCCCGGAGCAATTTCGAGTTTTCGGCCGTCGATCTCCGCACGGAGCCAGTCGGCTTTGCTCCCATTTGCCGCCACGACCGTTCCGTCGGCGTAGTGGACCACGGGCTGACTGCGTTTCAGCGCGCCGGAGGCAATCGCCGCGCCCGTCGGAAGGAGCGTCCCGTCCGCCGCCGCGTAATGAATCGCCCGAACGGACGCCTGCGTATAACGGGCCGCCAACTGCTGGTTCATGAAGTACGAGCGCATCCCGATGCGGATCCCGTCCTCAAAATGAAGCGTTCCGGGCACACCATACGCCAGCCCAAACGCCTTGGGCGGAGTGAACGCGTAGTCCAGAACGAGGAACCCAATGTGGCCGAATGCAGCGGTCCCGGCGAGGTAGCGGTCCATGAGCAGATCCCGGCCCGCTTCGCCCGGCTCGTCCTGATGCGGAACGTAGAAAAGGCGCTCCTCGCGCGTTTTTCCGGGCGAGTACATTCCGAGGCTTCCAAGCCCGAAATCGCACTCTAAGTCGTGGATCCTGAGGAGGTCGAAATCGACGAGCCACGGGTTTTCGTCCAGCTTGTAGCCCTGATCCTGCGCGTAGTTTCCGTCGGTCAGACCCGCGTAAAAGTAGTGATTCGGCCCCTCGGAGTAAACCGGCCCGGCCCACGCTTTTTTCTGGAAAAGCATCACTTTCCCGTAGGCGTAAAACGTCGCGGCAAATTTTCCCGCCTCCGGGACCCGCGCGTCGTAGTCCGTCCGGTTCCACGGCGCCACGGACGTATGCACGTCGCAGTACGCCGAGTTGAAATAAAACTTTCGGGCGAGTTCCGGAGCCAGCCGCGCGCAAAAATCGATCGCGTAGTACGGTTTCGGCCCGTACGTCCGCATCCAGCTCGGCTGGAAGTTTCCATCCGGCAGTCGGCCGACCCGATCGGGACTCCAAAACTCGTTGACGGGCGCGAAATCCGTGAAATTATTGTACGGACCGTACACGAAGCCGAGGCGGTCGCGGAGAAAATGCGAATATTCGACCTGCGCATCATCGCCGCCTTTCGTTGGGTCGGTACGCGTGCGGAAGGTGAAACTTTCGCCCCCTTCACGCCACTGCGTCTCGTGGTCATTGATCACGACTTCACGCAGGCCGTACCGCCACGCCCGGAGCCAAAAATCCCGGTCCTGCGCCCGATCATGCGCGGCATGGACCCGCCAGAGTTTCGTCCCGGCCACCGCTTTGTACGGGGAGGCCGGATTCGGAATGAACGGGAGCACCTCGTCGAATTTCGGCGAAACGGTCACGACGAAACGCTCGAACGCCGGGTTCCGCGTCCCGTCGGTTTTGGGGCGGTACTCGACCCCCTCGTGGAAAACCGCGGAGGAGCCGTCCACCCGATGCAGGCTGGAGCAATAACTCGCGGCACTCGAGTACCAGTCCACCTCGCCGGCGAGGAAGCACGTTTCACCGGGCCCGGCCTCAAACGCGATGACCGCCGGTCGGCGCGCGGAGTAGCCCTGACCGCCCGTCCAGTACGGGACCGGGACCGCCTGCGGGCTTTCCAGCCCCTGCGCCTGGCCGAACGAAATTTTCGCGACGGACGGCGCATCGCAGGCCGTTTCCAAAACCAGCGTTTTGCCGACGAGCCGCAGCGCGTACGTCACCACGGCCTCGGCGGTTTTCGAGTGAATTTTCGTCCGAATCTTCAGCGTTTCACCGTCTTTCTGAACGTCCAGGATCTCGGCGCTTTCCACCTTTTCGGCTTCCTTTTGGGCGTTTACGATCTCAGTCACGCCGCCATTTTCGAGGGACCGAAACGCCGCGCCGCCGTTCCAGCACGTGGTCAGATCTGACCACGTGCCCGTCCGGGGCGCAAAACGGACTTCCAGCCGGCCGTCGGAACCCGCGTAGGTGAAGCGGAACGCGCCGCCCGTTTCGGCCTCAAGCGCATTTTTCGAGTCTGGGGCGGCAGAAGGCGGAATGATCGTTTCCGGCCGCGTCGGAAACGTAAATTTCGGGTCCAGATCCGGGTCCGGCCCAAACGCACGGTGGACCGCCGGCTTGAGCGGAGCGAGTTTTTCGGCAAAAAAAGCCAAATCGTCGAAGTAGATTTCCCGGTCAAACGTCTGCGTCCCGCCGGTCACGCGGAAACCGTCAAAAAAGACGTTCGGCCCGTTGAGCAGCGCGGCCTGTTCCGGCGTAAAACGAAGCTGGACCAAATACCAGTTTCGCCAGTCGATCTGACGGAACGGGATCTCGACCGGCTTTCCGTCCACGAGAAAGCAAAGCGAAAGCGTCGGGATCGGGACGCTCAGGTCCGTATTCGCGCCGCGGCCCCACGAGTACGAGAAGATCCAGCAGGAAACCGAGTCAAACGGCTCCTGCGGCATGGGAAGCGGTTGGGGCGGCCGAACCCGAACGGAAGGGGTGGGGGTGGAACCCGATTGATTCGTCAGAGCGCGGAACGTCAGGCACGCGGTAAAATTTCCCCAGATCGGCTGACGGTCGGAGCGCTGAAAAGAGGCGGCGGCGTTTTCGCACTCGCACGTCCACGTGAAAGGAGACTCAAAATCCAGAAACGACACGCACTCACTGCGCGTCCGGCCTGCCCAGTCCAGCTCGATTGGCCGTTTCCCCAGCTCTACAGGTTCCGCCGCGTGTAAAAAAAGGGGGAAAAGAAACAGAAAGCAGAGGGTGGGAAAAGGAAGGCGCATGAGTTCACCCCTGAGGAGTTTTGGAGTTTTTGACTGGCGGCAGTTCAGCGCGCCGCGCGGCAGAAAAGGCACGGCACGCTGAAACTCTGCGTTTAAGAAATCAGAATCAGATCGCGTTCCCGATCTTGCGCGCACGGGTCGGGTGGTCGAGGTCGATCCCGAGCGAAATTCCGACCTGGATCAGCAGATTCCAGCCCGCCATGAGCTGGATCGCCGGGTCAAGCAGGCCGACGGACGGAATGACGAACGTCGGGAAAATGGTCTGCTTCGACGCGATCGCGACGATGTTCACGCCGATGCGGTCCACAAGCAGTTCCTGCATTTTGGCCATTTCCGATTCGTACGGCTCGATCACGACGATGGTTTCGCCGGCGTTCATGACTTCCTCGATCCCGTGCAGCAGGTACGTGCCCTCGAGGTAGTCGCTCTTTTTGCGGGTGATCTCGTTCGTCTTCAGACGGAGTTCCTCGGCCGCGCCGTTATTCCGTCCCGCGAAGTAAATGATCGGCGAATCCGCGATCTTCTTGATGATCTCCGGATCGATCTCGGCGGTGAGGACCTGCTCGGCGGCATCCGCGGCCGCGGCGGCGTTGAAGTCGGTCCCGTAAATGTTCTTCAGGATGGAGAGGTAAACCAGGCCGCTTTCTACCACGCTCTTGGTCGCAGCAACGGCGTCTTCCTTCCCGCAGGAAAGGATGATGGATTCGTTCGAGGCGTCCACGATGCGCGTCCCGGCGTTGGCGGTCATGGAGAAGCGATTCTGGTGGTTCTGTTCCGCCAGCATGCTCAGAAGAAGCACGATCTCTTTCGTCATTCCACTGTTGGAAACGCCGAAGACCGCCCAGTCTTTCAGGTCGTATTCACGGGCCTGGATGCTTCCGTCGGTTGCCATGGAAAGATTGGCGCCGAGTTTCATCGCGGTGTAGATCATGTTCTTGGCCGGGAAAATACGGCTGGAGCCTTCGCCGGTCATGAACAGGCGGCCGCACTTCTTGATGGCGTCGGCCATCGAAGCGGTCTGCGTCCAGTCAAACTTCCGGATGATTTCCGGAGTTTCGAGCATTTCTTTCACCAGCGCGAATTTGTTGTATTTGCTGTCTGTCAGGTTCACGATTTACCTCTTTGCAAAAAAAGATGAAAAACTTTCTTCCCAGACGCCGGTTTTGGCAAAATGGGAAAGGAATGAAAACTCAATTTCAGGCAGGGGAGTCTTTCAGGAAAACCCCAATCATTTTAATTTTACCCTAAACCTGAAAAGTTTCAAGTAGGTAGCGCACATTTTTTTAAAGAGCCTGAAATCACCATCCGAAGCGATCAAAATCCCGGGGTTTCGCCGTTTCCGATCCATGCGGTCAAACAAGATCATTTTTAGCCGCAAAGAACGCAAAGGACGCAAAGAGTTTTTCTTGTCCACTTCTTTCGGATCTCACGCAGAGATACAAAAGACGCGGAGGATTAGAGCCCAAAAATTTTTTCAAAAAAAAGCAGGGAGCCCCTTGACCTCACCCGGGGAGTGTGCTATAATTCAAAAATCATCAGGGGAAAGCCCCGAATCTTTGACAATTCGGTTGAGAGTTTGGAAGCGAAAGAATGCCGCCGTGTTATTCCCGCGTATTCGACTGAACGGGTACGCGGGCGCCTGGATTTGACAGGGTTACAGCTCATCGGCAAAGCCGTGTTCGTCAAGCCAATGGTGTACAGGGTGCCTGGATTTGACAGGGTTACAGCGCGGTACTCCGTGGTCCAAGTATTTCCGTATGGGTGTACAGGGTGCCTGGATTTGACAGGGTTACAGCTAAATGGCGTTGCAAGTACGCTTCAGGCAGATGGTGTACAGGGTGCCTGGATTTGACAGGGTTACAGCCCAGAGTGCCGTCTGTATTGTCCGCAATGCCCAAGGTGTACAGGGTGCCTGGATTTGACAGGGTTACAGCCTAAAAGTTATAAAAAACTCCGTCACGCTCGGGGTGTACAGGGTGCCTGGATTTGACAGGGTTACAGCCCAATCCAAAATGTGAGTATTGCTTTGGTACAGGTGTACAGGGTGCCTGGATTTGACAGGGTTACAGCCGAGACCGTAAACGAGGGATTCGAGAAATCTGGGGTGTACAGGGTGCCTGGATTTGACAGGGTTACAGCCGATAGCGGCAGCCGCGGACTTAGAGTAGGTCCGGTGTACAGGGTGCCTGGATTTGACAGGGTTACAGCCTATGTTTTAGTTTAACCGCTAAAACACGGGATTTAGTCCCTGATACACCAAAAAAAATGACGTTTTTCGTCCTCGCAAGGGGGTGGAAAACGTCATTTTTTTTGAGTTCATCGGGTCATTTTTTGGAAATTTCAGCCCCATTTTCTCTCAATCGATCCCGGGGACTTCTACCCCCTCCGATTTACAAAATTTCAAAATCTGATATAATATACGAGAAAGTATCTGAACCTTCCCTTTTTACACGTGACCCTTTTCACCAGAACGATCCGATCATGAGCCTGAAATCCGAAGCAATCAAACGTTTCCAGATCGCCTGCGACTCTTCCAACTCCGCCGAGAAGCGGGTTTTCGCGATCCTTGAGCTGATTTGCTCGCCGCTGAGTTTCGTGACGATCTGTGTTTTTCTCCCGGCCCTCATCACGGTGGAGCATTTACGCGTTCTGGACGGTCACCCCACGTTGGCGTTTTGGCTCGACACGGTTTTGCGGGTCCTTCTGTCCGCCTCGGTGGGGTACCTGACCAACTTCATCGCGATCGAAATGCTTTTCAAGCCGTTCAAACCGTCGCCATGGCATCCACTCTCCGTCATTACGTTCGGCTACTGGCGCCAGGGAATGGTCCCGAAAAGCAAAGACCTGATCGGGGAGGAGATCGGAAAGCAGGTCGAGGAAAAACTCCTCGATTCCCGGCAGATCTCGCAGGAGCTTTGCGACGCGGGGATCGAATTCCTGAAAAACCCGCAGCTCATCACGACCGCCCGGGAGAAAGTCCAAAATCTGCTTCGTGAACATGAAACCGCGATTTGCGGCTTCCTCATTCCGGAAATCGAGCGCACGCTCGGCGAGTCGCTGCGGAAACTCCTGACCAGGGAGAACATGCAATCGTTTTGGGAGAAAGTGGTTGAGCCCCGCCTCAACGCCCCGGAAAACCGGCGGCTCATCGCGGAGAAAGTCGCCCAGGCCCTGAAGACCCGGGCGCCGGAAATCATGGAAATGCTGCGCGAGATGGTCCGCGAGTATGTACGTGATTTCCTGAGTCGAATGCCGCTCATCAGCAATTTAAGACTGGAAGATGGTTTCATCTCGTTCGTGAACTGGAAGAATGTTCAGGCGGTCATTGAGAAAAAACTCAGCTCGCCCGAAACGATCGACAAAATCGGCGGGGAGCTCGTGGGCCTCGGGTCCGAACTGAGGAACTGGTTCCTGAACCCGAACGCCGGCTCGGCAGTTGAAAATTTCCGGGAAGAAATGCAGGAGTACCTTCGGGCGTTTCTGAAAAATTACCTTCAGGAGAGTTTCCCCAAATGGCTCAAGCAGATCGAAGACTCGCCGGAGCTTTGGTCGTGGATCCAAAACGGACTCATGCCGAGCGCGCAGGTCGAGCTCGAACGCTGGATCCAGGAAAACGGCCAGGCGCTGATCCAGGAGAAACTGCACATTTCCCAGCGGGTCCAAAAGGCCGTGGAGAAGCAGGACGTGGAGGAGTTTTACCAGATGATCTCGAACGTGGCCGCCCAGCACCTCGGCGCCATTCAGGTTTTGGGGTTCATTCTGGGCGGACTCGTAGGGCTCGTGGAGCTTTTGCTTTAATTACGGGGACGACGCTTCCAGCGTCGTCAAATGGGAGGCGGTAATGAAGCGCGCAAGCGCGGAATTACGCGCCGGGTTAGACGCGTAATTCCGGCCTTCGGCCTCCATTACCGCCTTCCATTTTATCACTCCATCCACTCCGGCCCGATGATCTTTCCGAGCAGGTAAAATTTCTGGTCGTTGTACCAAAGGACGCACTTCCCATTGACCTGCGTGCAGCTCGTGTAAAACGAGTTCCCGGACAGCCGGTCGATGAAAAGTTTCGGCTCGGACGTGAACCAGATCGGCTGGTGCGCGTCTTTCTGATATTTGCCCGAGATGAGGTAAAGCGGACCGCGATTCTGCCACGGGTTCCGGTTTGTAAAGTCGAATTTATTGTGGATCAGCGCGAAGTACTCGCCGCTTCCCGCCTCGCAGCCCTTCCAGTCGTACAGCGGGCACGGAGAAACCGGGTGCAGGAACGGCGTGCCCCCGTCACGGTCGAGCAGTTTTTCCGGCTGGGTCCACGTGTAGCCGCCGTCGGTACTGACCGTCCAGCACGGGTAACCGGTCCCGGTCCTCAGAAGCGCGAAAAGCCGACCGTCGGGGAGTTTCACGATCCCCGGCTCCTCGCAGTGCACGCCGATGTGCAGGCAGTTCTCGTCGGCCAGGACCCACTCGATCTTCAGGTCTTTCAGTTCCGGGTTTTCGTCAATATTCGGAAAGTGGATGAACTCCGTCACGGTGCGGTATTTGTGGTGATTTTCCGGCGCAACGTAGCGCGTCACGCCGACCAGGTAGTGGCCGTCGGTCCCGCCCAGCCGCAGCGGTCTCTGCCAGACGACCCATTCCGGCGGGATGGTTTGGTCGGACGAGTCGTTGATCGAGCGCGGAACGCCGGCGATGAACTCCGGTTCGGACCACGTCTCCCCTTTATCGTCGGAGTAAATGCCGCACATCAGACCCGTGTGCTGGCGGTTCGTCGAGACTTTGCCGGGAACGTACTGATTGTAAATGACGTAAATTCGTCCGGTTTTGGAAACCATCGCAAAGCCCCAGCTCGCGATCGGGGTCTCGTCGTGCATGGTCTTTGGACCGGCGAGGACTTTCGGTTTGCTCCACGTTTTGCCGTGGTCGTTGCTCCGGTAAAACGCGACGTGCTGGTCAAGCGCACCTTCGCAGGTCGCCTGGCAGTCTGTCGCGAACATCGTGCCGTCGATCCCGTCAAAAACCTGGAAGTGGTCATTATAGCAGTCGCCCAAAACGTCCTCTTTGACCTCCGGATTATAAACGACAAAATCCGGCTTCGAGTAAAAAACGTCCTTGGGGTTTTCGGCCTTCTGCTTTTTGCGGGCGGCCAGCGTTGATTCGATGCGTTTTTGGTACTCGGCGCGCCACGTATCAACGTTCGCGCTCTGCTGGGCCAGAACCAGACCGGCCGGGAGGAGAAACGCCGAGCAAAGGAAAGTGAGCAAGATTTTTTTCATGGGAAATCCTTGGGGGGGGGTGAGGGGTAAAAGTGACGGGAAGATTCGCCTTTCGCGAAACATTCTTTCATTATACCGGCCCACCGACCGTCTGTCAAGCAGGGCCTTTTTTCTGGTGGGGGGTTGAAAGGAATTTTATTTTGTTTATAATTAAGGAACGCGAATTAAAATTTATTTCATTTTATACCAGTTCAAGAGGTCCATAATGATTCCCGCACTGCTCGAAAAAATATTTCGTCCGGTTTTGACCCAGTACAGCGAAACTCCCGAAAAATTCCTTGGAATGATCAGCCGCTGCAGTGACCCGAAATTCGGCGATTATCAGGCCAACTTCGCGATGGCGATGGGAAAATCCCTGGGCAAAAAGCCGCGTGAAGTGGCGGAAATGATTCGGACCGCGGTCCTGGAAAATCCCCTCGCCGCCGCGCTTTTCGAGTCCATCGAAATCGCCGGGCCCGGTTTCCTGAACCTGAAAATCAGCGCCGACTGGATGATTCAGACGCTCGAAGCCGCCGCGAAGGACGAGCGCCTGGGAATTTCTGTCACGGAAAAGCCGAAAACGATCGTGATCGACTATTCCTCGCCGAACGTCGCGAAACCGATGCACGTCGGGCACATTCGCTCGACGATCATCGGCGACTCGATGAGCCGCGTCCTTTCGTTCCTCGGGCACCGCGTCATCCGCGATAATCACCTCGGCGACTGGGGCACACAGTTCGGAATGATCTTCTACGGTTGGAAACACTACCTCGATGAGGCGAAATTCGAGGAAAACCCGATCATGGAACTCCTGCGCCTGTACCGCATCGCGCGGCAGGAAATGGACTCGGACGAAAAAGTCGCGGACGAGTGCCGCCTGGAAGTCGAGAAACTGCACTCGGGCGACCCGGAAAACCGTGCGCTTTGGGCGAAAATCATGCCTTACTGTCTCCGCGAGATCGACCACGCTTACGAGCGGCTCGACATTCATTTCGACGAAGTGCTCGGCGAGAGTTTTTATAATGACAGACTCCCGGGGGTGGTGCAGCTCCTGCGCGAGAAGGGCCTCGCGACCGAGAGCGAAGGCGCGGTCTGCGTTTTCTTCCCGGGCCGCGAAACGCCGATGATCGTTCAGAAAAAAGACGGCGCGTACCTCTACGCCACGACAGACATCGCGACGTTTCTGTACCGCGTCGAAACGTTTCATCCTGACGCCATTTACTACGTGGTGGACCACCGCCAAAGCGAGCATTTCGTGAATTTCTTCGAGGTCACGCGGATGCTCGGTTACGAGGGGATCGACCTGCGCCACGTGAAATTCGGGACCATTCTGGGCGAGGACGGAAAACCGTTCAAAACCCGCAGTGGCGACACGGTCGGGCTGGACGGTCTGCTCGACGAAGCGGTGGAACGCGCCCGGGCGGCGATCCGCGCCAACGAAGCAAGTACCATTCCGGAAGAAGATTTTGAGGAAACCGCGCAGAAAATCGGGATCGCCGCCCTGAAATACGCCGACCTTTCGCAGAACCGCGAGAGTGACTACGTTTTCTCGTACGACAAAATGCTGGCCCTCAACGGAAACACGGCGACTTACATGCAGTACGCCTACGCCCGGGTCCGGAGCATTTTCTCCCGCGGCGGGTTTGACGCTCAGGCCATTTCGCAAAACGCGAAGATCCAGTTCACGCACCCGTCCGAACGTGCTCTGGCGATGGAGCTTCTGCGCTTCGACGAGGCGCTTGAGGCGGTGGCGAAAGATAATCGCCCGAACTTCCTCACGTCCTACCTGTACGACCTGGCAAGCCGGTACAGCTCGTTCTTCGAAAACTGCCCGGTGTTACGTGCGGAGAGCGAGGAAGTGCGGAACAGTCGCCTCGTTCTGTGCGATCTGACCGCCCGAACGATCCAGAAAGGCCTGGAACTGCTGGGAATTCAGACCGTTGAGAAAATGTAAAGCCTCAAAAGATCAGTAAGTATTTCATCAGGATTCCCGTACATTAAGGAAATAATCAATGGGAACTGGCGGTAAAATCGTTCTGCGCAAAGTCGCGGTCCACAATTTGAAAAACATTGATCTGGATATTCCGCATCGAAAACTTGTCGTCATTTGCGGGGTGAGCGGGAGCGGGAAAAGCTCGCTTGCGCTCGATACGCTGTACGCCGAGGGCCAGCGGCGGTACATCGAAAGTTTTTCGCCCTACACGCGCCAGTTCCTCGATCAACTCGAAAAACCCGAAGCGGAACTGATCGACGGGATCCCGCCTGCGATCTGCGTCGCGGGAAACCTTTCAACCAAATCCAGCCGCGCAACGGTCGGGACCGCCACGGAAACTTATGATTTCCTGCGCCTTCTTTACTCCAAGATCGGCATCACGTACTGCCTCTCCTGCGGTCATGAAGTCCGTCGGGACACTTCCGAGACGGTCACGAAATTCATCGCGCTTCTTCCGCTTCGTACCCGTTTCCTCGTCGTCTGGCACATCACCGAAAAGCGAGAAAACACGTGGGCGGAACAATTCGCCTCGATGCGCGAAGAAGGTTTCATCCGCATTTTGATGAACCACAAAATCGTGGACCTTTCCAGCGAGATCCCCTCCGAGGAGGACGCACAAAAAGCGTTCGACTCCGAGGAACTGTACTGCGTCGCAGACCGTCTGAGCGGTGGAATGCCCGAGTCCCGGATCCGCGAATCGCTTGAATCCGCCTTCAGTCACGGTCAGGGAAAATGTTCTCTCATCATACAGATCTCGCTGGAAGAGGTAGAAAACCTCGACGCTTCCGGGATCTGGCAATCGTATGACCTGGCTGGTGAGCCATGGGTCATTCGACACTACAGTACGAAGCTTTCCTGTGAACACTGCAAGGTCGATTATGCTGTTCCTGAGCCGCGCCTGTTCAGCTTTAACAGTCCGCTGGGAGCGTGTCCTGTCTGCGAGGGGTTTGGGAATACGATCGACATTGATCTTGATCTGGTGATCCCCAACCGCCAGAAAACGATTGCGGAAGGGGCTGTCGCGCCCTGGAACACACAGGCATATCACTACGAGCTGGAAAAAGTGATCGAGTGGGCACCGTCCCATGGCTTACGGACGGACGTTCCGGTCTCCCAACTCACTGAAACCGAGATGAACCTCCTGCTCAATGGTGAAGCCGGTACGGATTTCGGAGGAATTAATGGGTTTTTCGCCTGGCTCGAACGGCGCAAGTATAAAATGCCGATTCGTGTTTTTCTTAGCCGGTGGCGCAGTTACCGACCGTGCCCGGCTTGCGGAGGCAAACGGCTTCAACCGCTGGCCCTCGCCACGATGATCGGGAAACACTATCACGGCGACATGCCGAAAACCAGCGCAAATGACGAAACCTCCACAGGATCTGATTTCGAGGGCAAAAACATCGCGGAACTTTGCGAGATGAAAGTCTGCGATCTGCGCGTTTTTCTGGAAAATCTGATCCCTCAGTTCACGGACTGGGAACGCCAGGTCGGGCTTCCCATTCTGCGTCAGGCCCTTTCCCGGCTTGAATTTCTGGAAACGGTTGGACTCGGATACCTGACGCTGAGCCGAACACTTCGCACGCTTTCCGGTGGAGAAATGCGGCGTGTTTCTTTGGCCGCTGCGCTGGGAGCCACTCTTGTGAATATGCTTTACGTGCTCGACGAGCCGTCCATTGGCCTTCATCCCGCCAACTCGCTTCAGCTTTTGAGCGCGATCGAGACGCTCCGTGACCGGGATAATTCTGTAGTCGTAGTCGAGCATGAAGAATCCATCATCCGCGCGGCCGATCAGGTGATCGAAGTCGGTCAATACGCAGGTGAACGAGGGGGCGAAATCGTTTTTCAGGGTACCCCGCAGGAGATGATGGACTCCGAATCCTCACTAACAGGCCAGTACCTCATAGGGGAGCGTGGCCATGTTTCTACCCAACGCCGTCCCACAGAGTCCGGCTGGATTCATATTCATGGCGCAAGCGGAAATAATCTTCAAAACACGGATGTTTCCTTTCCTCTTGGTTGTTTGTGTGTCGTTTCGGGGGTAAGTGGAAGCGGGAAAAGCACGCTTGTTGAAAAAACGCTTTACCCTGCTCTTTCCCAGCGTCTTCATCAACATGATTCAAGCATAAAACCCCTTCCATTTCGTGAAATTCTCGGAGCGGGTCAAGTCGATGATGTAATTCTGGTCGATCAATCCCCGATTGGCCGATCGCCTCGCAGTAATCCCGTGACATATTTGAAGGCTTTCGACGAAATTCGCGCCCTATTCGCTGACACCAAAGAGGCCAGGAAACGAAATTACACTGCTGGCCATTTCAGTTTTAACGCCGAGGAAGGCCGATGCCCAAACTGCAACGGGGATGGATGTATCTCGATCGATATGCAGTTCCTCGCTGACGTTTACATGAAGTGTGCCCAATGTCACGGAACCCGCTACAAAAAGGAGATCCTCGACATAACCTACAGGAATCGCAACATCGCAGAGGTTCTGGAGATGACCGTCGCTGAAGCGTTCACTTTCTTCCGGGGTTCTCGCGGGATCCAAAACAAGTTAAAGTTACTAAAAGAAGTAGGGCTTGATTACATTCGGCTCGGTCAGTCTGCCACAACCCTTTCCGGAGGTGAGGCTCAGCGGTTAAAACTTGCGTCTTTTATGGGGTCTGCCCGAAAAGACCGATGTCTGTTTATTCTGGATGAGCCGACGACCGGATTGCATTTTTCTGACGTGGTTCAGCTTCAGGATTGTTTCAACGCCCTGATCTCGGTAGGACATTCTCTGATCGTGATCGAACATAATATTCAGCTGATAAAATCCGCCGACTACATCATTGATTTGGGGCCTGGCGCTGGTGACTTGGGAGGCCGTGTTGTCGCGGTTGGAACACCTGAAGAAATCGCCCAAAATCCTGCCTCACTGACCGGGAAATTTCTGCGCGAGGCATTGGAACGAAACTAGACTTACAATTCTGTACCATTCAAAAAAACAGGCAAATCACAAAAAGAGAAATTCCCCCAAATGGGGGGGTTTCTTTTTTTTAAAATTATGGTAAAATTAAGACAGTATGGAATTTGTTTTCTTTTTTAGGGAGTTAAAATCATGAGTGTAATGGCTTTTCAGTACCAGGTGGCAGCGGATTCTCCGATTCTTGTGGCTTATAATCGTGAGGAAAATCCGGATCGTCCCTCTCAGGCGCCACGTATTCAATCCGGCTGCCCTCGTGTTATCTGCGGAATCGATCGCCGCTCCGGCGGAACGTGGTTTGGAGTCAATCAACACGGGATGTTCGCGTGTACGATGAATCGCCCCAAACGGGATATTCCGTTTAATCCCCGTTCCCGCGGACTGCTCTGCCGTGAAATGCTGAATTACCGTAATCCAAAAGAAGCTGCAGAAATGGCTCTGAAAGAACTTCAAACCGGCAATTACGCGGGTGTGAATTACATTTGCGCAGACGCGAATCACGGCTACATTGTGTACGGCGGCTCGGAAATCTCCATGCAGGAAATTGGCCCTGGCCTTCACATGTTCTCAAATGGGAAAATGGATGATTATAATGACGAGCGCCAGGAATTCGTCCGCCGTCAGCTTACACTTCAGCGTCTGGACTCTTCTGTGACGTTCCTTGCCATCGCAAGCAAAACGTTCTCGCGTAAACCCGATCCGAACGGGCGTCGTGGAATCGTTATTAGTGAAGGTGACATTCAGACCGTTTCCAGTTTATTGCTTTCACTTCCCAAAAAAGGGCACGGTGCGGTACTTCAGTGCACGCCAACCTCGCCGGCAGATTCCAGGTTTGAGGACGTTTCCGCCCTGCTCCGTCAGGTTCTTTCGACGGACCGGAATTCCCGCCGCCAGATTGATGAGGATGACGACGATCTTTGATTGCCTGCGGAATTAAAGATTCACGGATTTAATCCGGGATTCAAAAGTTTTTTGAGGAAGAAATCACCCCTTCTGAGGACGTATTTCGTCCCGACGAAATCAAGATGGAATCAGCTGCCAACTTTAATCCAATTTTAGAATCGCTTCACCGTATGCACAAGCAGTTTGCAGAGCTGATGGAGCAAGTAAACGGCGGCCTTCGCCGTATCCACGGTACCGAACAGCGCATCGCTGAAATGCAGGCAATTCAGGAAAAGGCCGTCAAAGCCGCCCTGAACCAACGCATTCTCATGGACAGCAAGCAGGTTATGCTTGAAGAAAACGAAAAGGGTATCGAGCGTAAAAAGAAAATGCAGGACGAGGCAAAAAACACGCGCGAGTTTAACAGTCTGCGTGACCAAATCGCCGCTGCAGAGGCCGCCAATGCAGTACTTTCCGATGAAATTCTGGAGGGGCTTGAGTATCTTGATGAACTGAACGCCAAAGCGGAAGAAGCCCGGAAAAATCTCCAGGCCACGCAGGACCTTTTAACCGATATGAAGTCCAGGACGCAGGAAGTCCGCGAACGTGCGGAGGAAGAGATCCGGCGGCTGAAAGTCGATTTCCGAAAATTGGAAGCTCAACTGGACGGTGAGCATCGGATGCTTTACCAAAAGCTTTTCAATCAAAAGAAATTTGACTGCCTCGCCCCGGTCGATCGCCAGAGCTGTGCAGGCTGTCACACGACAATCCCAGTCGATCAGATCGCGAAAATCGTGTCAGGAACCGTTGCTGTTTCGTGTTCCCAGTGCGGACGGATGCTTTATATTCCCACAGACCATCATATCTGAAAAAACACAACCCTCGTTTCACCCCGTAAAGCACAAGGTGAAACTGACCCATTACCAGCCCTGTAAGCGTTGTCTCCGAAACGGTGACATCGCTGTCATAGCTTGTAATTCTTTTCCTTAATTTACTCTTCAAGAGCGTGTTCGTCTGAGCCAAACACGTGAATGTTACACGGCGTTACGTAGATTTCCTGGCCCGTTTCCAGGTTCAATTCGGAAAGCCGGGCGTGGGTCATTTCGGCCGTCATGGGGTCACCGCTGTGCGTTTCCAGCTCGACACGAACACGAGCGCCCGCCGAGTGGATCCGCTTCACCACGGCACGGAGATTAAAGCAGTTCGGTGTTTTCGTGTGCGAAATGATCAATTCGTGAGGACGAACAAACAGTTTGGCCTCCTCGGTGTCTTCCGGCACATCCATGATGTACTGCCCGCCCAGACGAACCTTTCCATCGGTGATCTGGCCGCGAAATTTATTCACCGAACCCAGGAAATTCATCACGAACTCCGTCGCTGGTTTGTGGAACACTTCGTTCGGCGTTGCGAACTGCTCGACTTTACCGGCACTCATAACGGCTACGCGATCAGCAAGCTCGAGCGCCTCGTCCTGGTCGTGCGTCACGAAAACGCTCGTCAGGTGAATCTCATCGTGAAGTCGGCGCAGCCACTGGCGCAGTTCGACACGGACTTTCGCGTCCAACGCTCCAAATGGCTCATCCAGAAGCAGAACCTGAGGCTCAACCGCCAACGCACGCGCCAAAGCCACACGCTGACGCTGACCACCGGAAAGCTGATGCGGATAACGATTGGCCTGCGTATCAAGCTGAACCAGACGCAGAAGTTCCAGCACTTTGCGATGAATTTCCCCATTATCGGGCCGGGTCTCACGGGGACGGACACGCAGACCAAACGCGACGTTCTCAAAAACCGTCATGTGGCGGAACAGAGCGTAGTGTTGAAACACAAACCCGACACCGCGGTCGCTGATCTTCGAGTTCGCCATGTTATAATTATTAAACAGGACAGGGCCGCTTCCCTCGTCTGCCTCTTCCAGACCCGCGATGATACGCAGAAGTGTCGTTTTCCCGGAACCGGACGGTCCCAACAGTGCGACCAATTCGCCAGTCTTAATGTAAAGCGAAACATCGTTCAGGGCCAGGAAATTTCCGAAAGTTTTGGTGATATTCTGAACTTCGATACTCATCTTGTCAACCCCTTGGGTTGAATGAAAGAATGAATAACGAATAATGAATAATGAAAAGAATGAGTTCAAACTCAAGCGGGATTAATACTAAATATGAGGTTGAAGTCTTTCCCCATTATTCGTTATTCATTGTTCATTCCTTTTTATTTGTCTTGCGTTTTCATTTCAATGTACGTTTTGAGGACCAGCGTCACGATTGCCATGAGAGCCAGAAGCGTCGAAACGGCAAACGCCGCCACGAGGTCCGACTGGTATGTCTCGTAAATCAAAAGGGAGAGCGTATTGTTTTTTCCTCCGTGGCTTACGACGTTCACCGCGCCGAACTCACCCATGGCTCGTGCGTTGCAGAGCACCACACCGTAAAGGAGCGCCCACTTGATGTTCGGGAGCGTGACCCGGAAGAAGATTTGCAGGCCATTCGCACCAAGCACACGCGCCGCCAGTTCTTCCTCAGACCCTTGCGCCTGCATTGTCGGCAGAAGTTCACGAGTCACAAACGGGAACGTCACGAACATCGTCGCGATGACCGTCGCGGTGGTCGTATGCAGAATTTTGATCCCGAAATTGGCCATCAGCCAGTCGCCGAAAATGCTGTGCATCCCGAACAGAATGACAAAAAGAAGACCCGCGATGACCGGCGAGACGGCAAACGGAAGGTCGATCAGCGAAATGAGCAGGCTCTTGCCCCAAAAGTTAAATTTTCCAAGGCACCACGCGGACATGATCCCGAACAGAACGTTGATCGGAACGGCAATACCAACGGTCAGAAGCGTGACACCGATCGCACGGATGGTTCTGCGGCTGGTCAATGCTCCCCAATACGTAGTAAAGCCCTCCTCAAACGCGCAGTAAAAAACCAAAATCAGGGGTAAAAGGAGGAAAAGCGCCATGAACGTGATCGCTACCGTAATGAGCAGGTAACGTACAAACGGCGGTTCATCGGTATTTTGTCGGGAAATGGACATATGATTTCCTTTATTAAAACGAATAATGAATAACGAATAATGAAAAGGAACACGGGTTGAAGTCTTTCTCCCCATTATTCGTTATTCGTTCTTCATTATTCATTACTCATCACTGTATCTCCTGTTCATCCAGACCTGCATGAAGTTAATGCAGAACAGGATGACGAACGAGGCGACGAGCATCGTCGTGGCGATCGCGACGGCAACCATCAGGTCCTCCTGGCCACCCTGGAGGTTTTTCACGATTTCAATCGAAACGATCGGAAGGCTTGTACCCGCGATGAAGACGACGGAGCCATACTCCCCCAGCGCACGCGCAAACGCCATGGCAAAACCGGTGATCAATGCCGGACGCAGAGACGGAAAAATCACCCGCCAGAATGTCTGCCACCGATTCGCGCCAAGACTGGCGGAAACTTCTTCCAGTTCCTTTTCTATGTCCTGGATGGCCGGTTGAAGCGTACGCACGACAAAGGGCAGGCCGATAAACGTCAGCGCGAGCAAAAGACCCCATTCGGTAAAAATGATCTTCACTCCGATAAGCTGTCCAAGACGTTTGTAGAGGGTGAGCAGCGCCACACCCGAAACCGCCGTTGGCATCGCAAAGGGAAGGTCCACCATCGCGTCCACCAGCCGGCGGCACGGAAACTTGTATCGGACCAGTACCCACGCTACGATAAACCCGAAAAAGGCGTTAATACACGCGGCCAAAAACGAAGCGCCAAACGTCAGACGAAATGCGGCAAGGACACGTGAAGAGAAAATAATCGACCAGTACTGATTCCAGCTCATTCCGCCAACCTTCAGAATCAGACCGGCGAAGGGAATCAGCACCAGAAGACTTAAATAAACCAGCGTCAACCCCATGGAGATGCGAAAGCCAGGAAGGACGCGTTTTGGATGTCGTCGGAACATAATTTTTTTAATGAATAATGAATAACGAATAACGAATAATGAGGAGAAAGACTTTAACCCATTATTCGTTATTCATTATTCATTTTTTTATTCTTTCATCATATCTTCAAAAATGCCGCCGTTCGAGAAGTGCTTTTCCTGCACATCTTTCCAGGAGCCAAAAACGTCCTGAATACGGAAAAGCTCCACTTTCCCGAAAAGGTCGTTGCCTTCGAGAAGTTTTTCTTCACTCGGACGATAGAAATTTTCCATCACGAGTTTCTGAATTTCTTCCGTGTACATATAGTTCAGGTACTCTTCCGCCACGTCGCGTGTTCCCTTACGGTCCACCGTCGTGTTGATCAATGCGACGGACGGCTCGGCCACAATGGAGACTGACGGATACACGATTTCAAACTGGTCGTTTTTGTCACCATAGACGGTTTTCATCGCTTCATTTTCCCACGCGAGCAATACATCGCCCACGCCGTCACGCACGAAGAGGTTCGTCGCACCTCGCGCTCCTTCCGGCATTCCGGCGGCTTTCGCATTCAGGTGGATCTTCTTCACCAGCTCGTAGGCGTTTTCATTCGCATCCTTGACCTTTTCGGCATTGGCCGGGTCGTTCAGGAACGCCGAGTCGAGAGTCCCGAGGTCCTGCTTCAACTGCCAGCCCCAGGCCGCCAGGTAGTTCCAGCGGGCACCGCCGGACGTGCGCGGGTTGGGCGTGATCACTTCCACGCCGTCTTTGGCCAGGTCGCCCCAGTCTTTCAGGTTCTTCGGATTTCCTTTTTTCACGAGGAAAACGATCGTCGAGACGTACGGGCAGCTGTTATTCGGGAATTCCTTAATCCAGTTTTCCGACAGAGCTCCCGGAATGGAATCACCGATCAACTCGACGTCATACCCCAGAGCAAGGGTCACGACATCCGCTTCCAAACCTTCGGCGACTTTCTTGGCCTGCGAGCCGGAACCGCCGTTTGACTGGTCCACAGAAACGGTTTCGCCGGTTTTCTCGGCCCAGTGTTCGATGAATTTCTGATTATACGCTTCGTACAATTCACGAGTCGGATCATAGGAAACGTTCATGATTTCACGTGTTTTGCCTTGGCCGCAGCCCGCCAGAAAGAGCAGGCCCAAAGAAATCGCCAGCGTGGCAAACGCATAAAACTTCTTCATGTTTTAATTCTCCATAAAATGGTAAAGGTCCTGTTTAGGCGAAACCGTCACGATTGACTTCGCTTTTACTGTTCCCTGTATGTAAACCAGCTAAGGGTCCCAATGACCAGTGACGCAACAAGGAAAACTACATCAAAAAAGATGCTTCCTTTGTTAAATGGAATTCCAATGCTCAAATCAAGGATGAACAGGATGGCCAAGATGACGGAAAGCCCCAGCGAAAACAGACACAAAATTTTGGACATTTAAAATCTCCCGGTTACAGTGTCCCTGAAAACAAAATATCACTCTAGGTTTCGGCAATATTTTATCTGGTCTAAAATTAATCATACCAGACTTTACTACTCTGTCCACCCCCCCCAGACCACTATTCAGAGGTTAAAAAAGGAAAAAAAAGAAAATTTTCTGCATTTTTCACAAAAATCCCGGTTTAACACTTTCGCAAGATCAAAAATTAGCGTATAATCAATTTGAAAAAACATCAAGATGAAGCGTTTGTTTATCGAAAGAAGCTCAATATGAAAACAGTCGTTTTTGAAGACTCCGCCGTTTGGGAACTGAACCCGATCACGATGGGCCGACCCGCATTCGCGATCACTTGCGGAACAATGCGTCTGCTGGACATTTTGAACCAGCTCGACACGGAATCCATTTCTTTTCTTTGCAGGCCGTACCTGGAAGCAACTTCCAGCTATGAGTATCCGGATTCCCGGTTCTGCTTCGGAATTACCGAGGTTTGCTGGGAACTGGAATCGTCTGCCCCTAAAGAAAACGTTTTGCTTGTCAACGCGCGGATGGTCCCGGATGTTCGGATCATTCCTTTTCTGAAGAAGTGCATGAAAAAAGGCGCGCCTGTTTTTTACCTTTGGCAGGATATTCCAGCTTGTGTCTGTTTGCCCGCTGCGCAGCTTCTCAAAGCGATAAAAGGAATTAAAACATCCTTAAAAACAGATGTCTTGCCAATCAATTTAAAACAGGCGGTAAAGAAATGCCCTGAGGAATATGACCATCCTTTTGAACTGTTCGACTATCCGCACGATGTGGTTCGGAATCACATGGAATTGTTCGCCCGAAATCTGGCTTACCGCCTGAAGCATACCGTGCCGGCGTTGACAGGAAAGCCCGAAAAACGCTGGACTTCCGGCAAATGGACCGAGATCCGTGAGGGTGTTTTCGTCGGCGAGGGGGTCAAGCTGGGCGAGTACCTCGTGACCGACACATCGAAGGGGCCGATCCTCGTCGATGAGGGCGCGTCCATCGGTCCGTTCTGCTTCCTGAAAGGCCCGGTCTATATTGGCCCAAACTCGAAAGTGATCGAGCATGCCGCGCTGAAGGAGGAGGTAGGACTCGCCCACACGACGAAAGTCGGCGGTGAGGTGGAAGCCTCCTCGATCGAGCCGTACACGAACAAACAGCACCACGGTTTTCTGGGTCATTCGTACCTCGGGAGCTGGATCAACCTCGGCGCCGGGACGTGCAACAGCGACCTGAAAAACACGTACGGGAGTGTTTCGATGCAGTACAAAGACGGCCGCGTCGCCACGGCGATGCAGTTCCACGGGTGCATCATCGGCGACTACGCCAAAACGGCCATTAATACGAGCATTTTCACCGGGAAAACCATCGGAAGCTGCTCGATGGTTTACGGTTTTGTGACGCGGAACGTCCCGAGCTTCACGAACTACGCCCGGTCGTTCAACCAGTGCACGGAGCTTCCGGTCGAGGTGATGATCAGCACGCAGAAAAGAATGTTCGCCCGCAGAAACGTGACGCAGGAACAGTGCCACATCGACCTTTTGAATCAGATGTTCCTCATTTCGGCCAATGAACGCCAGATGGAAAACGAGCCGCTTTCGCTTTGAATCGATTAATACGGAGGGACGGCGGCTCGCCGTCCGCGGCCGGCCCGGCCGCACAATCCCGTTAGGGATTGAATGTTAATAGCCGTGAGTGAAACCCACGGATTACGAAGAAGCCTCCCCTGAAAGGGGAGGTGGCCCGAAGGGCCGGAGGGGTTCCGAAACTGGTGAAAGTTCGTCCTTTGGTCGGAACCCCCCAATTTACAGTGGGCAAAAAGCCCACCGCTCGCCGGCAGCCCCCCTTTCAGGGGAGCCTTTAATAAAAATCCGCTTCAGGAGTGAATGAAGAAGCGTTCGGCTTGCGCCGAACTTGACCGGCGAGGACGCCGGCCCTTGAATTTTATACAGCCCCCTCTCTTCTATTCTACCTCAAAAGGGATATTCCATTCTTTCGCGTATTCCTCCACCTTCGACCCTTTCGGTGCGTGAATCGTCAGGTTCGGACAGTCATTGAATGTATAGGATCCAACCTTCATTACGCCTTTGGGAATAACAATGGACTTTAATGAGGTACAGCCACTAAACGACTCGTTTCCAAACCGTGTCACACCTTTGGGAATTATCATAGACGTTAAAGAACTACAACCATAGAATGCCCCATTTCCAATCACCTTCACACCTTTAGGAATCTGGTACTTTGTTGCTGACGCGAGACAGGCGACCAGTTTTTCCCCATCTTTGGTCAGCAAGCCAACGCCATCGCGTTTGAAATAAGGATGCTTTGAGGAAATAGACCATTCCTTTAAGGCCGTGCATCCCGCGAATGCAGCATCACCAATTTCATCTACACTATCGGGAATCGCTACGGAAGTTAATGAATTACAGCCATGGAACGATTCCTTTCTTATCTTCTTCACTCCTTCGGGAATTACCACGGAGGTCAAGGAACTACAACCGTTGAATGCCCACTCTCCAATCACCGTTACGCCTTCGGGAATCACTACGGACGTTAAGGAACTACAACCACGAAACGCAGAGTTGCCAATCCACGTCACACCATTTGGAATCACCACAGACGTTAAGGCGTTACAACCAGAGAAAGTACCATCTCCTATTTTCGGCACGCTTTTGGGAATCACTATGGACGTTAAAGAACTACAACCAGTAAAAGCACTCTCTCCAATCGCCTTCACACTTTTGGGAATCACTACAGTCGTTATAGAACTACAGCCCCAAAATGCTCCGACCCCAATTTTCGTCACACCTTCTGGAATCACCACAGATGTTAAGGAATTACAGTCACGGAATGCCGCGTCTCCAATTTTCGTTACGCCTTTGGGAATCACCACCTTCGTTTCAGAACCTATGAATTTTTTGAGTACTGTTTTCTCAATTTCAAAAGAACTGGCGGGCGTTGTATGCAATGTTTCTGCGGTTTCCGCTTCTTTTATGTAATCTTGATCTTCTTGAGAGAGCTTTGCCAGTGGAATACGCTTGACTTTTCCGTTCGTTCTACGAATACGGACGATTGTACCGTTTTCGATTAGTTCAATAAACTCACCCTTGACGGATTCATCACCAGAAGTCCACGTGCGCACTTCACCCGCCTGACTGTACGAAACGAATGTACAGAGCAGCAAAAGGGTCAAAAACAATGAGATTTTTTTCATATTGAGTCTCCTCTATGTTAAATTTCTTTCATTTTAACCGATGAGAGGAAGAACGTCAAGAGAGGGGGAACAGAATTACGGGGACGACGCTTCCAGCGTCGTTTTAAGGCCCACCTGAAAGGGGGGCTACCGAGCGAAGCGAGGCTGGGGGGTTCCGAAACTGGTGAAGATTCGTCCCACTTTCTAAACCCCTCCACCGCCTACAGCGGTCCCCCTCCCCTTTCAGGGGAGGCTTTTTTGTAATCCGCCTCATCCGCGGGGCCTTATTCGGGTAAACTCTTCGCCGGATTGCGTGGTTTACGAATAATTTTTTAACTTGACCGGCGAGGACGCCGGCCCTCCGGATCTTATTTCTCAAGCGACGCCTGGATCAGACCCGCGACTTTCTTGCCGCTCATAAGCATCCCGCCGAAAATCGGGCCCATGCGGTAGCCGCCCATGCAGTTATTCGCGCTCATGCCGCAGGCGAACAGGCCGGGGAAGTACTCCTTCGTGTTTTCGATGGTCGAGGCTTCACCGGAATCGACCCACATCGGACGCTCGCCGAGGATCTTGCCCGTCGGCGTGTCGAGCTTGATCTGCGCTTTGTTGACGGCCAGATTCATGATCTCGCTCGGGTGACCCGTCCCGTCGAGGACCGCTTTCGCCACGACCGTCAGCGGGTCCACGTGCATTCCAAGACGTTCGACCGGCGTCCAGTTCACGACCAGACCACCGACTTTTTCGCCCTTGAAAATGATGTCCTCGACGCTCATCGCATTGAATATTTTGGCGCCCGCGTGGACCGCGCTGTAAATCAGGGCCGAGGCCATTTCCACCGAATCCAGCGTAAAGTACCCCGGAGCCGTTTCGATTTCGCGGTAAGTAATTCCCAGATCGTCGAGGATGGCCGTGGCGTCGGACTGAACGACGACTTCATTGAAAAGCATTCCTCCGCCCCACGTTCCGCCGCCCGGAGCGAGTTTGCGCTCGAAAACGGCAACTTTTTTGCCTGCTTTGGCCAGATAGAAGGCCGCGACCAGTGCGGAAGGACCAGCGCCGACCATCGCGACGTCAACTTCCAGGTGATTTAACAGCTTATCGGTGAACGAACGAACAATTGCGGAAGAGATGACATTTTCGATTGCAGACATTTTTTATCCTTTCTTAAAATATGCCACTTCAACAAATCCTGGAATGAATTTGGGAATCTCTACTAATTTGAGAGGGGTTTCTGCCTATTTAATATATTGTAATCCTTTTTGAAAAAAAATCAATCGGGGGCGCAAAGGAGAAAGATTCCTTTTTCTTCAAAAAAATCTGAAAATTTTTGACTTTTTTCGGGGGGGTACACTGGATTTTCTTGGGAAGAAATAGTAAAATAGAAAAAATGACTTTTATGGCCCTCTTTTTAAAAGGAGCAAATTGTGAATCAACCAACTCTTCGGGGCTTCGTCTCCACTTTTTTATTCGTCGTATTCGTTTACACGGCCTGCGGCGTTCAGGCGGCTGACTGGCCGTGCTGGCGCGGAGCCAACCGCAACGGGCTTTCCTCCGAGACCGGCCTTTTAAGAACCTGGGACGAAAACACGTTCGCGAGTCCCTGCTGGAAAAACACCACGATCGGCCAGACAATGAATGGCGTGGCGGTCGTTGGAAATCTCGTTTACACCGTCGGGACCAAGGGCGGCGCAGAGTGCGTCTTCCTGATCGATAACGAAACGGGCAAAACCATTCGTGCCACCCCGATCGGCAAAGCGGGCGGCGGAAAGAGCAAATTCCCCGTGCAGCGTTCCACTCCGACCTTTTACAAAGATCGCATTTACGCGGTAAGCTCTGGTGGAAACCTGGTCGCGATGATGGCCGGAAACCTCGCTCCTATCTGGACCCGTAACATGGTCACGACCATGGGCGGAGTTCTGCCTCAGGGCGGCTACTGCGAATCCCCTTACATCGATGGTAAATGGGCGATCGTCTGTCCGGGTGGTCCTGCCGCTTCCATGGTCGCGGTGGATCGTCACTGGGGCGCCAACGCCTGGATCGCCAACGCCGGAATGTGCGCCGGGTACACTTCCATGATGAAAGCCTCTTTCGGACGTGAACACCAGTACGTTTCCTTCTCCGCCGACGGCCTTTTCGGCGTGAAAGTCCGCGGAAAGGGTCAGGTCCGCTGGCGTTATGAAGGTTCTGCGCATGCAAGCGGCTACAACCCGGTCGCTCCGATCTGGTTCGGTCAGACGCTTTTGACTTCCAGTGCCGCTGGAACCTCTTGTATTTGGGTTCAGAAAGAAGGCGACGCTTTTAAAACCACCGAAGTCTGGTTTGATGAAAAACTCAAAATCCCGGCCGGGGAAATGCTGAAGGTCAACGACTGCGTGTACGCCTGCAACGATGAGTACGGCCTTTTCTGCTTCGACTATAAAACGGGCAAGGTCCTCTGGACCGACAAATCCCTTTTTGCTGAGGCGTTCGAGGAAGAGATCGACGAATCCAAATCGAGAAGCTCTCGTAAAACGTCCAGCCTGGATCCGGTTCCGGAATCCGTGGCAGTCAACAGTCCGTTGATGGCTCAGATCATTATGCCTCCGATGGGAATGCAGGGACCAGGCCCGATCGCGCCCGCCGGAAAAATGAAGAAAAAGAAAAAAGTGGCCCCGCCGGAAGTTCCGAAGTGCATGGGCTCCATGACGTACGCGGAAGGTTTGATTTATCTGCGTACATCGATGGGCGAGCTGGTCCTTCTGGAAGCCTCACGTGACAAGTGTATCATCCGCGGCCGTGTTACCGCCGAGCAGATCCCGCAAATGCGTCCAGGTCTGGCCGTTACGCCGGTCGTCGCAAACGGATACCTGTATCTGCGTGAAGGCGGGACGCTCTACTGCTTCGACATTCGGGACAAATCCCATAAAGAAGGCTCAAAGAATCCGGGCGACGCAGCACCGAACGGCGGTAATTCCAAGCCTCTGCCTGGAATGCCCGATTCCCCGAACAGGAAGCGCAGACCGGGCCCGAACGTTGGGTAAAAGATTCTAAAACGCTCGTTCCCTTATCTATCCTAAGGGGACGACGCTTCCGGCGTCGTTATTAATCAATCATTTAACGACACTGGAAGCGTCGTCCCCATAATTTTCCGAAGGACTAACATCATGACCAAATCTTCCATTTCGCTCCTTTTCATCATCTTCGCCACGGTCTTAACGACGATTTTCTGCCTCGACTGGATTAGCTACGACACACCGTTTCTGTCCGAGTCGCTCGCTCGTACAGCCGTCACGGACGAGAATTATATCGCGGGCCTTACACCGGAAGAAAAAGCCAATATTCGTCTTTATGAAAACGCAAGCAGAAGCGTGGTGAACATCGACACGCGAAGCCGGCAAAATGGCTTTTTCATGCAGGAAGTCATCGCTCAGGGTCAGGGAAGCGGCTCCGTCCTTGACAAAAACGGCCACATTCTGACCAATTTCCACGTCATTAACGGAGCCACGCAGGTCGATGTGACCCTTTTCAATGGAAACTCTTATTCCGCGCAGCTTATTGGGGTCGATCCGAATAACGATATGGCCGTTCTGAAAATCAAAGCGCCGGAAGACGAGCTTTTCCCGGTCACGTTTGGTGACTCCGCCAGGCTGAAAGTCGGCCAGCGCGTTTACGCCATCGGAAACCCGTTCGGTCTGGAGCTTACGCTCTCGACGGGCATCATTTCGAGTCTGAACCGTTCGCTCCCGAGTCAGAGTCAGAACCGTATGATCAAACAGGTGATCCAGATCGACGCGGCCATCAACCCGGGAAACTCCGGTGGTCCCCTGCTCGATTCCTACGGTGAAGTGATCGGGATGAACACGGCGATCGCGAGCCGGTCTGGTGACAGCGCGGGTGTGGGTTTCGCAATTCCTGTGAACACGATCACACGTCTGCTTCCACAGCTCATCCAGAACGGTAAAGTGGTGCGCCCCAACCTCGGCATTGAGCAGGTCATGAAAACCGACTCGGGCCTTCTCATCACACGGGTACAGGCGGGTGGACCGGCCGAAAAAGCAGGTTTGAACAGTCCGCGCGTCATTACGAAGCAGCGCCGTCAGGGGGCTTATATCTACGAATACCGCACGCTGGACAAAGCCTCGGCCCAGATCATCATCGGGATCAACGACGAAAAAGTCGAAACGCCGGATGACCTTCTGACCGTCGTCGAATCGTTCAAGCCGGGCGACACGGTAAACCTGGTGATCCTTCAGGATGGAAAGAAATTCCGTGTTCCGATCGTACTCGAACAGGGCGAGTGAGTTTTACGTTAAATTCAAGAGTTTAAAAAAACATCCGGGAAGAAGCCATTAAAAATGATTTCTTCCCGGATTCTTCCTGAACGCCTTTCTGATTCCATTCAATTCACTTCTTCTTCCACACCCGGATCCAGTCGATCTCGAAATCCCGCGGGTACGGCATTTCGGGATCCATTGGCCCGGTCCAGCCACTATTCTGATAAAGACCTAACAGAATGAGCATTTCATTTTGCGGGGTGGGTCCCTCGTAGGTGCGGATCTTCTCGCCGTCCAAATACCACGTCAGTCTTCCTTCCTCCCAGTTCATTCCCCACGTATGGAATTCCTGTGAGCAGTCAAAGTCAAAGCGGTACTTGTAATGGCCATTTTCCGTGAAGTGAACGTTAAAGTAGTTTACACGCTCATCTACTTTTGCGCCCAGCATCTCGAAAATATCTATTTCCACAACTCCGTCGCCAAATTTCCCACGCTTACCCTCTGGCGAAATTTCCTGTTGATACGCGCCCTTCTGCACGAGCCAGAACGCACTGTGCAAGCCGCTTCCTTTCGGCATCCGGCAGCGAATCTCAAACCATCCGTATTTCGTCGTGAACGTGTCCCGTGTCCCAAACTTCCCCGTGTCCGGATTGTATGTCCAGCGTGAAGTTTGAATTGACGAGACGCACGGCGCCAGAACGTCTTTCCGTTTCGGAAGCTCACGATCGACCCGGATTTTGAGGATTCCGTCCTCGATCACATAATTCGCTTTCCGACCATCGTAGTCGTTCTTTTTGCCCAATTTGATCGCGTAATACTCCCCGCGTCCCGGACGGTAGGCGTCGATCCATTTTTCAGGACTCAAAACCGTCTCACCGTCAAAGCAATCCTCAAAAACGAGTTCCCAACCCGGTTTCTCCGGGGCAGTTTTCTCCTCAGGAGAGTCTGCCCAGGCCGGACGCAGAAAAGCCAAAATGACCGTCAAGAGAATCAGTGATTTTCTCATCATGATTCCCCCTTTAACGCAGTGTCTGCACACCGCTCAAAATGTCCCAGTTCCTTTTGATCATCGAAGCATTGGAGCTGGACTTGATTTTCGGCTGCATTTTCTCGTCGTGACCCAAGCAAAGTTCCTTTCGGAAAATTTTCACTTCCTCGGGAGCTGAGATTCCTAAAGAGACTTTATTCCCCTGGATTGCGGTGACAATGACTTCAATGTTACCGTCAATGATGAAACTTTCATCCAGTTTTCGCGATAGAACAAGCATTTAAGCCTCCTGCCTGATAAAACTTAACAAGTTTACCAATTTTATCAATTTTAACGTCCTTCACTATATTAATACCACACTTTTTAGACGGTGGCAAATTAATTTTTTTAAGTTTTTTTGGGATATTTCTTTGTCTGCTCGTCTAAAAAAGTAGATTCACCTTTCATTCAACCTTTTTGGAGAAAAAACTATGAAAAACCTGGTTGCTTTGTTTGTTGTGTTTGTCGTGGCTCTGTTCAGCTGCTGGAATGCGAAATCTGCTCTGGCCCAGTACGTGGCGGAAACTGCGGAATGTTTCCAGGAGTGGGAAGGCGAAAACCTTCACGAACAATGGATGAAAGCCGGGGATCAAGGACGGCCGAAGCTCGTCGAACAAATCGGGGAGGACGGCGCGGAACGTATGTGCCGCGAAAAAGGCTGGAAGTCGCTGCTGAGAAAAATCAATAAAGATGATAAGCACCCGCAAGGATTTGATCAGGTTTGGCGAAGCAATGACGGAAGGATCCACGTCGTCGAGGCTAAGGGCGGTTCCAGCACTGTGAAACGGGGCTACGGCTATCGCCAGGGTACTCCGGAATGGGCCGTCAAAGCTGCCGAGAAAACTCTGGGAAATCATGCCGCTACGGAAGTCGAAAAAGCGGCCGCACGGTCGGTCCTGAACGCCGCTTCTGAAGGGAAGCTCAGCGTCCACGTGATCCGTACAGAACACGTTCTCGGGAAACCGACCCGAACAGTGTGGGAAAGCATGAACAAGTGCACGTGGGAAGCCGAAAACCTCGCAAAAAGCGCCCTGGAATCCCTGCGCGGTTACACTGTACCGAAATACGCTTCCTCGACGCCTCACACGAGCTACAGCACCGATCTGAGCGTACCGAAATACACGTCCTCGACGCCCCACACCACTTCAGGCTACGGAGCGGCAAAATCCGCGGTCCAAACCGCCTCCAAAACTGGTGAAGCCGCTTCTCAGACCGGTCAGGTGATTCGTACTGTTGCCGAAGGCGCGGCGGTCGTGGCTGTCGCGGCGGATGTTGGGTTCCGTGGTTATGAAGCCTTCCAGACTGAACAAATGTATCAGAACGGCCAGATTTCCAACCACGAACGGGTCAAATCCCACGTCCAGAACGGCGCCGGATGGGCTGGCGGAATGACCGGCGCGGTGGTTGGTGCCGAGACTGGCGCAGCGGCTGGTGCGGCCATCGGAAGTGTGGTTCCTCTTGTTGGAACAGCTATCGGTGGAGCGGTCGGCGGTATCTGCGGCGGAATTGGCGGGTACTTCCTGGGCGATAAAGCCGCCTCGGCAGGCGCCGGTGCCGCAGTGGACGCCTGGGGAAAATAGAAACACTTGCGGGGACGACGCATCCTGCGTCGTCTCTGCCGAAACAAAAGAGTATCTCAATGAATTCGATCACCTGTTTATTTACCTGTTGCTCCTGTTTTGCAAACTGGGAAGCCGCCTCAAGGTTGTTCTCTATAATAGAAAAGCCAGGACTGCCTTTCGATATTTTCAACCCTTACCATTGGTTCATTTCAGGAGTGGTTCTCATTTTGAGTTTAGTTGTTGAGGCAATTTTCGACCGATAGGCCGACTGGCCTCTTTCAAAATTTCAGTCTTTTGAGATTTTTCCTTTTTTGTGTCGAGGGGATTTGACGCGGGAGGAAGAATCCTTTATAATAGAAAAAGTCGATGAGGAATCTATCATCGGCTGGCGGCAAAAAAGTCTGCCCGACGGATGAATTTTCCCGGCTTGCAAGGGCCGGATTTCAGGAAAAGATCTGTCCCCTTTTTGGGGGGATAAAAAAGGGCCTCGACGAGGGGCCTGGAAGACAACTTTCCCGATTTTTGCAAAATTTGTATTGGTTTGGCCGATTTTTAATTATTTTTTGCCGTTTTATCTATACAGCAGCCCTACAGATTCGTAGGGCTTTTTTTTGTCTTTTTTTAGCAGTGTCACTCCCAGATACAGCAGCCCTACAGATTCGTAGGGCTTTTTTTGCATTCCAGGACATTCAAAATCAGAGATTTATAGAGGGGAATTTGAAAATTTTGCTGATATAAGAGGGTTGGCTTTTTTCTCCCAAATTTGCAAAGTGCATTTTAGGGCGGAAATGATTCAAATTAAGAAAGGATTTGTAAAAAATAAATCAGGAAAACTCTCAAGATTTAGGGCAAAATTACGCAGAACAAAAAACGCCGCAGCTGTTGACGCGTGAGGACTTGACGAAAATGTTTCACTGCTCGCTTCGGCACGTTGACAATTTGCGTACCCATCAGGGCCTTCCCTGGGTGCAGGTCGGTCGGAAAGTCTGTTTTCTGTTGGAAGATGTTCAGGAATGGATTGCCCGAAATCGGAAAACGGAAAAAGTTTCAGAATTTTGTTGAAATTTCAGTCCGGGGGGATTGCCATCTATAGAAAATTTTGCTATATTAGAAAGATTAAAATGGCTTCCATATTTTAAAATAAAAAATGGAATTCCTTTGGAATTGAGATCGTAATCAATCATAAACGCAAGCGCTTTTATGATTTCCAAACCCGAAAAGAGGCGGGATTTGCCAAATACAAACTCGAGGAATTACTCGCCGCTCCCCAAGTGAGGTTTCGGTTCAAACCCGTCTTTGGTTGAAAAGCATTTGGCAAAATAAACGCGCTTTTTATGAAAAACTGGTCTCGGCCGGCCTCGCTGAACCGCTTGTCGAGTGCGGGACCCTTGGCGAACTGATTGAACATTATGTCACGTTCCCGATTAATGGGCGTGTTCCTAAAGCGCGAACCTCCCGAAATCGCCGGGTCGCCGTAAATATGCTGGTCCGTTTCCTTGCCAATCAGAGGCCGGGGAATTACAAGGCAGACGAAAGAGAAATTCAAAAAGTGCTTGACAAACAGGCCGATTTTGTCACTCCGCTGCTTGCGAATCAGATTTATACTTTTATGCAGTCCACCTATGCGGTCGGCACTTGGGGACGCAGAATCAAGCACATGAAATGCCTGTTTGATGATGGAATCCGGCTTGGCTGGTTCGAGAAAAACCCATTTCAGGATTTCAAGGGTAATTCCTCGGCAAATCGTTCGCGTGATTTTTACATCAGCCCCGAACTTGCGTATCAGGTCCTAAACGCTTGCCCCGATGCCCGAATGAAACTGATTTTCAGTTTTGGCCGGTGGGGAGGTTTGCGGATTCCGTCTGAAATCGCCTATATGACCTGGGCTGATATTCAGGCCGATTGGATCACGATTAAAATTCCCAAAAAAACGAGCCACTCCCAACAGGAACGAGGCGAGTTTACGACGCGTCTGATTCCGTGTTTCCCCGAAATCCGGCGGGCCGTTGACGAATACCGGCGGGAGCTCGTGCAAGTCCTGGAACGGGAACCGGCAAAAACTGAAAAGGTTTTCCCGGAATTGAACCAGTCGGAAACCTGCGCTACGCTCTTGCGCAAAGAGTTGACGGGAATCCTGAAACGGTCGGGCCTTCCGGTCTGGCCGAAGATTTTCCAAAACTTGCGGTCAACGCGGGATTCGGAACTTCAAAGGATGCGCGTTCCGATTGCAACGGTTTGCGCGTGGCTCGGGCACACCCAGCAAATCAGCGAGAAAAACTATTTTCAGGTTCCTGAATCTGATTATGTGGCCGCTTCGCGTTGGGAGTCCCCCCGAAAATCCGATTACACCGGGGAGATTTTTGAGAGCCCAGACATTTCAGGCCTGAAAAACCGGGATGCGCTCACCAGCCACACCGGGGAATACACCGGGGAATACACCGGGAAGAATTGAAAATCAAACAGTTGTAAGGAGATGTAAAGAAAAAAATCAAATGTGCTTTAAGTGTCGTAAAAAAGGGCACTTAAAGCGCATAGACAGGAAAATAAAAACAGGCAGGCGAACCGAAATTCACCTGCCTTGATACCCGGTATAGGACTCGAACCAATGACCCGCTGATTAAGAGTCAGCTGCTCTACCAACTGAGCTAACCGGGCGTTAATGATGTATTTATTATACGAGTTTTTGTTTTTTTTGCAAGAGGGGGGGCACGATTTTTCTTCGTTTTTCTCCCGATTTTCTTTCGGGCCACTGCTTGACAGGTTCTTGGGCCTCTGATAAAATGGTCTTATTCGGTTTATTCTGCTTTCAAATTCAATCCACGAAAGGAATCCCTCCATGAAACGTTTCCCGATTTGTGCCGTTTGTTTCGTTTGTCTTGCCGCTTTTGCGGTTTCTTTCGCCCTGGCTCAGGAAAAGGCTCCGGCCCAGGATGGCTGGATCAACCTCTTCGAGGGGAAAACCCTGGCCGATTTTGACTGTTACCTTGACGAAAACGGGGTCAAGGAAAACGTGTACACGCTGGAAGACGGCGTTCTCAAGGTCAGCGGGAATCCCTTCGGCTGGCTCTCTCCCAAGGGCACCTACAGGAATTTCGTCTTCGAGACGGAAATATTCTATCCCACCGACGACCCCAAGGCCAACAGCGGGATCTTCATCCGAATCGCCGAACCGGAAAACCGCCCCGCCCCGCTCTTCCTGCCGCCGTGCATTGAGTGCCAGCTCCAGACCCAGAATATTGGGCATCTGTTCGCCTTCCACGGGCATACGCTCATCGGGGCCTCGGACCGTTACTCCTATCGTGAGCGCAGCGAGACCAACGGGAACATCAAGCCGGAATTGCACAAACTCCTGAACGTGAAAAACGCGCAGGTCGAAGGCTGGAACAAGCTCGCGATTTTCTGTCACGAGGACCTGGTCACGGTTTTTCTGAACGGCCAGGCGGTCAACTGGGCCTGCAACGTGACGAACGCCGCCGGGCGCATCGGGTTCCAGTCCGAAGGCGGCCAGATTTGGTTCCGGAACGCCCGGATCCGGCCGATGGACGAGAAATGAGCCGTGGTTCCCGTCCAGCGATTGGATTTAAAAGTTCAAGCCTTTTTCCAGAGGGTGAGAACCGCTTGGTTTAAACCTTCATTTAAACACGGATTTACACGGATTAAAAGGATTTACACAGATTAGTTTTAAAAGAGTTTCCAGTTTTTTTCCAGTTTTAAAAAATCTGAAAAGAAATCCTTTTAATCCCTTTAATCCGTGTAAATCCGTGTTTAAATGGAAGGTTTGAAGCGGAACTGGCTTGGAGTTTACCAAAGATGAGTCTCGCGTACACGGGATTCGAAACGTTTTTCTGTTTTTACTGCTTCACCTGAAGAGGAACCTCATGCCTGCCCAAAATTCTTCCCGCCGTCGTTTTTTGTCCGTTTCCGCCCTCGCAGCCGGGGGTTTGTTTTTAGGAGCCCAAACCGCTCTGGGGGAGGACGCTCCTGGCGTGAGCGAGCATCTGGAGGAAGTCCTCGCGCTGCTTGCGGTGGACGTTCCGGGAAACTCGCCGCTCGAGAAGCAGGAGGCCCTCCTGGACTACTTCCGGAACCGGAAAACCGTCTCGGTCTATGAGCAATTCTTCGACCGGAAACTGGAAGCGCTCGCGGGGGCTTACCAGGTGCATCGTCGGACCGCCGATCTGGCACTGGAGCACACTTTTTACGGCCAGCCGGCGTACGAGCCGGACTTTCGAGGGAAAGATGAGATCGACTGGGACCGCAATCCTCAGAAAGATAAAGAGTGGATCTGGCAGTTCCACCGTTTCCGATGGCTGAATTCTCTGGCGTTCCTGTACGTTCATTCGGGTGACGAGAAATACGCGCAGGAATGGGCCTTTGAAATGCGCTCGTGGATCCAGCACATGCACCAGCCCGAAAACGCGTTCACGCATCCGGGCTGGCGGTCGCTCGATACGGCGCTCCGAATGGTAAGCTGGAGCACCAGCCTCGAGTTCTTCCTGAAGTCACCCGCGCTCGATGGCCGGCTCCTCGTCGATCTGCTCTACTCGCTCGACGTACACTGCAAGCGGATCCGGGGGTTCTGCGAGCAGGCGCAGGGGCGGGAGCAGCTCGGAAACTGGGACATTTACCACGTGGAGGGGCTTTTGTTCACGAACGCGGCCCTGCCCGAGCGCAAAAAGAGCGTGGAAGAAGTCGAGCTGGCGGCGCGGCTCATGGTCGAGTTTCAGAGGAAAGTCCTGCTCGATGACGGCGTGATCAACGAGTTCATCCCAAGCTACCACAGCACGTATCCGACCCAGTTCGCGCGGCTTGTGCGAGTCTGCAAAAACCTGAACCTTCCGGTCGAGATCCCTCAGGAATACATGGATCGGCTCGAAAAATCGATCAACGCGGTAGTCGTGTGGAGCCACCCGGACGGTACGTCCCCGGTTTTCGGCGACGCCTGGCTCAACGGTAAAGACACAAACCGGCGCTGGATCCGTCCGTTCCTGCCCCTTTTTGACCGGCCGGACTGGCGGTTCTTCGCGAGCCACGGAAAAGAAGGGTCCCACCCGGAATCCCGCTTCGGCGAGCTGCCCGCCGCGGGGTACTATACGATGCGCTCCGACTGGACCGACGAGGCCGTTTTCCTAATCACGAAGAACTCGAACACCAACCGGTTCGGGCATAATCAGGCCGACAATATGACGTTTGAGATCTCCGCGTTCGGTCAGCGGTTGATGTCCGATTCCGGCTGCTACAATTACAGCGGCGAGCCGGAATGGCGGAAATTCTTCCGGTCGCCGATGGTCCATCAGCTCGTTTCCCTCGATGACAAAGGGATCCATTCCCGGGGAAAGAAAATCACGCAGAGTTCCGAAAACGGCCGGGACGTTCTGATCCTGGAAAACGAGCCGGTCCCGGGGCTGCGCCACGTGCGGACGTTTGTACTCGTGGACGGCCGGTTTTTCGTGATCCACGACGAACTTTCCGGTCCGGCCTCCGGCGAGCTGCGCCAGCATTTCCAGCTCCTGCCCGGCGCGTGGGAGTGGGACGCCGAGCGGTTCACAGCCGTGACGAAGCACCCGGGAGCGGCGAATCTGATCCTTGCAGAGGCGCAAAACCCGGCGGTTTCTTTCGCGCAAGAAGAGGGCTGGATCTCCAACGATTACATGAAAAAAGAGGAACGTCCCGCCTTCGCGTTCGTCCAGAAAAAAGCCCCGGACGCGGTGTGCCGCTTCGCAACGCTCCTCTACCCGGTCGCTCCCGGTAAAGATCCGTTGAAGGTTTCCACTCAAATTACAATGAAAGAAGATGGAAAAATCGCGGTCCAAGCCTATGAAAAAACGTGGGAAATTGGAATTTAAACCACAAAAAAGCACAGAGCCGAAACTCTGTGCTTTTTCGATTGTCAAATTCAGTCAAATCTCATTCGATGATTGACGGGGCCTGCTGCGCGGTCGGGGCGGCAGGTTCAGCGGTCGTGGCCGGAGGGCATGGAGGACAAACCGGGCACACGGGAACCATCACCTGAACCGGAACCTGGACACAGGTCACTTTCGGCACGCAACGGGAAACCGTGTACGGAACCTGTTTGGTCACGCACTGGACTTCGTTGATCGTGCGAGTGTACTGGACCGGCTTGCAGACGGTGTACGGAACTTTGCAGCTGCGCTGTTCGCAAACCATCTTGCAGACCTTGCGGCAAACCTGACGCTGACGCTGTTCGCAAACCATCTTGCAGACGCGGTAGCAAACCTGCTTGCAACGGGTTTCCGGGACCATCTTGCAGACGCGGTAGTTCTGGACGCAGGTGCGGACTTCCGGAACCATCTTGCAAACTTTATAGGTGCAAACGCGAGTTTCCGGGACCATCTTGCAAACTTTGTAGTTCTGGACACAGGTACGAACTTCCGGGACCATCTTGCAAACTTTGTACTGGCAAGTGCGGATGCGGGTCTGCGGGACCATCTTGCAAACACGATAGGTGCAAACGCGGGTTTCCGGGACCATCTTGCAAACTTTGTAGTTGCAGACACGGGTCTGAGGAACCATCTTGCAAACACGGTAGGTGCAGCAGCGGGTTTCCGGGACCATCTTGCAGACGCGGTAGTTCTGGACGCAAGTGCGGACTTCCGGAACCATCTTGCAAACGTTGTAGTTGCAGTTACGCGTGCAGACCTGCGGGACCATCTTCGTCACGGTGTACGTGCAGGTACGGGTTTCCGGAACCATACGGGTCACCGGGCAGGTGTATGAGCAGGTGACACATTCAGGGACCAGCTTGCAGACGGTGTAAGGAACCGTCTTGGTGCAGCACTCACGAACCCAGCGGGTCACGTTGTAGGTCACGACCTTTTTGCAAACCTGAGGAACACGCTTGCACACGGTGTACGGGACACAGACTTCTTTCACGCACGGAACCATTTTCGTGCACTGGATCTGCTTCTCGCAAACCTGCGGGCACCATACACGCACCGCACGGGTGCAGCACGGATTGCACGGATCCTGGACGCATTTGGTAACCCACTGACCACCGCAGCACTTCACGGTACGGCATTCAGTCACCGGCTGCCAGGAAACCTGACGGCAGACACGGGTACGCTGTTCCTGAACGGTCGTCCACGTACGGCAGCAAATCTCACGCTGACGCTGCTCGCAAACCGGTTTGCACACGGTATAAGCGACCTGGCGGCAACGCTGTTCCTGAACGCGGCGATAAACCGTTTTGGTGTATTGTTTCTGAACGTATTCCGTCTTCGGAACGCAGACCGTATAAGTACGAACGCGCTGTTCGCAGACCGGCTTGCAGACCGTGTACTGGACCTGACGGCAGCGGGTTTCCCACACCGGCTTCTGGACCGTGTACTGGACGGTGCGCTGACGGCATTCCCAAACCGGTTTCTGGACCGTGTAGGTACGCTGACGCGTTTCCCAGCACGGGACATTCACGGTGTAGGTGCGCTGACGGCATTCCCAAACCGGTTTCTGAACCGTGTAGCAACGCTGACGCGTTTCATAGGTCGGAACACAAACAGTATAAGGAACCTGACGGGTGCGAATCTCCCAGCACGGCTTCTGGACCGTGTACTGGACGGTGCGCTGGCGGCATTCCCAGACGGGCTTCATCACGGTGTAGGTGCGCTGACGGCATTCCCAAACCGGTTTCTGGACCGTGTACTGAACGGTGCGCTGGCGGCACTCCCAGACGGGACGCATACAAGTATAAACTACATTTTTCGTGCACGTCTCCCAAACCGGACGACGGACCGTGTAGTTAATAGTTTCGTAGCAATTTTCCCAAACCGGCTTTTGCACGGTGTAAGTTACATCGCGATAGCAGGTTTCAGGAACCATTTTCGTGCAAGTGATCGTTTTCGGAACACAAACACGCTCGGTTACATTGCGATAACAAGTGAATTCCTGCTTCTCCCAGACGACCTTACGGCATGTTTTCATGACCGTGTGGCACTCGTACTTCACGCAATTATACTGTGGGCACACCGTTGGGCAGCAGCAGCAACGCATGGCACCGCAGTATCTCGCTTGAACTGGAGAAACGCACATCAATGCGAGCAGGAGTATCGCTGATATCGATAATCCCAACAAATTCTTCATTTTACATCCTCCATGGACATGAACTCGACTTCCTATTTCATCCAGAAATACGAATCGACAAATACTCAAATTTATTTTCGGCAAAAAATGTACTTTTCCTTAAAGCAAAACAGGAAATTTATACATTTTCCTTAGCGAAAACAATTTGCCTATTTATATTATACACCGTCTTTTAACAAATTCCACCACTTTATCAAATTTTTAGCTAATTTTTCCCAAAATATTTTTCCCTCAAAACCTTTTATTGGTAAATTGGGTATTTTAAGTAAATATTAAAACTAATTCTCTTTGGAATATATGGTGAAACTTATTCCAATTTTCCGGCTTAGTCAAATCATATCGAGTTCAGACTTCCTTTCCTAAAACTAAATGGTCCTTTTTTGATACAAAATCAGGATTTGTCTTTTGTATCGGTTTTTAGGAAAATTTGGTATAGTACAAAGAGTTGGAATTTTAAGATTTTTTGGAAAATTCAGAGAAAGAGGGGGGGAAATATGAGGGTCCCACTTTCTGGTGAGGCCCTCAAGAAAAAAATTCTCTCAAAAATTCAGGCTGATCAAACGTCAAGGTTGGTCACATCCAAGGCGTATTTCTCAATAAACTCACGTCTTGGTTCAACGCTTTCGCCCATGAGGATCCGGAACAGGTCATCGGCCGCGGCCGCATCTTCGAGTTTCACCTGAACCATCGTGCGCTGAGCCGGATCGAGCGTCGTGTCACGAATTTCTTCCGCGTCCATTTCGCCCAGCCCTTTGAAGCGGCTGACCTGAATCCCTTTGCTCCCTGCGGCACGGATGGAGGGAAGAAGCTCCCGCAGGTCGTTTATCCCCGATTTACTATCGCCGTAACGCAGTTCATAGCGGCTTCCTTCCAGACCTGTGCGCTGCTGGGGTATCAATGAGTCGATTTCGAAACCCATCGAACGCAAGGCAACCAGTTGCTTGTTCAGCGAGCGAACTTCGTGGATCTCAACGACCGGAAAATCGATCTTTTTCACCGCGCCTTCTTCTTCCGCCTGCGCTTCTTCCACGTCGATTTTGAGGCTCGTCCCGTAATGGACATTCAATTCAACGTGATGCTCCTGCTCGTACTGCTCCGCGAATTTTTCCACAGCGGCGTGATCGAGGAACCAGAATTCCTGCGTCCCAATAAACGCGTGAAGGACTGGCAAACGAGCTGTCACAGGATCCTGAAGCAGTGCGTGGCTTTTCAGGCTGATGCCGCGGCGTTCGAGTGTGTTGATCGGCTCTTCCATCGCGCCGAGGATCTTGGTCAGTTTTTCAAGGTTTTCCCCTTCAAGGATCCGGCCGTCCATCGGGTCGAAGACGCAATCTTTCAGGCCGTTTGTCAGGAGCATTGATTTCAGCTCCTCATCGGTCTGAACGTAAGAGACTTTTTTCTTCTGTGTAATACGGAAGAGCGGCGGCTGCGCTACGTACACAAAGCCGCCTTTGATCAAATCGTACATCTGGCGGTAGAAGAACGTCAGCAGCAGCGTGCGGATGTGGGAACCATCGACATCGGCATCGGTCATGATGATGATCTTGTTGTAACGCCGTTTGTCGAGGTTGATGTCGTCGCCAAATCCGGTCCCGATAGCGGAGATCATACTTCGAACTTCCTGATTCGCCAGAACTTTGTCCTCACGAGCTTTGTAAGCATTGATGATTTTTCCGCGCAGAGGCAAAATGGCCTGGAATTCACGCATACGCCCGCCTTCGGCCGTCCCGCCGGCGGAGTCACCCTCCACCAGGTACAGCTCGCATTTTTCATAGTCCCGGCTTGTACAGTCGAGCAGTTTGCCCGGCAGACTTCCTCCGGAAAGCACTTCCTTGCGTTCCCGAACCGCCTTGCGGGCACGAACGGCAGCTTCGCGGGCATCGGCGGCGAGGAGACTTTTCTGGATCAGCGCACGGGCGTTTTCGGGATGATGCTCGAAGTAATCCATCATCGCTTCGTAAACGGCACTGCCGACGATTTTTTCGACTTCGCTGTTTCCGAGCTTTGTTTTGGTCTGCCCTTCAAATTGGGGAGACGGAACACGCAGGGAAATCACGACCGTCAACCCTTCACGAAAGTCATCACCGGAAGGCGTCACTTTTTTGAAAAGATCTTCCCTTGTTCCGTAACGGTTCATGGAACGAGTCAAAGCCGAACGGAAACCGGAAACGTGCGTACCCCCTTCAATCGTATTAATGTTGTTGACGTAAGAGTGAATATTCTCCGTGTACTCATCAGTGTACTGGAGGGCGATGTCCCACTGAACGCCGTCCTGTTCACCTTTAATATTAATGACGTCCTGGTGGATCGGCTGTGTGCCTCGGTTCAGGTACTCGACAAACTCCACAATGCCACGCTCGAAGTAGAACGAATCCGAATCACCTGTACGAGTGTCTTTGAAATTGATCCTCACACCCTTGTTCAAAAACGCCAGTTCCTGGAGACGGCGGTGAAGAGTGCTGAACTGAAACTTAATGTCCGGGAAAATCTCGGAATCTGGTTTGAACGTGGTTTTCGTCCCGGTCGCGGAGGATTTTCCGATTTTCTCGACACCGCCGGTTGGAACGCCGCGCTCGTATTCCTGCTGCCAGATGAAACCGTCACGGCAGACCTGGCATGTACACCACTCTGAAAGGAAATTCACGACCGTCACACCGACACCATGCAGACCGCCGGAAGTTGTATACGCGCCGCCGCCGAATTTTCCACCAAACTTGAGGATGGTCATAACCCCTTCAAGTGTCGAAATGCCCAGTTCAGGGAAGATTTCAACAGGGATCCCGCGCCCGTTATCCTCTACAGTGATCGAGCCGTCCGTGTTGATCGTAACATTCACGAACGTGGCGTAGCCGGCCATCACTTCGTCGATGGAATTATCGACCACTTCATATACAAGATGATGAAGTCCTCGAGTTGTCGTGTCGGCAATGTACATACTGGGGCGTTTGCGCACGTGTTCCAGGTCGCTCAGGTGAGCGATTTGATCCGCACCGTATTCAGAAGAGGGATTAGAGTCAGAATTCAAATCAGTGGCCATGAATTACACCTTATCATTAATAGGAACGAAAAAACTTACTTTTTATTGTACCCGATTTTTAAGGTTTTGTAAAGGTGGTAGAGCAGAAAATTTTTAAAATTTTGCGGTTCTAAATTCAGTAAAACCGAATTTTTTTGACTTTTTTCTGAAATTCATTACACGATTTTGAACATCTGATGTATAATGAATATGGAATTGGATTTTGAGGAATGAACTGCCTGCAGTTTTCCTCCTTGCGTAAACCTTCTCAAACCTGTTTTTAATTCATATTCATTCGTGTTTCCATATATTCAAATCGCGCGTCCGGATCATTGGTTCAAAAACGTTTTTATGCTTTTGGGAGTCATTCTGGCGCTTTTTTACCGTCAGGACCTTTTTCATTCCCCTGAGCTTATGCTCGCGTGCGGAAAAACCATTTTGATCGGGCTGGCGGCCGTCTGTCTTATCGCTTCGAGTAACTACGTCATTAACGAAATTCTCGACGCTCCGACGGACCGTTCGCACCCCTCCAAATGTCACCGCCCGATCCCGTCCGGCAAAGTGAAACTTCCGATCGCGTACGCGGAATGGATCCTGCTGGGAGCCGCCGGTCTGATAATTTCCTGGATGCTGAACCGGCCGTTTTTTTATTCGGGGCTGGCACTGCTCGTGATGGGGATCCTGTATAATGTTCCGCCGATTCGTACCAAGGAATGGATCTACCTGGACGTTTTAAGCGAATCCATAAATAATCCGCTTCGCCTCCTGCTCGGCTGGTATTTAATCCTTCCGAATCAAATCCCGCCGCTTTCGCTGCTGATTTCGTACTGGATGGTCGGAGCGTTTTTCATGGCCACAAAGCGTTTCGCGGAGTACCGTTGGATCAACGATCCGGAGCGTGCGGCCGCGTACCGGAAATCATTCCGGTGGTACACGGAGGAAAGTTTGCTCATCAGCATGTTCGTGTACGCCGTCGCCAGCGCACTTTTCCTCGGCGTTTTTATCGTGCGTTACCGGCTGGAGCTGATTTTGAGCTTCCCGCTGCTTGCCGGTTTTTATGGTTACTACCTGTATGTCGGGCTGAAACCGAACAGCAGGGTACAGAATCCGGAGCATTTGTATCACGAAAAGGGGCTGATGGTTTATCTGACGATCTGCATGGTCGTGTTTATCGTGCTGATGTTCCTGGACATTCCGGAGCTTTATGAGTATTTCAACGTTACACCTCCGAACGTGAAAAGCCTGTGGGAAATTTAAAGGAGTTGAAAACGTCCTTTCGGAAATGTCGCTTGCCGATTTTGCGGGTCGTGCGTTTTGTTCGGGCCTTGGAGATTTCTTTTCCGCAAAACTCCCGAATTTGGCTTGAATAAAATTTTTCGACTCACACTTGAAATGACGATAAAATCGAATATACTGAAATAGACCCGTGCTGTGCATTCCGGCCGGATTTTACGAAAATGAATTTTAAAATTCAGGAGAATTAAACCATGCTTTCCTACACGCAGGTGCTGAAACGCAGTTTTCTGCCGGTTTTGCTTTTCGTTTATACGCTGATGCTTTCGTTTACGGCTTCCGCACAGAACAATAATAATAATTATGCCGGTGTGGAAATCGACGCGCAAAACGTTCTGAAAATGCAGACGTGGGTGGATCCGTCGCTTAACCTCCGCAAAATGAACGCTTCCCAGGGGATTACGCAGGATCTGCGTGAGTTCAACCCCGCCCGCGCAGTCTCGTTGACCCGGCTGGAAAGTGAGATTGCAAAGAATAACGGGATCCTGACCGATGAAGTACGCTATATGGCTGGACTTCAACGTGTCGATTACGTTTTTGTTTATCCCGAATCGGGTGATGTGGTTCTCGTTGGCCCGGCAGAGGGCTGGTACAAAGACATTTCCGGCCGTGTCGTTGGTTTGACTACCGGAAAACCCGTCCTTCGCCTGGAAGATCTGGTTACTGCGATGCGCGCTTACGCACCCGGTTCTAAAGCCGCCAACGTGATCGGCTGCTCTATCGACCCGACTCAGGAAGGACTTGCGCGGTTCCAGGAATTCCAACGCCGCATCGGAACTACCGCTACGCCGAATATGACAGAAATGATCGTGAATGGTTCTCGTGAAGCGCTGGGCCTCCAGAAGGTTTCCGTCACGGGCGTTAGCAATCAGACCCACTTCGCGAAAGTTCTCGTTGAAGCAGACTACCGCATGAAACTTATGGGGATCGGCCTGGAAAAAATCCCGGTCAAAAATATGAAATCATTCGTCGCTTCCGTCAATCCCGGGACGGTTTCCCGTAATGCCCTGTTCCGCTGGTACTTTGTCCCGGATTATACGCGCGTTCGTATGAGCCCCGATAAACTTGCGATGGGGCTGGAGGGAAAGAGCGTGAAACTGGTTGGAGCCGATGAAATGGTTAGTTCGGATGGTTCCCGGAAAGAAGTGGTCGTTTCGGACAGCGCGTCGAAGAAGTTCACGCAGGGCTTCACAAAGAATTACGATAAAATCGCGGCCGCCGTTCCGGTTTATGCCGAGCTTCGGAACCTGGTCGATCTGGCTGTCGTCGCAGCTTTCCTGCAGGAAACCAACGCTTATGAGAAACTGGGTTGGGAACTGGTTTACTTCGGAGATGAACAGAAATTCCGTGTCGAGACTGAACGTGCGCCCGAATTCGTCGAATCGGCCGTGAACGCGATCTGGCGCGGCCATACGCTGACCACTCCGATTGGCGGCGGCGTGGAGATTTTCGCGAAACGTGCGCTTGAGAAGGAAAACCTGATTTCCGATTCCGACGAGACCGTCGCGCAGGCTCAGAAAGACGCTCCGCTCCCGGAAAACGGCTGGTGGTGGAACAAGTAGTTCCGTCTTGAAAGCAGAAAAAAACGAAACCCCAATATTCGCTTGAGTATTGGGGTTTTTTATTGGCTTTTCTTAATGAAAACTTCGGATCCTTTTGACTTCGCACTTTTATTTAAACACGGATTTCCACGGATTAAAGAGATTAAAAGGATTCCGTTTTTTTATGGAAACTCCTCTAAATCCTTAATATTTCTTTAAAATAATCTGCGGAAATCCTTTTAATCCGTGAAAATCTGTGTTTAAATCAAGGGTCGAAGTGGGGAAGACTTGCGCTCTGGAAACTGGGTTGCAGTTTTCGAAACTTCCTTTAAATCATCTCCGTGTTCTTCCCGCCGTTTCTCAAGCTCAGGTCGATCGGTTTGTTCGTCTTCCACGTGCCGCACGTAAAGTCCGGAACGTCGATTGAGTTGGACCGATGCGTGATCGACCAGAAACTCAGCGGCGTGATGCAGCTCCACAGGGCACCGTCGTACACGTCAAAATCGGGTGCCAGGCCGTTCTGGAGGCAGTTGACGAACCGCCAGTCCTCAATGAAATCCATGCCGCCGTGGCCGCCGAATTTCTTGGCGAGTTCCCCAATATGCACGTGAAGTTCCGGCGCAAACTCTTTCTGAAGTTCCGCCATTTTCTCTTCGGAAACTGGCTGATCGTTCCCGATCGAAATCAGTGGCGAGGGGTTTTTCTGGCAGAATGCCTTGGTCCCTGAAAGAAGGTGAACGCGCGAATACGGCCGACCGACCGACGTGTGGTAGTCGAGGCAGATCGTCTTGCCGTTTACGGTCCGCATGATGCTCGAATTTCCGCCGCCGTAGTGGGCTTTTCCGGCAAACTGTTTGAAGTACGGGTCGTTCGTCTTCTCGGCCATTTCCGCGAACGCCTTCCCCACGACGAAATCGTCCGTTTCAACGGAGGAGAGGTACTCCACCCGGTCACCGGCCAGGATCCCCATCGCTTTGGCGATCGGCCCGAAACCGTGGGTCGGGTAGGTGTTTCCGCGCATGAGTTTCAGTCGGTGCTGGTAGTACGGCGAGGCCTCCTCGGAAAGCGGAGGCATGGGTTTCTGGGAGTACAAAGAGCCGGTACGGCCGCAGTGACAGTACGCGCCTTCCCCATGAATGATCTCGCCAAAGAAACCCTTCTGCGCCATGTTGATCGTCATGGATTCGAAGAAATCGTAAACGCAGTTTTCGAGGATGAAGCAGTGCTTGCCGGTCTTCTCGGAAGTATCGACCAGCCGAATGCAGTCCCGCAGCGTCTGCGCCATGGGGACTTCCGTGGCGGCGTGCTTCCCGGCAAGCATCGCGTGAACGGCCATTTCCGCGTGCAGATACGGCGGAGTCGTGACGTAGATCACATCCAGATCATCCCGCGCGCAAAGATCTTTCCAGGACTCCTTCGACGAGAAATACTCGGCCGCTTCCGGAAGATTTCGGCTTTTCAGAAAATCCTGCGCACGGCGGATCGGGTACTCGTAGCAGTCCGCAATGGCCCGGATCTCCACGCCCTGCATTTTCGCCAGTCGTTGAAGGGACGCAAACCCGCGGTTTCCGAGCCCGATGTACCCGACGCGCAGCGGGAGGCACGGCGGTGCCTTAAAGTCGTGCATGTTCCGGATCTGCTGCCGACCGGTCCACTGGACGTCGGTCTCCTGAACGTCTTCATCGAGTTCCCCGGCACAAGAATAGCCCGTCAAACCAAGCGCGAGGCCAAAGGCGGGAAGTTTCATAAAATCTCTTCGTTTCATGGTGGGTCCTTTCGGAAAAAAGAAGTAAAAAGAGGACAGGATTTCCTGGAGATTTTTATTTTAACACTCGGAGAGTTCAAACACAAGGGGGGGCTAAAAAGTCCCCCCTGTTTTTAAGAAAATTTACGTCAAATTTTCATTTATTCTTCCACCCCCCAGCGGTCCATCAGAACGCGGAAGATTTGCACGAGCACGATTCCCGTGAACATGCAGCCGAACGTGAACATCGCGCAGCACATCGCGACCTGTGGCTGGGTTCCGAAGTAGATCCCGGCGAGCATCACACCGAGACCGGCGTTCTGCATGCCAATTTCGATCATCAGCGCGCAGGCCTTCTTAATATCCAGCCGGAGAATATACTTCCCACCGATCCAGCCGGCCAAAAAACCGCCGAAATTCAGGAGGATCAGCGGCGCGATCATATTCACGGGAAATTTCCCGCCGCGGTTTGCCGCCACGACGCTGGCGATGATTATGATGATGACAATATTGGCCACGATTTCACCGAATAACTGGGAAAACGCGTGCCACGCCTTCGACACACGCGCGAGTGAAAAACCGATCCCGACCGGCAGCACCACCGTCAGGAGGAGGGTCTTCGCCATATCGATCACCACTTGGGTGTTGAAGTAGCTCTGGTTCACCGCGTCGGTGCAGCCAAAATACGGGCCGAGGACCGAAATCGCCAGGTAAAGCGTTACAGGAACGACCGCCGGCGAAAGAAGCGTCGCGGAAGTGGTCAGGCCGACTGAGTAGCTTACATTTCCGCGGGCGATCATCACCAGCATGTTGGAGGCCATCGCGCCCGGCACGCAGCCAACGAGCATGATCCCAATAAAATACGGACCAGTCAGGCCGAAAATACAGGCGCTGATAAACGCGAGCAACGGCATCGTGATGTACTGGACGGCCGTCCCGCTGACGATCTGCGTCCAGTTTTTCGCCACCGCCCGAAGTTCATCCACGGGAAGCAGCGAGCCAATCATGAGCATCGTGACCGAGATGTAAATCTCCGCCGCACTGATCTTGAACCAGTGGCAATCGATCGGCGGCAGAACGAATGGGTCGAAACCCAACCCGAGCCGCGGCCAATAATACGCCAGAATACACGTGAGCGTGAGCCAGATGAGAAGGTATTTTGTCAGGATTTTCTTGAACATGGTAGTCGTAAAAAGGAAAAATGAAAGGGTTTAGCAGTTTCAGCCATTATCCCGGATGGTAAACCACTCTTCCGGACTGTGGAACGTTCCATTTGCGAACAGGGAGATCGTACTCATCTCGGGCGTGTCACCCCACTGTTTGTTGTAGTTGTAGCGCGAAATCGTGAAGCGGCTCCCAATGACTTCCGCGTTTCCAAGCGCCGCCAGCGGGATCTCCATGCGACCGGTCCATTGCCCGTCCTTAATGTCCACGGAGTACTTGAAGCCCGACTCGAAGAATTTGTCCTCGAACGGGGTCGTTCTTAAAAGTTCCACGCGCGGAATGTGGAGCTGCAGCGTCTTCAGATTCGGAGTGACGTGCAGTTCGTAGTAGTCTAACCGGCCTTTGGGCTGGAAGAAAAACTCAAGAGCGTCACCCGTTTTCCAGGTCTCTTCATTGTGTTTCTCCGCCCGATTGAAAATATCAGAATCCGTCATGACGGCAGTGACGAAAAGCGTCTCACCGTCACTTTTCAGGACCGCGATGCCCGGCTCGCGCGCCGGTTCACCATTCATCAAATGGAAAGGAAGGGCTTGACCAAGTTGATATTCCAGCATTTTATTGTTTCCTCAAATAATTTTTCTTAACTTTTCCCGAAATGCGGTCTGATTGAAAATTTCAGCGTTTTTCGTCGCCCCAGTCTTCAAGAAAGGTAAAATACTCTTTTCGATCAGGATCGCAGTCGTCATATCTACCAGTTCACGAAACGTGCTCCAGAGGAATCCATTCATTCCGTGCTGGACCACTTCCGCAGCGCTTCCGATGTGGAAAATCATAGGAATGGTTCCAGCAGCCTGGGCCTCCAAAGCTGTTATTACAAAAGGTTCCAGTTGGTCGGGAACATTATTTTCGTTCAATTCGTAACCTTGCGCCGACCAGTAGAAAGTGGCTTTTGAAATCGTATTTTTAAGCGTTTGCTCGTCCGCATCAGTCAGGATTTCCACAGGATAGCCGAATGCTTTTTTACGCAGTTTTTCCAAAAAAGCCTCATCTTCAGGCAATCCTGAACAGTTTCCAATCAGACAAAGACGCCAAACAGGATCCAGGTCGTAACGAACGATCATTTTATCCCAAAATTCCTGGAACGCGCTGATAATAACGTCTTGCCTCTTTGCATTTTTAGCCGAAAAATCACCAATCGAAACGATTAATGGTTCTTTTTCTTCGATGAACTGAAAATCCTCACGCGGAATCGGATAAAGCACCTGTGGCATTAACTGCCAGCGATTCCAACACCATTGACGCACAAACAGAGATGGGCAAATAATCGTCTGGTAGGATGCGAACAGGGCGCGCCACGCCAAATAATGGTATTTATTGAGCCACCATCGTGAAAAAAAACCTTTACTTTCCCACTCCTGCGTATTATGGCCGTAGTATTCCTCAAAAGTGAAATGAGGAAAGGAAGTCAAAAAAAGACTTCGCCGGGCGTGAGAAAAAAAGGGAGGCACATTGCCAGTAGCCACAAACAAATCATAAGGCTCGCTGTATTCCCGGCAAAAATCTGACTCCTGCTTAAGCGTCCTTTTGTTTTGGAGGTCCGCATGGTTAGGCCATTCTGGGCTAGGAACACACCGAAACGAAATTCGGGAAAAATCTATTCCTAAAGATTCCCCATAGATTTGCGGATCCAGTTCTGAATTATGATGAATGATTTCCACCTCATCATCCTCTGAAAGGATCTGCGCGATGGAATTTACCCAACGTTCCGGCCAGCCTGTTTTTCCAAAGTCTTTTTGATAAAACCCGATTTTTTTCATGCCAATCCCTAATCAGTCAAGCTGGTACACGCTGTTCACTTCATCTTCGTGGCGGATTTCATCAACCGGCTCTTTCTTTCCCCAACCGGCATAAAGTTTATCTGGAAGATTGATGCACCAGCCCGGCGTTTCACTGATGCAGCGGTAAGCGTGTACCACTCCCGGAGGAACGATGGCACGAACAGGATTATCCACACCAACTTCTGCAGTCATTTTCACGCCAAACGTTGGAGAATCTTTGCGGGCGTCCCAGAGGTAAAGACGGAACATTCCAGGCCCGAGAAACACAAAAATATCAGTCTGTTCACGATGTTCATGCGGACCGCGAGCCACCCCTGGAAGGGTCTCACTCACATAAGACATTGCGGGGCGAACTCCTTCCGGAAGTTCATCGTCACGGTATATTTCGGAAAGCCAACCTCTGTGATCAGTATATTTTTTCAACGGGGTAATGGAAACCCCAAAGATTGTGGATTCGTTCATGATTGTGATGTTATGAAATGTGGAAAACTTCAGCGCCACTCAAGCACACGTTTCATGTAGGCGCAGTATTCGTTGTTCGATGCGTTAGCCAGTTTCGTAAATTCTTCGATGGAAATAAACCCTCGATCCAACGCGATCTCTTCAAGGCACGCAACCTTGAGGCCCTGACGATGGTCAATCGTCTCCATGAAATTGGAAGCCTGTAAAAGCGACTCGGGCGTTCCCGTGTCAAGCCACGCAAAGCCGCGACTGAATAAACGAACGTTCAGCTCGCCGCGTTCGAGGTACACGCGATTCACATCGGTAATTTCCAGCTCGCCGCGCGGTGAAGGTTTGAGATTTTGTGCAATGTCAAGCACAGAATTATCGTAAAAATACAAACCAGTCACGGCAAAATTGGAACGCGGATTTTTCGGCTTTTCTTCAATGTGCAAAGCCTTGCCCTGCTCGTCGAAATCAACCACACCGTACCGCTGCGGGTCACGAACCTGGTAGGCAAAGACCGTTGCGCCCTTTTCCTGACGCGCAGCCTGAGCGAGCATATTCTGAAAGCCCTGCCCGTAAAATATATTATCCCCCAAAATGAGGGAAACAGAGTCGTTTCCTACAAAATCCCGCCCCAAGATAAACGCCTGCGCAAGCCCTTCAGGCCGGGGTTGAACGACGTACGAAAGGTTGATCCCCCATTGCGATCCGTCCCGCAGAAGCCGCTGAAACGCGGGCTGGTCCTCCGGCGTTGTAATGACCAGAATGTCACGGATCCCGGCCAGCATCAAAACGGAAAGCGGATAGTAAACCATCGGTTTGTCGTACACGGGGAGAAGCTGCTTGCTGACGGCCTGCGTCATGGGATGAAGCCGGGTCCCCGCTCCGCCCGCGAGAATGATTCCTTTAGTCGTACTCATAATGGGCTCTCCTTTCTCAGCCATTCCCAAGCCGCTGACGTTGGTAGCGTCCCTGAGTGATCGCGTCACACCACGCCTGATTTTCCAGGTACCAGCGGACGGTTTTCTCCATTCCTTCTTCAAACGTCATGGCGGGACTCCAGCCCAGTTCGGTCTGAACCTTGGAAATGTCCATCGCATAACGGCGGTCGTGGCCCGGGCGGTCTTTTACGTACGTGATCAGACTTTCGCACGGGCTTTGCGGAACCTTCCGTCCATATTCCGGAGCCAGACGGTCCACCAGGGAACAGATCGTTTTCACGATGTGAATGTTTGTCGCCTCGCAGTTTCCGCCCAGATTGTACGATTCGCCAAGAGCGCCTTTTTTCAGGACCGTCCGTATCGCCGCGCAATGATCCTCTACGAAAAGCCAATCACGAACGTTCATTCCATCGCCATAAACGGGAAGCGGTTTCCCGTCCAGGCAGTTCAAAATCATCAGCGGGATCAGTTTTTCCGGGAACTGGAACGGGCCGTAATTGTTCGAGCAGTTCGTCGTTACGACCGGCAGGCCGTACGTGTGGAAGTAGGCGTTCACAAAGAAATCACTCGACGCTTTGCTGGCCGAGTACGGGGAGCGCGGGTCATACGGCGTCGTTTCGTGGAATTTGCCGGTTTCGCCAAGCGAGCCGTAAACCTCGTCAGTCGAAACGTGCAGAAAACGGAATTCTTTCTGCGCTTCAGGAGAAAGTTCCTTCCAGTATTTGCGGCATTCTTCCAGCAGCACGAAGGTCCCCAGAACGTTCGTCTGCACAAAGACCGCAGGGCCGTCGATTGAGCGGTCAACGTGAGACTCCGCCGCGAAATGAACGACTTTTTCCACATCGTATCGCCGAAGGATTTCCGCCACACACACTGAGTCACAAATATCGCCCTGAACGAACGTGAAGCGGTCCTTCGTGGCTGGATTTTGGGTTAAAGGAGCAAGTGAGTCGTAATTCCCGGCATACGTCAGTTTGTCGAGGACAACCACGTCGAGAGTTTCCTCAGCAAGCCACTGGTGAACAAAATTAGAACCGATAAAACCGGCGCCGCCAGTAATCAAAATGGAAGGCATGAAAAAACTCCTGTGAATAAAAAGTGGGGAATGTCCAATCATTTCCCGGTCCGAAACCGCAAATCAGTCAATTTTGCCTCGGGAAATCTTTCCTGGAACGCAGTGAGAAGCTCTGCCTTTCGGAAAAGGAGTTCCTGAGCGAAAATGGCATCAGTGACCTTAATTTCCAGTACCCCCCTGCGAATCGCAGCAACTGACGAATGTTCCGCCAATTCGCCTGCCAATTCTTTCCAGGCAGTCTCAAGCTCGTCTTCCTCCCCTTTTCGGCCAATTCCGAACTGGGAAACCAGACCGCCCAAAATGTCTGTTAGCGAAGAAGGCGCGGCATTGGGGCTGGAATCCGGCTCAAACATCCGAATCTCCCTGAGAAGACGGACGTTTACGATCAAGCTGCATCGGCATCACAAGGTAACTGTAACCATCCTCGGTCTCAAACAAAATACCTGAACGGGCATCCACAAAACTCATTTTCACAACACTGTCTCCCGAAAGCGTTTTGAGGAAGTCAGCAAGGAATTTTCCATTGAGTTTCAGCGTCACGGGTTCATCCTGATATTCAATCGCAAAAGCCAAATCGTCGGCTTCATCCGTTCCAAGTACCGACCAGAACTGCATTTTGCCGTCCCCAATTTCCATGACGATACCGGGGTTGGTCGCATCGGTACACACAGACGCACGACGAAGGCAGTGATCGAAGTTTTCAATCGGAAGCTGAATGGTTTTTGGATTACTCAGCTGTTTGATCCCTCTTCGCCATTCCGGAAAACGGCCCTCCAAAAGCGCGGCATAGTAAAACAGCCCTTCTGTCTGGATCTTGAATGAGTTTTCCAGGAGAGCAATATAAACGTCATCATCCGGCCGATTCAAAAGTTTATCCAGCTGAAGCAGGGAGTTTTTCGTCGCAATCGCGGTTTTCTGTTCTGGAAATTCTCCCTGAACTGTAGCTTCAATTGCCTGAACAGCCATACGTCTTCCGTCTGTGGAAACAAAGTGGAGTTTACCATCCTTGTAATCCAACAAAACTCCCCCCAAAGCATATCGGGTATTATCCGTTTCCGTCGCGAATTGGGTACGTTTAACCGCTTCTTTAAGATAACGGGCTTTCGTTACGATGTAACTGGTTTCGTCAAACGATGGTGTCCCGGGAAACTCTTCAGCGTCTTCCGTGGTAAATGAAAAACGACCGTCCCCCGAAATAACCACTTTATTTCCATCGCTTTCAATAGTGAGCAATTCCTCACGGGAATCGCGCAACACATCACCGACTTTCGGAGGAAGAATAACACACCCCGGCTCGACGATCTGATCACACTGAAAAGATGTCCGGATCCCTGATTCCATATCTGTAGAGTAAAGAACGATTTCGTTGCCTTGCGCTTCCATTTTCACATTGCGCAGAATTGGTTTGGGAGACTGGGTTTTGGTCCCTAAAAAAGCCAAACCAAACGAAGCGGAAAGAACGGATTGGGTACAAATTGCTTTCATTGAAAAACTCCTGCTTTTAAATGGAATTAATATTTATACTTCATCATTATACCACAAAACCCATCCTTTTCAAGTGCTTGCAGGGAAAATGATTTCGAAATTTCTCAAAATATACCCAAATTTACAAAATCAACACCCCCAAAACATTGTCGAGATGTAGAAATTTTTCTAAATAGATTTTTCTCTATCCAAAAATCAGACCATCCATGCGAAATAATAGTTGCAATTCTGAAATTATTATTTTATCAGACTCTTCCATCAGATATGCAGATATATCCACACGAGTCTTCAGTCTCAGGCTTGGAATCTGATATTCAATATTTTAAAATTTATAGTAGCATACTCATGTCATACAAAATGTTGAATATCTAATATCAACCTGAATGTAAATGGATTAAATGGTAGAGTTTATGAAAAATAATGACCAGATTTTGAACGTTTATATTTTGTGATTTTTGTGTTATAAAAATGTTTTGGATTTCGTGACTTGTGACGATTCAGAATTTTTGGCGTTGCGTTTGTCGTGAATGCAGAAGGTTTTGCACAATTAAATCACAGAGGTTTTTCAAAGAAAACATCTTTTCCACAGAAGGATAAAAATTCCCCTTTCCTCGCGATAAGAAGAAAGGGGAACAAAACTTACTCTTCTTCATTAATTCCATTCAGAAAATAATCGTTAAGTAATTCTACGGTCTTCGCCATCATGGATGCGCTCAGCCGCATGCAGCGTTCCGAACGAAGTTTTTTGTGTTCCTCGGATGGGTCCTGAGCGAGCCAGAAACCTTTGCTTTCCTTGCACATCATCGACGGGGAAATCGTTTTGACGAAATTCGGGTGTTTGTCGTCCTTCGGCACAAAAACCGGCTGCGGCGAGCTCTGGTAGTACTCCGAAAGTTTCACGATCATTGCGCACAAATCGGCATAGTCCGGAACGAAAAGCCCCATGAACATTCCCGCGCCATTGAGTGTTCCGCAGAGAGATTCCTGAGCGCCAAAGCCTGTTTTTCCTGCACGCATCGCGATGATCGGGAACGCTTTTACGGTCTCGGCCATTTCCGGACAAACTTCGACATACGCTTTCATTCCTCCTTTTAGGACGGCGTAAGTACAACCCCAAGGATGGTAAGAATCGTAGGTCAACTCAGCAACTCGGGACGGATCCATTTTAACGTATTTCCAAACGTCTTCACGTTCCACACGCGCCCGGCGTGATGAAGTCTCAGCAGCGTCAGTTTCCTGGGCGGAAAAACCGGCTAAAGCCAGTCCTAAACCACCTGCTAAAACGCTGCGGCGATTGATTTTCTGTTCGTTGGTCATTTTGATCCTTTCTGAAAAAATTGCGAGGGCTTCGCGCATGGCAAAACCCTCGCAAGAATGTTCTAAAACAGAATTCTATTTGAAAAACTTATCGGCAAACTTGATATACTGGGTCCAGTCGTAAGACTGCACATCATGGCCCCCCTTGCGGCAGTGGTAGCCGATGATGTTTCCGACCGGGTTTTCAGCGCCCGGCCAGTTCGGCTCCGCCAGCCCGTCAAACGGGATTTTGGTCCCGTAAAGCTGGTAAACCGGCACGGCAAAGAAGCAGGACTGGTACTCGCCGTTCGGGTCGGCCCATTTATCTTCCGAAGCGCTGGCGACGTACACCGGACGCGGAGCCATCAGCGCGATCAGCTCGTGCTCATCCATCGGAAGGGCCGCGAGGTCTTCGTTGTACTTGCGAAAGTTCAGGCAGAACCAGAACGGGAACGAAACGTTGATCCGGTGCACCGTCTCGCCGTAGTTACGACGGCTCAGTGCCGCTCCGCCGCAGCCGGAATCGTTGGAGATCACGATGGCGAAACGTGGGTCCGAAGCCCCGGTCCAGAGCGAGGTTTTTCCGAGTCTTGAGTGGCCCATGAGAGCCACGCGCTTTGCGTCGATCTGCGGGTCGGTCTCGAAATAGTCCATGACGCGGCCCATTCCCCACGCCCAAGCGGTGATTGCGCCCCATTCATCGGCTTCGCGGGTTTCGGCGTCATGGGCGATGCCGTAGAGTTTGCAGATCCCTGTATCGTGGCACTTGTTCCCGTCGAACGCGACGTCGTTGTAGTGGATGGTCGCAAGACCGTAGCCGGCGTCAAGGATCTGGTCGAGGTCCCAACGGCTGGCGCTTCCGCCGCGCGCGCCCTTTCCTTCGAGCTTGGATTCGTCCACTTTATCTAAAGAGTTACGTGTGTGGTAGAGTATGACTTCCGGTTCGTCCGTGATCGTGTGGTTTCCCTGAAAATTGTAGCCGACGAACATCGGGACCGGCTGCGGAGCGTTTTTCGGGAGGTAAATCAGGAGGTTCGCCTTGACCGTTTCATCAGAAGTCAGCGACTTGAACGTAATTTCGACCTGCTTGCGGATCGCTTTTCCGTGGTACGCGTTGTCTGACTGTTCAAAAACCTGGAACGTTACAAAATCCGGATGATTTCCGGCTTCGCGCAGAGCTTTCGGGAGTCGGCCGAACATTTCACGCTGGAACTGTTCCAGGATTTCGGGGCGGCGGACCTTTTCCCACTGCTCCACGGTCGTGACTTTGGTTCCGTCGTTGCATGTGAGCGGGTCAGGAAGCGTGTATTGCGGGACTTTGGCTTCATCGTAGTTGATTTTGATTTCTTCCGCGAATGCAAACGCAGTGGAGAGTAAGACAGTGAGGGTCAGAATGGTTCTCATAAAAGCTCCTGAAAAAAAGAGGGATGGAATGTTTTGGGAAATACCGGGTACTGGAAGGATATATTTCCAGAACGTGCTACATTTTTTCTATTTTATTTCATCGTTACCCGTTTGTCAAGAGGCCTGCGGGAAGAAAAAAATGATTTTCGTCGTGTTTTGTTTAAATATTTTGAGGATTCCTGAAAAAAAAGGGAGGGAATTCCGGGGAAGGGCTTGAAATCTTTGCCGCTTTCTGGTATAATAAACACATTAATATTTTAGAATCATTTTTAAAATGAGTAATCTGCTCATAGAACAAAGGAGACTTAAAGTGTCGCAGAAAAGTTTTCTCTTCACCAGTGAAGCGGTTAGCATGGGCCACCCGGACAAACTGGCCGATAATATTTCCGATGGTATTCTGGACGCCCTTTATGCGCAGGACCCGACCAGCCGTGTCGCGTGCGAAACGCTCGTCACGACCGACCTGTGCGTGATCGCCGGCGAAATCACCACCAACGCCAAGGTCGATTACGAAGCGGTCGCCCGTAAAGTCATTAATGAAGTCGGCTACACCAGCAACGACATTGGATTCTGCGGCGACACTTGCGAGGTTCAGGTCCGTCTTGACACGCAAAGCCCTGACATCGCGATGGGCGTTGACCGTGACGGCGCTGGTGACCAGGGCCTCATGTTCGGTTACGCCTGCAAGCAGACCCCGGAACTGATGCCGCTGCCGATCGCGCTTTCGCACCGCATCATGAACCGCCTGACCGAAGCCCGTCAGAAGGGTGAGGTCGATTGGCTTCTGCCCGACTCCAAGAGCCAGGTCACGGTCGAGTACGCCGACCGCATGACCCCGATCAAGGTCACGACCGTGGTCGTTTCCACGCAGCACCGCGCGACCGTCAGCCAGAAAGAGATCGCCGACTGGGTCATTCCGAACGTGATCCTGCCGTGCATTCCGGCCGAGCTGAACAAAGGCGACATTAAATTCCACATCAATCCGACGGGGAACTTCGTCGTCGGTGGTCCTCACGGTGACTGCGGCCTGACGGGGCGCAAAATCATCGTCGATACTTACGGCGGCTGGGCCTCTCACGGCGGCGGCGCGTTCTCCGGCAAAGACCCGACGAAAGTGGACCGTTCGGCTGCGTACATGGCCCGTTACATCGCGAAAAACGTCGTGGCGGCCGGCCTGGCGGACGACTGCGAAGTTCAGCTCGCTTACGCCATTGGCGTCGCGGAGCCGGTCAGTGTGTACGTTAACACGTACGGCAGCGAAAAGGTCTGCTCGTGCAAGATCGAAGCGGCGATCCGCAAGGTTTTCCCGATGACGCCGAAAGGGATCATCGAGTGCCTGAACCTGCGTCAGCCGATTTACCGCGCGACGGCTTCCGGCGGACACTTTGGCCGCGACGGTTTCCCGTGGGAAAAGACGGATAAAGCGGAAGAGCTGAAAGCCGCGGTTGAAGAATAATTCTACGAAAAAGAAGTAACTGGGGTCTCGCAAAAGCGGGACCCTTTTTTATGGCATTTCTTACTGAATCTCAAGATTCTCACCGATGATATACGTGATTTTCTGGCCGAACGTCATGGTTTTCTCTACTTTCACCGGTTCGCCGTGACAGTCAAAAGCGTCGGTCACTTCGCCGGAGATTTCGACGTTTTTCGTGATTTTCGTCCCCGGAGACCAGATCGCGTACGCCGTCTGACCATCTGGCCGCTTCCAGCTCAAGGTGCAGAGGTTTCCGTTTTCCGAGAAAAGCTCCCCGGGAATCAGTTCCGAGCCGGCGGGACGCGCTTTTGTTAAGGCTTTGTAGGCCAAAAAACCGGTTTTCGGCGTAAGGTCCGCGTGAGTCAGCCCGAAATGATGTTCCGGGTCCGAATTATTCTGCTCGACCGACTGAAACTCGTACGGGAAGAAAACTTCCACGCCGTAGGTGAGCGCGAGAAGCATCGCCTGGCTGAGGTAGATCCCCTGGAACGATTCGGCCGTCCGGTTCCCGTTCCCGATGGAGTCTGGTACCGTGTTCAACAGAATATTCCCTTTCCAGTCGCTCCGGAAGCGGTAAAGGCCAGCGATCGTTTTCGTCGCGTCCTCGGACCAGACAAGGAACGGTTCGAGCGAGTCGCCGTCTTTCAGGAACTGGTCGGTGAAAAACGCCTGGCCGTGAATGTTTTCGATGGCGTAATTTTTCAGAAGTCTCTCTTTTCCCGGGGCCAAAGCCGGTTTCGGGTGCTTGGGAAGCCCTTCCTCCGTCCACCATGCGCCCCAGTGGACACGAAACGAGTGCGCAAGCGGCAGATTATTCAGCGATTTCCCGGTTTCTACCCGATTCCAGACGCCGTCTTCAGCCGGAGCCATACGGTAGTAGAACGGGATCCCGCCCAGCGCGCTGAGCGTCCCGCCCTTTTTGACGTATTCGCGGATCTCATCCTGCGCTTCGGTCGGAAAGGACTCGGCCGGAGGAAGGATCAAAACGGGGTTTTTGGCGGGATCCAGTGTTTTCAGGTCGGCGATGAGGACCGCTTCGCATTGGACCGGTGTTTGGAGCAGGCCTTGCCACATTTCCGGCGCAAGGCAATTGGAAGGCGGGTAAAGCGGGTCGAAAAGGACCGCGACTTTGCCCGGTACACCCTCCGGAAAGAGACTCACCAGCGCCGCGTCGATGAGCGCCGCGGAACGGTCGCCTGCCGACGGGGGCGTGGCCCAGCCCATTTCTGTGATCCAGAGCGGTTTTTTCCTGCCTGTGTATTGGACGGTCAGGTCCTGAAATTTCTGCAGATCGCTCAAAAACCGTTCGATGATGGACCGGCTCACCAGCCCGCTCCGGTACGGGTGAATATTGATGACGTCAAAGTACTCCCCCGCTCCGGCTTTCAGGGACTCCTCGTAGTAATCGAAAGGAACGCCGGCCAGACCGCCGTAAACGACCTGCGCGTCGGGATCGATCGATTTGATCGTTTCGTACGTGCATTTCAAAAAGGCCGCGTACGCCTTCGGGTCCGGGGTGGATCTCCAGAAACTTTCGATGTTGGTCTCGTTCCAGATCTCCCAGTACTTCACGCGGCCGTGGAAGCGGGAAACGACGCTTTTTACGTACTCGCACCACTCTTCATGATGCTCGCAGACGGGTGTAGCCCACGGCACGGAGTAGCCCAGAATGATGAGCGATTTCAGGCCGTTCTGCTCGACCTGATCCAATACCGACTCGATCCGGTCGTAATGTACGGGATCATTCGGGCCATCCTGAACCGTGCCCCAGTACCAGTCCCAACGGATCCAGTCGATCCCTGCCGAGCGCATCAGCTCGAGATTTCGCGGAACGAAAGGTTTTTCAAAGCCGCGCAGAATGTCTGCATACACGCCGTACGGACTTTCCTGAGCCGCCGCAAACGTGAACGAGAAAAAAATCAAAGAGAAAAAAAGGAGGGTGCGCATAGGAAAAAAGGTGGGAAAAAGGAAGTTTTCAAAAGCCCTTTCTTTGAGGGGGTTGGCTCGCGCAGCGAGATTGGGGGAGTAACGGAAACGCTTTTTCACTCCCCCCGGCACTTCGTGCCACCCCCCTCAAAGAGGGTGGCTTTAGTCAGAATCTCTTCGTGATGCCCGGTTTCGGACTCTCGTAATTGCCGTTTTCGTCCGGCATGATGTAGCCCGGGCCGTCAAACTTCAGATCGTCCAGGTTCGGGCAAAGCTCGTAAGTCGAGTTCCACGCGGTGTCCCACGTGAGTTCCTGACCGGATTCCATCGCCATGCGGCCCATGATCCCGGTGAAGTTGGACTTGATGCAGAAGTCCACGTCTTCGCACGGGAGGTCTTCGCGGATCATCTTCGCCAGGCGATTGTGCTCTTCCTGGTACGAGTCGTTCTTTGGAGCCTCGGCCTTCCAAACGACGTCTTCGTTTTTGGCTTCGTAGCCTTTGAAAATCTTCGGCTCGCCAATTCCCTCACCGACGATCGCCATGCCTTTTGTACCGCGGATCACCGAGCGGAAACTGTTCCACGTGTTCGCAATGTGGCGGACTTGCATGATGAGCTTCACGCCGTCGGGGTACTCGTAGTCGCAGACGATGTGGTCCTGGATCTCGTCTTTCTCGGTGCGGCACTGCCGTCCGCCCATCCCCTGGACCCACGTCGGGTGCATGCCGCGGCACCAGTTGCAAATGTCGAGATTGTGCACCATCCAGTCCACACAGGGCGATCCGGACATCCAGGTGAAACTGTTGTAGTTGCGGAGCTGGTTCTGGAGCGGCGTCCATTCGTCACGCGGATTCCAGCGGCACGGGCCGTGCAGACGGTACACGTAGCAGGACAAAATGTCGCCGATTGCACCGTCCTGGATCTTTTTCACGGTCTCTTCCGTGCGGAAATACTTGCGGTTATTAAGGCCCGTGATGATTTTCACGCCTTTTTCCTGCGCGACTTTCCAGGCGGCCAGGGAGCGTTTGATCGTGGGTGTATCGACACCAAACGGCTTTTCAAGGAAAATGTGAACACCGCGGTTGGCCGCGTATTCGAAGTGCATGGCACGGAAGGCCGGCGGAGCGACCAGCAGCGCGAGGTCCACGCCGGGACGCAGACAATCGATCGCCTTCTTGTACGCGTCAAGGCCGGAGAAGATCGTGTCGTCCGTGAAGGAGCAGCGTTTGGATTTTTCCGGGTCCGCTTTCAGGATTTCCGCGAAACCTTTGGCCTGGTCTTCGAACGCATCGGCGATGGCGACGAGTTCAACCGGGCCTTCCTGAGTGCTGAGAGCCTGGAAGCACGCGCCACGTCCACGTCCGCCGCAACCGATCAGAGCGATGCGAATGGTGTCCGAACCAGCCGCATGAACACGTGGAACGGAAGAAAGTGAGGAAGCAACGACCGCGGCAGCGGCTCCGGCTTTAAGAAAATCACGACGATTGGAGGCAGGCATAATCATCCTTTCGAGTAAGTGTGAGATTGAGAAATCAGGAATCCTGACATCAGGCATAAAATGAAACCGCTGTCCCATCGGTTTCAACAGGACAGTGGTTTGTAAGGTTTATTCAAGATTGTTTGTCAGTTCGTTGAAGGTAGGAACCTCAAGACTGGTAATGTTCTGTTTAAGGAACGGGTCCAACCGTTTTGCTTCTTCAAACGCGATTTTGGCCGCATTTGGATTGGAGCGAACCAGATAAAGTTTAGCCAGGTGGAACTGGTACATGCCGGAATTTCCGCTAGCGACAACAGACTTGAGGTCCGCTAATGCCTGGTCGGTCTTGTTCCGCTCTTTCGTGTTCATGTAAACCACGGCATGGGAGTCGCGCAGGTTCAGATCGGTCGGGAATTTTTCGACGGCTTCGTCGATCAAAGCCACTGCCCGAGCTACGTCTTTACCCGTCAGAGCGAGCAAATACGCAAGCGCATTTTCAATGCTGGCAGTTTGTGCCGCTGAAAATGGTTCTTCGAGCAGTTTGTTGTAAATCGCGATCGCATCGTCGTATTTTCCTTGCAGTTCCAGAATTTGAGCCTTGAATACCTGGACTTCCAATGCATCCGGATCGTCGCGGAAAAGAACTTTCACGTACTCATTGATCTGCTTGAATTCATCCTTGGTCACGGTCGTTTTGGCATGACGGCAGGCGGAATAAATCAGATTCAACTGTTCATTTTGAGTGATTTTTGCTTCGTTGGCCTGAAGGTACGCGAAAGCCTGCGTGAATCCCTGCTGGCGGGAAATGAAAAGGAGGAACTGAGGAATGTATTCCGGTTTGGAGTTCGTAAGCAGTGTCCATAAGGATTTGGATGCTTCGATCTGTTCGGCTTTCTCAAGCGCGATTGCAGATTTGTGAAGGAATTCCACGTTCTGGGCAGTGACCTGTTTGGGGAGGTTCTCCTTGAGCCACTCCTGTATTTGACGCGAATTTGGCGTCAAAAGGAACAAACGAAGACGGTAATACGAGGCCTGTGGATGATTGGCTCCCAAAATGGATTCCAGACGATCCACATAACTGGCTATTGTATCTGAGGCAGTGTTCTGGGCAAATAGCATATCAATGAATTCCGTCAGGTACTCCACGTTGTTTTCGTTAGAGGAAACCAGGTCGTTCATAACGCTCTGGCATTTTTCCTTCATGGAAATCGTTGATGGGTTGAAACTCTGCACGAAATAAAGCTTGGCCAGAACGAAAAGCTCACGGCTGGAAAGCGTCGAAATCGTGTCAAAAATTTCAATCGCGCGCTGGTTATCTTCCGGATTATGACGGGCCGCCAGAAGAATCGCCTTCACTTTCATATCTTCGAGCGAATCCGGCTGACGGGAAAGATTTTCTTCGATGAGCTGAAGACCCTGCGTCTGAAGGTCATAATTACCCATTCCGCTGTAAACCTGAGCTAAAGAGCGGCGTGTCCAGGCAAGCTGCTGGTTTTTGGTGTCCACATTCAGCCGATTGTCGGACGTGATCTGGGTGCTCATCTTTTTCAGGTAAGGAATCGCCAGCTCCGGGTGTGTCGTACACATATAAAACTGACTGATCGAAAACAAAACTTCCAGATTGTTCGGGTCAAGGTTAACAGCCTGCTGGAATGTTTGTTCCGCTTCTTTCGCATTTCCGAAAAGCTGGTAAGCTTTTGCCAGGCAGAGCGGGAGTTTTGCCTCTGGAACGGCCTCGCGGATCTTGCCGATGAATTCGTCCTGATTAACGTCCATATTCTGCATTTTCAGAACCTGCAGAAGTGAAAGCCAACCATTCGGATTTTCAGGAGCGATCTCCGTTACGTGTTTGAAAGCATCCTCAGCCTTGCGGTAATCTTTTGCGCGTAAAGCGATATGACCGATCCAAAGGTAATCTTTCGGATTGGAAGGGTCGATGATTTCGGAACCACGGCGTACCGCCTCATCGCCTTCACCCGAATTGGCGAGCGCTTCAACGCTCATCATGGCCGCGTCAACCGCAAGATTGGCTTCTCGTTTCCGCTGAATGAGCGCTTTTACGTCTGCATCCCGGTTTTTCAGATAAAGCAGACGAATGAGAAGGTTCAACTGCTGTGTCGTGAGAGTGCCGATCTGGTCCACACGGTTCAAATACGAAATAGCAGCATCGTAATCCTTTTCCAGAATAGCGATTTCCGCCTGAGCGCGGGGAATGTAAACCCACGTTGGACGAAGCTGCCCGGCAATATTAAGCTGTTCTTTCGCGAGGGTGAGCTTCTCAGGATTATCTGGTTTTTTGCTGTACTCCCAAACATTTTTGGTCGCGAGGCAATAACGATATTCAGGCGAAGAAGGGCCAAGCTCTTTATTCAAACGCTGCATCTGAGCTGTCATTTTCTGCTCATTGTCACTTTTGCGAGCCAGGTCGAACAGCTGGATTTTAATACCAACATTTTCAGGCTCGAACTGAATGATCGTCGTGTACAAACGGTCAGCCTCCGTCAGATTTTCGAACTGAAGCCACGCCATGGCCAACTGCTTCAGGATAGTGATTTTCATGGAATCAGAAAGCGTGTAGGCGATCTTTTCAATATCACGCAGCTGTCTTTCAATGTCGGCCTGCGCATCTTTGTCCGAAGATTTCATTTGGGAAAGAATACGCACTTTCGTGACAAGAAGCCCTGTCGCGTCTTTTTTGGACGCATATTCCGTATCGAGGATGGAAAGAGCTTCGTTAAAGTTCTTTTCCTGTGCTTCCAGAAGAGCAAGATAGGAAATGAACGACGGAGTATTCGGATGTTCCACCGCGGCACGGCGAAGAAGGTCTTTGGCATCCTTAACATTCCCTTGCTTCACCAGCATACGGACACTCAACAAAATCCCTTCCGGGTTATTCGTGTCCACATTATACGCTTGCATTTCACGGTTCAAGGTATCCCAGTTCTGTTCCTCGGCAGGCTTCAAAGCCTCTTTTTGCTGAAGGAGCGCGAAATAAAGAGTCCGCAGTTCGTGGTAACCCATAAATGCGTCCGTACCGATTTTGTCGCGCAGTTCTGTGAGTAGGTCTTCCATCTGTTGAATACGGCCAACAGAATGAAGTGCCTGAATGTACGCAATGTAAAATGGAACGATCTGTTCCTCGCTGGCGTTCATGATCGCTTTCTGAAACGCTTCGAACTGTTTGTCAACCTGGCCAAGTCTGCCATAGCACAAAGCACGCTGACGGTCGATATATGCCAGCATTTCAGGCTGCTGATCCATATAGGCGCGAGCCAGTTCCAGCTTTTTCACAGCCGAGGCCCATTTTTCCTGACGAATATCGATCATCGCCTCAAAGAAACCAAGGTATTCTTTCGGGGCGTTGGGGAGAACCTGCTGAAGGTTTTTGATTTCTTTCTGGGCGTCTTCCATTCGGTCAAGCACGATCAGACGCTGGAAAAGCTGCAGATGTTTCATGACGTTCATCGGGTCGTCGTTCACGTCACGCTGAAGAAGATCCAGAGCGTTTTCCGGTTTGCCCTCCGCATCAGAAAGCTCAACACTGAAGTCTATGAGGTACTGGTTCCGGGTTTTGTCCGGGAGATCCATAGCCATTCTGCGTGCTTTATCAAGATACTCGTGTGCCTGTTCGTACTGTTTCCTGTAAATGCACATCTTGACACCGGCGACCAGTGCGTCCACGTTATTGGGGTCAAGACGAATTGCGTTCACGGCCGATTCTTCCGCCAGTGCCATCTGTTCCAGTTCCGGATGAAGATAAAGGAAAATGGCACGCTGTGCGTAAGCTTGCGCCGTTTCAGTCTCGGCAACCATCGTGTTCAGTTGCTGCAAAGCGAGGTCGTACTGGTTGGCTTCCTGATAGTAACGAGCGAAGGCGATCCAGCCAGGAATGAAATCCTTGTGGAAAGAAACCAGCTTGGACAAAACGTCCACGGCCTTGGCATCTTTGGAGCGGGTGTAACACTCAGCAGCGTGAAGGAGGAAATCCGGATTATCGGGAAATTCATTGGAAAGCTCAACATACGTCTGAGCCGCTTTGGAAGTGCGGCCGAGCATTTCCTGGCAGCGCGCGAGAGCCTCTTTAATTTTCGCACGGTCTTCCCCAAGCTCCGAAGCGTCCATTTGAAGAGCGCGTTCTGCCCAGCTCTGGCATATTTCCACGTCGTTGTGGCTTTTGTTCGACTGATCCAGAATGGAAATATAAGACAGAACAAGTTTCCGCATCGCGTTCGCGCGGTCTTCATCGTCCTTTAGTTTATCAACTACGTGACCAAGATTGCTTCTTGCTTCTTCCATGTCACCTCTCTCGAATGCGTCGAGTCCAATCTGGTAACAGGTTTCGACCTGGCGGCTGCTTTGAATACGCAGCATCAGAAAAGCGCCAAATCCTAAAACCACCAGAATTGTGGTGAGTATGATGACGAATTTAATATTCAGCCGTTTGCCAGCCATAGTTCTCTCTCCGTACGAATATATTATTACTCTACGTTTTTTTATAAAACTCTGTACCTTATCCAAATTATCGGTTTTTTTCCCGGTAGCTCGAACAAACTCGAACAAAATTACCAAAAAATCACGTTTTTTGAAAACAATCGGATTAATCAGTAAAAATAGGAAAAGTTGAATTATTGACACCCTGAATTTGGGTAAAGCAGGGAAAATAGGAGCTGTAAAAAACGGTGATTCCATTCGTTTCGATCACGGAGAAGTTATTTCCATAAAACTTTTGACGAGATTATGAAACGGAATCACTGTTTACGCCTTTTTTCAGTTATACCTTATTAATCTATTATGTAAATCAGGGGCAGAAGGTTTTTTAGAAAGTTTTCCGGAATTTTTCCAAAAAATTCCTTTCCCGAAAACCTTTTCACGGGGGATTGATTTTCTTTTAAAAAGACGTATAATTAATGAACTTTGAAATTCAATTTGTCTCACACCCTCGAAAAAGGAATTCCTCATGAGAAAAATCCTCGTAACCAGCGCTCTTCCCTACGCCAACGGGCCGATTCATATCGGGCATCTCGTTGAGTACATCCAGACCGATATTTGGGTCCGTGCCCAAAATCTCCGCGGGAACCGATGTGTTTATATGTGCGCCGACGATACGCACGGTACCGCCATCATGATCCGCGCCAAAAAAGAAGGAATTACGCCGGAACAGCTCATCGAACGTGTACACGAGCAGCATCTCGCTTCATTCACGGGTTTCGGGATCCATTTCGACAATTACGGGAGCACGAACTCGCCGGAAAGTTATGAGTCCTGCAAGGAGATTTGGGCCGCGCTTCGGAAAGCCGGTCTGGTTCACTCAAAAAAAATCAGCCAGCTCTTCGACACACAAGAGGGGACTTTCCTCGCCGACCGCTTCGTGAAGGGGACGTGCCCGAAATGCGGCGCGGAGGAGCAGTACGGTGACTCGTGCGACAAATGCGGCTCGACCTACTCACCATCCGACCTGATCAACCCGATCAGCGCCCTTTCGGGAACCACCCCGGAACTGCGCGAAGCGGAACACCTGATGGTCGAGATCGAGAAGCTGCACCCGTTCCTGACCGAGTGGACGCAGAACGGGAACCACCTGCAGCCGGAGATCGCGAATTACCTCGCCGGGTTCTTCCTCAACGACGCCCTGAACGACTGGGACATTTCGCGCCCCGCGCCCTACTTCGGGTTTGAGATCTCCGACGCGCCGGGGAATTACTGGTACGTGTGGTTCGATGCGCCGATCGGTTACATCGGCTCGACCCGGGATTGGTGTAAGGTGAATGGCGAGAACTGGGAGGATTGGTGGAAAAATCCTGAAACGGAGATCCATCACTTCATCGGTAAGGACATCACGTACTTCCATACGCTGTTCTGGCCCGCCATGTTGAAAGTCGCCGGGTTCAATCTCCCCGAGAAGATCCACATTCACGGGATGCTCACGACGAACGGCGAGAAAATGTCGAAGTCCAAAGGAACGTTCATCAAGGCCGACACGTACCTGAAATATTTGGACCCCGCCACACTGCGTTACTATTTTGCCTCGAAACTCACCCCGCGCGTGGACGACGTGGACCTGAACTTCACGGACATTCGCGAGAAGGTGAACGCCGACCTGGTCGGGAAGCTCGTGAACCTGGCATCCCGGACGGCCAAATTCGTGAAGGACCTCGGAACATCGATGGTCTATCCGGAGGATGGCGGTCTGTTCGCGTATGCCGCGTCGCTGGCCGACGAGATCGGGCAGGCCTACGAGGACTGCGACTTTGCCAAGGTCACGCGCCTGGTGATGACGATCGGCGACCGCGCGAACAAATTCGTGGACGAAAAAGCGCCTTGGAAACTCCGCAAGGACCCCGACCGTCAGCAGGAACTGCAGGACGTCTGCACGATCGCCCTGAACGTTTACCGTCAGATGGTGATTTATCTGGCGCCGATCCTTCCGAAACTCGCGGAGGATTCCGCCGCCCTGCTCAACGAAAACTCAGCGGACTGGACGTTCGAAAGCGTAAAAACGCCGCTCACCGGCACGCAAGTCAATGAATTTACTCACTTAATGTCTCGTATGGAAGAGAAAGCGATTGAAGCCATGATCGAAGAAACCCGTGAAGAAAACAAACCGGAAGAAACCCCGGCCGACGCGAAATCCCAGTGGGACGACAGCGCGCAGCCGCTTGAGGAGGAGCCACTCGAGGCCGTCTGCACGATCGACGATTTCTGCAAAGTTGACCTTCGTGTCGCGCGCATCGTGATGGCGGAGGAGGTTCCGGAAGCCCGCAAACTGCTGCACCTGACCCTTTCGCTGGGCGGCGGCGTGACGAAAAACGTCTTCGCGGGGATCAAATCGGCGTACAAACCGGAAGACCTGGTGGGTCGTTTGGTGGTTTGCGTCGCGAACCTCCAGCCGCGTCAGATGAAGTTTGGCCTTTCCGAAGCGATGATTTGCGCGGCCGGCCCCGGCGGAAAAGACATTTTCGTCCTTTCGCCCGACTCCGGCGCGGTCCCGGGACAGAGAGTCCATTAATTAATATAGTCAAACCATTTAAAATAGAAAAACCACCCGTTCTCTTTTTGCCAAGTGGAGAGCGGGTGATTTTTTTGTGATTCTTTAAAGGCCCCCCTGAAAGGGGGGCTGCCGGCGAGCGGTGGGCTTTTTGCCCACTGTAAACTGGGGGGTTCAGGCCAAAGGACGGATTTTCTCCAATTTCGGAACCCCTCCGGCCCTTCGGGCCACCTCCCCTTTCAGGGGAGGCTTCTTCGTAATCTGCCCCATTTTCTCGGACTTTACCGTTCACTCAGGAACTCTTCGATCAGGTCGAAGGCCTGTTTCAGCTCCTCCATGCTGTTCGCGAAGGAGAGACGGGCGTAACCCGGCGCGCCGAAGGCCGACCCCATGACCGTCGCGACACCCTTCTTTTCAAGCAGTTCGAGGCACCAGTCCGTGTCGGTCTCGATCATCTTCCCGCCGTATTCGCGGCCTAAATATTTGGAAATATTCACAAACGCATAAAACGCCCCGCGCATATTCGGGCAGGAAAGCCCCTCAATGGCGTTGATACGCTGGAGGACGTAATCCCGGCGCTTTGAGAATTCCGCGCACATTTCCTTCACGCAATCCTGCGGGCTTTCCAGCGCCGCGATGGCCGCGTACTGCGAAATGCTGCACGGGCAGGACGTTTCCTGGCTCTGAAGACTTGCCATTTTCTTCGCGATGTCGGCCGGAGCGAACGACCAGCCGATTCGCCAGCCGGTCATGGCGTATGTTTTGGAAACACCGTTCACGATGATCGTACGGTCCATCAGGCCCGGGCGCACGGTCGGGAAGCTTACGAAAACATTATCGCCGTAAACCAGATTTTCGTAGATTTCGTCAGCGAGGACCCAAAGATCTTTTTCGATCACCACATCGGCCAGAGCGCCGAGTTCCTCGCCCGAGTACATGCTCCCGGTCGGATTTGAGGGGCTGCACAGAAGCAGGCATTTGGTCTTGGGCGTACACGCAGCCCGGAGCTGCTCGGGGGTGAGTTTGAAGTCGCTCGCTTCGGTCGTCTCGACGATGACCGGCACGCCGCCGGCGAGCTTCACGATCTCGGCGTAACTGACCCAATACGGGGCCGGGATGATGACTTCTTCGCCCTCGTCGATCAGGACGGTGAAGACGTTATGCAGGCAGTGCTTCGCGCCGTTAGAGACCGTAATATTGGCTGGTTTGTATTCCAGGCTGTGGCGGTTTTTGTAGAATTTACAGATCGCCTCTTTCAGTTCCGGAATACCGGACGCGACGGTGTAGCGGGTTTTTCCTTCCGCCATGGCTTTCGCGGCAGCGTCGCAAATATGCGCGGGCGTATTGAAATCGGGTTCCCCCAGGCTCAGACTGATGACTTTGCGGCCAGAGGCTTTAAACTCTTTGGCCTTGGCTGCCATGGCGAGGGTCGCGGACGGTTGAAGCGCGGCGATGCGGCGCGAAAGTTGGGTTTGCATTGTAGTTCCTGATTTGCGAAAACCAATAAAAGGGCGTACATTGAAATGAGAGTCCAGAAAGGGAAAAGCCTCCATTACTGACTCTCAATATTGATTATTTTAACCCCACATTATAATCCAATCCCGTTAAAAGAAAAGAAGGGGGGGACGAACTTTTGCAAAATTTAGGGAAAATCTTTGGCAAAATTTTAAATTTTACGCAACTAATTAAAAAAGATTTACGTATAAAACAAGGAGAAAGTTTCTATTGAGAGAATATTTTCCAAATTTTAACTATTTTTACATAAAAATTTGCTTTTTTGAGGGCCCCTCTCTTTGACAAAAATCAAATTTTGTGTAAAATATAACTTTAAAGTAACCTTGCGGCCGGGCTTTGGGTGAGAAGACTTCTCCGGCGGCAGAGCAAAATCCCTTTTAATGGAGAAAATAAAATGACACAGCGAAAAGGCTTTACCCTTGTGGAATTGCTCGTCGTAATCGCGATCATCGGGATGCTGGTGGGTCTGCTCCTGCCGGCCGTTCAGCAGGCTCGTGAAGCCGCCCGCCGTATGCAGTGCGGAAACAACCTGAAGCAGCTCGGTCTGGCGTGCATGAACCACGAAAGTTCTAACCAGAAATTCCCGTCTGGTGGTTGGAGTTCCTCCTTCTGCGGCGACCCTGACCGTGGTTTCGGAAAAGGTCAGTCAGGAAACTGGGCGTACTCTTTGCTTCCGTACCTGGAACAGAACGCGCTCCATCAGCTTGGCTCGAACGGTTCCAATACCTCCATCACGAAGAAAGCTTCTGCGGAACGTATGAGCACCGCAATCAATGCTTTCATTTGCCCGTCACGCCGTACAGCCAAACTCTTTACGGTTTCCGGTACGTATAACGACAGTAACTTCTCGGCCACCCAGGGATGCAAAGGCGACTACGCCGCCTGCTACGGAACGACCACGATGAATGCAACGAATAACGCGACTTCGTATCCCAATAAAGTCAGCCAAATCAAGAATATCGCCTCGACCCAGCCGACGGGCATCATTTTTGACGTCAGCGAAACGAAAATGGGCGAAATTCGTGACGGAACGACCAACACTTACCTCATTGGTGAGAAATTCGTTTACGCTGATAAATACGAAGACGCGTATAACGGCGACATGAACGTATTGTACGCGGGTGTTGTGAACGGCACCGCGAACTCGAACTTCCGTTCGGCTGGTGTGTACACTGCGTTCAGTATGAGCGGCAGTTCCGTTAACGCGACTGGAACTTCTTATCCGCCGATGCAGGATAAACCTACTACGACCACCACCACGGGCACGCCGTACTATGCGTTTGGTGGTCCTCACGCTGGTTCTTTCGCAATGGCGATGGCTGATGCTTCCGTTCAGCAGATTTCTTACAGCATCGACCCTGCAGTCCACGCCTGCCTGGCTAACCGTAAGGATGGCATGGCGGCTCAGAAGCCGGAATGATGAGTTAACCTCCTGAAAAATACAAGGGCCTTACATGACGTAAGGCCCTTTTTTTTGTGGGAAATACGGAAGGACGACGTTTAATTTAAAGCCTCCCCTGAAAGGGGAGGGGGACCACCGCAGGTGGTGGAGGGGTTCAGACGTGGGGAAAGATTTTCCTCAATTCTAAAACCCCTCCGGCGCTGCGCGCCACCTCCCCTTTCAGGGCAGGGCCAACTTATGAACGGGGTAAAATTTTTGTTAAAGTGGGGAATTTGCAC